>WNFP01003168.1_pt1 | contig 13840 bp, 12 predicted proteins | sample 5400201 | NCBI WGS metagenome assembly WNFP01 (sample SAMN13153355, study PRJNA577476) | soil metagenome | isolation source: 115 cm saprolite under Madrone tree | place: USA:California | collected 2016-06-14
GCCAAAGTGCGCGTCCATCTCCACGAAGTCATTCGCGCCAACAAAGTAACCGAAGGTTGCGCGCGCATCTATCTGGTCTACAACACCGTCGGCTACTGGCAGAGCGACGAAAAGCTTCCGCAGGTTGACCTCATCATTTACACCGCCGGCCTCCCCGAACATCGCGAAACCGTGCGCCTCGGACTCCGTGAACACGGCCGCCACGCCGCTTCTCCCCTAGCGGGCGTAAAGAGCATCTCCTGGCTCAATAATGTTTGGGCCGTTGCGGAAGCAGCCAAAGAAGGATTCGACGAAGTCGTCGTGCTCAACGAGCGCGGCGAAGTTGCCGAATGCACGTCCGCAAATATCTTTGCCGTCAAAGACAGCAAGGTTATCACGCCCCCGCTCAACTCCGGCTGCCTCGAGGGCGTGACCCGCGGCATCCTCATGGAAATCGCGCCGGAAGCCGGCGTTTCCGTCCTCGAGCAGGCGCTTCGCCCCGAAGACCTCTACTCCGCCGACGAGGTCTTTATCTCTTCCACAAACCGGAATCTCATCAGCGTCGGCGAAATTGCCGGCAGCAAAATCGCCGCCCCCGGTCCGGTCTGCGATCGCCTCAACGATCTCTTCGACGCCTACGTCGCCGACTACGTCTCGCGCCGCCTCGCCTCGGCAGCTAGGTAAAACAATGTGGCCCTTCACCAATGGTTGAGGGACTCCGGCTCTAGATGGCTAGCGACACAAACTTGACCGCAATTCGGGCAACCGCTCCTGCAGACGCTGGCGAGAAGACCGTCTTCAAGATTCTTCTCACCATCAGCTTCTGCCACCTCCTGAACGACACGCTGCAATCACTGATCCCCGCGATCTATCCGCTCCTCAAGAACTCCTTCCATCTCGATTTCGGCCAGGTGGGCCTGACTGGCCTGCTGGCTTTGGCGCTGGCCCCCAGCTACGCTACTGTCCTCGCTGCCGCGGCCCTCATGGGCATCGGCTCCGCGGTGTTCCACCCGGAATCTTCGCGCGTCGCGCGCATGGCTTCCGGCGGCCAGCATGGCATGGCGCAATCGCTTTTCCAGGTCGGCGGCAACGCGGGCTCCGCGCTCGGTCCGCTTCTCGCTGCCTTCGTGCTCACCAAGGGACAATCGAGTCTCGCGTGGTTTTCGTTTCTGGCTTTCTTCGGGATTCTCCTGCTCGCGAATGTCGGCACCTGGACGAAACATCACAAATCCTATTCAGCAAAATCCTTCACCGCCGACCCCGCGAGTCTCGCTGGAATGCCCCCCGCGCACGCGGCCTTGCCTACCGGCAAAATCGCCCTCTCTCTCGTCATCCTGGTGGCTTTGATGTTTTCGAAGTTTTTCTACCTGGCCAGCCTGATGAGCTATTATACGTTTTATCTGATGGGCAAATTTCACGTGTCCCTTCAGAGTGCCCAGCTCCACCTTTTTATTTTTCTCGGCGCCGTCGCCGCCGGCACCATCATCGGCGGTCCCGTGGGCGACAAAATCGGCCGCAAATACGTCATCTGGGTTTCCATTCTCGGCGTTTTACCATTCACTCTGCTCCTGCCTTACTCTAGTCTTTTCTGGACTAGCGTCCTGAGCGTCATCATCGGCCTGATCCTGGCTTCCGCCTTTTCCGCCATCCTCGTCTACGCTCAGGACCTCCTCCCTGGACGAGTCGGCGCCGTCTCCGGCCTATTCTTCGGCTTTGCCTTTGGCATGGGCGGCATCGGCGCGGCCCTTCTTGGCAAACTTGTCGATCTCACCAGCCTCAATTTTGTCTACCACCTCTGCTCGTTCCTCCCCGCCATCGGCGTCCTCACCGCCTTCCTCCCGAATCTTGAGCCCGTCAGAGCTGAAAGCCCTTCCTCGCAGAAAACTACCGCCTGACATTGGGGATGCAACTCGTCCACGCCATTCTCCCTCGCCCCTCTGTGACGCAGCGTGGCACGCGGGGGAGTTCTGCCTACCGCGTCATCAACACCGTACGCTTGCGCCGCACCGTCTCCCCGATCAGGCAAATCTTATATAGCAATTAGGGTATTCCCCTGATTGTTTGCCCCCGATGATCTGGCTATTGTCCTCAGCGACCTTGGGTTGGGTCGTTCGTTCTCTCAATTACCCGCCCAAATCTGCAGACCCTGAGGAGATCCGCATGGCAACCGCGCTGGCAAAAATAAACTATTCCAGAAGAATGGTTTCTCGAGTCGAGACAGGCGACGATGTGTGGGTCTATTGGAGCTGTGGTGGAATGGATGATGTTTCCCGTGTTTGCGACCTGAGCGTTGGGGGGCTATTCCTCTCCACGCCAACTAAGCGACCCGTGGGCGCGAGAGCCAAGCTTGATTTTCTCGTTCGGGAGGGACAGATCAGGGTCGAAGCCGTCGTGCAACATCTGATTCCCAACGGCGGAGTGGGTTTGAAATTCACGGCAATAACCGACCGGGACTGCCCGAACCTGGTAGCACTAATGAACCGGATGCGCACTTTGGCGTGCACTCCGGCTCCGAGGGCACGTCTCTTCGTAGCAGCGTCCCATTAGGGCGTCTTCTTGCTTCTCCGCGTTCCTGCGGCCCCACCTCCAGGCCGTCGTGCTGACCACACCCTCAGCTCCGTGCAGGTGCAAACGATCTTGGAGTTCCACCCCGCCATCGTGACAATACCTTGAAGGCGATTCACATCTGTGGCGCTTGCCCTGAATCTCGAGGGGAGGCGGAACGCGCCTTATTTGAGTCAGTTGGCCCGCGCCGCGAGCCGGCGATCCAGGTTCATGGAGAGGCTTTGGTCAAGAACAACTGCTGCATAGCGCGAACAGATCTGCATTTCGCCCTTCGCCCATGAAGAGATGGAGGGAACCTTCACTCTGAAAAGTTGCTCGAATGCCGTCATGGCACGATAATAGACCGACACTTCTTTAAGCCATGGGCTTGTCTTTTTCAAATCAGGAGACAACTCGGTGCAGAGCTGCAGGAGCGTGCTGAAATCGCCGGCGCCAATGGTCGCGCCGTCAATTCCCGCTGCTAGCTGCAACGAGTCAGACAACTCCTGATTGGCGGCGGATATCCAAATCGCGCGCCATTGCGAGATTCCGAACCGCACCAGGGCGGTTACGGCGAACACTAGGATGAAGATCGAGACCATTTTTGTTCAACGGAATTTTGCCAGGATGCCCCAGCCTGGCCAATGGGACAGGAGTACTAACCAGATGGGACTCTTGGCGGAAGCGTAGCAGCTCCGTAACTGCTTGGTGGCTGGCATTTTACTGAAACATCCGCCGGGCTGATAAGCCTCAACTTGGCCTCTATCCTGCAAGTACCTAATATAGTCAATCAAGCCGAATTAGCCTTGACCCGTGTTTTCGAAAGGCTTAACTTGAATGAACGGTGAATTTCTTGGCCTCCCTCTCCACCCCATGAGTGACCCCTACATCCAACCCATCCCGCCTTCTCTAAAGGCGCGCGATCAAGAGCTCGCAAACGAATTTCGCCGAATCGAGAAGCGCGACTGGTGGATCTGGGGCTATTCCATCTTTGTCATTTTCCTCCTCGCCTTTGCGGTCATCGCGCTCGCTCTCCCCGCAGTGCGTCAAGGAGCGGACACCATTTTCAAGATCAAGATGGTCGAAGCTGTTTTTGGTTTGATTGCTTTGGTCGTCATTTTTAATGTCTATACGATCTCTCAGCAAATTCTCATCAAGCGGCTTCGCCGTCAGCTCGCCGAGAAACAAGGTCATTCCGAGCTTCTCCGCAATCTAGCCATGGTTGATCCATTGACGGGTCTGTACAACCGCCGTTTTGCCGAGCAACGCCTGGCCGCGGAAGTGGCTCGCTCGGAACGCAAGGGGCACCCCCTGACGGTCCTCGCGTTGGACTTGAACAATTTCAAGCAGATCAACGACACGCATGGCCATCCGGCTGGTGATCAAGTATTGCTGGAATTTGCCAACCGTTTGAACAAGGTCGTCCGGGGGTCCGACCTGGCTGTTCGATTGGGGGGCGATGAGTTTCTTGTTCTGCTTCCGGAGTGCACCACGGAGCAACTGCAACTTGTGTTAGTGCGCCTCGGTTCATTTGAAGTGAACTGGCATGGTCAGAAGATTCCCGTCACCTTCTCGGCAGGATGGAAAGAGTACGAAATGGGCGAGCGTCCGGAGGAATTGGTCGCGCGCGCCGATGAAGCTCTGTACGCCAACAAGCGGGCCATCAGGAAAACGCAATCGCTGCCAAAGGAGAAACACCAGACGTCGGAAAAAGCGCCTCAAATGGGGGCAAAACTCACGCCCCTCCACGTTATGGTCGATGTCATTTGCCCTTATTGCGATACGAAGAACTCGTTTGCAGTCACTCAAGACTCAGAGCCCAGTGATTCCGGCCGCCCGCCAGTGCAGTGCGCTCACTGCAAGAAAGCCTGGGAGCCCCTGCTGCCCGGGCCGATCATGGCCGGCCCATTCCCGAAATGAGGATTCCGCGTTCCTCCCTTAGCCTAAACAGGGGTTGGGGCGATTATTGTTAACCAGGAATCAGATGGTGATCCCTGACCCGGGCCGCCATCGGGAGCTGCGGGTACTTTGCTAGCGGGCCGCCATTCCTACCTCCCCACCGCCATGCTTCCTCGCACATGTTATAATTCCCACATTGGGGTTCGCCCATGCCTGACACCGTTCCCCTAGCCGGTGAAGCAGTTCTCGAAGTCGTCTCCCCCGACGGCGCGCGCCGCTATGCCCGCATCACCCAAACGCCGTTTATGATCGGCCGCGGCGTCGAAACCGGCAACCACTTGCAGCTCTCCGACCGCCGCATTTCCCGCAACTGCGCCGCCGTCGTGATCGAAGCCAATCGTTTCTATCTCGAGGATCGCGGCCAGCGCCGCGGCCTCTTCGTTAACGGCGAAAAAGTCGAAAGTCGCGAACTCCAGGATGGCGACGCCATCACCTTCGGCCTGGACGACTCCTACGAGATCATCTTCCGCTCCGCCAAAAGTTCGGACGACGATTCCCTTCCACAACTGCTCACGCGCATGGAGCACATCACCAGCTCGGAGCCGGCCGGCGGCCTCATCAAGTTGAAGCGTCTCCTTGAGGCGACCTCACTGCTTCATTCCCAGCTCCCTCTCGACGTCGTGCTCGGCCACATGCTGGATCACGCCGTATCCGTCACCGACGCCGATCGCGGTTTGCTCCTCGAAAGCGATTGCGGCGGCGCCCTGAAAGTAAAACTCGCGCGGCGCAGTGGCGGACTTCGTCTTCCCCCCGAAAGCCTCACGCCGAGCCAGACCGCCATCCAGCTCGCGCTGAAGCAGCAGTCTCCAGTCATCACCGAAGATCTCGCACAAGCCGATGTGGATTTGCAGGCCGCGCAGAGCATCGTGGCGCAGCGCCTGCGCGCCGTCGTCGTGATTCCTCTTTACGCCTTGTCCCGCCCCAACACCCAGGAATCCATGGTCAACATCAAGTGCGGGGATTTCCTCGGCGTCCTCTATCTGGATTCGCGCCGTCCTGCCGCTTTCTCGAAACTCGACCGTCAGATCCTAGACGCGCTGGCGGCGGACGCCGCCAGCATTCTCGATAATGCCCGCCTCGTCGAACGCGAACGCGAGCGCCAGCGCCTCGAGCAGGAGATCAACATTGCCCGCGACATTCAGCAAGCGCTTCTCCCGCGCGATTTCCGCGAATATCCGCACCTCTCCGTTACCGGCTTCAATCTTCCCTGCTTATCGGTGGGAGGAGATTATTTCGACGTCTTCCCGCTCAGCGACGGCCGCACCGCGTTTCTCATCGCTGACGTTTCCGGCAAGGGACTCGGCGCCGCGCTTCTCACCACCATGCTTCAGGGCGCGCTCTCCGGCATGACTCTCGGCACCGATCCCGCGCGCGTCTTCAATCATGTCAATCGCTTCCTGTGCGACCACTCGGAGGTCGGCCGCTACGCCACCATGTTCTTCGGCATTCTCGATCAAGAAGGCCATCTCGAATACATCAACGCCGGCCACCCTTCGCCTTTCCTGATCCGCCGCGGCATTGCCGAAGAGGCCTTTACCGAAGGCTCCTATCCCGTCGGCCTTGTTCCCGAAGCGCAATACACCGCCGTTTGCCTGAAGCTCGAGCCTGGGGACACCCTAGTGCTTTTCAGCGACGGGGTCACCGAGGCCATGGATCCCGACGAGCAGTTGTTCGGCATCCCGCGCCTCAAGGAACTCCTTACCGGCCAGATGGAGTGCCCCCTCGAGCTGCTCCAGAAATGCGTCCTCGAAGCGGTCGAAAACTTCGCGCGCGGCGCCCACCAAGCCGACGACCTCACGCTTCTCATCGTGCGCTACCGCGCTGCGGCAGCCGCCGCCACGTCGGACACTGACGCTCCGTTGTCGGCTGCGTCCCCCTACTCCGCCTCAGCCGCTGCTTCTTCCGCGTCGTCCCCGGATGGCTCCCCTTCCTCTGCGCCGACGCAGCACTCCGGTCCCGCTTCGGCGGGGTCTCGCTACGTGCAATCGTGATGCGCTCGTCGGAAGATTGTTTCCGGATGGTTTTGGCATTCAAAAGGCAAGGGCCTGAGGCCGCAACGGTTGTGAATTTCAAATAAAACAGGGCGGAGGCCTTCACCGGCCCCGCCCCATTTCGACTTCATGCAAGTTTTTCCCGGCCTTCGCCGAGACCTGTTCGACCGCGTTGAGATTTTTCTCCGGCGTCGGCCTTACGCGCCAAGATCCTTCAGATCGTCCTTGGCTTGTTGCTCGGCGTTCTTGGCTGCTCCCTTTGCGTCAGCACTGGGACTCAGCTCATGTATCGCCTTTTTCAGGCTCTCGGCCTGGTCGGCGATTGCGCCTTTGCACCCGGACAGATCGGCGTTCGTGTGCACGCCCGTAACATTCGCGCGCAGGCAAACGAACTCCAATGCAAGATTGTAGCTGGCGTGGAGCGCAGCGAGGCATTCATTCAGCGCGGTGAAAGCGGCGCAAGCATCGGTGGCGTTCGAATTGGCCGGCAAAACACCCTGGGCCCGCAGCTTCGGCGTCAGCTTTTTTTCGACGTCGCTCCTGCTGCCGTTCGAATCGGGGGAATTCTTGGAACCCTTGTCTCGCTTCACCCACTTGATGGGATTGAGGGAACGCGAGCTATGCGAGGCCGAGGAGCTCGAACTTCCCTGCGCCGCGGTGGATGCGCCCGCGCCCGCGGGACCTTGCGCCTCGGCGCGTTCCGCACCAATCGTCATAGACAGGGAGACACCTAGAGTCATGAAAGCAACGACCAACGATGATCTTTTCATAGTCACTCCTATATTGAATGTATCGCGACAATTTTGGAGGCTGCGGGATGCGGCCTCGCTTTCTAGTAGGCCACGCGCGGACGCCGGGGAGAGCATTCGAATGCAGGGTACTACTCCAATCGGTCAAGCTGGCCTTACGAACAGGTTTCCTTGTGCCCTGCACTTTGCCCGGCTTTGGGAAAGCTTCGCTGGTTCGAATTCGAATGACAACGTCAAAGGGGGGAAATGGATCAGGATTTGATTCGGAGGAAGAGGCCGTAGAGCGTCATTCCCAGACCACCCAAGAAAAGCAGCGGCGAGAGGTAATCCGTTACCAGCGGCAGGACGAGGATGGGAAGCTGGATCGGCATGCTATAGCCGCCCGCGAAGTAATGAATCACACCCGCGAGAAGCATGTAGAGCAGTCCCCGCCGGATTTGACGGCGACCGTCGGGACCTGTGCGACGAGACAATTGCACCTGCGGAACCGCCTCGCGGCAAAAGGGGCACTGCTTCAGACGCGCCGCCATGTACTTGCCGCAAAATGCGCAGCGTTGCGTGTCCGCGGCCTGTTTTCCAATAGCGTTCATGCGGCTGACAGGATCCTCCCTTCTTAGGCTAGGTTCGCAGTCCTAGAATCGTCAAGGGACATGATGAGCAAGTGTAAAGCACGGTACGAAAACGGCAGTAAAAGATTGGATATGGTTTCTGCCGCCCGACTAGCTTGCGGGTGCTCCACTCCTCTGCCAAGGATTCCCACTACCAGCTTAGACCGATTCGAAGTACACAGAGGGCAGGCGTACCCTTTTGCTAACAGGCGGACTCGCGGGCAGGGTTCACATTCTCTTGATTCGTGTTACAAAATTGTCGAAGACCCAAAGACCACCCTGATTTAGAAGCTCGCAAGGCAAAATCATATGTGAATGAGGGAGAAACGATGCCATATCCTTCCCGTAGAACAACCAAACCTCTTTTCATCCTGCTCTTTGTAATCTTGCCGGCGCTCACTACCGCTGGATCGGCATTGGCGCAAGAGAAGAAGGTTGCGCAACAGAATGGCGTGGATAACTCGAAGATGGGAGCGTACCGCGCCCTGGCGCAACACATCTATGCGGATTTCCAGAAAGGCGACTTGGCAGCGGCCGCGCTAATGGCAAAGGTGCTTGAAAGAGTGTGGGACAAAGCGGAAGACTATGGCGGAGATACGGCGCTTTCGAAGACCAATCATGGCCTGTTCGAACAGATCGACAAGGCTATGGACGATTTTATCTCTCCGATCACCGATGCGAAGGGCAAAGCACCGGATCCCGCCAAGGTAAAAGCTGCCTATAACGCGTACTTGGAAAAATTGAAGCTGGCGGACTAGCCCCACCGGTTATGCTTGTGAGGCGAATACAGGCCCGCTCCCGGACCTCTCTTTGTTTTCTCGAAGGCCCGCGGAGCGCTGTAAGCGACTTGTCAATCAGTTTCCTTCCGTCGCCTACAGTTCGCGGAGGGCTGTAGCCACGGGACGGCTCGCGGCGCGGATGGCGGGGGGCATGCCGCCGAGGACACCCATGACCAGAGCGAAGAGAACGCCCATCCAAAGAAGATCAAAGGTGATCTTGAAGGCGAAGGCCAGGTTGGAAAAAGTCTGAAAATTCATGGTGCTGGTAGTCAAGCCGTTGAGAGGCAGAACGGCGAGGCAGCCAACGAGGCCGCCAACAAAAGAAATCAAGAGAGCTTCAAAGAGAAATGAGAGGACGACGTTCCCGGAGTTGAAGCCGAGCGCGCGCATGGTAGCAATTTCGCGGCCGCGTTCGGCGACGGCGGAGTACATGGTGTTGAGGGCGCCAAAAACCGCGCCAATGGCCATGATCAACGCGACGAACCCGCCAAGTATGGTGATGAGCTGGGTCATGCGCGTGGACTGCTTAGCGTAGTAGTCGATTTCGCGGGTTACGTCCACGTTCAAACGCGGATCGGTGGTCAGAGAGTCCCTCAGTTGTTGGAGGGCGGCAGGCGAAGTGAGGTGCACGGTAACGGACTGAGAAAAAGTGTCGGGACGCTTATAGGCGCCGTTCAGGAGGTGGGCGTCGCCCCAAACCTCGGAATCGAAGGCGCTTCCGCCGGCGTCAAAGATGCCCACTACTTGCCAACGCACGCTACCGAGCCCAATTGTGCTTCCCAGAGTTAAGCCCGAATAGGTCGCCTTGGCGTTTTTGCCGACGATGAGTTCGGACAGACCAGGCCGAAACATGCGGCCCTCTATGATTTTGACATTGCTGCGAATGGCAAAAACGTTTGGCGCGACACCGCGAAGCTCAACGTTGGCATCCGTGCCGGTGGAACGCAATGGAATCGGCGCCATCAGGACAGCCTCCGGTGTCAGCAAAGGGCCGTCGGCCCCACGAGCGATGCCCGGAGCATCCTGAATAATTTTGACCGAGTCGAGAGACACTCCACTGGTCATTTCGGACGTGGCCCCCGCGCGGGTAATTAGCGCGTTGTCCGCGGAGCCGGAAGAAACAAGTGTGGCCTTGAATCCGCGCGCGAGCGACAACATGGCAACGAAAACACCCACGGTTCCGGCAATCCCCACCACCGCAACGATTGTGGAGGTCCAGCGAGCTTTGACGCTCCGAACGTTGTAAACGAGTGGAATGGCCATTTCAGGCCCTCCTCAGCGCGTTAACGACGCGCATACGCATGGCGCCGATCCCAGGCAGCAAGCCGCTGGCAGCGCCAACGAAGAGGGCGAAACCAAGGCCAAGCGTCAGGAGCGACTTGGAAAGGATAAGCGGGGGCAGAAGGCCAGTGAGCGCCACGCCGATAACAGGGATGGCCAAGTAGGCCAGCGTCAAGCCTAGGAAGCCGCCAAAGAGGGCGATGACGATAGACTCTGCCAGAATGAAGAAAAGGACGGCGCGCCCGGAAAAGCCGATGGCTTTAAGGACGGCCAGTTCTGAGGTGCGCTCCCGCACAGAGATAGCCATGGTGTTGCCGGTGACCAAGAGTAGCGTAAAGAAAACGACGCTGCCGATAGTGAGGATTAAGAGCTCGATGTTTCCGAACTGCTTGACGAAATAGGCGGCGAAGGCGGATTCCGTCTCGGACTTGGTCTCAAACGACGAGTTAGCAAACTTTTCGTCAATAGCCTTGGCGACGCGGACGGCGTCATCAGGGCTATCGAGCTTGACCACGTACCATCCGGCCGTGCTCTTGATGACGGCTGGAGCGTTCTCGTCAAAGTATTTCCACTGCAGCCAAAACTGGCTCTCGTCGCCACCGGGACGTTCGCTGTGATAAATGCCGTCGAGATTGAACTCCCAAGAGCCGGCGCCATAGAGGGTAGTCTTGATGGGGATGCGATCGCCGATTTTCCAGTGGAACCGTTCGGCCGTGCGGGCGCCCGCGATGGCGCCCTGGCGGTCTTTCAGGAAATTGTTCCACTGCTCGTCAGGCACCACAAGCTCCGTCATCACCTTACGTTGATTTTCGGGGTCGATGACAAACTGTGGAAAGAAGTTCTTTTCATCCTGATAGACACCGCCGAACCAGTGATTGTGGGTGACCGCCCTTACGCCGGGAATGGCAAGGATTTTGTCGCGGTGGGAGATCGGCATTAATTGCATTAGACCGATGCGGCTGACGACCACCAGGCGGTCCGCGCCCGCGATTTCCGTGCCGCGGCTGAAAGCGCTCTTCACCACCGCAAGAAACGTGAAAAGAACCAGAGCGATGGCAAAAGACCCGATGGTGAGGATGAGGCGAACCTTTTTGCGGAACAGATTGGCGAGGATCAAGCGGCTGAATTTCATGCGGCACCTCCGGCCAGAACCGCCTGTTTGGATTTGCCGCCTTCGATGAGCACGCCCTTTTCCAGGTGCAGCGTCGTGTGCGCGCGCGCAGCGACAACCGGGTCGTGCGTGACCATCAGAATCGTTTTCTTGTACTTGCCAACCAGCTGGTCAATCAGCGCCATGATTTCGTCGGCGCTCTTGCGATCCAGGTCACCGGTGGGCTCGTCGCAGAGAAGGAAGGTGGGGTCGGAGACGATAGCGCGAGCAATGGTGACGCGCTGCTCCTGGCCGCCGGAGAGCTGCCGCGGATAATGGTGCATGCGGTCCGCAAGATTGACGACACCGAGAGCCGTTTCCACGTGCTTGCGGCGCTCGGACTTGGAAAGCTTCGTCAAGAGCAGCGGCAGCTCGACGTTTTGAAACGCCGTGAGCACGGGGATGAGGTTGTACATCTGAAAAATAAAACCGACGTGGCGGGCCCGCCATTGCGTCAGCTTGCTCCCCGACATGTGCGTGATTTCGTCGCCGTCGACAGTGATGCTGCCCGCGGAGGGGACATCCAGACCACCGAGAAGATTGAGCAGAGTGGTCTTTCCGGAGCCGCTGGGGCCCATGAAGGCGACAAAGTCGCCCTTGTCCACATCGAGGTTCAGACCCTGTAAGACCTGGATTTTCTCGCCGCCGCGGCTGTAGGTCTTATTCAAACCGCGGACTCGGATGAGGCTGGATGAATCGTCTCGTCCATCGACTCGGATCATGATTGGCTCCTACTGACGGATTTCAATTTTGTCACCATCATGCAAACTTTCTGGCCCTTTGACGACCAGCGAGTCGCCAGGGGTGACGCCCGCCAGTATCGCGACGTCCGTTCCGCGATTCATGCCGAGGCTCACGGCGCGGCGCTCGACTCTTCCATCGCGAACCAGGAAGACAAAAGAAGCATTCGCATCGGAGCGCACCGCGCCCTTGGGGATGAACGCTACCGCCTGCGGCCCCTTGTCTTTGCTCTTGTCCTTTGCCGCTGGCTGCTCATTCTCCAGGAACGCCACTTTCACGCCCATGTCCGGCAAAATAAAATCGTATTTTTCCAGGTTCAGGATGGTGATACGCACTTTGACGGTAGCCTTCTGCCGATCGGCCGTGGGGATGACGGTCCGCACTTTAGAGGGAATCGGCTTGTCCGGATAGGCATCCAGAGTCGCTGTAACCTGCTGGCCGTTTTCGACGCGCGCAATGAAAGACTCGTTAACGTCGACTTCAATTTCGTTAGATTTCATGTCCACAATCGTGGCAATGCCCGTGCGCGTAAAGCCACCACCGGCAGAATTGGGTGAAACCATCTCGCCGACCTGGGCATCCTTGGAGACGACAATGCCCGCAAACGGTGCGCGAATGGTGCAATTGTCCACGGCCTGCTGCGCAACGCCGATGCGCGCTTCGGAGGCCGCCACCTGCTGCCTGGCGAGCTCAATTTTAGCCTTAAGACTGTCCGCGGCCGTCGAAGCGTTGTCGAGGGCTTCCTGCGTCTGGACGCCAGCTTTCTGCAACTGCTCAGCACGGTGTAACAGAATCTGCGCGTTCTTAAGCTGAACCTCGTAGTCGGCGATCGCGGCTTGGGAGGCGTCGCGGTCAGCTTTGGCGGAATCGAGAGAGCGCCTGACGTCGGAGTCATCGAGGGTCGACAGGAGTTGGCCCGCAGCGACACGGGTCCCTTCGTCGAAGAACACGCCCGTGACGCGCCCGGTAATCTTGGCGGCGATGGTGGCGCGGCGGCGGGGCGTGATATAGCCGCTGGCATTCAGCGCCGTCTGCCGGCCCCCCGCTTCGGGCTTCGCGGCGGTGGCGACCTCTACCACGGGCTTCTGACTACGCAACGCATAGGCGCCCGCCACGATGCCGGCAAAGATGAGCACGGGTATGGCTGCGTACACGACGCGTTTGCCCATGCCGGAGCCCTTGCGCTGGCCCTCCCCAATGCGCAACGAGCCCAGGTCGTGTTTTGGTGAATTCGCTGGAGTCGCCATCTACACCACTGCTCCTATTGATGGAAAATGCTCAGTAAACGCTCAGTATAAGATCTTACGGATGGACGAAGCCAAAACTTTCACCGCCGGCCAATCCTAGACTCTTAGTAGGACTATTGTAGCGTGCAAGGTCAAGTTTTGGGGTGCTTCCTTTCGCGAGCCACTTTGGCGATTTATCTTGGATGCTTCTGCCAAGTCTTTGGGCACTAGGTATTTGGCATGGGAGGAGGAGAAAATCGTTGGCAAAATCACTGCTTGACAGAGCGGCCAGCAAGTCATATTAAGGAGTTTCCGCGAGACGGGCCCTACCTTCTCGCAGACGGGGGTCCCCCTATGAACCCTACCCGCCGTGATTTCCTGAAGCTGACGACAATTGGCGGAGCTGCAGCCGCGGTGTTTGGCTTCGATTTGAAGCCGGCGTATGCGCAGTTGCGCACGCTGAAGATTGCCAGGGCGAGCGAGACACGCTCGACCTGCCCGTACTGCGCGGTGGGCTGCGGCACCATCATCTACACGATTGGCGACCGCGCCAAGAATGTGACCGCGCAGGTGGTGCACGTCGAGGGCGACCCCGATCATCCGACCAACCGCGGCACGCTGTGCCCCAAGGGTTCGTCGCTGCAGCAAGAGATCATGAACGACCGGCGTTTGCTGAAGCCTCTCGTGCGTCGGCCGGGTGGCACCGAATGGCAGGACATTTCGTGGGACGATGCGATCGGCGAAATCGCGGCGCGGGTAAAAAAGACGCGCGATGAGACTTTCGTCGAGAAGGATGCAGCGGGACACACGGTGAACCGGCTGGAATCGGTCGC
>WNFP01006494.1_pt1 | contig 13840 bp, 8 predicted proteins | sample 5400201 | NCBI WGS metagenome assembly WNFP01 (sample SAMN13153355, study PRJNA577476) | soil metagenome | isolation source: 115 cm saprolite under Madrone tree | place: USA:California | collected 2016-06-14
TGAATGCGGCAACAAACAGGATTTACGTTGCCAATTCCGGAGGTGGGTCCGTTAGCGTCATTGATGGGAAGAACGATTCGGCGCTGGCCACGCTGAGTGTGGGACCGCGACCTTATGTTGTAGCGGTCAATCCGACCACAAACAGAATTTATGTGTCGAATACATTCAGCGACCTGATCACGGTGATCGACGGCGCGACAAATTCCACAGCTACAGTGAGGGCCGGGTCCGCGGATGCAATCGCCGTCGATGCAAAGTTAGACAAGGTGTACTTGCTAGGCTACGAGAACACGAATTTGATTGCGCTGAACCAAGTGCCTTCCGTTGTCGGCAAGATTCCGGTGGGCGACCATGCTTGGAGCATGGTAGTGAATGAGACGACCAGCACGCTTTATGTGACGCGAGTCGGGGACGCAGAGATGGTCATCATTGATGAGGTTTCTGGAGTTGTTACGACGGTTCCGACGGGTGAGATTCCTTGTGCCGTTGCCATCAATCCTGCGACCAACACAGTGTACGTTGCGAATCATGGCGACGATACCGTGAGCGTGATTGACGGCGCAAAGCGCGCGGTGATCGCGACCGTGAAAGTGGGAAAAAGTCCGCAGGCGGTGGCGGTGGACGCAAAAACGAATCGCGTGTATGTCGCCAACTCGCACAGCGACGACGTTACGGTGATCGACGGTGCGCGCAACAGCGTGCTCAAAACGCTTCGTGCGGGAAAAAATCCTTACGCTCTTGCGGTGGACGCGAATAGCGGGCTGCTCTATTTGGCGTCCTATGGAGAACCGGCGCTCGCGGTTATAGACGCAAGATGACGAGATAGATGAACACGGGTGCGGGCCGACGAGTTTGGTGTAGGCTTTCCGCCGGAGAAATCATGATCAAATTCAGGTTTGTACTGTTGCTGCTGTTTCTTGTGGCGTCGGTTATCCAGACAAACGCGCAGTTCGCGCATACGGACCGCAAACAGATCGTTGATGCCGCTGGTAAGCCGATCCTTATTCGCGCAACGAATCTGGGCAATTGGCTGGTGCCAGAGGGTTACATGTGGCGTTTCGAAGGTGGTCCGCAGTCCCCTAGTGAGATCCGCGCGTTGGTGTTCGAGCTGCTTGGACCTGAAGGAGCGGCGACTTTCTGGCAGAAATATCGCGAGAACTACATCACGCGTGAGGACATCGTGCTCCTGCATCGCGCCGGGTTCAACACGATTCGAGTTCCTTTGCATTACAGCTTGTTTGGGAGCGATGACGCGGAGGGCTTCAAGCTGCTGGACCGGTTGATCGGGTGGAGCCGTGCCGAAAATCTATATGTGGTGCTTGATCTGCATGCCGCGCCGGGCGGACAGACGGGCACGAACATCGATGACAGCGCGGGATATCCATGGCTGTACCAGAGTCCACAAGAGCAAGAGCATCTGATCGCCATCTGGCGGCGGCTGGCGACGCATTATCGGGATGAGCCGATCGTTCTGGGTTACGACCTGCTGAATGAGCCGATTCCACATTTTCCGAAGCTAGCGCCGTTGAATCCTTCGCTGGAACCCCTCTACAAGAAGCTGACGGGCGAGATACGACAGGTGGATGCTCACCATATTCTTTTTCTTGGTGGCGCGCAGTGGGACGGAAACTTTTCGGTTTTCGGCAAACCTTTCGATGCGAACGTCGCCTACACGTTCCACAAGTATTGGACGGCGGCGGATGAAAGCGTGCTGCGGCAATACATTGATTTTCGCGAAGGTTACGATGTGCCGATCTGGATGGGCGAGTCCGGAGAGAACAGCGATGAGTGGATCGCGCAATTCGCGAAATCACTCGAGAAAAATAATATCGGATGGGCGTTCTGGCCGTACAAGAAGATGGAAAAGGCGTCGGCGGTCGTGAGCATTATCCCGCCTGGCGATTGGGGAAAGATCGTGGAGTTCGCAAAGCTGCCGCCTGGAACCGCGCATGCGGAAGAACGGTTGAAGGCTCGGCCTGAACAGGAGACCATCAACCGGGTTTTCGCGGAGTTCCTGGAGAGCGTGCGGGTGCGGAAGTGCCGGGTGAATGAGGGATATTTAAGGGCGCTCGGGTTGACGGCGGATGTTGCGCAACAACCCGAGCGCTAGAGCGATGATCAGACGTTTTCAGGGCTAGAACGACAACTTTGCGCCGAGTTCAAGTACGCGGCCGCCTGTGGCGCTTGTAATCTGGCCGAAGCTGGCGCTGTTGTGTTGCAGGCCCGCAGCTGTGCCGCCATTGGCAGCAAAGAAGAACTGCGGCGTGTTTGTGGCACCAAATGCCTCAAGGCGAATCTCGAGATTGAGGCGCTCTGTGAAGCGGATGGATTTCGATACGGAAGCATCCAGATCGAAGAAATTTGGTCCGCTAAGGTAGTTTCGTCCCACATTGCCGAACGTACCCGCGGGCGCGGAAGCGAAGCTGGATGTGCTGAACCACGGATTGCCGGGACCGATGCCGTGAAGGATTTTAACCGGGGCGACCAGTTGGGGCGTTTGGGTATTGTCGGGCGCCAGAAGAGAGCCGTTGCTATCCGTAAAGTACAAGGGAAGGCCAGACATCACGGTAAGGAAACTGGAGACGCGCCAGTCACCAAGGACCGCAGCCGCAACGCCGGAAGAGAGGAAGCGCTTGCCTCTTCCAAAGGGCAGGTCGTAGACGACACTCTGTACAAAGGTATGGGTGCGATCGAAGTCGTTACGAGCGTAGTCGCGCCGCTGATTGATGTAGAACGAGAGGCCGCCATCATCACCGGTTTGGAAGCCCATGCCTTTGCCGAAGGTATAGGCGGTAGTGGTGGCAAGACCATTGGAGAAGCGGCGGTCGAACTTAACCTGCAAGGCGTGATAACTGGAGGAGTATCCAGCAAAGAGCAGATTGGTGGCCGCGGTGCGCCCGAAGGGAAGGAACTCGGGACGTCCGTTATTGGCCGTCGCCGCATTCTGCCCAATGACCGTAGAGGCGTTGAGATTGTAATTAACGACGCAGTCCACGCAGTGATTGCCTACGTATGCGGCCTCCAGAACGAAGCGAAAGGGCAAAGATTGCTGGATGGCAAGGTTCCATGATTCCACGTATGGGTTCTTGAAGTTGGGATTCACGACGAAAAGGTTAGAGGATTTGAGCACGGTTGCCGCCGCCGCGCTGGACGCGCTCGTGATGATGCCGTTCGACGGGACCGCAGGGAGACTGAGCGTGGGGAAACCTTGTTCGAAAGTCGCCGGGGTTACGCCGTCGGTAAGCACAGCCGGACCATAGGTCACGACCGCGGGATTGAAGGCGACGTTGGCGCGCACGGGGAAGTTGTAGGCATAGCTATTGTCCGGGAATGGCGTATAGGTGATGCCAAATCCGGCGCGCAACACTGTGGTTTCTCGCAAGCGATAGGCGAGCCCGAGGCGCGGCGCGAAGTATTTGTAGTGGGTGGCAATGCCGAGGTCATTCGGATTATTGCCTATACCGCTGACGATGAGCGTGTTGTCGGCGGGGTTGTAATTGGAGAAGCCGCCGGGCTTCACGGGCGTGGCGGCGGGATAGAACTCCCAGCGGACGCCGAGATCCGCGGTGAGTTTGGGAGTGACCAGCCACTTGTCTTGCGCGAATGTGAAGAGCTGCCACGCACGATAGTTCGGGAAGAAAGTTGCCAGATCGCGTCCCGCCTGGCCTGGCACATCGAATAAAAAGCTAGCGAAGTTGTTTGCGAAACTGGTTTTGGAAGTGCCAGCTGGGCTGAGACCCCCGCTGGCCGGCGGAGCAGGGCACCCGGGGCTGGTATCGCCAATGACGCAATTGCGCGCGGTCTGCCCATCGTTGAAGGTATAAAGACCGCGCGGGCTGAAGGTCTGCTCCTGCAGCAAAGCATCGCGAAGGCGGCGCAGATCACCCCCAAACTTAAGTGTATGGTTTCCAATAATTTTGGTCCAAGTGTTCGCAAAATCGATATTCGTTTCCGAACGAATCCACGGAAGGCTGGCGGAGTAACCAATCAGCGGATTGTTAGGAAAGCCGTTGATGGTAACGCCGACGATTCCGCTGGTGGTCGGATCGAGGTTAACGCCTGGGATGCCGAGATCTGTTGAGGCGGTCGAGCCGAAATCCGTGTTATGGGCTTCATTGTGGTACCAGGCCACACCGACGCGAAACTCGGCAACGAGGGTATTCGAGAAAAACCGGTTGTAGTTTATCCCGGTGCTGTATGTGTTCTGGATGCCGGTCCCTTCAAAATTCCCCTGGGCTGGACCGCCCGCTACTCCGAAAATGGGCGCCTGCAAAATAGAAGGGCGCTGGTAGCTGAACCGGGCGCTCAGGCGGTCTTTGTTGGTGAGATTGGCGTCTACTTTGGCGTCAACGAAGTCGGTGTCCTTATGGAAAGGCAGCAGGGCAAAGAAGTTGTTCGTGTTGCCGGCGGCTGTGGGATTCGGCACCAGCGCGAGAAGTTTTGCGGAGATGGGATCGATCAACGCAAGCGGAATGATATTGGGGCAGCCGGCAGCGTTGGTACAGGCAGGATTGAAGGCGTCCACGGCGCCGGTGCGCCCAGGAACTGTGGCGACATTGGGGGCGGAGCGGGCGACGATTTGCTGACGGCCAGTACCGTCGGGGTTGCCGCTGAACGGGTTGTAGATCGGCGTGGTCGAAGAACTTAGGTCTCCCGTGCGGAAGGGCACGTTGGGGACGCTGATCGTGTTGGTGTTGGCTTCGTGATCGAAGACCTTGAGGTAGTCGGCAAAAAAGAAGAGTTTGTTCTTGATGATCGGACCGCCGACATTGCCGCCAAAATAGTTGTAGGCAAGGTGGCCAACGGACTTATCAAAGAAATTGCGGGCATTGAAAAAGCTGTTCCTTGCGAACTCGTACGCCGCACCGTGGAAGGTGTTGGTGCCGGACTTGAGGATGACGTTTGTCACGGCGCCACTGGCACGGCCGAGTTCGGCGTCGTAGTTGCTGGTTGAGACGTCCACCGTCTGGATGGCTTCGAGAGGCGGAACCAGAATCTGCAGAAGGCCGGTGCGTTCATTATTGTCGATTCCTTCAATCTGGTAGTTGTTGCCCATACGCAGCTGGCCGTTGACTTCGGTTTGAAGGGAGCTGCTGGCGTTGAAGAACTGCGAATGCTGGAACGTGGCGCGGGTTGTGCCGGGCACGAGATTTAAAAGGTTCTGGTAATTGCGGTTTGTGCCGAGTGGCAAGTTCTCAGTCAACACGGTTTCTATTTTGCGGCCGGTATCCGCGCGCTCGGTTTGAAGGATGGGAGTTTCTGCTTCAACGGTAATGGTTTCCGAAACGTCGCCAGGTTGCAGGACGAGGTCAACGCGTTGCGTTGTGTTCACAATCACATCGATGCCCGCTCTTGAAGCGCGCTTGAATCCGGACTGTTCGACAGTGACCTTATAGACGCCTGGCGGCAAATCGGGAAGAACGTAGTTGCCGCTATCGTTGGTGCGAGTGTCATGGTTGATGCCGGTATTGGTCTCCACGAGTAAAACCTTAGCGTTCGCAACCGCGGCGCCGGAGGAGTCTGTGACAGTGCCGAGCAGGGTAGCGTTGACGGCCTGGCCGGCAAATGCCGCAGAAGGTGCGAGGAGGATTGTTCCGAGCAGCAGGAACATACAAATGTGCCGCGGCGTTACCGCACCGCGTGCCTTGCGCGACGCGAGCGCTGGATCGTTCATCGCAGGCGATTCGAGACAGCCAATGGCCAAACTGAAAAGCGCACGAAATAGCTTTTTCATCACACACCCCGCTAGGCTTCGAGAGGACAGGATTGGGCGCAAACGCGCTGGAACTGGTTCCACACCCTAGCGGAGCAAAAAGTGGCTGTCAAGAGCGATGTTTGTAAAATCATTTTGACCAATCTGTTTTCCAGCTTCCTGCCAGAGGGCACACCGATGGGGGTTGTTTACTACGTTGGCGGTGATGGTGTGCTAGACTTTCGCCCGGAGGAGCGGGCTTAGGGAAGTTCGCCAGCCGAGTGCGAAAGGCCACAAGAGACCCAATTCATGGAAGCGGTTCCAAGAAAAACAACGATTCGCGAAGTAGCCCGCGCTGCGGGGGTAGGCATCGGAACGATTTCGCGCGTACTGAATTCCAGCTCGCAAGTAAGCTGGAAAACGCGCGCGCGAGTGCTTGAGGCTATCCGGCGTCTCGGGTTTCGGCCGAACGCGCAGGCTCGCAGGATTCTCAAACAGCGTGCGGAGATGGTTTGCTTTCTCCTGAGCAACCGCGATTTTCTCCACCCTTTTCATGCGCGCATTCTTCAAGGCGTCGAATCCTACGCCAGCGGCATGAAACAGCACGTATTGTTCGCGGCTCTGCACTATTCCCCCAGGACAGCTCCCGAGAAGATTGATCTGCCGCCTGTTCTTCAAGAGCATGGCTTGATTGACGGAGTGATTCTGGCGGGGACGATTTATCCGAACCTGCTGCGAAGAATTGAATCGATCCAAATGCCGTTCGTGGCCCTAAGCAACAATGTGATGGGGCTGAGTAGTGGCGCGATGGGAATGGACGACGTGCAGCAATTCGACCAAGTGGGATTCGATGACTTCAACGGAACGCTGCACGCCACGCGTTATCTGATCGGCAAGGGGCACAGGCGGATTGTTTTTGCCGGCGATGTGTCTTACCCGTGGCTGCAACGGAGATTCGAGGGCTACCGGCGAGGAATGCGCGAGAAAAAGCTAAAGCCCGTATTGATCACGGCGCGAAATGTCCAAAGCTTCGGCGATTTCGGTCAAGAGAGTGTAGGGCGGATACTGTCCAAGCGGTCGCGACCGACTGCTGTGTTGGCCGGGAACGATGAAATCGCGTACGGACTTTGGCGAGCGTTGAGCCGGCGCGGGATCAAGGTGCCGGACGAAATCAGTCTGGTTGGCTTTGACGACCGCGAGGAAGCGGTTTTGATGGATCCGCCACTTTCAACGGTTCGCGTCCACAAGGAAGAGATCGGCGAAACCTGCATGAAGATGCTGCTCGAACGTTTGCATCACCCTCAGATGGCCTTCAGCCAGAGAGTTCTGCCCACTGAATTGATCATTCGGGGAAGCGTCCGCCAGCTTTAGCCAGCGTTAGACTCGCCGGCGTCTCAGCGGCCGTTCCGTTTTGATTGGGTTTCGCGTTCCAAGACCATTTCGTCGAAGGCGTGCAACAGACCTTCGCGCGTGGAGTACGGGCCGGGTTTGTAAGCGCGCGAACTGATTCCTTTTTGCGACAGGTCGGAGATGCCCCAGTCCTCGCGATTGGTGAGATCCCAGAATTCGATAGCGTCATCGCACTGAAAATCAGGCTTGGCCATTTCGGCAGAGTGAAAGTGCCATTCGCAGACGACTTCCGTGCGATCCGGCGCTTTGGGCCACAACGTATGCACCATCATGTAATCGGGATGGAGACTCAGAAGCAGATTGGGATAGATCGCGTAGTAGTACACCTGGGTACGCTGCTCGTCATTCAAGCCAGGAAGATAATCGCGGCGGAGCTTGCCATCGAGGCTCATGGTCTGAGCGCCATCGCGGAAACCCATCGAGCCTCCGACGTATGTTTTGTGCGGAGCAGCATTGTCGGCGCCGAGGTAGTTCGTGAGGCGATTAAGGCAAGGGTGCAACACCGGGCAGTGGAGGCACTCGTTGTAATTGAGCACGATCAACTTCCAGTTGGCGTTCACATCGTAGACGATGCGTTTCTGCAGACGCAAATCCTGCATGCGCCAGGCCGTGAATTTATTCGGCAGCGAGCCCAGTTGATCGGCGAGCGGCTCTGGGTTGGCGCTCAGATTCAAGAAAAGATGGCCGTCCCAGAGGTCCGCGTGGACGCGATTGAGCGGGTAGTCCTCGCGGCAAAAATTTGTCTCCTGCATGTATGTTGCGCCCAGCAAGCGTCCGTCGAGGGCGTAGGTCCATCCGTGGTAGGGACACTGGATGCGGCCTTCGAAATGTCCTTCGGAGGTTGGACAGATGCGGGTCCCGCGATGGCGGCAAACGTTGAAGAAGGCGTTCACGCGGCCAGTGGAATCGCGGGTGACGATGATACTCTCGCCGGCAATTTCGCGAAGAACGTAGTCGCCTGGTCGTGGAATTTCGGTTTCGCGGCCCGCGTAGATCCACATTTGCGAGTAGAAGCGGTCCATTTCTTCGCTGAAGATCTGCGGGTCCGTGTAGTAGCGCCGTGGAAGAGTCCTTGGCGTGGGCGTCACTTCTGTTTGCATATTTTCCCCGAAGCCGTGCGCTTTTCGCGCTTATTATGCCACAAACCAAATTGGGGCTAGCTCGCCGCTCCGCTCGCTGACCAAATGGGAGCGACCGATGATCCCGAAGCTATAATTGAATGGACTGGAGCGGGAATCTTCGATGGAAGCTCAAGCGCGGCACACAACGTGGAAAACGCTGTCGGCTTTCGCGATTATTTATTTTGTGTGGGGCTCCACATTTCTCGCCATTCGCGTCGGCGTACACGAAGTTCCGCCGTTTCTTCTGGCGGCGATGCGTTTCTTGATTGCGGGGCTCATTCTTTTTGGCTGGATGATTGCTCGTGGCGAGCGCTCGCCCAGCAGGCGCCAATGGGCGTCCGTGTCTTTACTCGCTGCCCTGATCTTCGTCTTCGACTACGGGCTATTGTTTTGGGCTGAGCAGCGCGTGCCTTCGGGTATCGCCGCGGTCATGATGGCTTTGATCCCCGCGTTTATGGCGCTGTCAGAAATCGTTTTCCTACGAACACAGCGGCTGACGGTCCGCTTGGCGACGGCGCTCCTGATCGGGATTGCCGGGGTAGCTGTGCTGATGAGCCGTTCCTTGAATCTTGGCGGGGCGCCGGTTGATACGCTGGGAGCCGTGGCGCTGATCGTTGCATCGATGAACTGGTCTGTAGCGTCGGCGCTTACGCGGAAGTTGCCGTTGCCGGCTTCCAAAGTGATGAGTTCGGGTGCGCAGATGCTTGCCGGCGGAGTATTTCTGACTCTTGCGGCGGCTGCGCTGGGCGAATTTCGTAATTTTCATCCTGCGAGCGTTTCACGGGCGGCGTGGCTGTCCTTGCTCTACCTGATCGTCGCCGGCTCAATCATTGGGTTTACCGCTTACGTGTGGCTGATTCACCATCAATCGCCGACAAAAGTCGGGACCTATGCCTACGTAAATCCGGTTGTGGCAGTGCTGGTTGGATATTTTCTGGGCGGCGAAGCGCTTGGCCTGCGAACGATTCTGGGAACTCTCTTCGTTCTGATCAGCGTGATAGTGATCACCATGACGCGAGCGAAGAAAACGGCAGCCGCGGCGCTGATGGAAGATGCGACAGAAGTCGTGGGATCGTAAATTTTTCCAAATCACGCCGGATAGCGGGAAGGCTGATTCGGCTTACGGTAGCGAGCTTGGCAAAAGTGTGGTAAACCACAGCACCGTCAGCTGCGGTCAGGAAAGAACAGTGAAAAACAGGCCTCGGTCTTCAAAGTTTTTGGGTGGCGCGGTGTCACGGCGGAAGTTCATCGGGCAGGCTGGCGCGGCGGCGATCGGTTTTTCGATTGTGCCACGGCGGGTGTTGGGCGGCGCGGGATATGTTTCACCGAGCGACAAGGTGAATATTGCCTTCATCGGCGTGGGGTCGCAAGGATTGCGCGTGATGCTCAAGTTCTTGCGCGAGCCGGACGTGCAGGGTGTGGCTGTCTGCGATCCGAATAAAATGAGCGCGAATCACCCGCAGTGGGATACGCATGAGTTCTGTAACTCCGTCCGAAAATTGCTTGGCGTCGATAGCGGTTGGGATTGGCTCAGCCCGGACGAGCCGATTCAACTGACGCACGCGCTGCGCGTGACTGGCGGCGTGGCCGGGCGCGAGCCTTGCCAGAAAATCGTTGACGCCTATTACGGTACGCAGCAACGCTCCGGCGCATATCGCGGGTGCGCTGCCTACAGCGATTTTCGCGAATTGCTCGAAAAACAGAAGGATGTCGATGCGGTCGTTGTAGGCACCACTGACAACTTGCATGCCGCGGTGTCCGCCGCGGCGATGAGGAAGCGCAAGCACGTCTTTTGTCAAAAACCTCTGACGCACACGATTTATGAGGCACGGCGCATTGCGGAGATTGCGCGCGAAACTGGTGTGGCGACGCAGATCGCCGTTGCGAACCAGGCGTCCGAAGATACGCGCTTGCTCTGCGAATGGATTGGGAGTGGCGCCATTGGACCGGTGCGCGAGGTCCATAATTGGTCGAGCCGCCCTTTCTGGCCGCAGGCGATTGACCGTCCTAAAGACGGAGAGCCCGTTCCCGACGGTTTTGATTGGGATTTGTGGCTGGGTCCGGCGCCGGAGCGTTCGTTCAACCGCGCTTATGTGCCGTTCGTGTGGCGCGGTTGGGGCGATTTTGGCTGTGGCGCGCTCGGCGACATGGGTTCATACAGTTTCGACACAATTTTCCGCGTATTGAAACTGGAGGCGCCGGTTAGCGTGGAAGCAAGTTGCACGGACCGCTACGAGGAGACGTACCCGCTGGCCTCGGTCGTCCATTACAACTTTCCGGCGCGAGGTGAGATGCCGCCGGTGAAATTCATTTGGTATGACGGCGGTCTAAAGCCGCCGCGGCCGGAGGAGCTGGAAGAAAATCGCCCGTTCCGGGTCGAAGGCGAAGACGGGGATGAAGGGCTTCTTTTTGTCGGAGATCGCGGGAAGATTCTTTGCGGATTCAATGGGATGAGGCCGCGGCTAATTCCCGAAGCGAAAATGACTAGTTACCAGCAGCCGCCAAAAACGTTACCCAGGTCACCGGGCAACGAGCGCGAATGGCTTGATGCCTGCAAGGGGAGCAAAGTCAAGCCTGGTGGAAATTTTGAATTCTCGGGGTTGGTGACGGAGACGTTGCTGCTTGGGAATGTTGCCACGCGTTCCGCACAAAAACTCAATTGGGATCGCGCGAACATGAAAGTGGTTAACGCGGATACACTGGAGAAGTACGTCCGTCCGGAACGACGAAAGGGATGGGAACTCTAGCGCAGTAGCTCGTTATCAATTGCCAAAGGAGGAGGTATGTCTGCGATGTCGAGGAGAGAGTTTGCTAAAACGGCGGCGATGTTTGCGGCCGCGGCGGGCTTTAGTTCCGGGGGTGGCGCGGAGCTTCGGGCGAATCCGCTGGGCATGCCGATCGGATGTCAGACATGGCCGGTGAGAGATATGATCGCCAAGGATTTTCCAGGCACAGTCAAGCAGCTTGCCGGCGCCGGATTTCAGACGATCGAGCTGTGCTCGCCGGTGGGATACGCGGACTCGGGCTTCGCGGGGCTTGCCAAGTATTCGGGAACGGAGCTACGAAGAATCCTGAGCGACGCGGGAGTGACATGCACGAGTTCTCACTTCGGCATCAAAGAACTGCGGAATGATCAAGATGGTCGCATTGCCTGGGCGAAAGACGCCGGCCTGACGCAAATGATTGTGCCGACGCTCGAAGGGCCGAAGAAGCCGACCATGGATGACGTGAAGCGAGCGGCCGATGAATACAACAAAATGGGCGAGCGTTCGGCCAAGGCGGGTATCCAGCAGGGACTTCACAACGAGGATTTCGAGCTGAGCATGGTGGATGGCAAGCGGACGTATGACTTGTTGCTGGGCCTTCTCGATCCGAAGCTGGTCAAGTTTCAGTTTCAGGTTTCTACGTTCAGGGGTGGTCGGCGGATGCCAGGAAAATCATGCCCGTAGGGCAGGACACGCTCGATTGGAAGAAAATCTTTGCCGCGGCGAAAACCGGCGGCGTAAAGAATTACTTCGTCGAAATGAGTCTGGACATGATGAGAGAGAGCGTTCCTTACCTGCGAAAACTACAGGCGTGACGAAACTGCTCGGTCCGGAGTGCGTGCAATTCCAAAAATACTAGAGAGTGCGCTCGGCGAGAGAGAGGGCGAGTTGCAGGAGCTGTTGGCGCGCGACCAGGGGCATTGGTTCGCTTGCTGACGCAGATTGCGCGGGGGCGCGGGATAAAGCCTCTTCGATGCGGTTTACGTCGAGGCCGCCGGCAGCGTTGCTACCCTTGAAGCGATTGAGGACTTCGCGTGCCTTTTCGATTTGGCCGGTCTGGTAATAGAAAACGCCGAGCGTGGAGTAGCTGCCGGCCCATTCCGGCAGAAGCTCGACCGCGCGCTCCAGGCGCTGAGCGGCTTGCGGAGTGTTGCCCTCCAGTACAGAAATGAGGCCCAGGCCCCAGAGAATTTTTCCCGAGCCGGGGATGCGGGCGAGCCCTTGCTGCAACGTCTCGGTCGCACCGCGTACCTCATTGCTGCGCAACTGCACCAAAGTCAGCGAGAGATAATACTGATCGTTGTCGGGATTGCGGCGAATGGCGTCGCGATAGATTTCGGTGGCGCGCGCGGTGTCGCCGAGATGCGCTTGAATGTCACCGAGCAAGGCGAGATAAGTGTCATCTTGCTGACCCGCGACAGAAACTTGTTGGGCTGCTTCGAGCGCCCGCGGGTATAGGCCTTTTCGGAAATAGGCGTCGGCTAAATCAAATTTCACATCGTCGGAATCCGGATTGGCGCGCAATGCGGATTGAAAATGCTGGATGGCTTCGTCGTATAGGCGATAGCGAGCGAGCAGGACACCGACTCCTGTTTGCGTGCGGTAATCGCTGGCGCTGAGTTGGTCGAACTGCGCGATGGTCTTGCGCGCTTCTTCATTCTGGCCGAGCTTGAGGTAAGTTTCGGCCAGCAGGTAAAGATCTTGCGGCTGGTCGGGATGCTTCTGGATTTGCTCGGTGAGCTGCGTCAAGTCGAGCTCTGTGCGTTCGCGGGCGCTGAGAGTTGCGCGGTTATCGAGGTAATCGAAGAGATGCTGGTAAGGATAGGGGCCGGTGGAGGCATTCTTGGACAATGTTTGAAAGACGTTCAGGTCGCGCTGCGCCGCCTCGGTCTGGTGCAGGTTGCGCTCGACCATCGCGAGCTTGTAATAGCCGGAGGCAGGATCGCGGCTGACTTTTACATAGCGGCGGAGAAGTACCGCGGCTTGTTCGAATTTTTTGCCAGCTATACGAAGGTTAGCCATTTCCAGCAGGGCTTCGGCATCATCCGGATTGGACTTGAGCGCTTGCTGGAAAAACCTTTCGGCGGCGGCGTGGTTTCCTTGCCGTTCTTCGATAAATCCCATGTTGAAAAGACAAGAGCCGTTGCGCGGGTCCAGCTTCAGTCCTTCTTGAAAATACTTCTTTGCTTCATCGAATCGGCCGAGATGGCGATAGGAAAGTCCCATGAATGCATAGGAGCGCGCAGAAGGATCGAGCGCGATGAGAGACTTGAACTCGTTGATCGCTTTTTCTGTCTTCCCGGACATGAAATAGCTTTCGCCGAGGGCGGCGTGGAGGTCGGCGCGCTTGGGAGCGATTTGCACGCCAGACTCGAGCAGCGGTATCGCGTCTTCGAAATAATTTTGCGTCATACTGACGCGGGCGAGAAGAAAGATGACGTCGGTGTTTTGCGGGGCGAGTTTGCGCGCGCGCACGAGGAGTTCCAGAGCGTCAACCGGCTTTTTTTCGTCCGCGTAGACCTGTGCGAGTAAATAGAGTGTCTCGAACGAATCCGGCTTCAGCTTCAGCGCTCGATTCAGTGCTAATTCGGCTTTGGGATATTCGCCGGCGCGATGGTACGTTTGACCGAGGTTGTGGAGAATCTCGAATGTTTCCGGCTGCAGCGCATTGGCTTTTTCGAGTTCGAGCTGTGCAGCGCGATATTGCTTTTGTGATGCTAGCAGGACGCCCAGAGTGAAGTGAATCTGTACGTCATCTCTGTTTTCGTTGGAAAGCTCGGTCGCGGACCTGAGGCCTTCAGACGCCCTGCCGGCCAGGAGGTAGGCGCGTGTGAGGTTGAATTTGCTTTCGC
>WNFP01007045.1_pt1 | contig 13828 bp, 11 predicted proteins | sample 5400201 | NCBI WGS metagenome assembly WNFP01 (sample SAMN13153355, study PRJNA577476) | soil metagenome | isolation source: 115 cm saprolite under Madrone tree | place: USA:California | collected 2016-06-14
GGTGATGTGGCGCTGCCGGGCCGCCGCCGCGACCGAGCCCGTGCCCGCCACGGCGAGCAGGGTCTCGAGCGCGGGGAAGAGGGCGGCGTCGATCATGAAGCACAGCTTACCATTCGCTGCAGAACGTTTCACTGGACTACACAGTGCCGGTGAGGCAGGATGAGCGCCCCGAAGGAGGGAGCCACCATGGCACGCACGCTGCTCGACAAGGTTTGGGAAGCGCACACGGTGCGGACGCTGCCGTCCGGCCAGACCCAGCTCCTGATCGGCCTGCACCTGATCCACGAAGTGACGACACCGCAGGCCTTCCAGATGCTGAAGGAGCTGAACCTCAAGGTGCGCATGCCCGAGCGCACCTTCGGCACGCTCGATCACATCATTCCCACCACGGACCAGACGCGCCCCTACGCCGATCCCATGGCGGAGGACATGGCCGCGCACATGTACAAGAACATGAAGGACTTCGGGGTGCCGCTCTTCGACATGGCGACCGGCAAGCAGGGCATCGTCCACGTGATCGGGCCGGAGCTGGGCCTGAGCCAGCCGGGCATGACCATCGCCTGCGGCGACAGCCACACCTCGACCCACGGCGCCGTCGGCGCCATCGCCTTCGGCGTCGGCACCAGCCAGGTGCGCGACGTGCTGGCCACGCAGTGCCTGTCCATGACCAAGCCCAAGCTGCGCCAGGTGCGGGTGGAGGGCAAGCTCGCCAAGGGCGTCTATGCCAAGGACGTGATCCTCGCTATCATCAATATTCTCGGCGTGAAGGGCGGCGTGGGCTACGCCTACGAGTACGCGGGCGACACCATCGACGGCATGACCATGGAAGAGCGCCTCACCGTCTGCAACATGTCCATCGAGGGCGGAGCGCGCTTCGGCTACGTCAACCCCGACGCCAAGACGGTGGAGTATCTCCGCGGCCGGCCTTATGCCCCCGCGGGCGCGGCTTTCGAGCGGGCGGCCACGTGGTGGAAGTCGGTGGCGACGGAGCCGGGCGCTTCCTTCGACGACGTCAAGCGCATCGACGGCGCGTCTCTCGAGCCGGTGGTGACCTGGGGCATCAATCCGGAGATGTCGGTGGGCGTCAGCAAGACCATCCCCTCGCCCGATGCTCAGCCCGAGGCGGAGCGGCCCACCTTCCGGGAGGCGCTCGCCCACATGGGCTTCTCGGCCGGCCAGCCCATCAAGGGCGCCAAGATCGACGTGGCCTTCGTGGGCTCGTGCACCAACGGGCGCCTGTCCGATCTGCGCATCGCCGCCGAGGTGGCCAAGAAGGGCAAGGTGGCCAAGGGCGTGCGCGCGCTCATCGTGCCCGGCTCCCAGCAGGTGGCCAGGGACGCGGAGGCCGAGGGTCTGCACGAGATCTTCAAGGCCGCGGGCTTCGAGTGGCGCAAGGCCGGCTGCTCCATGTGCCTTGGCATGAACCCGGACCAGCTCGTGGGCCGCGAGATGAGCGCGTCATCGAGCAACCGCAACTTCATCGGCCGCCAGGGCAGCCCCACCGGGCGCACGCTCCTCATGAGCCCGGCCATGGTCGCCGCCGCCGCCATCACCGGCGCCGTCACCGACGTGAGGGAGATCCTGAAATGAGCACGACCACGGACGACAAGCGCCGCCAGCTCTCGGGCCGCGGCATCCCCGTCACCGGCAACGACATCGACACCGACCGCATCATCCCCGCCCGCTTCCTCAAGGCCGTGACCTTCGAGACCATGGGCGAGCACGCCTTCGAGGATGCGCGGAAACAGAACCCCGAGCATCCCTTCAATCAGCCCGCCTTCCAGGGAGCATCCGTGTTGGTCGTCGGCCAGAACTTCGGCTGCGGATCATCCAGAGAGCACGCCCCCCAGGCCCTCATGCGCTGGGGCATCCGCGCCATCGTCGGCGGCTCCTTCGGCGAGATCTTCTTCGGCAACTGCGTGATGCTCGGCATCCCCTGCCTCCGCGCCTCCCAGGAAGACCTCGAGTGGCTGCAGAAAGCCATCGAGCGCGAGTCCCAGACCCCGGTGCAGGTGGACGTGGAACGGCAAGAGGTGCGCTTCGGCGACCGCGTGATTAAGGCCACCGTGCCGGATGGGCCGCGGAACCAGCTGGTGGCGGGAACGTGGGACTCCACTGCGGTGCTACTGGAGGCGGGGGCGAGGATTGAGGCCACGGCGGGAAACTTGCCCTACGTCAAAGGATATTGATTCACGTACCGGCATTCGCATCAACGTTAACCATCGCCGACTGTGATAGTAGTGGTGGCGACATGCTCAGGTCTATGGCCGCCGCGCCTCCTTCGGCAAAGGCCGTCGTGCTTAAGTAATGCATGAGATCTCCTTCGACGAAGGCGTCGAAGTAGTCTTAGATTCCCTCCTGAATGATCGCTTGGCGCTACTCGCGGGGGCTGGACTCTCCATGGCTCCGCCGAGCCTTCTACCCAGCGCCGCAGCCGTGGCTGCGACTGCCAAACACAGGTATGATGCGACGTATGGGATGACCCGCCCCGGATTACCAGAAAAAGTGGAAGAGCAAGCGGAGTTCTTCTTTCAGCGGGGTGAGCTCGCCACTGTTTATTTCCGTACCTTGATCGATCAGGATGCTTTCGCCGGTCGCCCGAACGATGGCCACTATGCTGTTGCCGACCTGCTCTTGGTGCGCGCTATCCAGACGGGTGTCACTACCAACGTCGACACGATGATCGAAACGGCTGGACAGTTGTTGCTCGGACAAGTAGGCATCGGCGTTGACGGGAACGGCGTTGCAACCCTTCCGCCTGAGACGGCACCTTTGCTCAAAATCCATGGTTGCCGTGTTACCGATCCCAACAACATGACATGGGCGCCTGGGCAGTTGACCGCCGAACCGGTTGCCGGCCGAATCACGTCCAGCGAGGATTGGCTCAAGGGGCGGCTACTGGATCGGGACCTGCTCATCGTAGGCTATTGGACCGATTGGGACTATCTAAACGCCGTCCTCAAGGCCACGCTTGGCACTATCCACCCTGCGCGCGTTATTGTCATTGATCCGGCCGACGGCGCTACTTTCGCGGCGAAGGCACCTGTACTCTATGAACTCGGCCAGCGCGCGATAACCTTCTTTCGCCGCGTCAGTACCTCCAGTTCTGAGTTCCTTGCCGCGCTTCGATTAGCGTTCTCCAAGTCCTTCGTGAGACGCGTCCTCCATTCAGGGATTCAGGTCTATCACGATCACACTGGCGCCAATCCACCCGAAGCGTGGACTGAACCGCCCGCCCTAGATAATGGTGTCCTCTGGCAGATGCGACGTGATCTTGAAGGCTGTATCCCGACCCAACCGGCTCACGAGCGTAGACCTCCGGACGAGCCCCTAGTTGGGCTCACCCTTCTACAGCTCCGCGCCGCTGGTGCCGCTCCGGATGGGTCATACTGGCTCTTGAACGGGCGTCGGATCCGCGTCTTGCGGGCTCCGAACAAGCCACTCCATCGAGTTCAGCGTGCGTTTGAGGGAGACACCGCTCCAATTGTGGCGCCCGATATCATCATAGGTGTCGGCGCCGAAGCGCAGTCTTTATCACCTAGTGTCGCTAGAGGGGAAACGAAACCCACGATCGCGCGAGGCTCAACTGGTCGCTGGATGACGCGCTCAGAAGCCGTGAAAGAGCTAGATCTATGATTGACATACTGACCACCAGCGCCGGGCTCCTCAAAGACGCTGGCTTTTCTGTCCAGTCAATCTCGGTCGCTGGCCGCTCCGCCCTCGTCTTTGAGGACACAACAGTCCTTGGCTTTCTGTTCACCTATGACACTCCTTCCCAGATGATCGAGTTCTGGGCTAGAGATGCTGATGGGGTCGTCGCCAACCATCAGTTTGGACTCCGCCGCGCAGGCCAGAAGGCCTGGAACGCTTACCTCGTGCTTCTCGCCTCGAGCGCAGCCGATTATCGAGACTCTGCAGGACTTAATGCTATTGAGGAAGATCTCGCCGGAACCCGTAAGATTGCTCGCGCCAATATTGCAGATATCGCTGACGTCCGGGCAGCACTCCTACCGCTCCTGCCCTTGCAAAGCGCGCCCATGCTCGAACCTGTCGATGTCATGTCTGAGATCCGGCAACGCGCAACTGAACTCCCAGCACGCGCAGTCGCCGCATTCTTATCGACGGCGGACGACACGGTGGTCATGCAGGTCTTGGAGGAACAGTCGTGAAACTCGCCTTTGTCGATCTATGTGGGTTCCGCGGCTATCGTAAACGCGTACGCATCGATTTTGCGGAGAGCTTCACTATCATCGATGGCCGAAACGGCGCCGGCAAGAGCACCATATTTGACGCAATTGAGTTTGCTCTCACGGGCAGCCTCGGTAAGTACGACGACGCTACCGCCGCTGGCGAAACGGTGGCCGACTATCTTTGGTGGACTGGCGAAGGACCTCCTCCAGAGGAACGGTATGTCCATGTCGGATTCCGAAATGGCGACGAAGAGATCGACATCCGTCGAACGCAGCTTGGCGGACCCGATCCCGAGAAAATCGACCAAATTACAGCTGGATTGTGCGATCTCAGCCTTGCGCCGATTTCGCCCCTCGTCCAGCTTTGCACTACTGCGATTATTCGGGATGAGAGGATCACCACGCTCAGCCTTGACCTCAAGGAGACAGACCGTTACGCACTTTTGCGTGACGCGCTTGGTGCCAATGATTCTGAGGCGTGGATCGCACGCGGCGCCCACCTCGCAACACTCGCCAAGCGCCGGACGGCTATCTCGCAACAGGACGTAGCTATAGCAAACGCCGAAGTAGCTGCTGCTGCCCGGCGGATTGACGAGGTCCGGGCCAATCTTGTAGCGGAATCAGCAATGCGAGAAGTCGTTGCGCGGCTGCAGTCATTCGTTGACACTCAAGTATCGCGACCGTGTCTGCTGAAGTCGAGGCACTCGAGGCGCTCAGTAACCGCTGGAGTGGCATAGAGGCCCAGCGAGCAGATCTGAGCAGGCTGTCGGCTGCCCTTGAAGCAGCCAACGCAGAGAAGAGCGCCGCGGTCGCCGCGCTCCAAGCTACCCCTCCGGTACACGAACCGGTAAACGCCTCGGCACTAGCTGCTGAGGCCCGTGATCTGATAACTTTGGTTTCGCTTGGGCGCCGCATTGGTCTACGTGATGGCCGTTGCCCTCTTTGCGCCGCTGGCCAACCTCACCAAGACTACGTACGCGGCCTTGACGCTGCGGAGGCTGCTGCGAGAAGACTCGATGAACAGGCGGCCCGGGCTGCCGAAAATGAGCAAGCTCAGCGTGCTCTCGAGACGAGACTAGCCGATTCGACGCGCACTGCCGACGCAGCCGCATCCGCTAGGTCGACCGTGCTAGGCGCCATCGAGGCATTCAATCAAGAACGCCGCGTACTAGGCGTAGAAGACGCCACCGCTGAGCAGATAGCTGCGCGCATTGCGCGTCTTCGGCAGGATCTCGACACAGCCCAAAGGGACCTTCGGATTCTAGAAACCCTTCTGGAGTTGACCCGGCTGTTTCAAGTGGTCCCTGCACCAGTCGCAGTGATTGATCATGGGTAAGATCATCCTGAGGAGGGTGCCATATGGGTCACGGGTCAGGTCAGGCGCATCGCTTGACGGGCGTGGAGCGGTTGGAGCTCCAGCGCCGGGTACGAGCGGGTGAGACGCATGAGGTGGCGGCGACAGCGGTGGGGTGTTCGGCGAAGTCCGTGCAGCGATTGTTGGTGAAGACCGGAGGAGTGAAGCCCCGGGCGAAGCCCCAGTCGGCGTTGCGGCTGTCGCTCCCAGAGCGGGAAGAGATCTCGCGCGGGCTGCTCGCGGGCGACTCGTGCCGCGGGATCGCGAGACGCCTCGGTCGGGCCCCGTCGACCGTATCGCGCGACGTCGCGGCGGCCGGCCAGCGCCAGCGGTATCGGGCTTGGCGCGCAGATGAGGCCACCCACCGGCGCGCGCACCGCCCGAAGATCGCGAAGTTGATCGCCGTGCCGCGGCTTCGGCGCGCCGTGGAGCAGGGACTGCGACGGCGATGGTCGCCGCAGCAAATTGCCGCACGGCTGGTCCTCGACTATCCCGACGATCTGGAGATGCGTGTGTCGCACGAGACGATCTATCAATCGCTGTTTGTGCAGGGGCGTGGGGCGCTGCGCCAGGAGCTCACGCGGTGCCTGCGGACGGGGCGCGCCCAGCGTCGCCCCCTCGGGCGCGCCACGGGCTCTGGCCAGCTGCAACACATGGTGCTGATCAGCGACCGACCAGCCGAGGTCGAGGACCGAGCCGTACCGGGCCACTGGGAAGGCGACCTGATCCTTGGGAGGCGGGCGCAGTCGGCGATTGGCACCTTGGTCGAACGGCAGACCCGCTTCGTGATGCTCGTCAACCTGCGCGCGGGACGTCTTGCCGAACACGTGAAGGACGCGCTGGCAGTCACGATCCGCGCACTCCCTGACCATCTCCGCCGCTCGTTGACCTGGGATCAAGGCAAGGAGATGGCCAAGCACGTCCGCTTCACGCTCGACACCGGCGTGCAGGTCTACTTCTGCGATCCGCGCAGCCCGTGGCAACGCGCGACAAACGAGAACAGCAACGGGTTCCTGCGCCAATACTTCCCCCAAGGCACGGACCTGTCCGGGTACACTCAAGCGCGCCTTGACGAGATCGCCGCCGAGTTGAACGGACGCCCTCGACACACGCTCGGCTGGCGCACCCCAGCCGAGGTGTTTGCGCGCGCTGTTGCGATGACCGCGTGAGACCGCCCTCCGAGCGCGCCGGGCGCTCCGAACCAGGGGAAGGAAAACGTCCGCCAGGGGCAGAAGGGGATCCTCACCCCGAACTTCAACGCGCAGGCGAACCAGAAGAACCCGCCGGCGCCCCCTCCCAAGAAGCCAGTCGTCAAGAACGGCCAGACCGGAACGAACCAGGCGAGTCTGAACAACCAGCCGCCGGCGGTCCGGACTCCTCAGAAGGATCCGAAGAAGAAGAAGCAGCCCACGCAGAACGCGCAAGCGGCGTCGAGGTAGCGGCTTCGTCCTGGCCTCGGTCGGCCGGGCCGCCCAGCACGGGCCGACAGCGGGATCAGGTCCCCTCTCGCCACGCATTCTGGTCTTCGACCTGCCGGGGTGACAGGACGTCGATCCTGACGCCGAGCGTCCGGAGCTTCAGCTGTGGCAGCGGCTCCTGAAGGGGCCGGTATCCGAGTCTGGCAGGTTATGTCGCGGGGACGGGCACCAGGCGCGGGGCAACCGCCGCCGGAGGGTGACTAGTGTTGACTATCCTCCGTGCGACGAGCCCATGATGCTCGAGGCGTCTCTTCCCTGGGTGGGCTGGGGCGCGCGAAGGAACTCGCGAACGCGCGGGGCGGACCCGGGATCTCAGCGGGCCAGGCGCCGCCGAGCTATGTCTTGCGGAAAGCGTTGACCGCGGTGACCAGGGCGGGCGTGCCGCCGAACAGGTACGCGACCTCGACCGCCTCCTGGATCTCCGCCTCCGACGCGCCGGCGGCGCGGGCCCGGTTGGCGATGGTCGCCACGCCGTCGGGGTGCGACAGGAGCGCGTCCACGATCATCGTCATGAGGATCTTGTACTTTCCCGGGATGGCGCCGTCCTTCAGGATGTGCTCACGCTGGCTCATGTAGGATTCCACGAACTTGGGATCGCGCTGCTGCAGCTCCTGAATCCACGGGGGCAGGGTCGGCTGAGCCCTGAGGCCTCCTCTCGGTCAGATCGGGTCGCAACATCCTACCTCGGTTCGCGCATGGTGCCCCATCGGCTCAGAGCATGAAGCGCACGTCGGAGCCGTAGGTCGGATAGGCGAAGAGCACCTGCTGCAGCTCGCGCGCGGGAATGCGCAGGCGGACGGCGACGGCGAAGAGGTTGATGACCTCGTCGGCCCGCGGCCCCAGCAGGTGCGCGCCGAGGATGTGGTCCGTCTCCTCGTCGATGAGGACCTTGAAGCCCGAGGCCGTCTCGCCGACCCGCTGCGTGTTGAACCATCCCGCCGTGTCCTGGTAGTTCACCCGGAAGCGCCGCCCGGTCGTGCGTGCTGCGTCTTCGAGGAGCCCGACGGAAGCCAGCGGCGGGATCGTGAACACGGCGGAGGCGATGCCCTCGTAGTTCGAGGGACGCCGGTTGCCCTCCAGCAGGTTGGTGACGATCACGCCGGCGTCATGGTCGGCCTTCGGAGTCAGCGGCGGCCCGCTCGCCGCGGCGTCGCCCCCGGCGTAGACGGCCGGATTGGAGACGCTCTGGAGGAACTGGTTGACGATGACGCCGCGCTTCTCGCGCTTGACGCCGCCGGCATCGAGGTCGAGGTCGTCCAGGTCGGGAACTCGGCCGGCGCCGTGCACGGCCAGATCGGTGTCGAAGCTCCACTCCACGCCCTGCTGGACGCCGCGGACGACCAGGCGATCTCCGGCGGCATCGACGGCCCGGACGTCGAGGCCCAGCTCCACCCGGATTCCCAGCTCGCGCGTGCGCCGCACCAGCATGTCGACCAGCTCGGGATCGAAGCCCTCGAGCGGGCGCGGCCCGCGATGGAGGATCGTCACCTGGGCGCCAGCGCGGGCCGCCACGTGAGCGAACTCGAACGACACGTAGCCCCCGCCGACGAAGAGCACACGCGAGGGCATGCGCTCCAGATCGAGGAAGCGGTCGCTGGTGACGAGCCGTTCGGCGCCAGGAAAGGGCAAGGCCGAGGGCACGGCGCCGGCCGCTATGAGGATGCGACGGCCCGTCAGGCGGTTGTCGCCGATGGCGAGCGTGGTGGGCGCCACGAAGCGAGCCTTCCCATGGAACTGCTCCACGCCCATCCGCGCCCAGTTCTGCTCGGTGCGCTCCGTGGTCTCCCCGATCAGCGAGCGCTTGAAGCGCATGAGCTCGGGCCAGTCGAGGGCGAGCGACCCGGCGGAGACGCCCTTGCCCGTCAGGTCCCGCGCCCCTTGGACGGCGTCCGCCGCAGCCACCAGGATCTTCTTCGGCACGCAGCCGCGGAGCGCACACGTGCCACCGAACGGTTGCCGATCGACGATGGCGACGCTCCAGCCGGCCTCACGGCACCGCGTGGCCACGGTCGCGGTGACTCCGGTGCCGACCGTGACGAGATCGTACTGCCTGTCCATGGGGGTTCAGCGGCCGCGGAGCTCGGCCCGGCGGGCGCGCCACCAGCGCCGCACCTCGCCCATGTGGTCCCGCTCGTGGGTCCAGCCAGGAACAGGGAGCCAGTCCACGACGGTGTACTTGTGGGAGGGATCGCGAAGCGTCCCGGCCGGCAGGCGCCGCAACCGCTCCACGAGCTCGGCGTGCGCGCGCGCCATGCGCCGGAGCAGCGCGGCCAGCCCGTACCGCCGCGTCCGCGCGACCGTGCGCGCATTGAACCGGTCGGCATAGGCCATGCTCTCGAACCAGACGATGCGGTCGCCTCGCCCCCGCGCGATGAGCCGGAAGCGCCGCAGGGTCTCCTCGTCGCAGCTCAGCAGGTGTCCGAGCATATCCTTGACGGACCATTGGTCTTGCGTGCGGGGTCGCAGAATCTCCGGCTCGGGAAGCCGGGTGACCAGGGCCAGGGTGGCGCGGCGCACTGCGAGCATCCGGCGGATCGCATGACGGCGCCAGGCGGTGGTCGAGGAGGCGCGTCGGGTGGCCATGATGCCCCGACGGTAGCTTCGTCCTTTGGCGGAGTCAAATCGGGCCCTCGGGCGCGCCGTCCCGGGCAAGCTGCCGGGAGCCGGCTCTAGTTACTTTTCGGTGCAGAAATGATCGGTGACATGAGCCAGGAGCTTGAAGTGCGGGACGTGGTCCGATCTCGGTCGGTCAGTTTGTCTTCCTCTACTCTTTCGCTCGTCATTCTGGACCCTGCGACGGTCTCAGGCGGCTCGGGGCCCGGCCCGGCCGAGGACCTTGAGGTTGTTGGCGATCACCCCCAGCCCGACCCAGCGCTGCATTCCGGACGATCCGCGGTACCGACACCGCCGCAGCCCATGACATCGCTTGAGCGCGCTGATGCGCCCCTCGCTCCCGGTGCGCCAGCGCAGGGCCGCGCGGTCGGCACGGGACCGCGTGGCTCGGGGGTGTCGCGGCAACACGACGTGCCGCACGCGCCGAGCTGTGGCCGCGTGTTCATTCGACGCCGAGGCAAACCCGCCGTCGGCCACCGCCAGTTGCGGGGGCCGGCCGAAGAGGGCCAGGTGACGATCCAGCGCGGGCACCCACAGAGCGCGATCAGACGCGCCGGGCTCGCAGACCTGGTAGTCGGTGATGAACTGCGCTTCGGCCTCTTGGATCTTCACCAAGCGTCCGAACTCGGTGGGCTTGGCCAACTTGCCCTTGCGGAGGATCTCGGTGTGCGGCTCGAACACGCTCACCACCTTATGTGGGTAGTGCGTGTCGCCCCGAAGGACGCGGGCGCGCGTCTGGGCCAGGACCTGCCGGATCACCGCGAGGGTCGCGTGCAGCCGCTCGACGAGGGGCGGCTCCCGGCGACGCAGGCGCGCCGGCAGACGCTGGACCGCGGCCTCGGCGTCCCGCACCACCCCGCGCGTGATCCGCAGAAGCCCCTGATAGAGGATCTTCATGCGGGCCCGGGTTCGCTCCCGCACCGCCGGGCTGGTCCGGGCGCCGGTCGTGCGGCTGCGCTGCGCAATTTCGAAGACCCGGCGCGCGATGCTGCGGGTCCGCTCACGGACGGGCGTGCCGCGCCGTCGCAGGGTGCGCGTGAGGACGCGCGCCCCATCAGCCAGCAGCGTGCTGTCCGTCGGATAGTGAATGTTGGTCTCAACGACCGTGGTGTCCACGCGCAGCCGCCGGCCCCGGATGAGCCTCTGCGTGCGTCCGAGCATTACCAGCCGGGTCAGGACATCCTTGAGCACGCCCTCGTCGAGGAGGTGGGCCAGCCGGATCAGCGTCTTGGCGTCCGGCACGCGCTCTCCGTCGATGCGGCAGAACGAGCGGTAGACCAAGTGGCCGCACACTTCGCGTTCACACTCATCAAAGCTCCAGTCGTAGAGGTGCTTGAGGACCAGCAGGCGCAGCACCACGGCCGCCGGCGTCCCCAGCCGGCCGCGCCGACAACTCTGCGGGTGACGGCGCGCCAGGGCGTCGGCCATGCGATCGACGAGCTCATCGTCGTCCAGGAGGGTATCGATCCGGCGGAGGGTGGGGTCCCACAGCTTGTCCGCATCGGGCAGGAGCACTTCGACCAGGCTGCGCTGCGTGTACGCCCGCCGCACCATGGCGCCTCCGGTGAGGCCGGCTGGCCTCAGAGTCCGCACCGCGTGAGCCGCGTAGCCGCGCGTGCTGTCCGATGGCGCCGCTCTCTCACCATCGCGCACCCACTCCGGAGTCGTCAAGCAAATTGGTTCATTTGGACGAGTGCCGACACCCCGACCCCGCACAAACACTGGATCAATCCCGCGTGTTTCGCACCGGGAAGTAACTAGGAATTAGTGGGTTCCAGGGCCGCAGTCACAAGGGGTCCATTTCACTACGAGGGGCTCCTGGAAGTCATTCCTGATCCGAGCGACCCTTCTCAGCAAGATTTTCTAAGCAGACGCCGAGATCGCTAACTCACCGGGAGGCGATTTTGCTGCCAGAACATCCCCCAACCCAGACGATCTAGTCGTCTTGGACACCCTGAGTATGTGGTTCGAGTATCCCCGGCCCCTAATCTTTTCGGGTGCTTCCAGAGTGATGCACGCGCGAGTCGACCTAGACCGTATGAATCTTGACTCGTGGCGCCAGCTGAGCCACGATCCTCTTTCGTGAAGACATGACTAAGCAGGCGCAATCGGAACTGCAGCGACATTTCAAGGAGGCCGCACTCCTCGTGGCGCAGCGACAGTATGGCGCCGCGCACTCGCGTATTCATATTTTGGTACGCGATGCGGCCGGAAGGGAACTTCGGGGATTAGAGGCGCAGATTCGCGACCTGGTCGAAGGTTTACCTGTGAAGCGGAAGCAAGAACTGCTAGATGCTCTAAACGCGAGACTAGCAGTAGGGGTGTCTTCTTCGGTCTCGATCATTTCACTGGATCTACCCACGCTAAGGGCGGGATGGGTTCAACGGCTTGATCGGCTTCGCGACATTCATATCTTCCAATGGACTTCCCACTACAAGGAGGAGATCCTTTCGATCTTAGAGACCGTCTGCGAGGTTCCGGCCGATGGGGATGAACTGGGTAACGTCTCAAATGTTGTGGCGCTAGAGTTCACTCGTCACGCGAAGGAGATCTATCAGAGGGGCTTTGAACATGTCACCCAACGACTAGGGCTCTCCATAGATGACGCGGTTCAAAAGTCCACGGGCGGCCTTCAAGGCTTTCTGGCGGTCGTTGGGAAGGCATACTCCGAACTTGCCCTCCGCGTCGAGACAACAGCGCACGCTACTGCTCTGCGGCAGGTCAGTTCAGCGATGCTCTTGGGGATTCTTAGTGGGTATGGAGAAACAATGCTTGGCCATGCTGGGGGGTGGACATACCTCTCCCGATTTCCGCGGTCATGGCTCGGATCATTTGGGCTTCTAACCTCTAATCACGCTGAGCAGATCCATGGGGCACTGAAGGGTCTTGATCGAGGCTTGCACAATGGTTTCGTTGCTACTCTAATTCCTGTACTGTCCGGGATTGATCATTTGATGAGCTTAGCAAGTCCTGATGCCCCTTGTTTGCCTCTTCTTAGCGAATACCTTCATCGACCACCGCGGCTAGATCTGTCGCTTCGACTACCTCATTGGGCGGAGCGGAAGCGCTTTCTCGACATTCAATGCTACCTTGGTGGCGTCCCTATTGATCTCCGACTTGTCAAAGACGCTCTAGAGCTGGATATAGATCTCCTGGCTGCGCCTCTAGGAGAAGAGGCGGACAGATGGCTTCGCGAACAGCATCCACCGCGTCACGCAGTCCTCGATACAACCCCAGTTGCACCCCAGCCCGGCGAACATCATGCTTGGGTTACCGAGCGTGTGCGAAGTATTCTTCGTGACGCCTTTTTCGATCGCTCGGCCGAAGGACGGCGCCGCACGCATTCTCTGCGGAATTACGCTAAGGACTTTCCGCTTGAGAATCCAGTACGAAAGAGAATCTATTTGGTACAACGACCGAGCGTATCCCGACTGCTTGAGATGTTTGAACGGGAAGTCGGCGTGCGATTGTGGTGCAGTATCCGCAGAAGTGGAAAGACAACAGCTTGCCGTGAGCTTGCTGCAATGTCCGGTACAGCTATTGTAGTGAATCAAACCATGATGCAAGAAGTGCTCGAACCGGACCTGAACAACTTCCATAATCGAGTGATCGCCGCCCTAGAGCAGCATGGGCAGATATCACCAGATTTCTTTTTCTCGACAGTACGAGACAGCGCTGTTGCTCTAGGTCATCTTCCGACGGATTCGACAAAGTATATTTTTGTTTTGGATGAGTATGAGTTGCTCTTTGGACGTCTTCGCGCGGCCGTGGCGAGAGATGAGTATCTCGAGTATTCCGTCGGGCATCCGCTCCTAAATCAGATGGCAAGCTTTTCGCAGGATCATCTGCTTGTACTACTGGGCCAGAAGCCTGACGCGCATCACATTTTGATGGATCACAATCAACTGAGCCCAATTGCTCGCCAAGACTCGTTCCCGTTATTTGAAAACAAGGCTGACGCTGAAGAGTCGGAGTTCGGTCAATTCCTAAGGCGAGTTCTCTCGGAACATGTAGGATTTGATGCTGGGTTTGCGAGGACAGTATTCGAGGAGACGAGGTAGCGTCAGTGGGTGTGTAAACGAAGAGAAGGCGGTGTAGCCTTCGGGTGACCACAACCCGAACCGCGGGCGCTGAGAACGCCCGCCGAAGGAGACACCGCCCATGAAGGAGCAGAGCACCGGAACGGGAGCGGA
>WNFP01002843.1_pt1 | contig 13824 bp, 10 predicted proteins | sample 5400201 | NCBI WGS metagenome assembly WNFP01 (sample SAMN13153355, study PRJNA577476) | soil metagenome | isolation source: 115 cm saprolite under Madrone tree | place: USA:California | collected 2016-06-14
CCCGCCGATGGTCACGTCCGTGCCCAACCCACGGTTTGGCCGGTCGTTACTCACGCCCAATGCTTTTTGTGTCCGCACCTGCGCCACGCCTGGCTCCAGGAGAGTCAATGAGGTCCAATCGCGCCCGTTAAGGGGCAATTCGTTAACGGTGTGAGAATCCACCACGCCACGCATTTCAGAAGAAGCCAATTGAACGTCAGAGATTTCTGTGCTGACTACGCTGACTTTATCGGAGACCTGCCCCAGCTTCATGACGGCGTTGACTTCGCGCCGGTCTCCCGCCAACAACCCGACACCTTGGACTTCGGTGGTCGCAAATCCCGTCGCAGTGATGGTGATTTCGTAGGTGCCCGGAATCAGATTGGGCGCCGTGTACACGCCGTCTTCATTCGTTGTCGAATTGCGCGTGACACCCGTGGCGACGTTCTTGATGGTCACGTTGGCGCCTCCCACCGTGGCCCCACTCGGGTCTGTCACCGTGCCGACGATGGTTCCGCCGGCCTCCTGAGCCGCAACTGGGGTGATTGAGACAAAGAACAAAAGCAGCGTCACGACAAACGTTTGCAGCCCTGACCACCGTTCTCTCGCCCCGTGATTGATCATTGCGACCTCCCTTGCCATTCGAACGGCAACGCTCTCAACAAATGCCCCAAGTACAGTAGAACTGTCATACGCCCAAGGGCAGCTTCGGCCGCTACGCTGCAGCAACGTCTTGATTAATTCTTGGTCTTGTGTCCAAACTCCGCCACGCGCCAAGATCGCCTCGGAGCGCCCCGATGACACGGAATTTGCTTCAATCGGTCAAAGCATCACAATGCTCTATCCATCACATTCAAAACAATTGTCGATAACTTGGAATCCCGCTAAAAATGAAGGACTTAGAGGCTTAGATAACTTCCGACTGGCGTTCACGCTTTGACCCGTATGCGCCGCACGGCGTATACTCCTGCCACTGCTTTCCTTGGGAACGAGCAAACAACCCGCCCTTTCGCCGAAGGTCGTCCGCTTCGGTACTTACCAAGTCGACGTGCGCACGAGTGAACTCTGGAAGCAGGGCAGGAAGATCAAGCTTCAGGAGCAACCCTGCCGGATTCTCGCAATTTTGTTGGAACAGCGCGGCGAAGTCGTCACCCGTGAAGACCTGCGGAAACGGCTTTGGTCCGATGATACGTTCGTTGATTTTGATCACAGCTTGAACACCGCAATCATGAGGTTACGCGAAGCCCTGAACGACTCGTCGGAAAATCCGCGCTTCATTGAAACCCTTCCCCGCCATGGCTATCGCTTTATCGCCCCGATCGAAGAGCTTGACAGCTCCGACCCGAAAAAAGCGGCGGAAGCGCATTCCAGTGCGACTCCAGAAAGTTCCCTCCGGGTTCCGGAAGCCGGGCCCGTAATGCAGTTCTCTGCGGGACAGGCCGCACTGCACCTCGGGCCCAGACCGATCGTTTCCCGCCTCGTCTTCGTCATTGGGAGTCTTCTCACCATATTTGTCATCGCACTTGTCGGAGTGAGGCTGCGTCTTGTCCGGCATGGCTCGGAAGCAAATTCACAGCCGAATCAGATCAAGTCTCTCGTCGTCCTGCCGTTTGATAACCTCTCGGGTGACAGGGATCAGCAGTACTTCACCGACGGCATGACCGATGAGTTGATCGCCCATCTCGCGAAGATCCGTTCCCTGCGCGTGATCTCGCGCACCTCTTCCATGGAATACAAAGACACGCACAAGACTCTTTCCCAAATTGCCCGCGATTTGAATGTAGATGCCGTCGTTGAAGGGACGGTACTGCGATCTGGCAACCAAGTCCGCATCACGGCGGAGTTGGTTCAGGTGGCCACGGACCGCCACCTTTGGGCGGAAACCTATGAAAGCCCGTTGGGAGACGTTCTGGGACTCCAGAGCCAGGTGGCAAGCGCCATTGTCAACGAGATCAGAGTGAATCTGACTCCCGAGGAACAGCAACGCCTGGCCAGTACTCGCTCAGTCAGTGGCGAAAGTTATGAGAACTATCTAAAAGGCAGATATTACTGGAACAAGCGGTCGGAAGAAGGACTAACCAAGGCAATCGAGTATTTTCAGCTCGCAATCGAAAAAGATCCAAACTATGCTCTCGCCTATGCTGGCCTCGCCGATTGTTACAGCATCATTGGCTCAGCGATTGTCGGAACGGTGCCTTCTCAGGATGTAGCGCCGAAGGCCAAAGCCGCGGCCCTGAAGGCGTTGCAACTGGATGACAGTCTTGCCGAAGCGCAAACGTCCCTGGCTACCGTGCGGTTCAATTACGATTGGGATTGGGCTGGCGCAGCGACTGGCTTCCAACGATCCATCGAACTCAACCCAAGCTACGCCACGGCTTATCAGCGCTACTCTTTGTATCTCATGGCCATGGGGCGGACGAATGAGAGCCTTGCGCAGATGACTCGTGCACGCGAGCTCGACCCATTGTCAATCAGCATGAATTTTAGTCTGGGGTGGCGTCTCTATATGGCGCGCAAGTACGACCAGGCCATCGAGCAACTGCAAAACACGCTCGAGATGGATCCGAACTTCGCCCTGCCTCGCATGGTTCTCGGTCAGGCCTACGAGCAGAAGAACGCATACCCACAAGCCATCTCAGAGCTTCAGAAAGCTGTCGGCATCTCGCACGACAGTCCGCAGATGCTCGGAGCGCTGGGGCATGCCTATGGCGCTTCGGGCAACGGGTCCGAGGCTGAGAAAGTTTTGGCTGAATTGATGGAGCAATCAAAGAAACAGTATGTCTCTCCATTTTACGTGGCGATCGTCTATGTAGGACTGGGTGAAAATGACAAAGCGGTCGATTGGCTCGAAAGGGCCTACAGGGATCGTTCCAATGCCATCGTCTTCTCCAAGGTTGATCCACAATTGGACCCTTTGCGTTCCGCTCCTCGTTTCCAGTCCCTCCTGCGTCGGCTAGCTCTCCAAAACTAGATCGACGCTGTTGGGCGGTCGCATAGCCATTCTCTGCCGCACATCGATGGCGGAACCGCCTAACTAGAAGGTTCAAGGTGTGCGTGGGATTCGAACTGACCGATTCCTAAAGATGTGGCTTCCTTCTTCGGAGGTGAGGAGCCATGCTGCATATGGTTGGCGAGTTCGCGGAGATGGAGATGAGGTCGTAGATTCGAAGGCGTCGCGGACAGCACACGTAGGTCCGCAACTGAAAGCTCGGCAAAAAGGAAAGGATGCGAACGATGGCGCGTCCGGATTGCGCAGGCGTCCTTGAATCTCAGCGCGTCTCATGCCACACAAACCGGGTCACGGAACGGCTTCAATAGCGGTCAAACTAGGGAGGTAGGAGGCAGTTGCTGGCTGCCTCCCGGTCCGCCTCCAGCCCAATTCGCGCCTTGCGCCCAACTGGGCCGCAACGATGCATTTAGTTCAAGCCAGCGGTGGCCCCTTCGAGAAACGATGCGAGCTTCGCCGTTGCCTTAAACTGCGGGATAGGATCGAGTTCTTTGAACGCACTCGTGAACGCATTGGACAGACTCCATGTCGTTCGCGGAGCGAACTCTTCGATCTGCGGATTGAAATACCGATCGTGAACACAGCGCGCCAAGTGCTTGGGAACATCTAACTGGCCCTCCACAAAGGCCCGGTAGATCACCAACTTCGCGGATTCTTCCGGAAGGCGTGTTCCCTTCCAGGACTCGACCTGTTTTCTCATCGGCTCGAAGCTCCGCTGCATGCGGTCCACTCCGACCGAGAGGATGTCCACGAGGCTCAGGTGTTTGGTGTGCTTTGCGAGCACGGGAGTGAACGCACCGGTCCTCCCCAAACTTGAGGTGCGCCATTCGCTTTCCTGAGGACGAGCGGATAGGCGTGTTATATAGAAAAGGTGATTACGGCCGAGTGTTCCGGTTAACTACTCTTGTATCGAGAGGAGAGAGCGAGGACCGGACTCTCGGGCGCATGCTCCCGGGCCAGTGCTTGCGCGAGAGGGCCACGAGAAGAGTCCGTTCACACGGCAGGCTGGTAACGACGTCGGATGAGCCGTTGCCGTCCACGTCGGCTGTGGTTATCTGCCGAACGAGGCTGCTCACGGGCACATCGACCGGTGGGATGAACTTGCCATCTCCGCCAGTGCAATAGAGATGGAGGCTCCCGCCTCCTCCTGCCTCGGGGCGAGAGATTCTCGCAGACGGGATTTGACGAAACTTTGTTAAGTGGCCTTGTTTAGTCTCCATGATTGAGACACACTTACGAAGTCGAGTCTGGGGATGATCTCCGGGGGTGATCAAAGTGAGCAATGAAAAACGTGGGTCTCCTTTCGTCTACTTTTACGCTTCGCGTTTTGTGACGGCTGTCATCCTCTTCTTCCTGGCCTGCATGCCTCCCGCGCGGGCGCAATCGCAGTCGATTAACGCCACGATTCGAGGCCGCATTAGCGACCCGAGTGACCAGCCCGTGGCTGGCGCCAGCGTCACCGCCGTCAATACCGCGACGGGATACACCCGCAGCGTCGCATCCGGTGACGACGGCTATTATGTAATCCCTCTGCTGCCGATCGGAACCTACACCGTCACGGTGACGAAGGACGGCTTCACCGCACTCAAGTTTACCGAGATCGTCCTGCAAGCCGGCCGGGAGGCAGTTGTCGACGGCGGTCTCAAGTTAGGCGCCGTAACTACGTCGATCGAAGTGGGCGGTGGTGCGCCAGTGGTCGACCCGGCGCGAACGAATATCAGCCGGACAATCACCGAAATGGAAGTGCAGAATCTGCCGCTCACTTCGCGAAACCCCTACAACTGGATCATGTTCCAGCCCGGCGTCAGCGGCCACCCCAACCCGGAGTTGGGCATCCCGCGCACTCTCAATACCAACGGGTTCGTGGACCGCATCAACTATCAGATGGATGGAATGGTGGACACCGAAGCCGATCGTTACGGCCTTCGCCTGTTCCCGATTTCCTCCGTTTACGTGAGCGAGGTCCAGACGGTGAGCAACAGCTTCGCTCCGGAGTTTGGTGGCACTACCGGCAACATCTATAACGTCATCACCGGGTCGGGCACCAACAATCTCCACGGCATGTTCCAGTGGATCCGCGGACCAGTAGATACGACCGCGAGGCCAATTCTTCTCTCCCCAACCCTGCCAAAGCCCAACCTGCTCATGAATTCCTACGGCATGAAGGCCGGAGGTCCCATCAAGAAAGACAAACTTTTCATCTACGGAGCATACGAACACTTGTACCGCGCCCTTCCCGTTCCGATTACTGTCAGTGCGGCGAACCAAGCGGCCCTCGAAGCCATCGGCATTCCCGCCTCGCAATTCGGTACTGCACCTTCGGTCCAGCATGCGCAGTTCCTGGATGTCCGCGGCGATTGGGATATCAATGCAAAGAACCACGCCTTTGTTCGCGTCAATTACTTCCGGAACGAGTATCCCTTCAACACCGCTGTGGGCGGACTGAACTTGATTGCTGCCGAAGCTGACTTCAGGGATCGCGCCCATGTTGGAGGACTGCAGTGGGTCACCACGATATCACCGCAACTCCTCAACGAGTTCCGGTTTTCCTATCCCTACCGGAATGAGAAGCACATCGCAGGGCCGCTGACGGGGTCCGGTCCAGCCGTCAGTATCCCAGGCGTCGCGACCAATTTTAACGGAAGCGTCTCTGTAGGCGACGTGCTTGCCGAAAAGATCCCCAGTTGGAACGACAACCTGACCTACATCCGCGGCCCGCACACTTTCAAGGCTGGGTTCGGATATTCGCGTATCATCGACGTACAACAGGGAGACAGCTTCACGCAATATGTTTTCCCAACCATTGCAGCTTATCAGGCGGCGGTGAGCGGCGCGAACCCGAAGTCTTACACCACCGTGAACGCTCTCATAGGCAACACGCGCGTGGCCTACATTTCCAACTTCTTTAATTTCTTCGCCCAGGATAGCTGGCAGTTCCGCCCTTCGTTGCTCGTAACCTACGGCATTCGCTATGACCGTTTCCTATCGCCGAATGCCAACGCGGCCGCTCCCTTTCCCTTCTCGCGGGACTTCCACAATCCCGCTGGCGACGTACGCCATTACGACGACTGGCTTTCCCATCGATCGCAGTTATACCGCCCGTTTACTGGGCTTTGAGGGGCTGCAGGTAAATTCCTACGGCGCAATCGCGGCCATCGATTATCTGTCGGAAGCGGCCTCGGCTGTCGCCGTGCTGACACTCAATTTGGGAAAACTCGTGCAGGACTTGCTGTTGTGGTGCACGGAAGAGTTTGGTTTTCTGCGCTTGAGCGACGCTTACGTCCAGATCAGCAGCATCATGCCGCAGAAACGAAATCCTGTCGCATTGGAGCACGTGCGCATTCTGGCGAGTAAGGCATTCGGCCAGGCCCAAGCCGTGCTCAGTTGCGCGCACAATACTCCCTTCGAGGACATCGTGGACAGTGAGGATGATCTACAACCACTGGCATTTTCCATGTGCGCCGATGCCGTGCGCGCGCTCCGCCTCTTTGCCGGCACTATGAGCCGCGCCGAAGTGGATCACAAGCGGATGCGCCTCCGAGCTTGCGGGAGTTTTCTTTGCGTCACGGAGTTGGCGGATACTCTCGTCCGGGAAGAAGGCATCAGCTTCCGCACGGCCCATCGACTGGTAGGCGCGGCTGTCCGCGCCATTGGCGGCGAGTACTCTCCCGAACGGCTGGTAACGGCAATGAAGAGTCTCGCAGTCGAAATGTTGGGAAGAGAACTCAGCAAGCCGCGCGAAATGTGGATGCGCGCGCTCGATCCGGACTATTTCATTAGCATCCGAAAGATTCCGGGGGGCCCGGCACTCGAAGCCGTACAAGCCCAGATCGCAACTGCCCGGAAAGAGCAAGCAGAGGCGCAGGAATGGCGCGACGCCAGACGATCCTTGCTAGAGCGCTATCCGCAACTCATTCGCGCTGACATCGGGGCACTCAACAGCCCCCCTCGATGATCGCGCCCAGCCGATCTCGCAACTTGGGTTGCCCGTTACTCGAACCATTCGAGTTAGGCGGCTTTACGGCCTGGTCTTCTTTCCTCGCGGTGCTCGGCGACCCGGTAAGCCAGCCCAACTCCTCGACAGAGCAGAGCCGGATTCCGTAGGCCTTGCGCAATGCCCGGTTGACAGCCGTCGTTTGGGCAAGCCGATCAGGGCGCAGTACTTCAGGGCCGCGCCATCCAAAAACTCCATGGCGATGAACGCTTGCCGACCATTTTGTGGGTGCACTGCGATGCTTTCACTCAGGTATCTTCGATCAGATGGTGCAGCTCGGTACGATAGCCTCGACTGCAGGACAGTTCTTTGCCATCCTTCAGCACCACGATGTATTCACCGCTGTTGCAGGGTTGCAGCTCCTTGATCCTTCGAACATTCACAATTGTAGAGCGATGGACGCGAACGAACCGATCCGGATCGAGCCTTTCGGAGATGCGGCCAATGCTTTCTCGGAGCAAGTGAGATTCTCTCCCCACGTGCAGCTTCACGTAATTGGCGGCCGCTTCGACCCAATCAATCTCCTCCACATCAAGGAACACGACGCGACCCGCAGCTTTGATCACGAGGCGCTTCGCGACTCGCGATTCTACCCTTGAGCTGGCCAGGAGATCAAGAATTCGCTGGGTCATTTCGCGATCGTTTGTCTTCAGAAGTTCGCTGCGAGTTCTCTCAATGGCTTTATGCAATCGTTCATGGTCAAACGGTTTCAGCAAATAATCCACTGCGTGCGTTTCAAACGCTCGAATTGCGTATTGGTCGTATGCCGTGGTGAAGACAACAAGCGGTATGTCGTCAGCAGGGATGGTGCTCAATACCTGAAAGCCGTCTGCACCCGGCATTTGTATGTCGAGCAACAAGAGATCCGGCTTGTAAGTTCGCAGAGCATCGATGGTCTGCCTGCCATCCCGGCATTCCGCAACGATACGTACACCGGCTTCCGAGGCCAGCAGAATGCGCAACTTCTCGCGTGCCAGCGGTTCGTCATCGGAGATGATGGTGCGAATTGTAGGGGTCATGTCCAGTCCTCATGCAGCCGATTCAGGGTCTCCAGAGGCCGCCTCATATGGTAGAGGGCGCGCGGCGCGAAAAGGTATCCGCACGCAGGCTTCTACGCCACCTTCCGGAACATCCCGAATGTCAACGCTGTGGTCGCTCCCGTAAAGTGTTTGGAGCCGTTCCCGGGTTGCCCTGAGGCCCAGCCCTATTGTCGACTGATCTGCCCCCGAGTCGGGGAGTCCCTGGCCATTGTCTCTGATTCGCAAATAGAGGTTGTGGGCATCACAGCTGACTGCGATTCGAATCTCACCACCGGTAGAACGCCTGGAAATGCCATGGCGCACCGCATTTTCCACCAAAGGCTGCAGAAGTAAATGCGGCATCTGCGCATCAAGCGCGTCGGGCGCGACGTCGAGTACAATATTGAGCCGGTCGGCGAATCTAACCTTCTCGATTTCAAGATAGCCAGTCAAGAATTCAAGCTCGCGACTCAGAGTAGTCACCTGGATTTCGCTGTTCTCCAAGCTCATCCGCAGCAGATCGCTGAGACGGGCGATCATTTCTGTCGGCCGCACGGACGTTGGTTAGCATCAGCGCCGAAATTGAGTGCAGAGTGTTGAATAGGAAATGGGGTTGCAACTGACGTTTCAACTCCTGCAAGTGTGCCTTCGCCAGTTGTGCCTCAAGCTCGAAGGCACGAAGGTCCCGGTCCTTGAACCTCTTCTGATACCACACCGCATGTGCGATCAGTACCACCGGCAGATATGCAGAAAAAATGTCGTCCACTAGGTTGTAAAAGAACAGCCTCTCAAACAAGATCCACTGGATACTGAACGCGTAGGTGTGCGGGTTCCACACAGCGTATGCGTAATCACCGATGCGCGGATCCCAGACCGGATATACCAGACCCCTGAGGACCACGTGTGCAACTGTAAACGCTAAACTCGCCACCACATGAAGGCCCGTGCGGCGCATCCAATTGGTTCGTAGAATTGGGTAGCGCATGGCAATTCCAAAAAGCACAGGCGTTAAGAAAGCATAGATGACATTATTGATGACCGGGAGGGTGATTTCTTTCACGAAAGTCACGTGCCGCCCCAACGATCGGTCGAACTGGTACATGGACGCCGCGTTGACGAGGGCGATAAACGTCCACAGTCCAAAACTCACTACCCATATCAGCCAGGGACCTCTGCTACCTGGTATTCTTAGGTCGCGATTCTCCCCACCCCCGGTAAGTGTTTTCCGCCGTGGCCGGCGAGCAAGTTCACCCCCACAATTTGGACAAATGCCCTTGGTATTCAGAGTACAACTAGGGCAGAGTGTGCACTCGTACGAACAAACGTACGCTTCTCCATCCGCTAGGAGGGTGCCCCCACATTTCTCACACCGGGTTTTCATTTCTAAATGCATGCGTGGGATACTAGATTACTGCTGAGAAATCCGAATACGATTACGACATTATAGATGAGTGTTCAACCGCGCTGCAGTCCGGAATAGCTGGTTAGTCCCTATTTTCTGTGTATCTGTAACAGAAACTTCGTCATTCGTACCATCTGGGCGAGCCCAAGTTGAGGCATGAGGGAAAGGCGCGGTTCCCTTCTTCGGTGTGACTTCGTGTCCTTGGCGGTTTCATCGCGTTACGCCCGACCAGGAGCACTCGCGCGGCGATTCCTTGGCTGTGCTAGATTCAAAACTTTCATGGACACCGCTCTCACTATCTCTACCCAGGGCCTCAATCGCCGTTTCGGAGAGCTCGTTGCCGCTTACTGCGCCGATCTGCTCCAAAAAGATCATCCGCGTTGAAATCCGTATTCCCACGTCCGCAGTGATGTCTTATGCGCCGAATCCGACGAATGGGGCATTGGATCAAAAGCCATTGGGGTGTCCTTTAGCCTTCTATATCTCATAGGCCCTACTCCAACAATCTACAGTTCGGCATAGCAACTTATCAGACCGAGCCTTCAGGTTGAACGGCCGATCTCCCCAGGAGTGGCAACTAGTGTCGTTGGGCGATTCGTTTGTACCTACGAGTGGCGCAGTCGTCCCTGTAGGCCCCTTCTAGCCCATTTGCGGTTCCGCGACTGCTTCTCTGTTCCTTACGAACGGAAGTTCTTTGCGGGAGACGACCATGAATCAGGCAAGATCAACGAAACAATGCGCAAATTCACATAAGGCTGCGTGGCTAGTCATGCGCTTATTGTCGACGGTTGCGGTCGCAGCGGCAATTCTAGTTTCAATTGGTACCGCGGTCGCCCAGCGAACGACAGGCACCCTCCGCGGACAAGTCTTGGATCCAGCTGGCGCGGCGGTGGCAAATGCTCGCGTGACGGCAGTGAACAAGGATACTGGCGTTTCGATATCCATCGAAACGACTTCAGCAGGAACCTACGATTTTCCAAGCCTGCTGCCTGGGAAGTACACGGTGACCGTGGAAGTTGAGGGCTTTAAGAAGGCCATAAAGTCGGACGTGCCGGTGCTGGCTGACCAGGACAACGTGGCGGATGTGAAGCTGGAATTGGGGGTAGCCACGGAAACGGTAGAAGTGAGCGCTGGCGCCCTGGCGGTGCAAACGACGTCTTCCGCACTTAACAACGACTTCGATGCAAGCGATTTGGCAAATCTTCCTCAGGCGGCGGGGACGCTCAATGGGAGTCCACTGAATCTGGCGGTTTTGGCTCCTAACGTCGTGGCCCAACCGGGAGGCGTAACCGGAATAGGCGGCTCGGTGGGCGGCACGCGCCCACGAGAAAACAACTTTGTTATCGACGGCGTGGATGACAACAACTTAGGTGTGACGGGCCCCAATTCCACCGTTATTCCTGACGCGGTTGGGGAATTTGCTTTACAGGCCAACCAGTTCAGCGCGGAGTACGGCCATTCCTCAGGCGGTCAGTTCGTCCTAGTGACCAAGACCGGCACAAACACCTGGCACGGTTCTGGAGAGTGGTACTCGCAAAACAAGAACTTCAACTCCGTAGATCAGCTGACCAAAGCTGCGATCGTGGGCGGAACGATCGCAGGCCAGCCGGACTTCGACAATAAGCGTTTCGGCGGAACAATGGGCGGCCCCATTGTCAGAGACAAGTTATTCGTCTTCGGCGCCTACGAATACACCACTCTCCATGGAGCCGGAAACCCAACCGCTTTGCTGGCCCCTATCGCGACCGGACTGAGCATGCTCAAGTCGATGGCAGCGAACTCAGCCGTTTCGAATATTTTGGCCAATTTCCCGGTAGCACCCGCGAATGACGCGGGAAGTATCTGTGTACACTGCTTAGGTGAAACCGCAGGAAATCCCGCCACGGGTACACCCAACATTCCTATCGGCAACCTCACCATAATCAGCCCTGTTTTCCAGAGGGAGAATTATGTCGTCGCCGGCCGTGGAGTACGGACCAACGTTGGCCGGAACAGCATTACCACCCCAGGATTCGCCGTGCTGAACCTGTCCCTCGGCAAGAGGACTTATTTCACAGAGGGGAAGTATTTGCTGGTGAAGGCTGACATTTTCAACGTTCTCAATCACCCGAACTTCGCTCTCAGCAACGGAAACGTCTTCAGCGTTGCCGGCGTCACAACCGCAACCACCACCCAAGGGTATGTGATACCTACAGATCCGAACTTCCTGAAGCCCGACAAGTTCTTCAGCGGCGGGATTCGCAGTATGACACTTGCGCTGAAGTTCGTCTTCTAGACTCCAAACCTCTGAATGCGGCATCAAGCGGGTTGGAAGAATGCGAGAAACCCCGCCACCGGCTTGGAACGCGTGGCATTGTCGGCAACGGTAGGTGCGCTTCGGAGGAACGTCAATAGCTGAGGCCTTTCCTTGGTGACGTGCAAGACTGCCTCACATGGCCTTAAGAGGGGCTTCTCGCAGAGGTCTGGCCTTCTGCTTCCGCCGAATTTCGCACGGGAAGCGCTCTCCCAAATCGCCGCCGTTGCACTTCGCGGAGAAAGGGAGGTTCTCTGCAAAAGATCAACAGGCGAGGATGGCGGAGTCTGCGAGTGCCTATTGAATTGTCGTGGTCTGCCCACAGATTCCACCGAAAGCTGGGAAGACGGATATTGGTACCCCATTAGGGGCGTGACCAACGGAGCGGCATTTTTCGCGCAGGATTCGGAGCTCGTAGGCAGAGATTTCCCTGTTAATCGCCTGTCCCGTCCTATTTCTCGGGGATGCTTAGTTTGCCAGTGTCCCGCGCCATTCGCAGGTTTGCGGCTCGGGTCAGCCCGCCAAGGCGTGATATTTCCCTGATTATTTCCCTGTAATTAGAAAGGAACGCCTCCAGCGAATGCGGGCATGAGCGGATATGAATGAGTCGGCAGAAGGCTCTCCGCTACACTCCGAGTGGGCTACGGCGAGCGCAGCAGACCAATCCCTGGCAGGGACCCAGGCCAGTTGCAGCAAGAAAGCCCGGAGGAGGCCTTCCGGAGCCCTGATCGCGCGAAGATCGGTTGTCCCAAGAGTGCTCGTGTAAAGCTCGGGTCCCCTGCCATGGCGTCGCGCTCGGCCACCGCGGGGATTTCTTCTTGCGCGGGGTCCAGGCGGTGGACCTGCGTGCAACGTGCCGACTCGATCGCGAAGGCGTATAAACGAAGCTCCGACCAGCTCCCGCATGAACTCCTTGGCGCGTTTTGCGGGAAGCGTCGCGAGCAGTGTCTCAAGCGCCCAGAAACGGCGAGACGCATTCAACGAATCGCGAGAAGCTGGGGGATTTACAATGAAGGAGGAGACAAAGACTCCAGTGGAAGGCCGCTACAGAATTAGACGCATTCATGCGGCCCTCGACGCAATCATTTCTCCCAATATGATGGGAGAGAAGTTAGCCGGGGGTTCGGTTTTACAGAAGGGCCGGTATGGGTAGGAGATGGCTTCTTGCTTTTCAGCGATATTCCGAACAATGTCATCTTCAAGTGGGAGCCGAGCGGCGGGATCTCCGAGTTTTTAAAGCCAAGCGGGTACAACGGATCTGATGCCGCTCCCGGCTCGCATTGCGGGTCGAATGGTCTCACGCTCGATCGCCAAGCAAGATTAATCATCTGCGAACACGGAAACAGGCGAGTCACGCGTCTTGACTCCATGTTAATGCCGCCAAACCCTCGATAGAAATGGAGAAAATTCCCATCATAGGCATTTGGTCCCCAGGAGAGCAGTGGGCTTTGCTTGCACCTTGGCGGGGTCTTGGTTCGCTGACAAGAAATCGGCGCCGTAAGGCACAGCATAGGGAATCCAGACGCCTTCGCTAGTGGTTCTCCCCGGAACAGCACGTGGCGTCAGAGCTTTTAGGTTGTGAGTACGTCTGAGTCGGGTCCACAAGCTGGGCGTTACTGTACTTGTCATGGTGGCGAACCCAGGCCATGGTATACGCCAAACCATCTTCGTCGCGCCCCTTTGGCGCAAGGTCGAGCCAGTTGTACGCGCCGATCATCATGTCGAGTCCGCGGCCGTAACTCGAGTAGGTGTGAAAGATATTGCCAGCCCCATCTTTGTAGAACACGCTCGCGCCGGGTCCTTCCTCGCTCGGGAATTGCTGCATGGCGTAGTTGTAGTACATCTGGCCTTTCGCCAAGTCTTGCTTGGTGAATGAAACGTGATAGTCGCGGTTGAAGTCGTTCCCGTGCGACGACACCCACTTGAACCGCCAGCCCATCCTCTTCTTGAAGGCCTCGATTTGCGGCAGAGGCGCCCGCGAAACCACCACCAGGCTCACGTCTCGTGCTGCGAGGTGCACGACGCTGCCGTCGATGTGATCCGACAGCAACGAACAACTCGGGCAACCTTCCTCCCACCTAGGACCAAACATGAAGTGGTACACAATCAGCTGGCTCTGGCCGCCGAAAA
>WNFP01002844.1_pt1 | contig 13822 bp, 6 predicted proteins | sample 5400201 | NCBI WGS metagenome assembly WNFP01 (sample SAMN13153355, study PRJNA577476) | soil metagenome | isolation source: 115 cm saprolite under Madrone tree | place: USA:California | collected 2016-06-14
AATGATGAATATGCCCGCGCGCCAGATCAAATCCGGGGTTACCGGCCCCATGAGCGATCTGAACCCTCTCCACGGTGGCGTCACGATGTTCCCTCGAGTCTCCCTTGCACAGGCGCACTTTAAACCAACAACCGGGCCGAGCGTTATGTCGTGCGCCGCCGGGCACATCGCGCGCGCGATTGACATATGCGCCAAACGCTCGCGTTTTTGCGACGCGCGTCACGAGCGTTATGGTCACTGTCGCTATTTTTATACGCCCCGGTTCGCCCAGAATATTCGCCAGTACACGGTGTACTGATTGAAATCGGGATGCTCACCATGTTAACGAAGGCCCGCCGCGGATATTGGCTACTGACAGCCGGTGCTCTCGGCGTACTGTTGTCGGCGCTCGTGATCAACTTCCGCGGCGATCGCTCGGCTACGCCGAATGCGGCGCATCGGCCCGCGCCGGCGCGGGCCGAGGCTTCGTTGCCGAAGGCGCCTGCGGCCGTCGCACAGGTCCACGAACGGCACCCGTACATCGTGCAGGCGGACAGCGCCGATGCCGCGCGCAGCGCCGTGCAGGGTGTGGGTGGCGCGGTGACCGGCGATCTTAGCGTCATTCGCGCTGTCGCCGCGTCGCTCGATGACGGCGAATTGGCCGCGTTGCGCGCCGAGCGCAGCGCCCGTCTGCAGATCTATGACGATACCCCCGTGAGCGCGAGCTCCACCGGGGGCGCGCTCCCGGAAACCTATTACCCCAGCGAAGTCGATGCCAGCAGCATGCACATCGGCGGCTTGACGGGGCGCGGTGTGACGGTGGCCGTAGTCGATTCGGGAATGTGGAGTCAACAAGGTCCCTTGCAGTACTCGCCCAGCGGCGGGGGCAGCCGTGTGCTTGCCCAGTACGACGTGATCTTGGCGCGGCAGCAGCCGAGCTACTACGCGTCTTCTTGGTTGGAGACGTACAGCCGCAATATCGATGACCCCTACGGTCACGGTACGCATGTCACCTCGATCATCGCCAGCAGTGGAGTGGCCACGACAGGCAAATTCCAGGGCGTGGCTCCGGGCGTCAATCTCGTGTCGGTGCGGGCGTTGGACGCCAAAGGCTCGGGCCGGTATTCCGACGTCATCAGCGGCATTCAATGGGTCATCTTGCAGCGGGCGCGATACCACATTCGAGTGCTCAATCTGTCCTTGGGTGCGCCGCCTTCCGGGCCGTACTGGACGGATCCGCTCAATCAAGCGGTCATGGCGGCCTGGGCTTCCGGTATCGTGGTGGTCGCCGCCGCCGGCAATCGAGGTCCCGGGCCCTTGACCATCGACGCCCCCGGCGATGTCCCCTATGTCATTACCGTCGGTGCGGTCACGGACAACTACTATCCCCTGCAGCAGAAGCAGTATCGGCTCGCCGCCTTCTCGTCCGCCGGACCGACTTTCGAGGGTTTCGTGAAACCGGATGTCGTCGGCATGGGAGGCCACAATCTGGCCTACGCTCCCGACAACGGCACGCTGGCAACGGAATTTCCGAAGTGGGTGCACGAGCCTTACGATGATTTCACCATGTCGGGCACATCGCAGGCAGCCGCCACCGTCAGCGGTGTCGTCGCACTGATGCTCGAAGTCGATCCGTGGTTGACGCCGGATCAAGTGAAGTGCCGGCTCATGTCCGGTGCCCGCCCCGCCGTGAATTCCAGCGGCAGCCTGGCCTACACGGTGTTCCAGCAGGGCGCCGGTCTGGTGGACGCGCGCAATTCTGCCTATAGCACCGCCTCGGGCTGCGCGAATCAGGGGCTCAACGTGGGGCTCGATCTCGCCGGACTGCAGCACTATGGTGGTCGCGCCAATGAGGACTCCAACGGGAATTTCTACATCATGGCCACAGCACCGACTTCGACCTCTCAGTCGTTACTGGGCGGCGTCGGCGGCTTGCTCGGCGGCTTGGTCGGCACCGTCAGTACCTTGACTGCAAGTGTTCCGTTGGTCGGCCCTCTGGTGAAGGACGTGGCCGTGCTCCTCGACGGACTCTTCTGGAACGGCACCTATTCGTCGGCCAGTGGCTACACCTGGAGCAGCGGCTATACCTGGAGCAGTGGCTATACCTGGAGCAGCGGCTATACGGGTATCGATGTCCCGGCACAACAATAGCGCAGGTCTTCAATGCAAAGGCGCGGGGGCATCCTTGGTACTGTAGCTGCCTGCGTCGCAATGGCGGCGCTGGATGTGGGCGCGTATGCGGCTGCGCCGACGCCGGCAATGCGACCCATGTATTTCGAGCATCTCACGATGCGCGATGGGCTCTCGCAAAGCACCGTCAACAGCATCCTGCAGGACTCGCAAGGTTACCTGTGGCTGGGGACCGAAAACGGCCTCGACCGTTACGATGGCGACTCGATCCGCGAGTACCGCCGTGAGCGCGGCAATGAGCACGGGCTTGCCAGCGACTATATCTGGTCGATGGCCGAGGACGCGCAGGGCGACCTATGGCTGGCCACGGAAGGCGGCGGCGTGGCTCGCTGGGATCGGCGGACAGAGCAATTCCAGCCGTTCCGGCACGACGCGCACAAACCGAACACACTGGCCAGCGACGCGGTACGCACCCTGCTCATCGATGCTCGAGGCCGCATTTGGGCCGGCACCCTGGACCAAGGCCTGGATGTTCTCGATCCGAAGACCGGTGATGTCCGCCACTTTCGCCATCGCGACGAGGACCCTCGCTCATTGCCGGCCGATGCGGTGTGCGCCCTGTTCGCCGACCACAGCGGCAGGATCTGGGTGGGCACGGACGGCGGCCTGAGCCGCTACGAACCCGCAAGCGACGACTTCGTCAACTACGGCGCTGCGAACGGCAACGGCTCGAGCGATGCGCGAGTCCGCGCCATTCGCGAGGATCACACCGGAGCGCTTTGGATCGGAACTTACCGCGGCGGACTCGACCGCCTCGATCCCGACACGGGACGCTTGACTGTATTTCGCCATGACCGGAAGGATCCTCATTCCTTGAGCCATGACCGTGTATTGGCCGTGCTGGAGGACGATGCGCAGCGGCTGTGGGTGGCGACGGCCGACGGACTGGATCTATTCGACCGCGAGTCGGCGACGTTCGTGCGATACGGGCGCGATGCGGACAATCCTCAGAGCCTGCGAGACAGCGACATCATGTCCCTGTACCAGGATCGCGGCGGAGTGTTGTGGGTCGGCACGCGCGGAGGCGGCGCCAGCCATTGGAACCCGCGAAGTTGGCTGCTGGGGCATTACCGCAGCGACTCCTTTCGCGACACGCAGGTGAATTCTTTCGCCGATGACGGCGCCGGCAAAGTGTGGGTGGGCACGGTTGGAGCCGGGTTGGTGGAAATCGACACCCGCAACCGGAGCGAACGGCACTTCGGCACCAGCGTGGACGGCAGCGCGCACAGCAGCCTGCACGCCGGCGTACGGCTGACCGACGACCGCATCATGTCGCTGCTTTACGATCGCAAGGGGGTGCTGTGGATCGGCACGATGACGGGGGGCCTCAATCGGCTGGATGTGAACACCGGCGCGCTGCGGGTGTATCGCTCGGCCGCCGACGATCCCGCGACGCTGCCGGCCAACGGAGTGATGTCTCTGTACGAAGATCGGCTTGGCACGCTCTGGGTGGGTACGTACGGCGGGGGCCTCGCGAGCATCGATCAGAGCAGTGGCAAGGTCACACGTTACCCCTATGGCAGCATATCTGCCTCCTCGTTGAGCGGCTCGCGCGCCAGCGCCATCGTCGAGGACCCTATCGGCAACCTCTGGATCGGCACGGAGGGCGGCGGGCTCAATCTGCTGGTTCGAAGAACGGGCCGCTTCTACACTTATCGGCGCGACGACCGCGATCCGGCCAGTCTCAGCGACAATTCGGTGTATGCGCTGCATCTCGATCATCAAGGCCAGTTGTGGGTCGGCACCGCAGGCGGCGGTCTCGATCGCGTGATCGGCAACTCCGTCCGGCCGAGTGCGGTGCGTTTCGAAAACCAGTCGGGGCTCGGCGGCATCTCGACTCAAGTCGTGTATGGGATCGAGTCGGACCGCGAGGATCGACTGTGGCTGAGCACCAACAATGGCCTCGCCCGTCTCGATCCGCGCGCTCATTCGATCAAGTGGTTTCACCGAGTGCACGGATTGCAGGACGAAGAATTCAATTTCAACGCTCACTACCGGGGCGCCGACGGCACTCTATACTTCGGCGGCAACAACGGATTCAATGCGTTTTTGCCCGATCTGATCACGCCCAGCGCACCGCCGCCGCGCGTGGTTCTGACCGCGGCGGCGAAGCTCAATCGAGCCATCGCACCGCAGGAGTTGCCGGGTCCGACCCGGCCGTTGGCGCTGGCCTACGACGACAAGCTGGTGACTTTGGATTTTGCCGCCCTCGATTTCACCTCGCCCGCGAACAATCATTACTCGTATCAACTCGAGGGTTTCGATTCCGGCTGGATCGACGCAGGTTCGCTGCATCGGGCCACCTATACCAATCTCGACGCGGGCGACTACATCTTCAAAGTGCGCGCCGCCAATGCCGACGGCGTCTGGAGCGAGACTGGGTTGGCCATTCCGATGCATGTGGCGCCCGCTCCCTGGAAGACTACGGCAGCACGCCTGGTGTATTTGGCGCTGGGCTTGCTGGTGTTCGGCTATCTATGGCGCCTGCAGCGTCTGCGGCGGGAACGCGAACTGCGCTATAGCCGTGAGCTGGAGCAAACGGTCCAGGCGCGCACGCATGAGCTCGAAGAGCGCAACCAGCAGCTGCAGGTCTTGAGCCGCGCCAAGAGCGACTTCGTGGCCCGCATGAGTCATGAACTGCGTACGCCGATGAACGGTGTCCTGGGCATGACCAGCCTGCTGCTCGACACCCGCATCGATCCGGCGCAGCGGCGTTTCGCCGAAGCCATTCACCGCTCCGCAGATTCGCTGCTGGCGATCGTCGACGACGTTCTCGACTTCTCCAAGATCGAGGCGGGCCGCCTGCAGCTCGATCCCGTCAGCTGCGACCTCATCGAGCTGGTCGAACAGACGGTGGAGATGCTGGCGGCGCGCGCCGCGACCAAGGGCATCGAGCTCTTGTGCGATTCGCCTACGACGCCTATGCCGCGGGTACGCATGGATGCCGTGCGATTGCGTCAGGTGCTGGTGAATCTCGGCGGCAATGCAGTGAAATTCACCGAACGCGGCGAGGTCATTCTGCGCCTGATCCCGTTGAGGACGGAGAATGGCTCGCTGACGGTACGATTCGATGTGGTCGACACCGGTGTCGGCATCGCGCCGGAAAACCAGTCGCGAATTTTCCAGGAATTTGCCCAGGAAGACGCCTCGACCACGCGCCGCTTCGGCGGTACCGGTCTGGGTCTGGCGATTTCCCGGCAAATCGTCGAGCTCATGGGCGGACAGCTCGCGCTCGTCAGCGCACCCGGCCTAGGATCCACGTTCTCATTTGAATTGTCGGTGCCGCTGGCCGACGCAGCGGCGCAACCGCCGGCGCCGCTGCGCAGCCTCGACGGCCTGCGCGTACTCGTGGTGCACGAGAACGCGGCGGCGCGAGGGCTCATCGGCAAGGCGCTGTGTGATTGGGCCGCGCTTCCCACGGAAGTGCCGTCTCTGGCTGAAGCGGCGGCTGCGTCGGCGGCAGCGACGTACGATGCCGTGGTGATCGATGACTGGCTGCTCAACCAGGCCGATGGATTGTGGAAAGTTCTGCGCTCGCGGCAATCAGTGAGCCTGCGCACAGTCCGATTGTTGAGCTTCGTCAGCTTGGCTTCCGACACGACCATAACTCAGGGGCTGTTCGATACGGAGCTCACGAAACCGTTGCGCCTCGGCGAACTGCATCGGGTACTGACCGGCTGCGCCGACGAAGATACCGAAACGTTTACCGGTACCAATGTTTTCCCGCCCGCGATGAGTTTGCCGGCGCTCGTGGGCCGCGTACTCGTCGTCGAAGATCAGCCGCTGAATCGCGAAGTGGCCATCGGCATACTGGCCTCGCTCGGCCTTCAGGCCCAAACGGCGAACGATGGACGGCAGGCACTGGAAATGCTGCAGAAGCAGCACTTCGATGTGGTCTTGATGGACTGCGAGATGCCGGTCATGGACGGATTCTCGGCCACCGCCGCGCTCCGCCGGCGCGAGCCCGAGGGAACTCACGTCCCCGTTATCGCGCTGACTGCCGACGCCACGGCCGCGGGCCGGGAGGCCTGTCTGGCCGCCGGCATGGACGACTATCTCGCGAAGCCATTCAGGCGCGAGGCTCTGCATGGCATGCTCGCTCGATGGCTGAAGGACAAGGCGCAATCTGAACCGGCGCAGGAGCCCAAGGCGGCCGCTTCCATGGTCGTCTCGGCGTCCCCCGGCGAGCCCACTCTGGACGGCGCGACGCTCGATGCGCTGCGCGCGCTGCCGCGCAGCGGCCAGAAGGACATGCTCGAGCATATAGGTGAGTTGTATCTCTCGGATTCGCGCAATCTCATCGCGTCGATCGAGAAATCCTTGGGTGCCGGAAATTCGGCCGATCTTGCACGGGCGGCGCACGCCTGGCGCTCCTACAACGGCAATGTGGGCGCGCTGGGTCTGGCGCGCCTGTGCCGGGAGCTGGAAGACACGGCGCGGCAGAGCAACTTCGCGGCGGCCCGAGAGATCTATGCGCAAATACGCACTCTGCACGCGCGCGTGCGGGACGAGTTGGAGTTCGCGATGCGGAGATCCGCATGAGCGCTCAGGCTCCGCCGATCCGGGTGCTGGTCGCCGACGACGACGCGATTCTGCGGGAGATCGCCGGCGCCATGCTGCGGGACGCCGGTTTTACCGTGCAGACCGTCGCCAGCGGCGACGCGGCCGTCGCCGCCTGCGCGCTGCGCCTGCCGGACATCGCGCTGCTCGACGTGGAGATGCCCGACGGCAACGGCTATCAAGCTTGCACCAACATTCGTGCGCTCCCGGGCGGCGCGGATCTGCCCATCGTCATGGTGACCGGTTGCGACGATACGGTATCGATCGATCGAGCCTATGAGGCGGGCGCCACGGATTTCGTGGTCAAGCCCATCAATTGGGCGCTGCTCGTGCACCGGATCCGCTACGTGCTGCGCGGCGCGCGCACCCTGGTCGATTTGCGGTTCAGCGAGCAGAAGAACGCGGCGCTGCTGAAAGCGATTCCCGACGGGATCTTTCTCGTGAACGGCCGCGGAGCCATCGAGCATTGCTACAGCCCCGCCGCGGGATTGATCGACGTTCCCAAGACCGGCGTCGAGTCGATGCGTTTCCTCGATCTCATTCCGCCGGCCGCGCGGGCGCGCGCCATGGATTGCCTCGACGCCGCGTTGCGCGGCGAAGCGGCGGTGTTCGAGTTCTCCCTCGATGCCGAATCGCGGCCGAATCGCCATTTCGAGTGCCGCTATCTGCCGAATTCCAGCGGTCAGGTGCTGGCGATCGTCCGTGATGTGTCGGCGCGAAAGGAGGCGCAAGCCCGCATACATCGATTGGCCTACTTCGACGGTCTGACCGGGCTACCCAACCGCGAATGGATTCACGACTACCTTGCGCAGTCATTGGCCGAGGCGGGGCAACTGAATCGCGGTCTGGCGCTGCTCTACGTCGATCTCGACCAGTTCAAGCGCATCAATGACACCTTGGGCCACGAGACGGGCGATGCGCTGTTGCGGCAAGTGGCGGAACGCTTGCAGGCCGGGCTGGATCTGGAAGGCGACGGCGACGAACCCGTCGTGCCGATGAATCTTCGCGCGCCCGACCCCGGCGTCCCCCAGCGCGCTCGAGGGCGGCTCGCGCGCGTGGGTGGCGATGAGTTCATCGTCGTCCTTACCGGGCGCACGGATGCTGCGCAGGCCCAGTGGGCGGCGCGGCGGATCCTGTCGATTCTTGCCGCTCCGTTCCAGCAGGAAAGCTATGAATTCGTGGTGACGCCGAGCATTGGTATTGCCATGTATCCGGAGCACGGCACCGATGCGCAGAGCCTGCTCAAGAACGCGGACGGTGCGATGTACGAGGCGAAGGCCAGCGGCCGAAATCAGCTGCGCGTCTACGACAGCACCGTGAATGTGCGCGCCCTGAAACGGCTGTCGCTGGAAATGGAACTGCGGCGGGCCGTCGAAAATTCGAGTCTTGAAGTCTATTACCAACCGAAGTACCGGACACGGGACCTGAAATTGCTCGGCGGCGAGGCGCTATTGCGCTGGTTCCATCCTGAGCGGGGTCAGATTCCCACGGCCGACTTCATCGCCGTGGCCGAGGAGACGGGCCTGATCGGGGACATCGGCCGGTGGGCGCTCAAGCGGGTGTGCCGGGATCTTTGCCAATGGCGCAGCGAAGGCCTCGAGCTGCCCCGCATCGCCGTGAACGTGTCCGGCCGGGATTTCATGTATCCCGAAGCACTGCTGCGGCTCAGCGATACTGTGACTCGAGCGCAACTGTCGCCGTCGCTGTTCGAACTCGAGTTGACCGAAGGCGTGCTGATGCAGGACGCCGAAGCAGGGCGGCGCTCGCTGCTGGCATTGAAGGAATTCGGTTTCGCGCTGGCCATCGACGATTTCGGCACGGGATATTGTTCGTTGAATTACCTGAAGCGCTTTCCGCTCGACACGCTCAAGATCGATCGCTCATTCGTCTCCGACATCAGCGACGATCCGGATGATGCGTCGATCGTCCGTGCCATCATCGCGCTCGGGCACAGCCTGGATCTCAAAATCGTGGCTGAGGGCGTGACAACCCAGGCGCAGCTGCAGTTTCTACAGGCCGAGTCCTGCGACGCAATTCAAGGATTCCTGATGAGCCCGGCCATACCCGCCGACGCCTTCCGCGGGTTGCTGGAGCGGCCCCGCGTATCGCTCGATGCCTCCCAATTGGACTCGAGGCGCCGCGCCAGTTGATGGCATTCTGCCTCGGCGCGCCTCGCGCCCCCCGCCTGCGGGGTTCGCGCTTCGCGAACCCCGTTGAGTTCTGGCCGAAGGCCACGAAAAAACTCACGCGGCTGACGTCGATGGCGTTGCGGTCGACGAATCGGCGGCTTTGCCGTAGGAAAGTCTGCGCAGCGTCGGATCTTTGACCAGGTGTAGAACGCGCGAGAAGAGATGATCGTGGGCGTCGGCGCGGCCGATGTGAATGACGCCGGTGTGCGGCAGATCCTTGGCGAAGAGATCGAGAACACATCGGCGCGCGTTCTCATCCAGGGAATCGAGCACCTCGTCGATGAGCACCCACGGCGGCGCGTGCAGCACCACGCGCGCGAAGGCCAGGGTCTGCTGTTCGTCCTCGCTCAATTCGTGATCCCAGCGCCGGGATACATCCATCAGCGGCTCCAGCCTGTCCAGCTTGAGCCGAACCAGCGCGTTCACGTAGGCGGCGGCCTCGAAGGTTTCCGTCGCCGATGGGTAAGCGAGGACCTCGCGCAGCGTGCCGGGGGGAAGGTAGGGGGTGCGCGGCATGCACAGGATTTCCTCGCCTCTCGGGCGTGTGATTCTCCCGGCGCCCCACGGCCACCACCCTGCCAATGCGCGGAACAGCAGGGTCTTGCCGGTCCCGGATTCTCCGACGATCAACACTCGCTCGCCGGCCTTGATCTCCACTTTTTTCTCCTCGAGCATGGTGGCGCCGGCGGGCGAGGCGATTTCCAGATCATCGATGCTGATCTTGCCGGGATCGCCCGAGGCCACGGCGATGCGGCTCTCGATGTCGTGCAGCACATCGATGTCGATGACCGCACGGCGGAAACTCGCGACCCGCAGCAGGGTCGCGCGCCAATCGGCGATGGTGCTGAAATTGTCCACGAACCAGCGCAGCGAGGACTGCACCTGGATGAAGGCGCCCGATGCCATCATCAGGCCGCCGAACGAGATATTCCCCGCGAAATAGAGCGGCGCGGCGACCAGTATCGGGGCGACGAGCGTAAACCAGCCGTAGCCGGCGGTTATCCAGGCCAGATTGGTGAGACCGCTGACCAGCCGCCCGGTGGCGGCCAGCACCGCCGCGAGATCGACCTCGATGCGCCGCTCCTCGTCCGCTTCACCCGAGGCAAGCGCGATGGCGTCGATGTGTTCGTTGACGCGTACCAGAGAAAATCTCAAATCAGCCTCACGCGCATAGCGCTGCGCATTGCGGTCGATCAGGCTCCGGCCGACCCAATAGCTCAACAGCGAGGCTGACCCCGAATACACGATGGCGGCCCACACCATGTAGCCAGGAACCGCAAAATGCCGGCTCCCGAGGTGGAAAACAAAATCAGCCGACAGCGACCAAAGCACGCTCACGAAAGTGACCAGCAGGATCGAGGATTGCAGCAGGCCCACACCCAGATCGGCGGACAGCTCGGTGAGGTGGCGCGCATCCTCGTGCATGCGTTGATCCGGGTTCACGCCCATCGCGCCGGCCTGGCTAAGCCGGAACGCCCGGCCGGGCTGCATCCAATTCTGAATCAAATCGAGCACCAGGCCCTGACGAAGCCGGAGCTTCAGTGTTTCACCGAGCCAGCGCTGAGCCACATTGAGCGCCAGCAGAGCCCCGGCAATCAAACCGAAGACACCCAGCTGCAGCAAGAATTGCTCAAAGTCGCGGCGCGACAGGGCATCATAGAAGGGCTGGTTCCAGTTATTGAGGCGTATCTGTCCATAGGCGGTCACCGCAATGACGAGGAACAGCGCGCCCGACAACCAGAAAAGGGTGTTGCGCACGGGCGCCGCCCACAGGGCCCGGACCATCATGCCGAGTTGCGGCACGAGGCCGGAATTGGCAATCTCTTCGGTATTCGATTCGCGGTTCATGCATGTCTCGGGAGTAATGTGACCACGCCATTATCAGGCAACGCCGCCTCCGGCGAGCGTAATTAAGTGAGCCGGATCGAAACCTTGATCGGCACGATGACCTTGGCCGAGAAGCTCGGACAGCTCACCATGACCGCGGCAGGCTTTACGGTAACCGGGCCGATCATCGCCGGCGATTCGACCAAGGCGATCAGGGCCGGGACCATCGGCAATCTGCTCAATATGGTCGGAGCGGCGCATGTGCGCGAGATGCAGCGTCTCGCCGTGGAGGAATCGCGCCTCGGCATTCCACTGCTCATCGGGTTCGATGTCGTGCATGGCCATCGGATTTTGTTTCCGGTTCCCTTGGGCGAAGCGGCGCTGTTCGATCCTGAAACCTGGGCGCTTACCGCGCGCGAGTCCGCCAAGGAGGCCGCGGCCGAAGGAGTGGCGATGACCTTCGCGCCGATGCTGGATGTGGCGCGCGACCCGCGCTGGGGGCGCAGCGTGGAGGGGCCGGGGGAAGACCCCTGGCTCGGCGCACGCATTGCCGAGGCGAAGGTGCGCGGATTCCAGGGCGCCGGCCTCGCGGCGGCGGATGCGCTCGCGGCGGTTGCCAAGCACTATTGCGCCTACGGGGCGGTCACCGCCGGACGGGATTACGCCTCGGCCGACATCTCCGAGCGAACCTTGCGCGAAGTGTACATGCCGCCGTTCGCGGCGGCGGTTGCCTCGGGCGTGGCGGCCGTCATGCCCGCGTTCATGGATCTGGCGGGAATACCCATGACGGCGAACAAGGAGCTGCTGCGCGGCTGGCTGCGAGGCCGTTGGGGGTTCAAGGGCGTGATCGTCAGCGATTACAACGCCATTGCGGAACTCATGAATCACGGCATCGCCGCCGATCTTGCCGAAGCAGCCGCTCACGCGCTCAAGGCCGGTGTCGATATCGACATGATGGCCGATGCGTATCGCCGCGGACTGCCCACGGCTCTCAAGCGCAGACTGGTCAGCATGGCTGAGATCGACGAGTCGGTCAGACGCGTGCTGACGCTCAAGGAGCGGCTGGGTCTTTTTGACGATCCGTATCGCCGCGGCGCAATTCCGGAACCGGATGCGGCCTTCGCGCATCGCCGGCAGCTCGCACGCGACGTGGGCGCGCGCGCCATCGTGATGTTGAAGAATGACAAGGCAGCGCTGCCGCTGATCGGCTCATTGCGCCGGCTCGCCGTCATAGGCCCGCTGGCGGATGCGCCCGCTGAGATGCGGGGGCCTTGGTGGGGAGCTGCGGACGCTGAAGGTCATGTCAGCGTGGTTGCCGGCCTCCGCGCGGTGCGCCCCGACTCCCAGGTGCTGCATGCGCCGGGCGTTGCGATCGACGATGAGGATGTGTCGGGCATGGCGGCGGCTCTGCATCTATGCGCGGCGGCCGATGCCATTCTCCTCTGCCTGGGCGAAGCGGCGACCATGAGCGGGGAGGCCGCGAGCCGTGCGCACATGGGTCTTCCCGGGAAGCAGCGCCAATTCGCCGAGGCCGTCTTGGAGAAAGCGCGCGCGGCGAACAAGCCGGTAATCGTCATCCTATTCTCAGGCCGCCCGCTGGTGGTGCCGTGGCTGGTCGAGAAGGCGGATGCCGTGCTCGCAGCGTGGTTCCTCGGCAGCGAGTCGGGCAATGCAATCGCCGACGTCCTGACCGGACGCGTGTCCCCAAGCGGCCGAACCCCGGTCACGTGGGCGCGCGCAGAGGGACAGATTCCCATCTTCTTCGGCGAGCGCCCGGGCGGCCGGCCGGCGAACGCGAAGGATCATTACACGAGCAAGTACCTCGACGTGCCGAATGAACCTCTGTTTCCTTTCGGCCACGGGCTCACCTACGGGCGATTTGCGCTGTCCAATCTGCGCGTGACACCGGTCGACGCGGAGGACATCGACACCCTGCAGATTCGCGTCGACGTGCGCAATGACGGCGCGATGGCGGCGCAGGAGACGGTATTCCTGTTCACGCATGACAAGATCGCGAGCGTGGCTCGGCCGCTGCTGGAGCTCAAAGGGTTCGCGAAGATCGATTTGCGGCCGGGCGAGACAGGAACCGTGACTTTGTCCTTGCGTGCCGCGGAATTGCGCTTTCTAGGGATCGATCTCGAGCCCGTGTTCGAGCCCGGCGACGTCGAGATTTTGGTGGGCCCCTGCGCGGACAGAGCGCAGTTGCTCGCCGCAACCGTGAAGTTATCTTGGTCGCGCCCCTGCTGAGTCGCCGCAGATCCAGCGAAAGATGTATTCGCTTTGCGTGCCCGGAACGATCGGATCCCACTGCACCTGCTTCGGATCCGATTCTTCGGTTTGCTGGGCGCCGGCGAGATTATTCTCCGAGTAGAAAATGATCAGCATGACCCGGGCCTGTGCCTTGCCGCAGTCGTATTGGACTTTCTCGACGTCGCTCGAGTACACCTCGCCGGCGGCGCTGCGTTGCGGCTCCGGGAATTCCTGCCTCAGCCATGCCGTCACGAGGCGGCCTGAACGCTTCAATTGATGATCCGTGCTGAAAGTCGCCCAGGATCCGTCGGCGCCGACCGCCCTGAATACCCAGCCTCCGGGCGCCATGGGATCGAGTGTGCGGACCCATGACATCGGGTCCGCCCGCCGCGCCGCTCGTTGCCCGGCCAGGAGATCCGCCTTGACCTTCTCGTCGGCCTGCGTCTGGGCGCGTTGCGCGTCCCACATTTTCTGCTGTTCGGGGGTTTGACCGACGACGGCCGAATAGTGCATGACGAATGCGGCGATGAGCACGGCCGAGAGTCGCCGAGAGTGAGTACTAGTCATCGGATTTCCCGCAACATGTTTGAGCGCTCCGTATACCGCGTTTTGAGCTCATGGCGTTGGAATGGTTCGATAGTGATAGGCGAGCCGATGATAGTAGTGACGCACTATTCGGCCGTCCTCGCGCAGCACATCGTCCTCGATCGGCCCCAGGCGTTCGGCATGGGACTCGATGATTTTGCCCGTGAGGTCCCCGGGGTCCCAAGCGACCAGAAGCAGGTTTCGGCCCTCCTGCAACTCGGCCGGAGTCCACCGTTCGTACA
>WNFP01002846.1_pt1 | contig 13820 bp, 9 predicted proteins | sample 5400201 | NCBI WGS metagenome assembly WNFP01 (sample SAMN13153355, study PRJNA577476) | soil metagenome | isolation source: 115 cm saprolite under Madrone tree | place: USA:California | collected 2016-06-14
GCCTGCGGCCAACCGCATCACCAGTGGCGTGCTGGTAACGGGGACTGGAAACGGGTTCCACCTGAGCGTACCGGCAGACACCACGCCAAAAACTTTGACTTTATATGTCGGGGCATTCGAGGCACAGGGCCAGCTTTCGGCCTCAATGAGTGACAACAGTGCTGCAGTTTTCACGGATTCATCAGTGGATATTGTTCCCAGCAATGGTGATCATCACGTAAATGGCGTCTACACTCTTTCGTTCCAGGCTGGCCAATCAGGGCAGACCCTGAACATTGATTACGTGCTGGCTGTAGATCATGGGGCTGCCATCGGAGTCTCAGGTAACGTGACCTTGCAGTCAGCAGTACTCACAGCGCAGCAGCCTTCCGTGGCTCTGACATCCCCGTCTGATGAGCAGATCCTCACGGCTCCGTCCGATGTTTCCTTGTCGCTCACTGCCACACAAAACGGTGCCAGTATTGCCAATGTTACGTTCGTGAATGACTCGCTAACTGCGTTCACGCTGACAAGCCCACCTTACACGGCCACATTGAGCGGGTTGTCTTCTGGTGATCACCTGCTGAGTGCAACAGCAACTGACATCAACGGCCTCAGTGCGACCTCCGCGCCAGTCTTGATTTCAGAGGTCGGAAGCGGTGGCGTTTTAACCGCGTCCGTGGACACGCCTGTAAGCGTTGACCTGAGCGCGGGTTCTTCGGACTGGGTGCATTGGGGCAACTCCGTGCCGGACCGCAAGGCGGGAATCGCGCCGCAGATCAGTTACTTCAAAACATTGGCCAACGGTTCGTCTCATTCATTTGACGCATCGGCGCTCAATGGTGTTAGTTACAGTTGGACTTCCGGCGCGCCGACAAATACGCAAACCAGTACCAGCACGCAGATGCGTATGCAGGCATTCAAGAACGGGTTCTCCCTGGCGGTTGCAGCTAATACGACGCCCCGCACGCTGAAATTGTATGTCGCCTCCGGATATGGCCAATCCACTCTGCGGGCCAGCTTGAGTGATGGCAGCGCGGCCCCGTTTGTAAGCACCACGGCGATGGCCACAGCCTTCGCGGAGAAGGTCTACACCATTCAATTCCAGGCGGCATCCGCCGGACAAACACTCACCATCACCGATCAGGTTACACGCGATGATGGTTTTGCCTATGTTGCTCTGGAGTCGGCCAGCGTGTCTGACCAGAATGCTCCCCAGATTAACTCTGTGTCGCCGGGCACGGCTGCTCCAGGAGCCCAGATCACCATAGTTGGAAGCAATTTCGGTCCGGTGCAGGGCAGCGCGCAGGTTACACTCAGCGACGCAACTATGAACGTGATCTCCTGGAGCGACAATTCCATTACCGCAACTCTACCTTTGGCCCCGAGTGGTCAGGTGGTGGTCTCGCGTGGACTGGCCAACAGCAACGGTGTCCCATTTGTAGCGATACTGCCACCTCCGCCGTCCATTGGCTTTATACGTCCTAGCGCTGGAGGTGAGGGTACTGCTGTAACTGTCGTTGGCTCGAATTTCGGCTCAGCGCAGAACAACAGCACGGTGACATTCAATGGTCTGGCGGCGAGCCCCGCGTTTTGGAGTGACGGATTAATTGTGGTACCGGCCCCCGCCGGTGTGCATTCCGGACAAGTCGTGGTGACCACCGTAAGCGGCTCCAGTAATGGCGTCGATTTCACCTTCGTGCCTGGTATCCGGTTTTCTTTGCAGTCCGTGTATGTAACACCGGATGAAACCAATCTGCAAGTGGGAGGCTCTATAATTTTCCACATGATAGATCCCTCTGGTGCCCCGATAAGTGATACTGTCTGGAAGGTAGATAATTCAACCCTGGCAACCATTAGCGCCGATGCGTCAATTCCCTCCAATGGCAACCTGAAGGCGCTTGCGCCCGGTGAAGTAACCATTATCGGCACCTCTTCGATTGGAACGGCCCAGGCGAAAGCAACAATCTATGCTCCAGGAGCAGTACCAGCGGGAACTTCTCTCTGGGCCATTTATCCACAAGTGCAGGATAATTTCTTTTCCAGCACAACCAAAGCTTTTGGGAGTAGCATTACCAATGGCCCCTTTTTGTATTTAACAGAGTCCACTAATGATTTACCTCGGGTTACTGCCGTTGATGAGAGTGGTGGTCTAAATTGGCGCGTGGCGCTAAATCCGATAACACCAGCTAATACATCAATTTTTCCGGTTACATCAGCAGGAACAAATGATGGTGGCATTCTGGTTCAGACAAATGAGTCTGACCCCAACGGCCCCGGCGAGGCAACTGGATTTTACCGCTTTGGGCCTGATGGTAAGCCGCTATGGACGTACAGCGTGCCGAGCTTTGATACTTCGGGTCCGGCAATGGCCCCGGATGGAACAGTCTATTTCTGGGGAGAAACAGCTGCAAATTTCGGCTTGCTTGCTTTGGACGACACGACTGGTCAGCTGAAATTAAATCTCGAGCCGCTGATTGGCGATAACATTTCCGACACGTCTTCCGAACAACCCAGCGTTATCAATCCCGACCGTACGCCGGTCGATGCGCAGCATCCATGGAAGCCATGCAGCGCCTTTTTCCAGCCTGGTCAGTTTAATCCTCCCAATCCGGTCAGTGGAGGCAGTTTTTCATTTCAACCCGTTATCGGTATCGACGGCAGTGTCTTCGTTCTGGAAACTGTTGAGTCATCCAGCTTCAACTATGACACCTGCTTATTGACTCGGATCTTCGACCCAAATCCCAATAATCCACCTGCCTACTTTATCGATACCATATCGGGTCAGTTACAATTTATGGAAACGCTGCAATTGCATCGGATCAGCCCGGGCGGGCAGATTACAACAACTCAGCTCGGAAGCGTTTCATATTCCGGGTCAGCGAAAATGAGTACTAGCGGTTTCACTGTCCAATGGACTTTCAAGGATAGCAATGATAACGCGGCGCAACTCCCCGCAGTGGATTTTGATGAGGTCATCGCAAAAGCTGATGGCGGCGCTCTGGTGACCTGGGCACAACGTTTGTCCACGCCTGGAACTCCTTTCCAGGGATTCTTCACTAATATTGTCAACGACGCAGCGGTACTGAATAGCGCGCTTCCATTCCCGGGAAGTACGTCTTTCTCAACTTTTGGCAACATGGCAGTGAATGACCAGGGGACGATGTTTCTGGATAACTTCGGTTTATCCGTTACGGCATTTGATGTTGCTACCGGCAATCAGAAATGGACGACTGCGGGAAGTTTGGTTGCCGCCACAAATGATGGCGGCGCTCTGATCAAAGATGCTATACCTTCACAGCCTGGCTCTGTGCAGGCCTTCGATCACAATGGAAATGTGGGAACAGACTCGCTGATGCTGGGGAAGTTTGGAAGCTATATGTCGGAAGGCATGTTCCTTCAGAGTAGTACAGCCGGAAGTATGCAGATTGTCCAGGATGCTGCGCCTGCGTTGCGGAACTTTTTGGCGTCTGGCTGGGCGCTTCCGTCTGTATCGGATCCCGCTTCTACCGGCAGAGCAAGTTTTTATTCCAAATTAGTTACAATTATTGGGTGGGTTGACCACAAGTCAATTTCAGTGCCACCTGTAAGCTCAAGTAATCCATTGGCTAGCGCATTAAATAATAGATTTGACTGCCCGGTAACAGTACTGGACTGGAGTTTAGGAAATCGAGCACTAATCTTCAATGATATTGATCGCCAGTATGCCAACGCATTTTTGCTTACGCATAGCGCTAACAATGAACCGCCAGCTGATCTTAACCCCAAAACACCGCTCGATCCTTCATTCGTTGCACAGGGTGGGTTTCGAGTGTATAACCAGATTAGAGTTGCTCTTTATACTCAGGGAGCGCAGATAACAATTGCTGTACCGGTAAATTCAAAAACAGAGATCGGCGACACTCCTGACGCATGCAGTTCGTTCTTGACCAGTGTGGGTAATTTTTTTGCGGGTGGGGCCCTGTTAAAGGGCGATGTGCATCCAGACAGCGGGAAATCAGGCATTACGCCCTCCAAACTGCATTTTTTTCAGCTTGCCGAAGGCAGAGTAGGCTTGGAAGCTCAAAAAGCCAACATGACTTTGAATGCTTGCACGAGCACGAACATCTTTGGAGTCTGTAATGCGCCAGTGCCACCAGTAACTCCGTGGGTATGGGGTTATCCTTTATTGGATGCTCAGGGACAATACACTGTAAACACACAAATATTTCCCACTTACTATATTTACGAGGAAGGAAAATTGGTGAGGACGATAACACAGGCTCCGCTCGAGACATTCATTCAACTGAATGCGACAACCTCGGAGAAGAAAGCAAAGGACATTCAATGATCTTCACATTTTTCTCTTCAGGTCAGTCATGGAGCAACATGGCAATGGTGGCAATGGTTGCCATGCAACTCATTGCCGGAGGGGGCGCGCAGCAATCGAATGCTCCTGCCAAAACAAATGAGGAGCAACTGCAGGAACTGCTGAATCCAACTGACCCAAAATACACGTTTGAAGATCTTTTGCATGGGAACCCAACGGCTGTTGCTGGTGCCAGGAAATTTTTTACTCTCAGCAGCGATCCGGCCATGAAGCAGAGGGTGGCCAGCATCCTGCTCAGCGTTGGCGCGCGAGACAAGGTCTATCATGACTATCTGGAGCATGCAGCCCGCGAGGCTTTGACTGACGATACGCCTTGGCCTGCGAAATATAACGAAAAGGGCGAAAAGGAAGACTGGAATCCGGTATTCCTGGAATGGTGTAAAAAGCGCGGTTTAATGCCCTGGGCTACTCTCAAACAACAGTACTATGAGGTTCCAGTTCCATGGTATTACGTGGCGGCGGCAGGGGATCCGGAATTTTACGATCTTCTTATCGAGGGACTCCATTCTCGTAATCTCATGATTGTTGCCACGGTGGCAAAAGGTCTGGCCAAACTGCAGGATGCTAAAGCAATTGAGCCTCTAATTGCAACAGGGCAACACACGGTTGGCGAAGCACGCTTTGGCATAGGAGAGTCCCTGCTTTATTTTTCTGATCCTCGAGCCCAGGTGGCGGCAGACGAGTTTATATCGGATAAAAAGCTCCTGGAACTGAAGCGCCAGCAGGCAAAAGAACGTGGTGTCAAGAGTTTATTTCAGTGGTAATGATGCTGTCCCTCGCCAAAATTGAAAAGCGCACCGTTAGCGGAGCACATTGCAGACTCGCACGGTCTGAAGTTTGAGATCAAGCGAAGTCAGATGCCACATTCGAACTTCGACAAAGAGAGGCCGAGCGCTTGGTAACGGTTCTCGGACAGACTTTCCCCTGAACTTTCAGAGTCGAAATCAACAAATTCAACCAACGCGGATTAGGCAGCCAAGTCGTAACGATGATGCAGGACCACCGAGTCTTGGGAATGACACGACTCGGGAGTCACGAGTTGGTTTCGTGCATGGTCGGCCATGGGGCGTATCTTTTTCCAGTCCGAGATGAGTTCGGTCGAGGTGGTGATAGCGGATATATTCTGACAGCAGCCGCTTCAGGTGACGCTCGTTGAGAGGGATGATGTGATCCAACAAACCGCGGCGGCAGCTTCCCACCCACCGCTCTGCAACCCCGTTTTGCCACGGGCTACGGAATGAAGTTCTGATCTCTTTCAAGTCCAGTGATTCCACGGCCTCGCTTACCGTTTCACCAAATTTGGCATCGCGATCCAGGATCAGGTATTTGTGCTGTGAGTCATAGGGTAAGGCTTCACGCAGTTGTTGTGTAATCCAAAGGCCGGTCGGATGTCGAGTCACGTTGCAGTGCAGAATGCGCCTGCGATCATGGGCAATTACGAAGAAACAATACAGAACGCCAAAGGTGAGGCTTGGCACGGTGAAGAAATCCATCGCAGCGATGGCTTCACGATGATTTTGCAGGAAGACTCGCCAGCGCTGGGCTGGTTCCGGTTTCTTTGGCGCTCTGCTTACCCAGCGCGAGACGGTTCGCTCAGAAACATCGAAACCCAGCTTGAGCAGCTCACCATGGATACGTGGAACGCCCCAGGTGGGGTTCTCGGCAACCATGCGGAAAATTAACTCTCGCAACTCTTTGTTGATTCGTTTCCTGCCGAATGCCTTTCGATGGCGAGATATCCAATTCCAGTACAGGCGGAATCCGGCGCGATGCCAGCGCACGACAGTTTCGGGAGTGACGATAACAAGAGCCTGCTTCCATTTCGGCCACAGCCGCCGGGCGACAATCCAAAACAGACGATCCAGTCGAGCGAGCCTCGGCTTCGGCTTTTGCCTCTGCATAGCCAAGAGCTGTTGGCGAAGGGCCAGATTCTCCAGAAGGAGATCACGTCGCGAATAAAATGATCGCTGAAACAGACCTATCAAGAGCCGAACCATGACCAGACTGTATCAGACCGGTTTATTGGGCTGATTTTGTGGAAACTGTTGAAATCACGCCAGATCGGAGTTTTGGCGAGCCACAGCTGACCAGAACGATGACGGCGAGGAGCAGCCATCGCGACCTAGGCACACGCCGGAGTCGTTCGAGTATTTTCAGCTGCGCTTGCGGGGCTGTGGAATCGCCGGAAGGGTTGAGGGACTCCTCGTCTTCAAAATGGGGTGACTCACCTTGGGACGGATTGTAGTCGCTTTCCCTTGGGGGCATGGTAGTTACCTCGTGAAGGAAGTAGGGATGGGGCTATAATTGTCGGCTGGATACCATTTCCCTCGAAAAAGTTGCGCTTGATCGGCAACGCTGCAACGTTGGACATGCGGATAATCCCGAAAGGAATGCGGAAGTTCCGGTCTTCCCCAGTCGCCGCCCCAAACTAGTCCATGTGCCTGGGCCAGTTGCCCTATGAGACTAAAATCACCTTTCCAGTTTGGTTCTCCGTTAATACTCTTCACCAAATCGCACGCAAGCCCATAATGATGGACGCCAACATTTTTCAATTGGGTAACAATGTTGACTGTAGAGGAGGGCTTGCCTCTCCTGACTGCGAAATGTCTCGAAGATCATTAGCGCCATTCCGTTCGCTGCCGCATCCGCAATAATCGCTTCGACAGCCGCTCTCGTGGTGGGTTCCAGCAGTGCTGGGTCGTTGATGGGTTGTGTGGAGTGAAAGCGCGAATCTGGTTGGATTACATCTTCAAAGAAATTGCCCATCATATCCTCCATTGAGAACAAGGTGCCCCAAACTTACAAATGCCCATCGACTTTGGTCTTGGTTCAAAGCCGGACATATTCGTCACAGAAAAAAACGTGATTTGGTGTTAATGCTACGTTTACTGTTCTGCGGTATTCAACAAAATCCTTCGACCAGTGAGAATGTCAGTCAATGCCAGATTCTGAACTGACTCCTACCTCTGGGCTACTACCGAGTAAGCCAATTCGCTACGCCTCCGTGATGCGAGCAGACGCCACGATGGTGCTGGCTGAACGAATAGCTCCCGTCACGGCAGTGTGCCGTTGCACCCTGAGGAACAGCGGAGCCTTGTACTTTAACCGGACGATGAACACAGACGCCGTCGCCGTTGCGGTAATAGTCTGCAGCGCATGTGCCAGGGCTGGTAGCAGGCGCGGTCGTCTGCGTCGTCGGGGATGGTGCGGGCTTGGGTTGAGCCTGCGGCCAGGCAAGGCCAATCAGAGCCAACACAATAATCACATTGCGCAGTCGTTTCCCCATCGCCTGTGTTCCTATTGATCCAGGTCAACCCACTGACCATCTTTCTGAACCTCTATCCTCGTAATCGGATGGACTTCCCACACAGTTGCCCGTTGCCTCCCGATCACGTTGGTGTGTTCTATATCGAACATCAACCATCCGCTGATTCGCACTTGGGTCGAGCTGTCCACGAACGCGCCGACTGTCGCCGTCGTCCATTTGTGAGCCGGGCGTGTACGAGGAGTCGTTTCGACAATTACTGCGTCAGCAATCCCTTGCGCCGAAGCATTGGTCAGGTACATGTGCCAATCCACTTGTTCAGGTGCGTGCAGGTGGCAATTCGTTGACTCTCCCCCGGTTTCAACTTGTACTCGATGGGAGAGGAAACCTACCACCCTGACCGGCGCTCCCTGAAAATCCGTGACCCGATCGGCGGAGAGATTCTTTAGGTCATTCCATTGAATCTCAACGTAGTCAGAGTCTCCAGGCAAGTCCGTCCGGTTCTTGTTGTCATTGAGCGCCTGCGTCTGAGGGTTAGACGAATCGCCTTCAGCTCCGCATAGCTCTGTCCCATTTATCACCAGCGGCTGCCCAACGGCGGGCTTTCGTGCGGCCATCAACTGAGAGAAGAGGTCGCCCGTGGGCGCAGTTGTCCCTGACGTTGAATTCCCTGTCGACCTGGACGTTGATCCTGCCTGAAGACGAATGTTTTTCGCCCACACAAACCCAGCCTGCCCGTCCGGGGCCGTTACGTGGTAGTACCCGTCAGTAGGGTCGGGCTCAATCAGCGTCAGTTGCGCACCCCGCGTCAGTGTTTCAATGGGATCGTTATCAGTAGAAGCATCGGGCCTGAGATTTACATTGCGCTTTACAGTGGCAGTCTGGGCCGCCGCAACAACGCAAAACAGGGCCAGAACCAGGGAACGAAGTACTCTCTGCATGGTCGTTCTCCGAAGAAAAAGATTTTTGGTACAGAGCCGTAAGGGTAGCAGGCGGAAGTATAGTGTTCGATGGTCGCTAAAGGCAAGGGAAAACTTAGATTAGAAGAATCTTAAACCAAGAAAGGGTTTCGCGCCAAGATTTCGTTTGACAAAGTGTGATTGCACGAAAAAGGTTCCCTATACTTTTTGTTTCAAGGGGTGCCTCGTTGACGCCTGCAGGTCGTGTGCCCTCGCCAAAATTGAACAGTCTTTCGCGTCTTTAATTCAAAATAAAGTGAAACGATTGCGGCTTTCCCAACACTATACAACAGTGGCTGTTTTGTTCCGAGATCTCTTCGTAAACTCGTTCGTTGAAGCCACATGAGAGGAAATCCAATGAAAATCCAAAGCGCTCGCTCTGCCGATACTAATGTGCTTGTTTTTTCGACATCTTGACGTGACCCTTGTGGCCGAAGGTATGTAAAGAAAGTCTGCCGGGCTTCAGAGAAACAATCCGGCGGCAATCGTGATTTATTTTTTCATCTGCTTATCTGGGGTGTGAAATGACGCTGATCTCATTTACTGCTGTTTCTTATTGGCTCGTCGCCATAGCTGCCGGATCGCCATTCGCTCTTCTTTATTGTGCCTATCGTAGAACTCTTTTGGGCAAAAGACTCACCGTCCAACAGGTCATGATTAAAAAGGGAGTCTTCAAATCGTATCTCGACGCATTCGGCCTATCAAACCGGTTGGCTGCTAACACCGAGCGTGTGGCCACTCCGCAGCAGGTCGTCGAAGAGTTGTTCAACCTCTATTATCACTGGGGGAGTTACGCCTTCGGAGTTGTTATGAATGTTGTCATAGTGACTTTGGCTGTGGTCTGTACTCTCCTCCACGCTAAAGTCCCCTTGGCATTGCCTGGCGCGCTTACGATTCTAGCCGCCCAGACGCCTCTAACATTCAGTGCAGCATTCGCCGGGGCTTACATTTGGAATCTATATGACTTGATCAGGCGTTATCGCGGCGCGGATTTGACTCCCGCTGCGTTCCAGTTTTCCTGGCTGCGAATGCTGGCTGCATGTTTAGTCGGACCGCTCGCAGGGATGGCAGCGGCGGAGGGAGTAAAAGTCATCACGGCGTTCGGGATCGGAGTTCTGCCCCTGCAGACTATGTTTGAATATTTTACAAATTATGCAAGCAAGCGCCTAGGAATAAGCACCCCGCAGACCCCTGCTGCTGGCCCGACCCTTCATAATCTCCAAGGCATGACGACCGACATGATCAACCGTATGGAGGAAGAAGGAATCGACAGTGTCGCCGCACTTGCGTTCGCCGATCCGATGAAGCTCTTTTTGAAAACTGACATCGAGTGGATGGTCATCATCGATTTTATCGATCAGGCGCTCCTGTTCAACTACATCGGTGAGAAAATCCCCGGCTTGCGCCCGATGGGGATTAGAGGATCAATTGAAGCAGCTGTGATTTATGAACGCGCTAAAAGCAACGATGCCGATGAGCAAGCAGCGGCGTTAGAAATTATCGACATTGTTGCAACACACTTAGGACAATCAAAGGATGAGGCTCGGAATCTAGTTCGTACTGTCTGGGAGGACGATCAAGTCAATCTAATATGGAATCTCTTTGGAGAAAGCTTCAGTGATTCTGATGAAGATAATGAAGGGCGGAAGCCGAGCGACACCATTTCTGAGCGACAGGCCCAAGATGCCAGAGATAATCCGTTGTGACACTCAGTGACTGGGAGCCTCGGCCTCGGCTTTCGCCTCTGCATAGCCAAAAGCTGCTGGCGAAGGGCCAGATTCTCCAGCAGGAGATCACGTCGCGAATAAAAAGACCGCTGAAACAGACCGAACAAGAGCCGAAACATGACCAAACTGTATCAGACGGCTTATCCCCACGCAGCGCCGGGCAGTTTGAGGGCTGATCCTGTAATCCGCCCCCGGAGGGCCTCACTCCACCTCTCATGCAGCAAGGCTGCTTTCATTCGGTCATACTACGACCTCTTTCTGCGCCCTCATGGCACACTTTGGCAAACCACAGGAGTTTGGATTTTCGCTTGTTGGGGGAAAAGAGAGAGGGACACATATTCCCCTCGGCTAGCTGTCGATCAATCATCATAACAGCCAATGTCCGCCATGTCCGGGGAGATTTTATGTTCCGCACTAGGCTGCTAGCTTGGATTTGCCCTCCGCTTGCAGATCTCGCAGGAGATGGTCAAGTGTTTTCTTGTAAGAATCATGATTCTTCCAATTACGGAAGTCGCCTACATTGCGGGTTCGGCGTATGTCTGCGGCCCAAGCCTCATGGGTTTCCATGATGGCATCATCGAGGCGAATGGGAAATAGGACTGTTCTGTTTTGTTGTCGTTCCTTTTCAAAAGCAGTTTCGACTTCCTTTTCAACCCATGGACTTTTGACGGAGTTCTTCGAAAGAACAACCAGCAGCTTATCGTGCAAGCTAATCGCCTCATCGAAAGACGGCCGCAATTTGCCCCCAATTTTCAAATCCTCTGGGGCAAACCAGCAGCGGACTCCGTTGGCTTGCAGATCAGCATACAGCCGATCCGCAAACGCATGATCCTTGCTCGAATAGCTGATGAAACAGGAATAGAACTCGATTGGTCCCATAGCTGCCACAAGCGATTTCATATTCGCAATGAAGACATCGGGAATGCCAGCACCGCGTAGGAATATTTCTGGGATCTTGCCTCCGGAACGATAGATCGTACTGATGCTTATTTCGGAAGGCCCTGCATGTTGGACACTTTCAAGGCCCTCAATCTGGCTAAGATCCACGTCCACAAAGTAAGTCAAGTCGGCGTTGGCGTTTGTGAGATTCGCCTCCTGGAGGTCTGACTCGTGAAAATTCGTCCTGCCGACGTTTGCGCCTACAAGTTTGGCCCTGATGAGGTTCGCCCGTCTCAGATCCGCTCTGCGGAGATCCGCATTATAAAGGTTCGCGCCATATAGATTTGCATCGACGAGGTTCGTCTCAATGAGGCACACCCTGCTCAGGTTTGTGCTACACAATGTTGCCTCACGCAAGTTGGCTCTGCCAAGATTCGCCCCGCTCAGATTCGCATTGGCCAGGTACGCCCTGATGAGGTTCGCCCGTCTCAGATCTGTCCTGCGAAGGTCCGCCCGGAAGAGGTTAACCTTACCCGAGTCATGCTTCGCTCTCCAATCGTTCCACGACTCAACGCCACTCTTGAGGATCTTAAGCTGTTCTTCGTTGGCCATGAGGTACTTCCTTCTTGAAGCCTTCCTTTTGCTCTCGACCCGGAGGTTACCGACTTGGGCGCATAAATGGACTCTCTGAAGCGGAGCATCTACGACGCCTTCAAAGAACTGGTGGTGTCTAGTATGTAGGCAAAATGGCGCATCTTCAAATTCTTTGAGTCTTCGCCGACAAAAGCTGTTGCAAGGCCCTAAAAAGAAAAGCTCATGCCATTGATCTTTCGCCGAGCAGGTTACAGAATTCTGATGCCTCTGAGAAGTGTGTTTCCGGTACAAACCAGGCCTGCTGCCGGGCAAGGATTCTGACGAACGCAAACGAGCCGCAGTTCAGATGAATATTTTTACCAAACGGGTGCTGGCGGAGATGTCGCCTGAGTTGGATCGACTATATGCCGAACGGGGACGGCTGTCCATCCCTCCCGAGAGCCTGCTGCGTGCGCTGTTGTTGCAGGTGTTTTAAAAGCGCAATGTAAATCTCAGGCCCGATGCTTCTACTGACAACGATCCCATTCAAACACTGAGGCGGGGCTCGCAATTGACGCTGATTGAGCCCGACCTTACTGACGGGTACTACCACGTAACGGCCCCGGACGGGCAGGCCGGATTTGTGTGGGGGAAAAACATTCGCCTTCAGGCAGGATCAACGTCCACGTCGACACGAAATTCAACGTCAACAGTGGCAGTCTGGGCCGCCGCAACAACGCAAAACAGAGCCAATGACACCTACGAGGATTACGGGACTGGATGAACTCGAGGTGGATTAAAATCAAGTATGGCTTGGCACTTCGCGAACAGGCCTTCGACAGTGTCATCATAGGTCACTGCAAAAGCGAGGTACGGCTCCTCCGACATGTCCTTTTCGCGGAAACGATGTCCGCGTTGCACCGCAAAATCAATGGTCAAGCCAGGCACGGCTCTTACCTTCGGACCTACTAAATCTCCCCAATGGCTCAGAATACCCGGATTGGCGGCGTAGAACGGATAGTGGAGGACATACCTGTGTGTAGGTGTGTTGGGCGGGGGGACAGGCTTACCGAGCTGAACCATCAGATCGTCGACTTCAAGATCGTCGCCGGTACGAAGGCGCGCCGATTTCCACAGCGATCCGCCTGGAGCTCTAGGGTTCACCTCTATCAAAAACAGACGCGCATCCGATTGTCGTTCTCTTCCTTCGATGTGGAAGACGCCCTCCGAGAATCCCATGGCATCCAGAACGGCACGCCCGAAGTTACAAATCGACTCTTCGCTGTTCTTCAGCCCAGACCATCCCTTGCCTTTCGGTAGACATGCGGAGTTCATCAGTGGCGAAACCGTGGGGCCATCGCCGATAAATGACCACTCGTTGGATAGACAAACCGAACCCATCGTTGGCGAAACCATCGGTCTATCGCCATCGGGCGTTCGCTGGATCACTTTTAATTTGTGCTGTACCAATGCGCGGATATTTTGATCTTGAATCCAGCCATCAATCGAAAATTCTGTTCCGTCGATGTACGGCTCTATGATCCGCGTATCAGTTCTACCAATTTTCAGGGCCCTTGCTACGTGCGGAGGCACCCACTCCTTTGAATTGTCTAGGGATTCCGCATATTGCTTGGCGTCCTTCCATTCTTTGAATATTTTCACGTCACTACCGCTCATGCCAAATGCAGGCTTGACTATGTATTGTTCGGCCTCAAAAGCCACGACAGAGTTAGTCTCGCCAGGTATGACCTCACAGTATTTCATGGCCAGATCAGCGTTTTGCGAAAGCAATCGTCGGGTCTGGCGTTTATCACACGACTCGATCAGTCCAGGTCGCAGTGAGAGCCCGAGCAGTTGCCGAATAGCGATTGCGGGAAGAATTGCAGACTGGTTGAGAGCCAGGACAAAGAGGTTTGATCCGTGGGAGTCCGTTGACTTTGGCAAGTTGGCTTGGCCCACTTTGGCGGTTTGTTCTGGCCCACCTTAAGGCGTTAAAGGTTAAGAGGATCGAGTTCTGTTCTGCTGGAGCGTAGCCCGAAGGGCGGAGCGGAAGCAGAACAGAGCAGCGA
>WNFP01002849.1_pt1 | contig 13817 bp, 8 predicted proteins | sample 5400201 | NCBI WGS metagenome assembly WNFP01 (sample SAMN13153355, study PRJNA577476) | soil metagenome | isolation source: 115 cm saprolite under Madrone tree | place: USA:California | collected 2016-06-14
GCGAAGGCGCCGGGCAAGCGCGACGAGTTCATCCAGGCTTGCATGAACTTCCTCGGCGCTCCCTACAAGCCCGGCTCGAGCAAGCCGGCCGAGGGGATCGACGGCGCGAACTTGATCGCCCTCGCGATGCGCCGGGTGGGCGTCTTCAAGACGGACGAAGAGACTCCCTCCGACGCCACGCACCTCTCCGCCCTCTGGCACGTGTCGAGCGCGGATCCGGCGAACCCGCCCGCGGACATCGTACCGGGCGATCTGGCCTGGTTCGGCAAGGGCGACCACGACAACGACGCGCTCCAGCACCCGATGGTGTACCTGGGCGGCGGCCGCGTCCTCGGGCCGGTCCCCGACGGCGCAGCCGGCAGCGAGGTGCAGATCGTCGCCGCCGGGAGCGTGCCGGAGAAGTTCGCCGGGTGGATGCACGTCGACGATTTCGGCGACGATCCGCCCAAGCACGTCGCTCATCCGGGCCAGGCCCCGAGCGCCGGCGCGAAGCTCACCTCGGCCCTGCTCCCGCCCACTCCGGTGGCCCAGTACGACGCGCTGAAGGCGGTCGTCGAGCGCGCGGGCGGCAAGTGGGACGCGGGCAAGGGCAAGGTGAACCTGGTCGGGGTGAAGAACCTCCAGGACCGCTGCGGCGCGAGCCCTACGCCGGGCGGTTGGAACGACACCCTCTTCGCCGCCTTCGTGGACGACGACGGCCACAAGTGCGTGCTCGACCTGCGCGCCTCGCTGAACCCGGGGACGGACGCGAACCCGATCGAGACCTGGCAGCTCTGGGAAGGGAGCTGGAAGTTCAAGCTCGTCCAGGGCGACTCCGTCGAGGGGAAGGCGCTGCAGCCCGAGGGAAAGGTGAAGGGCTGGTTCGACGCGGGGGGAATGGGCGCGCCGCGGCCCAACGACCCGGAGGAGTCCGCCAAGACCAAGGACGTCCAACCCGCCAGGCCGAAGGACGAGGCGAAGGACGAAGGACCCGCGCCGAAGCCGGCCCCCAAGCCGAAGGACGACAAGCCCGCGCCGCCTGCCGACAAGCCGTTCGTGTTCGACGCGAAGTCGAAGAAGCTGTCGATGAAGTTCGGCATGCGGATGATGCGGGCGCTGATCGACTGGGAGCTACGCGACGTAAGCGGCGACCGCGCCGGCTGCATCTACTCCTGGAACGGAGTGGTGAAGAAGTACCAGGCGCCGGCCGGCGTGCTCAACGAGTGGCCCGCCCTCGACGGGCTGATGCAGATCGAGCCGGCGAAGAAGACAGCTGGCGGCGTCTCCATCTGGCACGCCTTCGGGATCGAGTGGGGCGCCTCGGGAGCCAGCAACTGCTGCAACTCGCAGATGGCCGCCGTCTTCGCCGCGCTGCCCGACGGCAAGATGCGGATCCAGAAGGCGGACGGGCTCCTGGAGGTGGACGTCGTCCAGAACACGCCGAAGGCGCCCGGGATCAAGGACTGTCCGCCGGACGACGCCAAGAAGGCCGTCGGCTATGCCCGCGTCTTCTCCAACGTCTGGATCCAGGCGGAAGGCAGCAAGTTCAAGGACGCGAACGGCAAGAAGCTCTTCGCCGGCTACGACTACATCGCTCCGGCCTGGGCGATGAAGTGGCTGGGCGTCGGCGAGCCCGTCGGGAAGTGGGGCAGCGAAGCGAGCCTGATGGACGTGCGCATGGGAGACAACGCCTGCTGGTTCAGCCACAACTGGCTGGTCGGCGACGTCCGCTACGCCGTGACCCTGAAAGGGCGCAAGACCCCGGTCTACGTCGATCAGAGCGACTTCGTCCGCGGCGACCAGCCCGATGCGCAGCCGCAATCCGTCGCCTCCGGGTACAAGCTGAAGAAGGAGGACTGCGTCTGGGTGGAGCAGAACGAGCCGCTCTTCGAGGCGCGGCTGCAGGCCTTCCTCCAGGCGAAGAAGCTGGAGTTCGAGGGCAAGGACTACGACGTCGAGAAGATCAAGCCGGTGGCCGCGCGCGTCTTCTCCGCCAACTGCGTGTCCTACGACAAGTACGGCACGGCCAGCGGCGTGGTGTACGAGAAGAAGCCGGACACCAAGGGCGACAAGGCCGACGACTGGGTCCGCAACGAGGAGAAGACCAAGAACAATCGCCTCGGGCTGGGCGTGTCCAGGCCCTGGGGCAAGTTCGAGGACCAGGTGCGCAAGGGATTCGGCAACTGCTGGGGCTTCGCCCGCTGGTACGAGAACGCGGGCGGCGCGGAGTGGAAGCCGGACGGCGGAGCGGACGCGAAGCTCGGCGGAGGCAGCGGTGGCTGAGCAAAAGAGCATCGCCGGAGAGGTGGAAGGCGATTACGGCACCGTGAAGGTGCAGCTCGCCGGAGCTCCCGCCGGCGACACGGTCCAGCGGCCCACCAAGGGCACGCAAGTGGTGTGGGGCGGCACCGCGCCGGGCTCGCCCTGGGCGCACCTCGCCGCGTTGATCGAGAAGTCCGGAGGCAGCGTCACCTACACGTTCCTGCACGCTGCGGACCTGGAAGAGCCGATCGCGGTGGCCACGGAAGAGGAGGACGCTCCCGCTCCCGCTGACGAGCCGGCGCAGAAGCCGCCTCCGGCGCCCGCGGGCACCATCCGTCATTCCGCTGGAGGAGCGGAAGGCCACGGGCCGCTGTTCGACCGCGGGCTCGACTTCCAGTTCGGCGGGAACACGGCGCGGGTCTGGGCCCATCCGCACTGCTTCGACAGCGGCCCGCGCCCGCTGGTCGTCGCGCTCCACGGCATCAACGCCAAGCTGCGGGAGAAGCACCCACCGCTCGGCGACAAGGACCTGCACGTCGGCAAGCTGGCCGCGAAGCTGGTCTCCGACGGGAAGTGCACGCCGCTGGTGATCGCGGCCCCGACCGAGTTCTCCGACGGACCGTGGCGCGACTTCGACCTGACGAAATTCGTGGCGGCGGTGGAAGCGGCGCTGGCGCCGGCCAGCGTCGAGATCGATCGCAACGCGGTGTCGGTGGTCGGCCACAGCGGCGCGGGCGGCGGCGTGGCGCATCGGGGCATGAACAAGATCGCCGAAGAAGGCGGCGTATTCGACGGACACAAGCTGAAAGTGTTCGGGCTCACCGACACCGTCGCGACCGTGAACAATGCCAAGGTCTATGCCCAGGGCCTGAAGGACAACTCGGTCACGGTCCTCTACTCGCTGCACAAGGGAACCGGCGGAGGGAACTCCTACGACGGCGCGCAGAAGTTCGCGGAGGCCCTGGGCGCGACCGAGAAGGGACAGATCGTCGAGCCCGCGGAGAACGAGGCCGATGTCGACGACGTGCGCCAGAACGCCGCGAAGACCCGCATCAGCATCCGCATCAAGAAGGACCGGCTGGCGAAGCACGAGAAGGAATGGAAAGAGGCTGGCGCGTACCCGCAGAGCCGCGGGCTGCATTGGGACATGGTCCCGATGTGGTTCTGGTGGGCGCTCCCCCGCTGGTATCCGGCCGGCGAAGAGGACAAGCACCTGGGGCTCAAGGCCGAGCCGGAGGAACAGGTGCCGGTGGATCCCGAGCCGGAGCCGCGGATCACCGGCGGCGAGTGGGCCGTGGTGCCGCCCGCGGCGCAGCCCTGGCAGCCGCCCGCGGTCGACCCGAAGGCGACGGGCTCCGCCCTCTTCGCCGAAGCCAGCGGACTGTACTGGCCGGTGCGCAATCCCAAGAACCACTACGGGCGCGCGGTGTGCTTCAAGGGAGCGGACGGAAAGGGTTATGGGACCGAGAGCGGATCGCGCAAGCGCGAGTTCCTCGCGCCCCGTCCGGCGCAGGCGGAGAACCCCACCCGCTATCACGCCGGCATCGACGTGTTCGGAGACTTCCACGACGTGATCGTCGCCTGCGAGGCGGGCACGGTGGTGAACTTCTACCCGTTCTATCCCTCTCCGCCCGAGACGGCGCTCGTCTGGTGCCTGCTGGTGGAAGGAAAGAGCGGTACGGTGGTCAACTACGGCGAGGTCGATCCCAAGTCGCTGAAGAAGTATGGGATCAAGAAAGGGATGGAAGTCCTGCCTGGCCAGCCCATCGCCGAGGTGGGCCGGATGGTGAAAGACTCGATGCTGCACTTCGAGACGTATCCGGCGGGGACGCGGCACAACGTCTCCTTCAAGAAGAGCGGCGGCGAGGAGACGCTGAAGCGGTTCCTCAACCCGACGCAGTACCTCCTGATGCTGGCCCGGAACGGCAGGTAGCGCATGCAGCGGATCGTCTCGCTCCTGCCCAGCACCACGGAGATGGTCTGCCTGCTCGGCTTGCGCGACCGCCTGGTGGGGATCTCGCACGAGTGCGACTTTCCCGAGAACGTGCGCGGCTTGCCTGTGCTGACGGCGCCGAAGATCGACCCGCGCGGGCGATCGGCGGAGATCGACCGGCAGGTGCGCGAGGTCGTGGCCGGCGGGCTCTCCGTCTACCGCATCGACCAGGAGAAGCTGCGCGAGCTGCGGCCCGATCTGATCCTCACCCAGGACGCCTGCGCGGTCTGCGCCGTCTCCTTCGAGGAAGTGCGTGCCGCGGCGCGGGAGCTGATCGGCAACCAGGTCGAGATCGTCTCGCTGTCTCCGCTCCGGCTGGAGGACGTCCTCGAGGACATTGTCCGGGTCGCCCGCGCGGCGGGCGCCTCGGCGAGGGCAGCGGAGGTGGTCGCCGGCCTGCGCACGCGGTTGGAAGAGCTGCGCGCGCGCACCGGGACGTCCAGGCGCCCGCGCGTGCTGGCGCTGGAGTGGATGGAACCGCCCATGCCCGCCGGCCACTGGACGCCGCAGCTCATCCGGCTGGCCGGCGGCGAGCCGGTGCTCGGTCGCGACGCGGAGCCCACTCGCCGGATCGAATGGGAGCGCATCGTGGACGCCGCGCCGGAGGTGCTCCTGGTCATGCCCTGCGGGTTCAAGGTGGCCCAGACGGTGCGCGAGATGGACGAGCTGGTGGCGCGCCTCGCGCGGACGCCGGCGGTCCGGGAGGGTCGCGTCTACGTCGCCGACGGGAACGCGTACTTCAACCGGCCCGGTCCCCGCCTGGTGGACAGCGCGGAGCTCGCGGCGGCCGCGATCCATCCGGAGCTGTTCGCGGGAAGGTCTTCGTTCCCCGCGGACGCGCTGCTCAAGTGGCCGGTTTGAGCGCGATGCGTCCGTGGAGGACGCCGATGCCGCCCAGCTGCTCGAGCCCGGGAATGGCGAAGACGGCGCAGTCCATGGCGTGGACGAGGTCGCAGAGCTTGCGCCTCCAGAAGGCCGCACGCTCGTAGCGGTTGCCCGGGATGATGAACCGCCCCAGCCTCCCGAAGAAACAGAAGTGTCTCTTGCGCAACCCGGGCACCAGGGATTTCAAGATCGCGATGTCGTGCCGCTCCAACGGGCGCTCGCCGGGCGTCACCTCGGTGTGAACGGGGACCAGGAAGCGGATCTTCCGCAGCGTCTTGTTCAGGTTGACCGGCTCGATGCAGAGGATCAGCGCGCCGGGCCTGGCGGACTCGAGGAGCGCACGCATCGTCCCCTCGAGGTCGTCGAGGACGTGGTGCAGCACGTTGTCGATCCAGATGACGTCGAAGGACCCGGGCGGAAGCGATGCCTCTTTCAGCGGAGCGCAGAGGAAGCGCGTCCGCTCGGCGACGCCGTTGAGGGCCGCCCGCTCCTTCGCCACCTCGATGGCGCCCGGCGAGACGTCCAGACCGGTCACCCGGGCGCCGAGCTTGGCGAGGATCATTCCGTCCTCACCCTCGCCGCAGCCGACGTCGAGAATGGACTTTCCCTCCAGGTTTCCGAGGAGGCGGAAGCAGAATTCCTTCGCGTACAGGTTTCCCGGATGCCGATACCGCTCCAGGACGGCCGGCTCGACTGGTTCCAGGCGCTGGGCGTTCACCGCCGCCCAGCGGTCGAAGAACTCGGCCTCTTGCAGGATGGTCGAAGCATTGCCCATGCGGCGCCCCCCGGGACCAAAGCCCGAGCAAATCGCGTGCCCACCCGGTCAATTGAATGTTGCTGAACGACTCGTCGGCCCGGCGCCGCTGGCCGGCCTGCCGATCGAGCCATGATGAGCGGAGGCTCCTGGACACCGTCGCGCGGAGGTTGGCAGTGCATCGCTGGTCGAGGATGGCGCTGGTCGCCTTGCTCTTCGCCGCCGCCGGCGCGCGGGCCGGACCGCCCGGCGCGGATCCGGATTGGCGGGAAGGGCGCCTGCCCGACAGCGTCCAGGAAGGCGCGCCGCGCAAGGGCGGGACGCTGGTGGTCCGCATCGATCAGGAGCCGCCCAGCCTGGACAAGTTGACCGACTCGAGCCTGGCCATCGACTGGATGCTCGAGCGCAAGGTGCTCGAATCGATGGCCGAGCCCGACGCCAGCCGGCATCCGGAGTACCCGCTCAAGCCCGCGCTGGCGACGGATTGGACGATCTCTCCCGACCAGCTCACCTTCACCTTCCATTTGCGCCGCGGCATCACCTGGCACGACGGCGGGCCGTTCAGCGGCAAGGACGTCGTGGCGACGGTGCGCAAGATCCTCGACCCCGCGGTGCGGGCGATGCACTTGCGGAACAACTTCGTCGACCTCGCCGACATCTCGACCGTCCCCGGCGACGATTTCACCGTCGTCGCCCGCTACAAGAAACCCTACTTCCTCGCCTTCCGCGCCCTGGCGACGCTCCAGATCTACCCGGCCCACCTGCTCGCGACCGCGGGCGACATGCTCCACAGCCCGATGCACCGCGCGCCGGTCGGCACCGGGGCCTTCCGTTTCGAGGAGTGGAAGACGGGCGATCGCATCTCGTTCGTGCGGAACGAGCGCTACTGGGGCCGCAAGGCGTACCTCGACCGGATCGTGTACCGCATCGTCTCCGACCCCGCGGTGGGCTTCCAGCTGCTCAAGCAGGGACAGTTCGATCTCTACGTGCAGCTGCAGCCGCAGCAGTGGCTCCGCGACCTCGAGGCCGCGGGGCTGAAGCGCGCCGTGCACCGGATCAAGTTCTTCAATCCCAACTACAACTGGATCGGCTGGAACGAAGAGCGGCCCTGGTTTTCCGACGCCAGGGTGCGGCGGGCGATGAACCATGCCATCGACACGGAAGGGATCCGCAAGACCTATCTCTTCGGGCTGGATCGTCCGACCACCTGCCACTTCTACCTGGAATCGTCCGCCTGCGATCGGTCGCTCGCCCCGCTCGCCTACGATCCGGCCCGGGCGGCGCAGCTCCTGGACGAGGCCGGCTGGCGGGACCGCGACGCCGCCGGCATCCGGGTGAAGGACGGACGGCCGTTCCGCTTCACCTTCCTGATGAACGCCGACTCGGTCTTCCTGGAGAAGCTCACGCCGTATCTCCAACAGGAGCTGCGCAAGCTCGGCGTGGAGATGGAGATCCGCAAGGTGGATTGGGCGCACTTCGTCAAGCTGGTCGAGGAGCACCAGTTCGACGCCACCTCGCTGCGCTGGGGAAACACGGACGTGGTGCAGGACCCCTACGAGATCTGGCATTCCTCGCAGACGAAGGACGGCTCGAACTTCATCTCCTTCAAGGACCCGGCGGCCGACGCCCTGATCGAGCAGGCCCGCACCATCCTCGACGACGCGCGCCGCAACGAGCTGTATCGCAAGCTGGGCCGCCTCCTCCACGACGAGGCGCCCTACACGTTCTTGTACAGCCGTCCTTCCCTCGACGCGGTCCGCCGCAACGTCCGGGGCATCCGGCCGTCGGTGCTCTGGTACGACTTCCGGGAAGTCTGGCTGGCCCCGCGGTGAGACTCCCGCTCATCCCCAGGCGGCTCCTGGCGATGGTTCCGACGTTCCTGGGGATCACCGTCCTGGCCTTCGCGCTGGCGCGAGCCGCGCCGGGCCAGCCAGTCGTCATGCAGGGCGACGCCGGACTTCGCGCCGGCGGCAGCACCGCCGCGCAGATGAGGGAGTACCGGCGGCTGATGGGCCTGGACGATCCGATCTTCACGGGGTACGCCCGCTGGCTCGGGCACGTCGTCCGCGGCGACCTGGGCGAGTCGTTCCGTGACGGGCGCCCGGTGCGGGTGCTGCTGGGCGAGGCGCTTCCGGTGACGCTGCTCCTGACGATCTCCTCGCTGCTGCTCGGCTTCTTGATCGCCATCCCCATCGGCATCGTCTCCGCCTCGCGGCCCGGCGGGATCCTCGACCGGGTCCTGGCGGGAATCGTCTTCCTCCTCTACTCGCTGCCGGTGCAATGGGTGGCCCTGATGCTGGTGATCGCCGCCAGCGGCACCGCCCTGCCCATCCAGGGATTGCATTCCGAAGGATCCCGCTCCCTGGGGGACCTGGCCGCCCATCTCCTCCTCCCCATCGCCTGCATCACCTACGGTTCCCTGGCCGTGCTCTCGCGGCACCTGCGCAGCTCGATGCTGGAGGCGATGGGACAGGACTACGTGCGCACCGCCCGGGCGAAGGGCCTCTCCGAACGGGCAGTGGTGCTCCGGCACGCGCTCCCCAATTCGCTGCTCGGCATGATCACGCTCTTCGGACTCAGCTTTCCCGCGCTGGCGTCGGGAGCGGTGATCGTGGAGCGGATCTTCGGCCTGCCCGGGATGGGGAAGCTCACGTTCGATGCGGTGCTCGGGCGCGACCTGCCGGTGCTGATGGGAGCCGTGACGGTCGGCGGGCTGATGACGATGGCGGGGCTGCTGGCGTCGGATCTGCTCTATGCAGCGGCCGATCCGCGCATCTCGTCGAGGGGGAACCGTCCGTGAGGCCCGGATTGGCGCGGCGGTTCGCGCGGCGGCCGCGCAACCTCGTCGGATTGGGAATGGCAGCGGCGCTGCTGGGCGTCGGCCTGTTCGCCGATTTCATCGCCAGCGACCGTCCCATCGTGCTGCGCCGGGCCGGAACCCTCTATCTCTTTCCCAATCTGATCGACTTCCAGGGCCTGCGCGGCTTCACGCCGGCCGATCTCCGCGCCGGCGATCAGGCGCTCTGGCCGCCGTTCAGGAACGGGCCGTATTCGATCCCCAAGCTCGCCGAGCTGCAAGGTCCGCTGCCGCAGCCGCCGACGCCGGAGCATCCGCTCGGCACAGACAGCGCCGGGCGCGACATGCTCGCCCGCCTGGTGCATGGGGCCCGCACCTCGCTCGGCGTCGGCATCGCGGCGGCGGCGGTGCAGGTGTCCATCGGCCTCCTGCTGGGGGTCCTCGCCGGATTCCTGCGGGGCTGGGTGGACGTGGCGGTGACGCGAGCGGCCGAGGTGCTGCTCAGCTTTCCCCTGCTCCTCTTGCTCCTGGCGGCCCAAGGCGTTCTCGAGCGCACCACGCTCTTCAGCACGATGGCGGTGATCGCGCTCTCCCGCTGGGCCGATACCTCCAGGCTGGTGCGGGCGGAAGCGCTTCGGGTGCGGGAGATGCCTTACGTCGAGGCGAGCCGGGCGCTGGGCAGCTCGCGGCTGCGCACGCTGTTGGTCCACGTCCTGCCCAACTGCCTTTCGCCCGCGCTGGTGGCGGCGACCTTCGGCGTCGGCTCGGCCATCCTGATCGAGAGCGCCCTCAGCTTCCTGGGCTTCGGCGCGCCGGAGCCGACCGCCTCCTGGGGGCTGCTCATGGCCAACGGCTTCCAGGACGTGCTCGACCCGAACGCGCGCCTGCTGGTGCTGCTGCCGGGACTGGCCATCTTCCTCGCGGTCAGCGCCTTCAACCTGGTCGGCGAAGGGCTGCGCGACGCGCTCGATCCGCGGGATCAGGGAGCGGTCGCGCGCTCCGCGCCCATCACCCTGGACCAGAACCGGGGGTTGTCCCCGACTCCCAAGGGCGCGGGCAGGTCCTGGCCGGCGACGTAGAGTGTGCCGGAGGAGAAGTACCCGCTGGAGAGCGACTTGGAGAGGAGGACGGTGATGCCGCAGATGTCCGCCAGCGCGGTCGCGTCGAGGGCCGCGGCGCCCGGAGCCAGGACCATCTGCATGTCGGTCGCGCGCACGCTGTACCCGGACGAGAGCAAGGCGCCGGAGAAGAACGCCTCGGAGGCCCCGAACGAGAACGTCGAGTAGGAGTAGAGCGGGAACGAGAGCGGGCAAGCCTGGATGCCGGTGGTCAGCGGATACGACGCGTTGGGATCGCCGTCGCCCGTCGAGCCGGTCGTGCCGGAGCCGAGACCGGAGCCGGTGGTGCCAGAGCCGAGGCCGACGCCGCCCGCATACCCATAACCCCAGATGCCCAATCCATCGGTCGGGCTCGGGACTCCCCCCGAAAGGCTGAGGGAGAGCGTAAGCGAGCTGAAGCCGCTGGACTGGCGCGCGAACGCCCGCGGCCGCTGCGTATTGCCGCGCCAGATGACGCGGGGCACCTCGATGAGGAAAAGCTTGCTCGAAGACGCCGGCGCCGGCGAGACGAATCGCGCGATGCCGTTCCAGTCGGTGAATGCCGTCTGCGAGGCGGAAGCCGCACCCCTCCAGCGGGCGTGCACCTCGACGCCGCTCACCGGGGCGCCGGAAGCGTTCGCGATCATCACCGCGGCGGCGGCCCTTCCGTCCAGCCGCAGGGCCGCGACCGCGTCTGCGTACAGGGGAGGCGGGGGATTGTAGTTCATCGCCCTGTTGACGGCCTTGCCCGCTCGCACGCGCCCGGAACCAAAGGTGGGATCCCAGACAGGGTCGTCAGCAGTCAGGCTCACCGCTGTGGCTTGCAGGAGCGGCCGCACCGCTGCCGGCGCCCCGCCGTTCGCGATCACCGCCGCGGCGGCGGCGCTCACGTGAGCGGTGGCCGGCGACGTGCCCGCGAATAGCCACCAGGAGATGTCGGTCGGCGAGCCCGGCGGAAAGGCCTGAGCGAGGACGCCGTCCCAGAGGCCATCGCCATTGACGTCCTGGTCGGTCACGCCCCCGGGGCCGACCAGATCCAATGCCTCGCCGGAGTTGGAATATCCCGTGACCGCGTAGCCGTTCACGGCATCGAGCGTGAACGCACCCACCGAGATGACGTCGGGAAACGCGGCTGGATAGAGGACGCGCCTGCCGGTGTTGCCGCTGGCCCCGACGACCACGACGCCGGCGTCCCGGGCCGCGGCGATCGCATCCCTCATCGTCGCACCGGGAACGTAGTTGCGGGCGAAGTCGAGCGAGAGGTTGATCACCTGCGCCCCGGCCTGGACGGCGTAACGGATGCCCTCGGCCAACCAGAACTCGGTCCCCTGGTTGCTCGCGTCGAGGACCTTGATGGGCAGGATGGTGGCCCCGGCGGCCGGACCGACATACGGGATGGCCGAGCTGAACGTGCCCTGGCCCACGATCACGGTGGCCATGGCAGTGCCGTGACCGTTGTCGTCGTTGGGATGGGCATCCCCGTTCACGAAGTCCCACCCGGGCGCGAAGCTCGTGCCCGCGAACACCGGCGCGCGCAGGTAGGTGCCGGTGTCGTCCTGCCAGTCCTCATAGGCGACGCCCGAATCGACCACCGCCACCAGCGGGCCGCCGGCGCCGCCAGGCATCAGGGTCGCGTCCCCAGGCGCGTTGATGGCGGGGAAGTGCCAGGTCTGCGGGTATGTCGTGCTGCCGATGAGGATGCGATTGGGATCGGCGGACGCGATCGCCGTCGAGACGCGCAGGGTGTCCAGCGCGCCTTGCAGCGGAACGCCGTCGGGCAGGATCGCCAGGTTGAAGGCGGTCTGGCCGACGGCGACGACCACCGCTCCGACGGCGTTCAGCGCCGCCGTGCAGAGGTCGGGCAGCACGCCCGCACCGCAGCTCACGATCAACTGCTGGGGCGCCACGACCTGCGGCACGCCGTCGATGACCTGCGTGACGTTGGGAAGTGCGTGCGCGGGGCGGGCCAGGAGAAAGAGCGTGAACAGCTGGAGCAGGATCGCCTTCGTGCGGGGGGGCGTCATCGCCTGAACACCGCGAGCAATCCCTCGGCCAACACCCGGACGAATGAATTCGCCAGCTTGTGATTTCCACAATCGGACAACCTGCGGCGCTGGCACCACGGCCTGAACAAGATCAATCGCTTGGATGCGTGGCGCCGGGACCACGACCGTGGCGGGGCGGCTACACCCGCGCCCGGGAGATCCCGTACCGCTTCAGCTTCAGCCAGAGGTTCTTCCGGTCCAGCCCGGCCCTGCGCGCCGCCTCGGCCACGTTGTGTCCCACCGCCTGGATGAGCCCGCCCAGGTAGGCACGCTCGAATCTCGCCAACGCCTCCGCCCGCGCCTGGTGGAACGGTTCCACTTGCCGGTCGCGCGGGGGCGGTGCGGCGCCCGTTCCGAGCACGAGCTCGCATTCGCCGAGTCCGATGCGCGGGCGCTCGGCCATCACCAGCATGCGGCGGACCGTGTTCTCCAGCTGGCGCACGTTGCCCGGCCAGTCGTGAGCGGCGAGAGCGGCGAGCGCCTCCGGCGTGAAGCCGTCCACCGCGCGGCTCATCTCCTCGGCGGCGGTCCTCAGGAAACGGTCCGCGAGCAGCGGCACGTCCTCGCGCCGGTCCCGCAGCGGCGGGAGTCGGATGGGGAAGACGTTGATGCGGTAGAAGAGGTCCTGCCGGAACCTCCCCTTCGCCACCTCCGCTTCCAGGTCGCGGTTCGTGGCCACCACCACGCGGACGTCGACGCGGGTCAGGCGGGCTCCGCCCACCCGGCGGAATTCCTTGGTCTGCAGGAACCGCAGCAGCTTGGACTGGAGCGCGAGCGGCATGTCGCCGATCTCGTCGATGAAGACCGTTCCGCCGTCGGCCTCGGCGAGCAGGCCTGCGGCGTGGCGGTCTGCGCCGGTGTACGCGCCCGCCTCGTGCCCGAACAGCTCGTTCTCCAGCAGCGGCTCGGGCAGGGCGGCGCAGTCGACGACCACGAAGGGCCGTCCGCTTCGCTGGCTGTGCTCGTGGACGTCGCGCGCGGCGAGCTCCTTGCCGGTCCCCGTGTCTCCGTAGAGCGCCACGTTGACGTCGGTCCGGGCCACCGTCCCGATCAGGTGCCGCACCTGCGCGATCGCCGGGGAGACGCCGATGATCCGTTCGGTCCCGCGGCGCTGGAGCCGGCGGCGGAGCGTCTCCAGCTCCTGGGCCGTGCGCCCGAGCTCCAGCGCCTGGGCGACGCGCACGCGGAAGAAGTCCACGTCGAACGGCTTCTGCACGAAGTCGAGCACGCCGGCCTTCATCGCCTCCACCGCCACCGCCACCGTCGCTTCGCCGGAGAGGATCAGCACCGGCGCGGCGATCTTCTCTTCGCGCAGCCGGCGCACCATCGCCACGCCGTTCATGCCCGGCAGCATGTAGTCGGCGACGATCAGCTCGACGCCCGAGCGCGCCAGCGAGAGGCCGGTCTCCGCGTCATGGGCGACGAGGATCTCCCGCTCCTCGGCCTCGAGCACCTCGGAGAGCGTCCTCCCCTGCTCCGGATCGTCCTCGACGATGAGGACGCGGGCCCGTTCGCGCGCGGCAGCTCGCATCAGGGAGCTCCGGGGAGCGAGAGGACGAAGGTGGCGCCTTCGCCGGCCCGGCTCTCGACGCGGAGATCTCCTCCGTGCTCCCGGGCGATCTGGCGGCTGATCACCAGGCCCAATCCGGCGCCGGTGCCCTCCTCGCCCCGGAAGAACGGCGTGAAGATCCTGCCCAGGTCTTCCGGAGGAATGCCCGGGCCCTGGTCGATGACGAGAGCTTGCGCGCTCGGCGGCAGAGGGAGCTCGGCCGATGGCGGGCCGTCCTCCACTTCGATGCGGGGTTGCGGCCGGGCCGGGAGCAGAGGTGCGGCGGCCGTCAGCTTCACCCGGACGCCCGCGCCCTGGCCGGAGTACTGGATCGCGTTTCCCAAGAGGTTGGTGAAGATCTGCAGCAGGCGCTCGAAGTCGCCCTCCACCCTGGGCACCTCGGCTTCCGCCGAGACCGTGAGCTCGATGGACTTCATCCGGGCGAAGGGCGAGAGC
>WNFP01002851.1_pt1 | contig 13809 bp, 15 predicted proteins | sample 5400201 | NCBI WGS metagenome assembly WNFP01 (sample SAMN13153355, study PRJNA577476) | soil metagenome | isolation source: 115 cm saprolite under Madrone tree | place: USA:California | collected 2016-06-14
CCGGGCGTTGGCGCCAAACGTCAAATTGTAACGATAATTCGACGGCGTGCCCCCGAACATTCCACCGCCGTGGTCCCCTCCCCCGCCGCCGCCGCGCGGACCTCCGCCGCCAGGCCCGCGGCCAAACGTGCCGCCACGAGGACCACCAGCTGCGGCCGATTCCTTCTTTGCACCGAAGCCAAAAGTCTTGCTCAATCGCAAATTCAAAGTGAAGCGGCCCGGACCTGTGGCGTCATTAATCGGAATGACGGATGCCCCAGGGAGAGTAACCAAATTGAAGCAGCCATACGGAGTGTCTTTCGAACCGGTCGCGCCGGCAGAACAGGTTCCAGGCGTAGCACGAGTGTTGAACGAGGCATTTCCGTACAAATCTTGTCCGGTGGTGATATTGAAAGGCGCGCCGGAACTGGCAATCATAAAAGGGCTCAAGCGAAAGTCGTAGGGGAGGCCGATCGAGCCGCCGACAAAAACGCGGTGGCGAACATCGAAAGAAGCGCGGCCGTAGTCCTGCTGCAAGTCAAAAGGATTTGAAGGGATGCTTGGCGCGCCTGCAGTATCGCTGTTGGCGTAGTTCAGCGTGTAGTAGCCAAACAGGGAGAGCCTCGTGCCCATTCGAATGCTACTGTTGACGATCAACTGATTCTGCTTGAAGACGCCTTCGGATTGAAATTGGTAGAGAATTTGGCTGGGCGCCGGAGCAACGGTTGCCCCCGGGGGAATTGGATTGGCATTGATGAAGTTGGTGAAGAACTGATGATTGCCGCGCGAATTCAGATACGTGACAGAGAGATTGGCGGATTTCGCGAGCTGGCGCTCGATCGTCACTCCGGTCTGCATGGTGTAAGGGGTGCGCAGATTGGGATTGATTTGGTAAACCGTCTGCGGAGAAGTGCCGGACGACGGAAACTGAGACGGCAGCACAGCCTGTGCAGGATCGAAAAATGTCGGACTCTGAACAAGGTATTGTTGCTGGATGACGCCATTCTGAAGTTGTTGCTGCAACACGAGGTCCGAGCCAAAACGGTCGTAGAAAATTCCGTAACCGAAGCGAAGGACGGCTTTCGGAGACTTATTCTTCCCGTTCGCGCCGATTCCCCAAGCCAGCCCAACCCGCGGAGCAAAATCGGCGTGATCGCCGAGATTGTTTTGAGTTTCGTAACGGAGACCCGAACTGATGGTCACATTCGGCTTGATGCGCCAGTCATCCTGCAGGAAGACAGCTCCATCCGCCCAAGTCTCATCGGCCGCGGCGCTCCCTATGGTGTTGAAGTTCAGCGCATAGAAGCTGGCGCCGCCGCCGCTCTGGGTGGGCGCATTCCCGGCGGCGATGGATTGAAGGGTCCGTTGATAGGCGACAAGCCCGGAAATCTGCGGGCAAGTACTGGGAGGATTTGGAACGTTGCACCCACTTACGATGGGGTCGATGCGTGAGCCGAAGGAATACAAGCCATTGAACCTGGAGTTAGAGGAGTTCTCTTCTTTTGTGACGCGGGCACGGCCGCCGTATTTGATGGAATGCTTGCCGAACGTCATATAAGTGATGTTCTGAAGCTCGTAACGATTTTGCACGTCGTTGTACCGACCCGAACTGTTGCCGCCACCGACGAACGCGCCTTGGATCTGGATCGTAGGAGCGGTGTTCAGTGGACTCTGATCATTGTTTTCACGGACGAACTGAACCCGCGTTTCGTTGATGGTTCTTGAGCTTAGCGTCTGCGTGTCGCTCACTTGAAAAGTGTGCTCTGTCTCGAGAGAGTTGTAACCGAAGCTCGGCAGGCTGAAAGATGCAAGGGCTGGTGGGAAGTCATTTTGTTCGTTATTTCGCCAATACTGATAGCGCGCGGTAAGGGTATTTCCGGCTGTAATTTGATAATCGAAGCGCTGACTGAAATTTGTGCGCGCGCGAGGATTCGGCACGACGTCTGTGAATTGCGTGACTTGAAATGTCGTCGGATCAACGAAGGGTGTATTTACGACGTTTAGCTCATTGAGGTTGCGCCGTTCGATGTTGGTGAAGAAAGACGCCTTTTTGCCAATAGAACCCCCGAGATTGGCGTTGTACTGCGTGGAATCGTAACCGGGTTGCGGGGCCGAGCCTTCGAATGGATTGCGGGAATTGAAAGCGTTGGTGTTGCCAGTCACGAAAATCTGGCCGTGAAGCTGATCCGTTCCCGGTTTCGTCAAGATTTCAACCCGGCCGTACCCGAGTTTGTCGTATTCCGAGGAGAAGGGGTTCTGATTGATTCGAATCTCGCGGATCGAGGCTTTTGGCGGGAGCTGTCCGGCGGTGAAGCCGTCAATGTAGATCTGGCCGCCATTCGGACCGGCAGAAGGCCCAGCGAGAGCCTGGAGTTCAGATTGCAGCTCGTCGGGATCGTCGGAAAGCGCCTCAAGATCTTTGCCCTTCATGACCACCGTTCCAGCGTTATTCGAAGGATCGACATCCACTTTGGTTGAGGAATCGGAAACCTCCACTTTTTCCTCTTCGACCTGGATGACCAGCCCAATGTTCAACTGTTGCGTCTTTCCCACGAGAATCTCGACGTTTTCCTGCGTGAAAATGGCGAAGCCCTTTGCTACCGCTTTCAGGGTGTACGTTCCGGGAACCAGTCCTTTGAATTCGTAGAGGCCGTCGCGGTTGGTGCTGGTGTCCAGCGAGGCGCCACCTGCGTCGGTCAGACGGACGGCGGCTTTAGCAATTACTCCACCAGACTGGTCGGTGACGACACCATTCAACGCGCCAGCGGTCGTCTGCGCACACAAATTTCCGGCGACGGAGAAAATCGATGGAAGGAAAACCGAACTCAATAGAACAATTCGGACGAGCCAGAAACGCATCAGATCTCCTGAGTGAACGTGATTTGTGTTGCCGCTGGACGACATTACGGCGTGGCCGCTTCCCCGCCGGCCCCGGTGCCTAGGCTCCATGGCGAAAGGATTGTGGACGCGCTGCTCTTGGGAGAAGCCTCCAGAATAGGTTCCACTCCGCCAAGTAGAGTGATTACCGTGGGAACTCCGTTGGTCCCGCCTTCGGTTGCCACCACCATGATTGCGTCGCCCTTCTGCAAGTCCGCCAGGGCGGCGAGTGGCATGCGGCTAATCGCTTGCTGCAAGTCGCCGGAGCCTGCGCCTCCTCCGGCCCTTCCCACCCCTCCGGCCCCAAATCCCATGGAAGGCGGACCATTAGGTTTTGCTGACGGTTCCGAGTTCGAGGCCGCGCTGGCTCCACCCGCAGTTGTAGCTGTCGACGGTGCTTCGGCGGGAGTTCCTTTCAGACGCGCGGCAATCCGTTGTGCCACGGGCGGGGGCAGTTTACGCAACTGTGAGTCGGCCGTGATTTTCACGGTGACAGATTTGTTCAGGGCAAGGTCCTGCACGGTGACGGTGCCCGCGGATGCATCGAGCGCCGAAATGACGCCGGCGATATTTCGAAACGTGCCGGAGACGATTTCATCGGCGGTAAATTCGGAGCCATCGGCACTGCGCGTGCCGCGGGCACGAAGCTGGTCGCCGGGTTTGATCTGATCGAGGGGAGCAGGTTTCGCGTCATCAAATTTCACGGAATCCGACGCATACCGGCGCAGGATGGTGTCCTTCGAAAGGTGGATGGCAACTGTCTTCTTTTCGCCAGGAGAAGGCAGCGAAACATTGATGGTGTTACCAGCCGCATCGATGCTGGTGACCAATCCTCCGAAGCCGTGTCTCTGCCACTCTTCGCGCTCGCGGGACTGTTTTTCCGCGATGTCCGTCTTCTTCATGGCGATGACCGAGGCGGCAGCAACGGATTTGCCGTCATCGCCAAGTTTACCGCGCACAAGAATGCGGTCGCCGGGTTGGAGATCCGCCAACTGGATGGGCGTGGCGTCCTTCAAGTCCTTTTGGCTGGGTGCGATGCGCACGAGCTTTGCTGCGTCCTGGACTTGAACGGTCACGTCGCTGCCTGTATCGGTGGTCAAGATTATGGTATTCCCGAAAATCGACTTGATGGTTCCCACGAGCCGCGCTGCGGAAGAAGCTTGAGCAGAGGGTTGCGGCCCCGCCGGAGGCTGACTGGATTGAGACCCGGCGGCATTTCCCGCGATGAGACTCAGCGATATCCCCGCTATTAAGAGGATTTGTTTGCGGGCAGGCCCGTCGCCAAATGGCATCTCAATACCTCATTCTTTTTTTTCCTACATTCTCAGACCTGATGGCAATCGGTTAGGCCAATTCCCAAGCCACCCAGACGCAGGATCCGAGTCAGGGATTAGACGTTCCGTGGGGCAAATACCGTTTCACCGGAGCGCTGTTGCCCTTCGCAATCGCCAATGGCAAGCCTCAGTAGGCAGAATGCTTAAAGGCAGGACATGGCGGAAGCGTATGGGAGTCGAATCTAACGTTTGTCAGAATCTAAAGGAGTGGTGGGCTTGACTACGCGACAGGCCGGGTTCGATGGCCGGACTGAGTCCGGATAAGGGCTAGGGGAAAAGATGATATCTCACTTTTGCTTCGTTGGGTTGCCTTTGGCTTCGGGACTTCGAGTTGACCAATCAGATGGAGGAAAGGAAATGCGCCAAAACCGAGGACAAGGTTCCATAAAGTCGACGCCTACTTGTCTCTTCTCCGATTCATGAGGGCTCACATAGACCACGCGACAAGCGATCTCTTCTCTAGTACTCGAATTGCGAAGAGTGAGCAATTGTCCGATTGAGACCTTCAAGCCTAACAGGATCATTGCGCCGTGCGCATTTACGGTGACAGTCCGCGTTTCTTCCGAGACCGGCCTGTTCTCGGCTCCCTCCGCTAGAACCATTACAGAAACTTTTACTATCACGCGCTGAGTGCGGCGTTGAGCATTCTGATCGCCACTGTTTGACGGGGGGAAACTGCCCATGAGCTCAAGCTATCACCGTTGGCTGCGAATTCTCGTTCTATATTGGGGGTTGTCGCCTTTGCAACAATAAGCGTTGAAGGATTTCGCGAATCCGTAAGCCTTTTAGATTCTGCGGATTGGTGGCCTATATGTTTCAGTCTTGATCTGTCCCTTTCTAAGAAGTCCCTAGCGAAGCCCGGAGCCCTGCATCAAACAGGCTACTAATCCGTCGGCTTCGTTCCGCAAAACAGTACGGATGGCCTATTTTGGAACACGCGCGATTCATCTACAAAAGTAGCCAAAGTACTGAGAGTTTTGAAGCGAAGCAGTGCAGGACTCAAACTGCTGCTGACGAGGTCAGATTTGGTGGCGGCTCAGCGGAAGTCGCGCGGTGCTCGGGACCGGAATTGCCACGGATGTCGCGGAGGCGGCCGTATGTTGTTTGATGCGCTTGATCAGAAGACGTTAGACAGTCTTCCTCACCTGCCGGACGTGTATGACGCGTACGGAGTCCAGGTCAATGCGCTGTCAGTCAGCGAAATCTTTGCTCTCTACGAACACACCGGTTTCCTGTATCCCGAAAAAGCTGCGCGCCTTTTTCCCCATCTCGGACAAGTTCGGGAGAACTGGCGGCGGATGCTTGGTGCCGACGAATCACTCCTGTATGTCTTGACAGCCGGAGACAAGAAAAGAGGGCGCGCATCGCTTGCCGTTTGGCGGACGACGCACCATGGATGGATGTCGCAGCACCTTGTTTGCGAAAACAATCCCTACGCATCGCGCGCCGTGATGCTTGCCGCGGCGGCCGGGGCGATTCGTAGAGGGTCTGACCTATCGGCGCAGAACTGGTTTCGACCAGAGAATCGGTTTCCCGCACGAGTGTTCGGTTCGATGGTGCGGACCATAGGAGAGCGTCTCTCGTCAGTGCAGAGGCACTCGTATTTCGCACTGCCTAGAACATTGTCGCTGCCCACGGAAAAGCGAATTCGCGTCGTACCGTACAGTCCATCGCACAAAGAAGCTCTTTTGGATATCGCTTCAGCCGCTCGCGGAAGCATTTATGTCATGGCGGAAGAGCTGCGGCAGGATGTCGAATTCAAAGCTGTGGACGAATTGTATCGCGGCGTGGGGCTGCGACGCACGCGGCATGTTTGGCTGGCTTATCGGGCAAACAAAGAAGAACCGATTGGGGCCGCGATCGTTTATCGCGGTCCACTCGGCGTCAATTTCAGCTACCTGGAGAACCGCTGCGACTTGCTTCTGCACCCGACTCTTCCGGAATCCGAAGTTTCGGAAGTCGCATCCTCGCTTCTATCGTCGTCTTCGGCGGCGTATAAGGATTTCGAGTTGGATGAGATTCCGGTAATCGCCGAAGAGATGGCGACGCACGTCCTATTCAAGCTGGGAGCAGAATTTCTTCGGCACTATTGCCAAGGGATTTGGCTCAAGGACGGACATCCCCGCTTCTACCGGCACGTGGACGGCTTCTATTCAAAATTGTTGGCGCGTATGGAGAAGCATGAGTTGCAAGCAGCGCTCGTTGGCCAGGAACGGTGATGAGCAAAGGCACGACGGCGGTCGGCCGCATCATGGAAGATCCGCGGATGCGACTTGAACTCCGAGTCATAAAGCGCAACGGGAATCGGATCTGAGACCCTCGGGAAAGGTCGGTCATGCCGAAGATCTTATTAGTTGAGGACAATGAAATGAATCGGGACATGCTCTCGAGGCGCTTAGAGCGCAAGGGCTACTCCGTGGTCACCGCCCACGATGGCGAGCAAGGACATTCGCTGGCCTGTTCGGAGATGCCCGATCTGATTTTGATGGACATAAGTCTCCCGGTGAGGGATGGATGGGAAGTGACTCGCCTTTTGAAAGACAACAAATCCACTCGGCACATCCCCATTATCGTTCTGACCGCGCATGCTTGGGTAACGGATCGCGAGAAAGCGTTTGAAGCAGGCTGCGATGACTTCGACACCAAACCGGTTGAATTTGGACGTCTGAGTGACAAGATCGAAAACTTGCTCACGGTGAAGAAATGATGATGAATTCGCGGCCGAGCCGGTTGCTCATCGTAGATGACAACGAAATGAACAGGGACATGTTCGCCCGCCGCCTGGAGCGCAAAGGCTATGTCGTTGGACTGGCGGAGAACGCGAAAGACTTGCTCACTCGTGTCAAACAAGACGCCGTGGATCTGGTCTTGCTGGACATTGAAATGCCGGAAATCAGCGGCCTGGACGCCTTGCAAAAGCTGCGCGAGCGCTACTCTGCGGCCGAATTGCCGATCATTATGGTCACGGCAAAAGCACAGAGCGACGATGTTGTCGAAGCCCTAGATTTAGGTGCCAACGATTATTTGACGAAGCCGATCGATTTTCCTGTCGCGGTGGCTCGCATAGGTACTCAGCTATCGCACAAACAAACGCAGGAAGCATTGAAGGAAAGCGAAGAGCGCTATGTCCTGGCGGCTCGTGGCTCCAACGACGGTCTATGGGACTGGAATCTGTCAGCCAATATGATGTATTTCTCCCCCCGCTGGAAGGCCATGCTGGGCTATCAGGAAGGCGAAATCGGAGACAGACCTGAAGAATGGTTTGACCGGATCCATGACGCGGATCGAGAACGCGTCAAAAAGGAGATTGCCGCTCATCAGAAGGGCTTGACTCCTCATTTCGAGAGCGAGCATCGCGTGCTGCATAAAGATGAAAGCTTTCGTTGGATGCTGAGCCGAGGCGTTGCCGTTCATGACACTTCCGGAAATGTTTTACGTATGGCCGGATCACAGACCGACATCACCGAGGGAAAAGTCTCCGACCCACTGACGGGCTTACCGAATCGGCTGCTGTTCATTGACCGTGTGGGTCGGCTCATCAAGCATACGAAGCGGCGCAAAGACCAGTTGTTTGCGGTTCTATTCCTGGACCTTGATGGGTTCAAGATGATCAACGACAGCATGGGGCATCTGATCGGGGATCAACTCCTGCTTGGAGTAGCCAATCGCTTGGAGACGTGTTTGCGGGCGACGGATACAGTCGCGCGTGTGGGGGAGACCTTCACGGTCGCGCGTCTAGGGGGAGACGAATTTACAGTCCTGCTCGACGATATGAAAGATCCGAGCGATGCTAAGCGCGCGGCGGACCGCCTGATGAAGGCTCTGTCGTCGCCGTTCCTATTGGGAGGGAAAGAGGTGTTTACCACGGTGAGCATAGGAATTGCGTTGAGCAATCCGGCTTACGAGCAAGCAGAAGATATCCTGCGAGACGCCGACACGGCCATGTATCGGGCCAAGTCTCTGGGCAAAGCCCGTTATGAGCTATTCGACGCAGATATGCGAGCCGCGATGATGGCTCGCTTGCAATTGGAAACGGACTTGCGCCGGGCCCTCGAGCGGGGCGAATTCCAGAATTTCTATCAACCGATTGTTGCTCTCGACTCCGGAGAAATCGCCGGCTTTGAGGCTCTGTCACGATGGCAGCATCCAACTCGCGGTCTGGTCGGACCGAATGAATTTATCCCAGTTGCGGAAGAAACCGGCCTCATACGCGAGCTAGGTTGGTGGAATTTGCGGGAGGCCTGCCGGCAAATCAGCGAGTGGAGAGCGGGTTCAATTGCCAATCGCCATTTAACAATCAGCGTCAACCTCTCCGCCAAGCAATTTCTACAACCGAACCTGGTCGAAGACATTAGAAAGTTGCTGCTTGAACTCGCTCTTCCTCCGGAAGCTTTAAAGCTGGAGATCACGGAAAGCACGGTGATGGCAGACCCTTCGGCAGCCGTGGAGATGTTGCAGCAAATTAAATCCTTGGGTATACGGCTGGCTATCGATGATTTCGGCACGGGATACTCTTCGTTGAGTTATCTGCACCGTTTTCCCCTCGACACCTTGAAGATAGACCGCTCCTTCATCAGCAGCATGTGCGATGGTGGAGAAGGTATGGAGATTGCGCGGACCATTTTGCCCATGGCCAACAATCTTCGGTTAGACGTGGTTGCGGAGGGCGTAGAGACAGTGCAACAGATTGCCTTGCTTCAAAAATTGCAATGCAAATATGGCCAGGGATATTACTTTTCCCGGCCCCTGTCCGCCGAAGGGACTGCGGCATTGTTGGCAGGAGAGCTGACGTGGCAAGCGTGCGAGCAATTCGTGTAGCTCAAAAAGACGTGAGTATGCGAGCACTTGAAAGGAGAGCGCCACTCGGACGCAGCACAAAGCCATGACCGCTGAATCACACAAGCCGCTCTCCGCCCTCGAAACTTGTCGATAGCTGAGCTCCTATGAAACTCGCTTGCGACCAATACGCACTGGACGCCCGCTGCATGCCAGAGCTACGTGTGCCCATGTTCGCAACGCGAGATGATACCTACATGGAATCTGACAGCGGCAAAGGCGCCAAGGAATCTGGTGTGCGTGACCGGCGGTATTCGATCCGCTATCCTTTCGCGGCCAACGTGGAGATGCTGGAACTGGAATCCGGAGCCCGTGTGTGTGGCGTGACTTCAGATCTTTCTCTTGGAGGATGTTATGTGTGTGCGCGTCGCACCTTGGAGGTCCGCGACAGGGTCCGCGCGACGCTGACGCACGAAGGCCAGAAAGTAAAGATGCTGGCTATGGTCCGCGTCGTGAAACCACAGACGGGAGTGGGCCTCGAATTTCTGGACATTGATCGAGACTCCAATGCAACACTGCTCGCCTGGATCGAAAGTCTTCGCAAGTCGCGCTAAAGCTTCCGTCACCCCAGGAAGTGTGCACGACACGACCGACGAGGCCATTCCTCCGAAGCGCAGATACCTGCGCATCTCATTGCCCAGGGGTATGCGGGTGGCCTGGCATGGTGGCGACCTGCAACTTTTTTCGCGTGTCCGGACGCTCGGCATGGGAGGCCTGTTCATTTCCGTGCCCGATCCACCTCAAGTAGGCACGAAGCTGAGACTTTCGTTCGAAGTGCCCGGGGGAAACGTGCAGGCAGAGGCAATCGTGCGAAATATTTTCCCTGGCGAGGGGATGGGTGTCGAGTTCACGAGGTTAGGGCTGAAAGACCGAATTCTGCTGGAAAACTTGGTGAAGCGATTGTTACGATGACACAAAAAGTCTCGGCGCTCTTGTTCCGACGGCGCAACGGATTGCCAGAGAGTATGACTGTCTTAGAGTCCAGGTTATACAACAGCCACGTCGTGCTCCAAGGCCGTTGCCATTTTTCGGATGTGGATACACAATTCGCCTAGAAGGTCCGCAAAGACGGAATACTTTGGATTAAACATGCCTGATGACTCTTCCAAGCCCACGAGTCTACCTGCCTCGCCAAGCGGGCTGTCGAATAGCGAGCGACGCGAAGCCCCTCGTCATCCGTTCATAACTAGTGCAGAAGAGACCGACCTGGCTTCAGGCGCCCGACTGTCAGCGCGTGTTTCCGAACTGAGTCTGAAAGGCTGTTACCTGGATACGCTAAATCCTTTTCCAAAGGGCACGCAGTTCGGGTTGTGATTTTTCACGGCGGTGCTACTTTCGCCGCGCATGCTACTGTGATCTACCCGCAACCAAACATGGGGATGGGGGTTGAGTTCTCATCTGTGGAACCGGAACAGTTGGAAGTCTTGCTGAAGTGGCTCAAGAAGTTGAGTGCAAAATAGTAGTGCAGGATCCAAGCAGGAACCTTACGGAGCGGGAAGTACGAACTGAATTCGCAAAGATGGGGCGCGCCGAAGCGGAAATCAATTCTCTGATTCAAGAGGCGACAAACAATCTCCGATAGCTGGAAGCGAAGTGAGCCACTGGAGTTAGTCCGGTTTGCGACCTGCGATAATGGAGACTCGTTCTCCCGTTGCCCGGCTAGAAATGATGTACTCGCCGGGCCATAATTCGGCGAGTTTTTGTACGCGCGCTCTTGCATCGGCGAGGCTTTGCGCTTCCTCGACGAAATGCAGAGTCCCATCCGTTCGCGTCCTGAAGATGGAAAAGGGCAAACGCATCCAGATTCCATATTATGGGGGCGACTGACGAGGACAGTGAATTAAATTATCGCATCAAATTGCTGTGTTGAGTGCCGCCCGTGATCAGCGTGCGCGTGATCAGCGCGGGCTACTTTCCATCGATTCCGGTGGAAGGAGGATTATGGGACCGCATCAAGGAAATGACCGGACGTGCCCGCATAATTGCAAATGAAACACCGAAAACAATACGGGCCCGCTCCGCCGACGCATCTATCTGCGTTGGCAGTGCCTTCGTATCATCGCATTCTGGTTAAGCATGGCCTGATTGAAAAGACTCTTTCCATCCCCGATGCGTATAGGGTGTTTTTGCAAGTGGGCGCCGATCCAGAAGTACAGAAACTCAGTCGCAAGGCAGAACGCGGCCGCAAAATGAAACACGTTCCCGCTTTATATCTGGCCACAGCGATGGTCCTGCAAGGCATGACCAAGCAGGAGCTTGAAGCTCTGAAATTACGAATTGAAGAGAAGCGAGCATGAGCGCCAGGAATTATGCGCTACGGCTTTCGAGTCCCCGAAACTGTTTGTCACGCACCGCCACACTGGTTGTGTCGTTTTTCCATCACCATGACGTTCTCGGCAAACGCCTGGTCCTTGACTCTACGGACAGAGAAAATCACTTTTTGTCCCAGTTCGAGAACACGACGATTCATAACGTCGGACGAAATGAAGGGAACTTTGGAACCGTCCCGGCCATCAATAATTCCAAACCCCTGTACGTCAATTTTCTTCACCATTCCAGTCATTGTGTCGGTCCAGAATCTCTATGTTGTTGAACTCACCGTAGCGCTGTCTCCTCCGAGCACGCTAGCGGCAAGCCAGCCTCTACGCGTAGTAGGAGGCCAGCATCGTTCTTCCCCTCACGGGGAAGTATTCGTCGTCTCTGCAGATCTCGGAGAACTTCCGCACCACGGACGCATCGAGCCAGCCGTTCTGGGCTTCGGTATAGAGAGTCTGCAAGGCTTCTTCGGGAGGGAGAGCTCCCCGGTAAGGGCGATTGGTAGTCAATGCATCGTAGATGTCCGCGATCTGCAAAATTCGCGCTTTCAGCGGAATGGCTTCTCCGCGAAGGCCATCCGGATACCCACTCCCGTCCATTTTTTCATGATGATGTCGGATCACCGGCAGGATTCTGCGAAGCGACTTGAGAGGCGCGCAGATTTTTTCTCCAATAATCGGATGCTCCTGCATGATTCTTCTTTCTTCCGCGTCCAGAGGACCGGGTTTAAGAAGAATGCTTTCTGGCACGTTAATTTTTCCAATTTCGTGGAGCCAACTGGCGATGCGGAGTTCGTGCAGGTCGTCGTCTCCCAGACCGAGGCCTTCTCCCAATTGCTCTGCATATGCCACCAGACGCTCCGAGTGGCCATTCCGCAAGTTTTGTTTCGAGTCCACGCCGCGCGCCAGCGCAAACACTGCGGACTTCGCCTGCTCATCCATGTATTTCTTGAGTCGCAAGAGCGTCTGAATGCGTCCGAGGAAATCCCAGAGCGATGAAGGAGTAGCCCAAGTATCCGTCGCCCCGGCTTCGCGCCCACGCTGGATGTCCCATAGACCCAGGGACGCTCTCAGCAAAACGACTGGCGTGAGTTGATTGAGAGGATCCTTCTTGATCTGATGGCAAAGTTCGAAACTGCCGATGTCCGGCAAACGATCGTAGAGGAGAACCAAGTCAGGCTGCATCTCCAGGCAGCATCTGACCGCGGATATGCCATCTGCGGCCGTATCTACATGGCACTTCTGGTTCTGCAGGAAAGATTTCAGTCCTTCGCGATTCGCCGAAGCAACATCTACGAGCATGATGGCCGGGTTCATGCTTCCCTCGCTATTTGTCCGCGCAAGGAGGGTAAACACACCACTCCCCGCGCGATACCGTAAGATTTTGAAGGATTGGTCTTGCCTGCGATCTCCAATCCCAGTTCTCGGAGGACCCCTGCCTCCGCTTCCCGGGGACGAGAAGGAATTAAGTGGCTCGGCAGATTTAGCTTATGCTCTTGAAATGCCAAAACGGGAATCCATATAAGCCACTAATAATCTACGCTTTGCGGGGCACCTGGCAGGGCTGGGAGGGTACTGAGACGAGGAATAATTTTCCTTGCGCCTACCGTATTTACCCGATGCCACGCGTCCTCCACTCGCCTTTCGCTCTTCCTTCGCCATCTCTAAATAATTGACTCTTTCCGTTCGGAGGCGAGAATCTGCGCCCCCAAGATCGCAGACAGCCTGCAACGCACAACGCCCGCACGTCAGAACGCTCATAGGCGTTGCATCCGGTACTAAGGCATTCAGCCGATGAAGTATTAAGGTGTTGACTTGATTGTTAAAGGTCCGGACGCATGGTATCCAAATGCAGACGCGAGGTGGCGGATGACAATTGTGCGAGCCTAATTAGGATCCATCGCCCTCCACACGCGAACTATCGGCGCACGAAATCAAATCTCTCCCAGCCGAAGATCATAGTGTACGCGTCCTAGCCTAATCGGAGCGCCGCAACGCCTCAGTCCGCCCAGTCAAGGTCTGAGCGAAATGCCTTTGGACCACACGTTCAGTGGCAGAATGGAAAGGCGGCTCCCCATCATCGTGGTGGTACGCCTTGCACAGGCGGAATGCGCGGTCGCCGATGGAGAAGAGCGTACGTACACCGATAACATCAGTTCACGCGGCGCTCGCGTCTACTCCAATCGCCCCTGGCAGCTTGGCGATGCGGTACAGGTTACTCCGCGGAACGAAGATCCGGCATGCGGGACCGTAGTTTACTGCCAGACGCTACCAGACAGCCGTTATATCATCGGAGTGAAGTTTCAAGATCGCCCCGTCACCTGGACCGCCATGAGCAGATATGACGGCTTACAAAGCCTCCCGGCCAAATCAAGGTCCAGCTAAGGAACGTATCATCGGGGCACTGCCCAAACGTACCATTGAAAATGCAGTACCAAGATAGTTTGATTTCCTTGTTCAACGACTCA
>WNFP01002852.1_pt1 | contig 13804 bp, 5 predicted proteins | sample 5400201 | NCBI WGS metagenome assembly WNFP01 (sample SAMN13153355, study PRJNA577476) | soil metagenome | isolation source: 115 cm saprolite under Madrone tree | place: USA:California | collected 2016-06-14
CACAATCGTGGAGTTTGACCCTCCTTGCTGCTGGGCAGTGAGCCGCTGGTAAAAAGGCGCGCTGTCTTCGCAGAAGTGGCACCCTTTCCTGAGCCCCAATACCAGTGTTTGATCGTGTGCGGCCCAATCCCAGCCGTCCAGACTAGCCAACTTATCGCCGGCTTTAACGGCGTCGGGTTCTGGAGCAGGAGTAGATAGGCGATCCTTGAGAAAAACCGAACCCACTATCACAGCAAAAAGGATCACGATGATGTTGGCAGCCAGTTCGATTTTGGTCTTCATCTCAACCTCCAGTCGTTGGTCGCTCGCGACTTGTTACAGCGCCGTCATTTTCCGCGAGCATGTCGCATGGGTTGGTTGCGTCGAGCTCACATCGTTCGCGTTCCCAATAGACCTGACCCAGTGGCTACGCTTCAGGGACGAGAACGGCGACCGTACGCCCGCCGAGAATGCCAGAAATCTTGAAGAAGCCTACTGGGCCGGGAGCCTCAAAAGTACCTTCGACGTGCAGCGTCCCTCCTGCTGTGCCTGCGCCACTCACAGTTAAGTCGGCCACAAGCGTGTGATCGCTAGCCCAGGTGATCGTTCCATTCACCGTCACGTCGTTGGCAAAGGCACAATTGGTGAGAGTTGTGGTCTTGTTTCCGTTGGCGTCGAAGCTGGTTCGGAATGTGCCTGCCCTGAGGCCCACTCCGTGAATATTTCCGTCCAGCGACACGCTACCGATGGTGCTGCGTTTCAATGCATCGAGGCCTGTTTCGACAGCTACCGTGACCACTTTGCGCTCTGGCACATCAATCTCGTTCTTGCCAGAAGGGTCAACTTCCGCTGCGCGAGCATCCCGCGCGAACAAGGGAAAACGCCCCAAAGCAGGCCAGACAATTTCAGGGCTTTGCGTGCAACTCGTGTCACCCGCTTCGAGAGTTTCAATGAAGTTGGCGGCAATGCTTGCGGCACACAGGGTCGATTCGACGGGCTCGTGCATACCACTCTTCACAATCAGCAACGCACTTTCCGTGAACAGAGCGGCAGTCGGGATTGCCAATTCCGTAGGCACAACTGGATCGGTATCACTGTTGAATACGAGTGTCGGTACTTTAGGGTATGTCGCACCCGAGGGGATGACAGGTGCCGGCGGGCTCGGTTCCTCCCAAGAAACGCAGTCCCTACTATCGCCAATGATGTCAACGCCCGTGGATGCTGCCCTCGAAAAAGGCGCAAAGTAATCCAGCGGAAGAGCCGAGACGGCCTGTACATACTGATTGATTCGCAGCTGGGGTGGAGAGGACCACTGAAAAGGCATAGGGTTATCCACACACCATGTCGCCGCATATGCACCTGTAGAAATAAATGCCGGATCGCCAAAATCCGACACAATAGGAGTAAAGCCCTCCGCTCCGAGTCGAAGAAGTGGCAGTTCGTCTCCGCCTCTTAGCGACTCGCCTGCTGCCAGAAGCTCGCCGGTGTCGAGGTAACCGAGATTTGGGCTGGTAGCAATCTGGGTCAGGACGCCCTCATTGAAATCTACGTCCACCGGGTTGCCGTTCGCGTCGTGAGCAGCGCCTTGCACGGGTTTCTTTCTAATCTTCCGTATTAGCCAATCAAGTTCAGCATCAGGGTTGGGATGGTCAACGGTGCAGGTGGGCGAACGCAAGCAATCGAGACGCACCTCTCTAGGAACAGCAGCCGTTGAGTATCTCTGAACGAAGGGGACAAGAGACGGCTGCCCAGCCGGCGAGTCCAGAATCACCGAGCGGAGATGCTCTCCAAAGCGAGTGGCATACGCCGATGCGTCCATCGCCCCGTAAGAGCCGCCGTAGTAGTCCAATTTCTCGTATCCGAGTGCAGCACGCACTGCTTCCACATCGAGGGCAACGTCTCCCGTGCCGTAGCTGCTATCGTCATCGCCCAGTTGAGCAGCGCAATCGGCAGCCTCCTGATCAATGGACGAACCGGTTCCGTGCTGCAGTTCCTGGCAGTCGATCAGAGCCGACATACCACGCCCTCGGTCATCAATGAGCAGCAGGTCATGCGCATCCAGATTGGCGCCAAAGAGACCAAGCCAGAGAAACCGGAGGCCGCTTGTCGTTAAAGCAGGGCCTCCCGCGTTTGCCACGATGGCGCTCTCCACAGGACCTGGATTCGAATGAGCGTAGACCTCGAAGTAGATGTGAATCGTCTCCCCATCAGGACGATCGCGGTGAAGTGGCACGGGTACATAGCCACATATGGCAGCGCCAGCCGCCGCTGCATCCGGCGGACACGTGACTTCAGGGATGCCCTCTTTCGTGGTTAAAGGTGTGATCAGCGCCAGCGTACCGCGGCCCTGCGGCACCACCCGACGGGTGAACCGCTGGCTACGCTGGAGCCGGGTCTGCTGGGCAATCTGCGCATGCGACGACGTCGAGATCACCAAGAACGCACCCAAGGTCGTCGCTACGAGAGTGGACTTCCAAACTTGGCACTTGGCGACAATCGTCGAGCCCTGCTGGTTCATGTTTCCCTCCCCAATCGCTATGGCTCTTACCGAGTTCCACGTGCAAAGTCATGAGGAAGAGGTGAATTTCCAGTGGGGATTGGGTGAGGGCCGACCCTTAATTTCCGCGGCACTTTTGGACAATAGGTCTATAATTCATGCATTCAGCTCGCGTGCGTGAAGCCCGTGCGTGCAGACTTCCGACTAGGCCCGTGGCTGGTTGAACCCAGCCTGAATAACATCTCCTGCAACGGCAGGTCCGTTCGTCTGGAGCCGAAGGTGATGGAGGTGTTGGTGTGCCTCGCCGAGCACGCCGGCGAAACACTTTCCAAGGAAAACCTGCTGCGGACAGTGTGGCCGGACACGTTTGTGTCTGACGACGCCTTGAAGCATTGCATCTCCGAGTTGCGGCGCGTCTTTGAGGACGATGCCCGCGAGGCGCGCGTCATTCAGACCATCGCCAAACGCGGCTATCGGCTGGTGGCGCCCGTAAAGCCAGTGAACCGGATCAAGGAGTCCTGCTCGCGAGTCAGGCCCGCACTCATGCTCAGGATGATGGGTTCTCGAGGCCGCAGATGGTGGGTAGGGGCGACGGTCGCAACCGTCATCTTGCTATCGGTTCTGCAGGTTGCAGTGCAGAGGATCCGATCAGGCAGCGCGAGTGGTGTTCCTCGTATTCATTCTCTTGCCGTGCTGCCTCTGCGGAATCTTTCACCTGATCCCTCTCAGGAATATTTCTCCGATGGCATGACGGATGCCCTGATCACCAATCTCGCCCAACTAAGCTCGCTGAAGGTGATTTCGCGTACATCGATCGTGCGCTATAAGAAGACCGAAAAGTCGCTACCGGAGATCGCACGCGAACTCGGGGTGGACGGAATCATCGAGGGCACGGTGCAGCGCTCGGGTGATCGCGTACGCGTCACCGCACAGCTCATCGACGGTCGTTCTGACAAACATCTCTGGGCCAACAGCTATGAACGAGATGTCCATGACGTATTCGCATTCGAACGAGACCTGACGCTGGAGATAGCACAAAAAATACAAGCTCAGCTCACGGCGCGTAACGAAGCGCAAGCTCGCTCAGTAAATGCCAAGGCCCTGGATGCTTATCTGCAAGGCAATTTTTTCCTGAACAGATTCACGGAACAAGAGACACGAAAAGCTCAGCAGTACTTCCAAGAGGCAATTGACACCGACCACGACTTCGCTCCTGCTTACGTCGGGTTGGCCCTCGCACACTATGGACTCTTCGAAGGCTCGAGCGAAGACGCGAGGATTGCCAAAAGAGCTGCGGAAAGAGCCCTAGAACTTGACCCGACACTTTCAGATGCCCGGATGACGCTGGGCAAGATCAAGCTCGATTCTTGGGACTGGTCCGGAATGGAACAAGAATACAAGAAAGCTATCGAACTTAATCCCAACAATGCTAATGCCCATCAGGAATTCGGGGAGCTTCTCGACGCCATGGGGCGCCTAGATGACGGGTTCAAGGAATGCCAGATCGCACAAGAGCTCGACCCCAACCAGGACCATCTCTCAGGTGCTCTGGATGACCGGCGGGAATTCGACCGCTCTATAGAGATAAAGCTGATAATGCTCCGGAAGGATCCGGACGACGCGGTACTTCATCACAACCTGTATCTTAATTACGAAGCGAATGGGATGTACAAAGACGCCGTACAGCATCTAGAGCGGGCGGTTACGCTCGCTGGATTTCCAGAAGTCGCTATCAATCTGGATAAGGCATTCGCGATTTCCGGCTACAAGCGTGCAATGCGAGAGTACGCCAAGGAGTTGGAGCATGCGCACGCGACAAAGCAAATTTTTCTGCCGGTTAATTTAGCGGGGGTCTACGCAACACTTGGCGATAAAGATCGCGCCTTCTACTGGCTGGAACAGGCCTATAGACATACCCGTGGCTCGGGTATTCGGCTCTGGCAAATAAAACTATATCCCGCACTTGAGCCACTCCACTCCGACCCGCGATTCAAGGACCTAGTCCATCGCATTGGCCTTCCGCCATAAGCTGGGGCACCCAATGAGCGGTGTGGCCAGAAAACTCGCGCGTATCGTTGGTTTCGTACTCCCACCAATCATTGTGCTGGCGAGTTTCGTCCGACCGTCCTTCTCACAGACCACCGTAGGCACCGGCAGCATTGTGGGAATAGTGAGTGATCCTTCCGGCGCAGTGATCAGCGGCGCCAAAGTAACGGTCACGAATGCCGCTACGGGGCAGGTAATTGAGCTCACCACCAACTCCTCCGGTTCATTCAATTCGGGAGCCCTGATTCCGGGTAATTATAAAACGCTAGTCTTGGCAAACGGATTCAAGTCCGCCGAAGCAATCGTGACAGTGTTTGTAGGCAACACAGCCGCTTTGAAACTGAGTTTACAGATCGGGCAAACGAATCAAGTCGTCGAAGTGCAAGGTTCCGAAGTGCGCGTGAACACGGAACAACCCATGGTGCAAGGCGTGTTGACCGCACAGCAGATAGAGAACCTGCCGGTGAATGGCCGTAATTTCCTGGACTTGGCTCAACTAGAACCGGGCGTGCAGATCCAAGACGGGGCGGACTTCGGCAAGGACGGCCTCGCTTCGATCTCCTTAGGAGGACGCTTTGGCCGCACGGTTCGCATTGAAGCAGACGGCGTGGATGTCTCCGACGAAGTTATCGGATCGACTACGATGGACATTCCCGCCAGTGGGATTCAAGAGTTTCAACTGAGCCAGTCGAGCATGGACCTTTCGACCGAGCTCACGACCTCCGGAGCGGTTAACGTAGCGACACGATCAGGAACCAACGAGGTCCACGGTGAGGGGGTTATTTCTTTCAGAGATAGCTCACTGGCCGCAGCTTTGCCTGCTCCGCCGGGGCTTTCCGAACCATTCCAGCGAGAACAATACGGGGGAAGTTTGGGCGGGCCGGTTCGCAAGGACAAATTCTTCTATTTTCTCGATGGCGAGCGCACGCAACAGCATCTCCAAGCGTCTGTTTTGGCTGGAGCTCCTTTTTCCGAACATTCTGGCAACTTCAGCGCACCTTTTACGGAAACCAACCTTCTGGCCAAGGCCGATTTCCAGCGGAGCAGAGCAGTGCATGGCTTTTATCGATTCGGGTATTTTGCGAATTCCCTGCTGACAAATGGTCAATCGGGATTCTCGATCTACAAAGTCAAGAACACAACTCGAAGCGATGCTGCGGGCGCCGATTTCAATACTGGGCACTTCACTCACAGTTTTCGATTCGGCTATTTGAGTACAGAGCGTTCGCAAGCGGATGCGACAGCGGGGAGCGGACTTCCCCTCGCCGGGCTTCCTTTACAGATCGTGATGGGGAATACGGGTCTGGTCACCGGCCCCAATCCCGGCTCGCCACAAGCGATTCGGCAAAGCAACCACCAGCTCAAATACGACGGAAGCAGACTCCTGAGGTCACACTCCCTCCGATACGGCATTGATTTCAATAGAATTGCCGGGGCTGGCTTTGCACCGTTCAACAAGCTGGCTCCGACAGCATCCACCAACGTAGGCCCCGCGGAGATGGCGTTTGCGCAAGCGGGTCCCTTTCCAGGAGGAGATACAAACCCGCTCAACTACCCGGTGGAAACGGTTATCGTAGGAAACGGTCTCGGGTATTTCAGTCCCACCCCATGTCTGGGTCTCCCAGCGGGTTGTTTTATCCCGCACCGCCTGGGCGCCTACGTTGGAGACAATTGGAAGTGGCAACGGAATTCCACGTTGAGTCTAGGCCTGCGTTACATGCGCGAGACCGGTCGGACAGATAGCAACTACCCCGCGATTCCTGAGCTGAATGCCCTGCTTCCCGGTCTGGGCAATCCGGTTCGGCAGCCGAACCTAGATTTCGCACCACAGATCGGATTTGCGTGGGATCCCACAAAAGACGGGAAGACTTCGATCCGAGGCGGCATCGGTCTCTATTACGAGAACATTTTGGGCACCATACTGGCTTTCGACCTCTTATATCGGGTGCCAACTGGAGCTTTCGCGCAGAATCCGACCGCCTGCAACGGCACTGGCAATCCCTTGCCTGTGTCCATCCCTGGGGGCACTCTAGACCCTACACCCTTGTGCGGCAAACCCGATGGAAGTCCGGTAGCGATTGGAACGGTCGCGGATCAGATCGCAGCATTCCAAAAACAATACCAAGCCGCCTCTCCCTTTAATTTGAACGCGCCAAATCCAAACTATATTGGAACGCTGTTGCAGAAAGGTCTCGCCACTGGAACAGGAGCTGTGATGTTCGCTCCCAACTTCCAGACTCCCCGGTCACTTCTGATGAACATCGGTGTGCAGCGGGAACTCCAGCCCGGAATCGTTCTCAGCGTCGACTTCTTACGAAACGTACAGACGCATTATTTGCTGGGGATCGACGAGAATCATACCGGCGACATTCGCTACTTTGATAAGGCAGCCGCGGTGCAGGCGATTGCTGCGACGAACCAGGCATTTGGCTGTGGCTTGAGCACTACTTCAAGCAGCATCCAATGCGCGATTGCCGCCGGGGCGCAAATGACCGACTATGCGAACCGCGGGCTTACTTCGGCGAGTGACTTCGGGGGAGCTTGTAGTGTCGTCGTGGGATTTCGCTGTGCCTTCCCAGGAATCAACCCAAATGCGCCGCCTCTTCCTTTCCTCAATTCGATCGGGCGCTCGGTCTACAACGGCTTGCAAACCAAATTGACGGGGAACGTCCCACGCCCATTCGTGCCTGTGCACAATCTCAACTTTCAAATCTCGTACGCCCTTTCCCGTTTCGAGAATAGCGGAGGCACCTTCGGGAGTGGGGCATCCTCGCCCGGCGCCTCGGACCAGGATTCCGGCATCAACTCACTGGACAATGCCAATCCCAACCGCTACTTCGGCCCCTCGGTTCTCGATCGCACTAACCAGATTTCACTTGGAGGGTACGCAGACTTACCCTGGGGTTTTCAACTCGGAATCATTGGCCACTTCTGGAGTCCTCTTTCTACTTCCTTAGTCGTCCCGAATACTAACCTCGGTCCCGGCGAAATCTTCCGCACTGATTTCACCGGTGACGGAACTGTGCAGGACTTGCTTGCCGGAACGCACGTCGGAAATTTCGACCGCGGTATCAATGCGTCGATCATCAACACCGTCATCACCAACTACAACAACATTTATGCCAACCAGCCGACGCCCGCGGGCCAGGTGCTTATCCAAAATGGTTTACTCACACTGAAGCAATTGCAACTGCTCGGCGCGGTAGCTCCGGCCGTCGCGCTTGCGCCGCCTGGCCAAGTGAATCTTTCTTGGTTACGAGCTTTCGATTTGAAAGCTAGCTGGTCCTACACCATTCATGAGCGGATAAACGTCCAACCCAGCGTCGGGTTTTATAATCTTTTCAATTTCGCCAATTTTGACCTGCCGGGGAACATGCTGAGCGGTTTGTTGACTGGTAGCGAAGGCCAGATCAATGGGACCACTCCACAGGGCCATAATGTGAACCGTGTGGGTGTGGGCACAGGCGTCTACTCGCTCGGTGCGCCGCGACAAGTCGAATTCGGGCTACGTATAACCTTCTAGCGCTAGACCCAGCGGGTGCCTCCGCTTGGATCTGATTGATTCCAAGGTGGAATCAGGTTTTGTTAGGCGCTTTTAGTTGCAATGTGTTCAATTGAACTTGGTTTGACTCAAGCGAACGCAATTCACGTGCAATGAACCGATGGAGACCTCGACTTCAGACCTCAATTCGCTAGCTCTTATATCCGAGGGTCTTACACTGCAGAATCCGCACTGAAAGATAGGCTGAGCTGCCACCGCAGCACGAGGTAGAATGAGCGCATGCCTTACGGAAATTCAAGAAAGGTCTTTCTTGTAGTCGCCGGAGGGAATGCTGCCGCGGAGCAACATTTCGAGGACACGATTCAGCGCAAGAGGGCCATAAGAGAAGTGAGGAGGTTTTTGCCTTCCCGAGAGATCGAAAACCTAGAGAATATCTACCACGGTTCCAATTTTATCGTGTGGGGAGCGGTCCCCGGGCCAATGAACGAATCGCGGTGGGAGAGAATGGAACCCGGGGATGTGGTACTGATCTATAACCACGGGAGTATCTGTTTCGCAGGCGAGATTGCCGCCAAGGCGAGGAACAGAGAGCTCGCCCGTTATTTCTGGAAGGAGAACGGAGCTGGTAGCACGTGGGAGCTGATGTATTTCATCGTTAACGAGGAGAGAACAAATGTTCCGATTGAGAAGCTGAATCCGCTTTTGGGGTACCAGCCCCACTATCACCCTCAGGGATTCTCGATGATAAACGAGGCGGCAGTTTCCAACTTAGCGAAAAGCTACGGTGATATCCTCGGCGTTCTAAAGACTCTTGAGAGAGGAGAGGAACTGATCCACGTTCCGACGAGGAAAGAAGCGGTGAGTGCGGGGATTGACGAAAACATAAAACGTGTGCCGACGGAGCACGACGAAATGCAGTGGAGGCTGATTCGCCTGGGCCAGCTTGCGCGATGCGACGTCTGGGTTCCCCGGAACGATCAACCAAAGCAGTACCAGGGGCACAATTTCCGCGACTTTGTGTTGCACGAATTCCACGAAACGCTCGACGTACCCCGGAGCATCGAGAATATCGACGTCGTTTGGAAGTTTGGGCCTTACTCAATAAAGTCGGCTTTTGAGATCGAGCATTCAACGTCCGTCTATTCCGGGATTCTGAGGCTCTCCGATCTGAGAACCGAGGCTCCTAATTCAACCTATCCCCTGTTCATCGTTGCTTCCGAGGATAGGAAAAGAAAGGTTTTCGACGAGCTGAGGCGGCCGACCTTTTCGGGTCCCTTCCTCCGCCTCAACGAAGTGATTAGGTTCTTGGGGTACGAGAAGATCCGTGAAATTGATGAGGCATCAAAGAATGCCAAAGACTTCGACACAGGGATCCTGCTGTCGGTGGCCGAAAGCGTTCCGCAGGTAAAGCAATGAGAAGATTCTTTCCCGTGCTTCTGAGTGAGCCATTTCAAGATGGCGGCGAACTGTGCAGGCCATTCTTGGATTTAGCTTGCTCGGTGGACTTCTGCCTTGAGAGCAGATTCCCTCCCTCCGTAGTAAAAACGTAGTACAAGTCGCGGCAAATCGGACTAAATTGCGAATAGAATGCGAACAAAAAGGAGAAAAACGGCATGCTGCGTTTTGTCACAACTTGCTACTTTTTAGCGGGTTGCGTCGGCTCCGGCAAGATTTAGTAAATTTAGTTTCCCGCTTAGAAGGCAGACGCTCTGACGCTCTTCCCAAACCGCACCAGGACCGGCCATGGAGTGTCAGCTTCTGCGCGTAGCCGACCAATGGTTTCTTTCCATCGCGACAGCCCCCCACCCACTTTCATGAATACAAATTAGGGCGAGTCATCCGAAAGTGATCCAGAAATATTGTCGGTAGACGCAGCGCGACGATCTCCTGGATTGCCTCTGCGGTAGCCCCCCGCAGTCGATGGGCACTCCTAGCCATCATTGGTGTCCAATTCCCCATGCGATGTTGTCTGCGAGTGAAGAGAAAATCTATCCGATAGCAGATAAGAGTTGCAAGAAGCGGCGAACAAAACGTTCTAGATAGGAGCGCGAGAAAACCGCAGGGGCGCCGACGAAAACAAATGTGAAGGAGACGGGTTATGAAAGCTCCGGCTGTGGACGTGCGCCCAAGCAGTTTTTCGTTGTACCTGATCGCGGCCTTACTGGCCGCGGGCATTGCCGTGGTGCTGGTGGAACCCTTCCAAGCAGCCAAAGGCAATACAGCCGTCGTCACCTATACGCACGGCGTCCTGCACGTAACCATTCCTTACCATGCTGTTCATTCCGGCGACGGAAAGCTGACCGTGGAAGTCCTGGACCCGGAAGACAAAGTTCTGGGGCGCGCGGAAACGCAAATTGCCGTTGGTGAGGGATATGGGCGCTGGCAGGAGGAGATCCGGCTCGACAAAGCGCTGGCCGTGGATGACCTCGTGTGGCACCGCGTGCGGTACCGGTATGAATATGACGATCAAAAGGCCGCGGCGCTGGAAGGCACGGAATCCATCTCGCAGATTCTGCGCACGCCGGTGGTGCACATCCTGGGGCAACAATCGTATTTGAGCGGCGGTCCGGCGGCGGTGCGGGTGATCGTGACGGATTCCAAGAATGAAGTGATTGCCGGGGCCGGGACCGTGCGCATCGAGCTCGTGGTTGGGGAGCAGAAGCCGCGCGTTCTTTTCATCGGGCGGCTCAACCGCCGGGGAACGACCGAAGCGCAATTTCGCTTTCCTGCTGGTTTAACAGGAAGCCACCAATTGCGGTACGTGGTGGAGACGCCGATCGGCTCAACGGAATTCACGCAAGCGGTGCGGCTGGAAGACAAGGTTTCGATCCTGCTGACGACGGAAAAGCCCATCTACCAGCCAGGCCAGACAATCCACGTGCGGGCGCTGGCGCTGGACCGCTCCAATCACGAAGCGGCCGCCAACCGAAAGCTGACGTTTGAGGTGGAAGATTCGCGCGGGAACAAGGTTTTCAAAAAAGCGACGGAGACCGACAAGTTCGGAATTGCGTCGGCGGAATTCGGGCTGGCCGATGAAGTCAACCTGGGCACGTACCATCTGCGCGCGTTGCTGGGGGAAGCGGAAGCGGGTCCCACAAACACGGCGGAGATCGCGCTGAACGTGGAACGCTACGTTCTGCCGAAATTCAAGGTGGCGGTGGAGTTCGCGGGAAACGGGAAGAAAACGAAGCGGGGCTACCGGCCGGGCGATCACGTGAAGGGAACGGTGCGAGCGAATTACTTTTTTGGGAAACCGGTGGACGGCGCGGAGATTAGTGTGAAGGCTACCAGCCTGGACGTTGCAGTGTTTGAAGTGGGATCCGTACAAGGGAAGACCGATCGCGACGGAAGCTATGAATTTGATTTGAAGCTGCCCGGGTACTTTGCCGGGCGGCCGCTCACCCAGGGAGCAGCGCGAGTGCTGGTAGAGGCCACGGTGAAGGATTCCGCAGGGCATGCCGAGATCCGCGGAGAGCCAATTACCGTCAGCGAAACGCCACTGCTGATCACCGCGGTTCCGGAAGGGGGCAGGCTCATTCCTGGTCTGGAGAATCAAGTGTTCATGCTCACTTCCTATCCGGATGGAACACCGGCGCGAACGGAGTTGACGATCCATGCTCCGGACAACACCGAGCAGCGTGCGTCCACGGATGACGGTGGAGTGGCAGTGATTCGAATCAAGGCAGGAGCAGGAACGCAAAACCTCACGGTGGAAGCAACGGATAAGGAAGGAAACCGCGCGTCGAGCACAGTTCCACTACAAGCGCGAGGAGGACAGGATCAGATTCTGCTACGAACAGAGCGCGCTGTTTACCGAGCCGGAGATGCCATTGCACTGAAAGTCTTCTCCACGGTGAAGCGGGGCACTGCCTATGTGGACATCGTCAAGGAAGGGCAGACGATTTTGACGCGGGACCTGGACATTGAAAACGGCCAGGCGGAATTGACGCTGGCCACCACGCCGGAACTGGCGGGAACGGTGGACTTCAACGCCTACCTATTCGGGCGCGATGCGCGTCCGGTGGCGGACCACCGTCTGGTGTTTGTGCAGCCGGCGGATGAACTGAAGATCGAGGCCACAGCGAATGCTTCGGTGTACAAACCGGGCGGCGAGGCACGCGTTCGTTTCCGCGTGACGAACGCGAAAGGGCAGAGCGTGAGCGCGGCGCTGGGTTTACAGGTGGTGGATGAAGCCGTATTCGCGCTGGCGGAAAAGCAACCGGGATTTGCAAAGGTTTTCTTTTATTTGGAGCAGGAAGTGTTGAAGCCGCGCTATGAGATTCACTCTTTCGGCATGCCGGATGTTGTTGCACCCGTGGAAGAATCTCAAGTGGAACAGCGCGACCGGGCGGCGCGCGCGTTGTTCTCTGCCACAGAGATGGTGACGGCGAACAAGTTCGAGACGGAGTTCGGGCGCATAGTGCCACAAACGAAATACGGCGAGTACGCGCAACGGTACCAGGTGCGCTTCCTGGCGCAGGTGCGCGGGTTATCGGAACGTTTGAGCCGCGCGTATGCGGAGAGCGCTGACCGTGGTGACTTGATCAAGACTGTCGAGAGCATGACGCACGACAACGTGGCGGGCATTCGGGATGCGTGGGATACGGCGTTGCGGGTGGAACACCCTGCGTGGGACTCGAACAAGACACATTACCTGGTGCGCAGCGCGGGTCCGGACAAGCAGTTCGGGACCAGCGACGATTTGTGGACATACGTGGAAGTGCGGCGCCGGAAAATCGTGGGACGTGCGAGTTCAGGCCCCAGCACGATTGGGGTCAACATCGAGCACGAGCGCGGTTCATTCAACGAGCGCGCGGAGATTATTGGAACGGCCGTGGATCAGTGGGGCGGCGCGCTGGAAGGGGCCTCTGTAGAATTGCGCTCGATTCTAAGTGGAAAGACACGCAGGGCGAGCGTGGGCGCTGATGGGCAGTTCCGGCTGGGGGCTGTTCCGGCAGGTAACTACCAGATCGGGATTTCCTCGGACTCTGGGAGCGTTTCGAGCAGGCTGGAACTGGACCCGCGCGACCGCGCGATCCTTTCCGTTTTGCTGCGGCAGGAACGTTCGGGAACGGTCGTAGCGATGAGTGATACGGGGCGGATGGTAGCGGATTTCAAAGTTGGATTCGGAATGGCTGGTGGCGTTCCTGGCGGCGTGGCGGGCGGCCAAATGGGTGGGGTCATTGGCGGCGTAGTCGGTGGCATGGGCGGCGCACCATTGCGAACGCGCGAGTTTGACGCTTTCGCTCTAGCGCCTCCCGCGGCTCCCAAACCAATGGCCCACTTAGTGGCGGCCGACCAGGCAGCCGAGATGGTCGCGGTCAACAGCGCCACGCTCGTGAAAGAAAAGGGCGAATCTGGTTCGGCAGCACCGCGAGTGCGCTCGTACTTTCCTGAGGCGCTGTACATTAATCCAGAAATCATTACGGACAAGGACGGCGTTGCGAACATCACGATTCCGCTGGCGGACTCTATTACCACATGGCGGATGGCGATGATGGCATCGACGGTGCACGGAGCGTTGGGCAGCGGCACTTCCAGCATCAAAGTGTTCCAGGATTTCTTCGTGGACCTGGATTTGCCGGTGACACTCACGCAGGGCGACCGCGTCTCGATCCCCGTGGCGGTTTACAACTATTCCGGCGCGGCGGGGGACGTGAGCCTGCAACTGCAAGCAGACGATTGGTTTTCGCTGGTGGATGATGGTGCGGAGAAGAACGTTACGGTGGAAGCCGCGCGAGTGGGAGGGTCGCAGTTCACGCTGGAAGCAAGGCGCATCG
>WNFP01004348.1_pt1 | contig 13798 bp, 11 predicted proteins | sample 5400201 | NCBI WGS metagenome assembly WNFP01 (sample SAMN13153355, study PRJNA577476) | soil metagenome | isolation source: 115 cm saprolite under Madrone tree | place: USA:California | collected 2016-06-14
AGCGAAGGTCTTTTCTCGCGACTGAGCGCGAAATACGGGAGGTAAAATTTGCCTCGGCTTATGTGCCCTTATTTTTGAATGGGTTGCAACGCTTAACTTTTTGTCGGCGCGCCATTTTAAAAGCATTTTTAAAAGACCCCTCCGGCGGCAGTTTTCTTTCTTTCCGAGGGCGGCGAGAGCAGACCTCTGTCGCGGAAGTGATTGACGAGCATCTGATCAGTCAAACGGATATATACATACCGGCTTTCAGGTCCACCATCGGCCAGCACAGGTTGGCGCCTCCCGGTGTCTCATTGAGGTTTCATGCCACGCGATCACCACGCGCTGCTGCTCCCGGCGCACCGCCCTTGACTCTGCCAAAAATTTTGATAAAAACCATCCCGCTATGGACCGGCTCGGTTGGCCTCTGGAGAGGTTCAGTTTCGACAACTCGGTCGCGCGCTACGAGCCATCACACCCGACGCCGTGGCCGAACTGACATGGGACACCTCATGGATTATTGCAAATTTTTACAGACCCAGGATGAGGCGATAGAGCACTGCCGCCTAGTCAATCGCGGCCTGAGTCCCACGGACCCAGGCTGCTGCGCCGTCGTGGCCGGACCCGAGGACAACTTCGCGGTCGTCGACCTGGAGACGGCGAAAGACCTGTTGAGTTTTGGCGAGGCCGGTTCGCTGACGTGCCTCATCGTCACTGGCTAATTAGAGCTCCGCGTCTGAGGAGCCGCGTGCTATGGCTATGATAAATGCCACAGAACAGGTAACCCTCGCGAGCCATCTCTTCTAAAGTCTTAGAATGCTTTTCCATCGTCTGATGATCTTGGATCGCAAAGCCGCTCCACGAGCTGCCTGGTCTAAGTTCGAACGGGATCGGCTGCCTTGTGTTCGGAAGTAGAATCGCCATGTTTTGATCTGCCCGGTTGCGCAGCCGATTCCACATGTTGCGATAGTAGACGAAGACCAGATGCGTTATCGTCGTGGGTCTGTCCCCGTGGTTAACGACCTCCGCTATTAACAATGTCTTCCCTTCGTACTCCGGGATGTTGAAGGCGCACTCTCGGCCCAGCGAGCCGCCATTTCGTGTGCGCGCTTATTTCTAGCCCTGGGTTATAACGCCATCATTAGCAGCCATATCGATTTGTTGTTCGAGAGTGGTTCCCCTCTTATCCTTGTAGCCGTTGGCCCGAAGCGTTTTGTCTAGCACCGAGCGGAACATTCGTGCGGTCGCTCGAAAGCATCCAGCTTCCAGACAAAGTTCACCTTCTCGAAACTCCTTCACGATGCCGTCTGGAACCGATTTCGGTAAAGCCAATCTTTTCCTTGGCTTCTGGGTGAAAAGAACGAAGCGCTAGCTTAACGCGATAGTGCTGCCCGTAATATTCAACGACGCCAAGAGCGCCCCCGCCGCGTCCCGCACAGCGGAAAAGACGATAGTCCACACGGTCCATCTCCTGATTAGGCGGGGTCATTAATTAATGTGGTGATTACACCCAGTGCAGATTGCGACCCAGTGTGATGCCACTCGAAACTTGCTAAAGCCGAGATTTTCCCACCCATTGCATTGTCCGTGCGAAAACCACCTGGCCCGTTGACGCTTTAGTTGCGATCCGACGTATGCCTTATTTGGATTTGCATCAACATCTGAAAAATCTCGAAGAACACGGCCTGTTGAGGCGCATCACGAGACTCATCAACAAAGACACGGAGCTCCATCCCCTGGTCCGCTGGCAATATCGCGGCTTACAAGAAGAAGAGCGCAAAGCATGGTTGTTCGAAAACGTCACGGATGCCAAGGGGCGGAAATACGACATGCCCGTGGTGGTGGGCGCGCTGGCGGGAAATCCTGCCATCTATTTTCTCGGTATGGGCTGCAAAACCGCCGACGAGATGGACGACCGTTGGAAAAAGGCTTTGTCCGAGCCCCTCGCCCCGATCGCTGTGAATACCGCGAAATGCCACGACGTCGTTTACCTCGGGGACGAGCTGGATAAAGAAGGCTGTGGTCTCGACAGATTCCCAGTGCCGATTTCCACTCCGGGTTTTGACAACGGTCCCTACACCACTTGTTCTCATTGGTTTACCAGGGATCCGGAAACCGGAATCCATAACATCGGCAACTATCGCGGCCAGATCAAAGCCCGCAGGCGCATCGGCGTTTTTCCCTCCGGCTTGGGGCAGGACATCTATCTCCATTGGAAGAAAGCGCAGGCCAGAGGACAGCATTTGCCCGCCGCATTAGTGATCGGCGCGCCTCCAGTAGTGTCTTACGTCTCCGTGCAAAAGGTGGCCTATGGTGTCGACGAGATGAGCGTTGCGGGCGCATTGGTGGACCGGCCGATTCCAATGATCAGATGCAAGACAGTGGATATCATGGTGCCGGCGGATGCCGAGATCGTTATCGAAGGCTATCTCAATACCGAATACATCGAGCCCTAAGGGCCCTTCGGCGAATCCCACGGCTACATGCATCCGCGCCAGTTGAATCCGTTCATGGACGTCACCGCGATCACCCACCGTAAAGATGCTATTTATACCTCGTGGCTGAGCCAGCTCACTCCCAGCGAGTCGTCGGTCATTCGTAAGATCGGCTACGACCGCGCATCACGAGTGTTCTTCGTGTTGAAATGCACGAGCCGCTCACCAACACCTATAAATTGGTAATCATTCAGATGCGCCGTCCCAACGAGGCCGAAGTCTGGCGCGCGTTGCACGCCGCCTGTTCGTTTCATCCCGGCGTCGGCAAGATCGTCGTTGCGGTTGACGAGGACATCGACCCTTCAAATGAGGCTGCGGTCTTTTGGGCCATGTGTTATCGCATGAAACCGCACAAGGATGTGCATATCGTCGGCGGTATGGAAAAAGGCCATGCTCCACCGTTTCTGTATCATCATGAAGAGAAAGGGACCGATGTGGTCTCCTATCATTTGCCGGCTGATGAATCGGCGATGCTCTGCAACGCGATTCTCAAAGAGCCCTTTCCACCGGTGTCCCTGCCGAAGCGTGAGTATATGGAGAACGCGAAGAAAATTTGGGAAGAGCTGGGTTTGCCGAAGCTGAGACCACAGATGCCCTGGTTCGGATACTCGCTCGGGCAGTGGGACGAAGAGCTGGATCACGAAGCCGATCTTGCGGTTCAAGGGCGGCACTTCGAAACGGGTGAAAAGTTAAAAGCGGGAAGGGTGAAAGCAAAATAAGAACTCGTTAGACGTCAGAGCAAGTTGCGCTTGATGCGACGGGTCCAGGTGCGGGTGAAGAACAGATCATCATCTTCATAGGCCACAAGTTCAGCTTCGAGTTGGAACTCCTCAGGGCTCGAGGAAAAACGGGTACATGTCTCGACGCGGGTCTTCCACGCGCCGCGGCGAAACCAGGTCTTCTGAATAACCTCAGCCTGAGCCATTCCCGGATCCTCTTCGCCGATACGAAAACGCTTGAGCGTCGTGTGGCCCACCTCCAGACCGATCGCCTTGATTCGCGTTAGCTTGGCGCTGTCCAAATCGCCGCGGCCGCTGGAGACGGTATAGATTGTCTCGTTGGTGGTGCGGTCCCGCTCGACAATCCGTTTGAGAGCAGCGGGCCGAAGCTCGGTTGTCTCTGCCGCCGCGCGCTCGGGCGATTCGAATGGCCTCAGCAGGTTGTCTTTCGGATCTGGCGGTCGCACCGGAAGATCCACAAAACTGGCACCGGTGAAAAGGCTCACCGTCACGGGCTGCGGCGCCGGCCAGGCGATCGGCCAGTAACTGGTGGAAATGGCCAAACGCAATTTGTGCTTGGGGGAAAATGCATGAGCGATATCGTTCATCGTTACGCTTATCAGGTAGCGCTTGCCGGGCTCTATGGGCTCGGGATGCTCATGGCCACTGCGATGCGTGAGGTTCAGCAGTCCATAGGTCACACGACTGGACGCGCCGTCGGGAGCGACGTCGTTCAAACGGACGGCGATCAAGGCCACCGGTTGGTCGGCCGCGACTTCTAGTGTTACCGCCGGAGCGCCCAGGATTTCTAGCCTTTCCCGCAGCGGCTCGGAGTCGAACGTTAAAGAACAGCCATCGTCGCCGCGCTGGTCCGGCGGCGCTTCTCCCGGCGCGCCAAACCCGCACCATTCACCGGCGCCGAACCCCGTCGTTTGCGGCGAGCGAAAGTCGAGTTGTGTTTTGATGGTCGGGACGCTACCCAGCCGGCCCGGATCGAGCCAATGACGTTTGCGCATGATGCGCGGCGACGGCCATTCGGTTTCCGCCACCCAGCGACCGGGGCGATGCTTATAGAACGGCTTCGGCAGCACGCTCTCCTGCATCCAAACTTGGAGCATCGGCTCCGCCATCATGCCTCTATCGATGCCTTTCAACCAGTGATCCCACCAACGCAGCGCCTCCTGTAGAAATCCGATGGCGGGGCCGGGCACGCCGTCGTGCGGATATAGATGTGCCCAGGGCCCGATGAGGCCTTTACGCGGCGCCTTGAGCCCGCTCAATAGTCGGAGGATTGCGTTGCTGTAGGCATCGGCCCAGCCGCCGATGGCATACACCGGGCAGGTGATGGCGCCGTAGTCTTCGCACACGGAGCCATGTTTCCAATAATCGTCGCGCCGAGGATGTTCGAGCCATACCTCAGGAAAAAAGACGGCGTGTTCGAGACGGTCGCGCCACATGGCGCGCCAGCGCTCGCCGGCAAGCTCAGGATCTGGCGGGTAGGCGTTGTAGCTCATCAACACCGAGCCCCAGGTCAGATTTTCGTTTAGCAGACAACCGCCCATATAGTGCACGTCGTCGGCATAGCGGTCGTCCGTGGAGCAGACGGTAATGATCGCCTTGAGCTCGGGTGGGCGACGCGCCGCCACTTGCAAGGAGTTGAAGCCGCCCCAAGACTTGCCCATCATACCGACAGCGCCGCTGCACCACGGCTGTTGCGCGATCCAGCGGATCACTTCTAAAGCGTCGTCGTGCTCTTGTTTCAGATATTCGTCCAGCAAAAGGCCTTCCGAGTCGCCTGAGCCTCTGAGATCGACGCGCACGGCGGCGTATCCATAACCGGCGAAGTAATGGTGCATGGGCTCGTCGCGCGCGCGCGTGAAGTCCCGCTTGCGGTAGGGGATATATTCCAAGATGGCCGGCACCGGGGTTGTCTCCGCATCAGCTGGCAGCCAGATGCGCGCAGCCAGACGACACCCATCCGGCATTGGGATCCAGCAGTTCTCAATGACGCGGACAGCGTGGGGAAAACGATCGATGATCTTCATCGATGCTCCGTTAGCGCTCCATTATACCGGATTCTTGTTGGCTAATCTGAAAATCTTCTTGGGAAGGGGTTGCCGTTAAGAGGCTGCGTTAAAGTTCAACGAGGTCTTGAACCTGACTTTCGGATTCACGCAGCTGTCTCGGCGGGGGAGGGTTCGACTGGAACATCGACGCGAGTCGATCGCGGACTTTGAATCCCGTCTCAGGATTCCAGCAATTGATAATGGCGAGTCTGAACCCGCCCGGCGGCATCGAGTGCATCTCCGGAGGTCTGTCGTCGTGAAAAGTTATTTGAATGCTGGAAACTCCCTGCCAACCGAGAAATTCGCTCAGCGCACGATGATCCGGTTTCTTATAGTGGGGACCGTGCGCCCCGAAAAGGACGATGCTGTAGCCTGTCCGGCGGGCGTCATCGCAAAATCGCCAATGGCCGTTCGTATAGAGATCGACAACGGACTCGACCCAACCCGGGCCGTAGAGGTCGGGCCACTGGTCGGCGAACCGCAAGTGGGCCTCGATGATCGTGGCGCCAATGGTCTCAAAATTCACGCAACCCGTATAACCTTTCAGGTGCTTTCGCAGCCAATCGCCGCAGTACCGTTCGAGGTCGGGACGTGCTTCCCGCAAAATCACCCAGTAGTCGAAAGTACCCTGGTCCAGGGCTTCGCCAACGGTGTGACGCCACCATACCGGCTCGCCGTCGATTACAGCCGCATCAGTGCTCACGTGTTCGCCAGTAAGAAGCGGCATCCACATATGTGCAGGCTGGACCTCGGCCTTGAACTGCTCGGGTGATTCAATGATCTTGCCGCCGCTGCCCATGCCTCGTAGGTTGTAGATCGGCTTACTGAAAACAGGAAATTGGCGCGGCATGATATCATGCGGGGCGTTTTCCAGCCCTTGGGTTTCACAGATGAGTAGTTTGTTGTAGATCCAGCGGTGCTCGGGAAATAACTGGTAGGCTAGCTCGTCGTCTGTGGGAACGACGACATTATCAGGACATGAAACGCCGGTGAAATATTGGTAGCGCCAGGGATCTGATTCAACGATCGGCATCGTTACACCGCCCGCTGGAACGGCCTGGTTGCCTGCGCCAAACGAGAGCCGGCCGCACGCACATCAAAAGAATGGATTAATTTCATATTATCCGTGTAGGTTTTCGGGTTACAACTTTGTCTCAGTCGTGAGACCTTTTTGCTTTTCTTTGTTGGTTTAGCGAAGAGCGATTTCCATCCAAACACTCGGTAAGACCTGGAAAGATTTATCGTTTCACTTTTCAGCGCACCACTTCTTCAGACGGTTGTAAGCCTTACCGTTGTTACAGTGCAAAGCGAGGACCAGCCTCTGGAGCAATCGCCAGGTTGGCCGAAATGACGGAACAAATCGGGTAACGAATTTCTGCGAGGCCACAATAGACTGCGACATCGGATAGGGAACGATTTTTACCCTACGGCGTTATTCGCACTCATAAAGTGAAGAAGGTCGATATGGAATTGGAAATATAGCTCATGCTCTTCGCGGTGGCTGGCCACTTCGACAAACAGCATGGAGAGACAACCAACCTCAGACCCCCCGACGTGATGAGGAGCTAGGATTGCCTTTCAAGCGGCGGTAATCGAGCTCGCCAAAACGAACGCCCATGTGAAAAGCAAATGCGCGACGATTGACGACCGTACTTTTTTGTCAGTGAAAGACCAGGTTTGTCTTCTAACGAAGCTCGGTGTCATGGAAGAACAAGTACTTGGTACCGGCACATTGCTTGCGTGGGAACCGTCCGCACGGGAACTCGGCTCTGATATGAACCAATCAAAATTGAAACTGGTGTGGGTTAACGCGACATGGCTTTCCAATCGAAAAAGAACTAAACGAAACTTTTCTAGCGAGACAGATAAGCCGGTAAACCCGTTTGTCCGAGGATGGCGATGGCTGCGCGTCAACGGTTCTGCGATCTCGGCGCTGGTCCTTTTTATCGCGGTTCCCTGGTATTTAGGCAGGTTTTACGTTCAGTTGGAAAACACCGATCAGGCGCTTTACGGTGACGACGGGTTAGTAAAACGGGTCAACGGTTTGCGCAACGACGTCATCTGGATGAGGGGGTTTGTTACCGGTACGTACGGAGAGAAAGCCGTTGCTCAGGGTTATAGGAAGAATGAAGTCAAAATTTTGCCGGTAAGCTTTTCACAGTCGCAATTCACTTTTAAACCCATATTCCAAACAGAGGAAACCGCTTCTGGACGACTTCAATACAACTTGGAGGTTACTCTCATACGGGCGACTCGTGAAGAAATGGTTTTATCCGTGATTCGAAAGTTCGGGCGTAACGATTTCGCAAACAATACCGTAAAAGTGCCCCTTATACCGGGCGCAACCTTCGAACTGACCAAGGAAGTTTACGTCGAAGGTATGCCGCGGATTTTTGCGACCATGTTGGAACGTCCCACTCAAGAGACGGCTATTGTTGCAATCGGACCCAAAGAATCCGCGTGATCCTAGCCTGTCCGTAGATACACCATCCCATCTCCCTTCCGCCGATCGGCGCGGCGAACTCCCCCTGCCGACCATCCTTTGCTGACTAGCAATTGGTATGATCCTCAGTAGATTCACTGAAAGTCTGGACTGCTTTGGCCGTATGAAACTAGAGTCGATGGGAAACCTGATCGTAACGTCGACCACGACTTGGCCGGCAGAGTTAACGCAGGTCTTTATCTTCGCTCTTCAGCGGAAGACCCTCGACCTGAAAATTCCTCCTCGTGAATCCGCCTTTGCGTAGTGTCGAGTATCGAGCGTTTAGAAGCTTCAGCGGGCGCTTAATTTCACAGTTTTTCCCAGGAGATCAGAAGAACGCCAAGAATCACCAGCGCTGTCGCGCCGACCTTTCGCGGGGTGAGTTTTTCCACATCTTTGAGAAACAGCATAGAGAGCGGCAGGATGAAGAGAGAGGAGGCGTTCACCAGCGGTGATATAATCGAAACTCGCTCCAGGCTGAGCGCTGTGTAGCTCAAAACGTAAGAGAGAAAGTTCATGAACCCTGAAATCGCGAAGTATTTCAGGCCGATATTGGCGGATTGCGGCAACGGTTTCTTCTCGCCGAACATCAAGTATACGGCAGTCATGGTGAGGAATGACGTTGTCGCTGCTATGGCGGCACCGACTACCGGAGATGGGATCTGAACTACGGCAAAACGCACGACGTTATCCCGCGCCGCGAATAGCAAAGCCGCGGCGAGCGGGAAGCCGAGATCGCGCGTCCGCCAGGTCTTGGCGGCGCCTTTCCATGAGAGCGCGATGATTCCCCCGACGATGGACATGGCGCCAAGAACATTGGTCGTCATCGGCCGCTCTCCAAGAAACGCAATGGCGATGGCGATGGCAAAGAGTGGCCCGGCATTGGTCAGGCAGGAAGTGATCGGCGCTCCGAGCCGCTCCATACCTTTGAAGATAAAAAAGCGTGCAATGCCGGGAACGAAAATGCCGACGGCGACGAAAAGGCTATACACCGGCAGCTTGAGATCGATGTTGTCGATGAACAACAAGACATAGAGCCAAAGCAATACCGCGTTGACACCCAGGTTGGCGAGCAGGCCTCTGAAGTAGTCGATGGATAGCACGCCGCGATTGATGAAAACCATCGCAGCCGCGAACCAGAAAGAACCGAAAAGCGCGAGGAGAATGGCGACCATGAGGATTAACCGAGGAACTTACCTTGTGACGACTACCCAATCAATGATTTGCGCCCGGCGACGGATGAGAGGCGGTAATGATTTGAGTTGCAGCCGTGTTTGATGATTACGAGACCTGGTGAGAGGGTTTCTACGATTTGTCTTTCCAGACGTTGTCAAAGAAACCGCTCTTGGTTATTTCGTCGCTAGAACCGATGCGATTCGTTTCATCTGAAACACTCCTGTTCCGGATCTGGGACTTGATGGTCTCCAAAACGGGGGGAATATCAGAAAGTAGAGACGGGAGCTAGTGGTATGACTCTTGTGCCGGTCCTTCCTGAGCCCATTTTTCTCTGCTACATTGCCTCCGCGATTTGCCGGTGCGCTCATACCTGAATATACTCAATCGAACCAACACGCTTGGTGACTGCTGACGCTGACGAAGGGAAAGGGTTATGCTCGCAAGAACAACCTTGTGGATGGAGGCGCTCGTACTTTTACTTGGGGTCGCGGAAGGCGCCCATGCGGGAGCAACGGCGGATTCAGCTCTCAAAAAGGGCTTCCTACGGTGTGGCGTGAACACCGGCCTTGCCGGCTTCTCCCAGCCGGACAGCAATGGAGAATGGCGCGGCATCGACGTCGATCTTTGCCGCGCGGTCGCTGCCGCTCTGTTCGGCGACGCACGGAAGATTCGCTTTACGCCGTTGACCGCGCAGCAACGATTCACCGCTTTACAGTCGGGAGAAGTCGATATTCTTTCACGCAATACCACGTGGACGCTCACGCGCGATACTAGTCTCGGACTCAACTTCGTCGGCATCAATTTTTACGACGGCCAGGGTTTCATGGTCACAAAAAAGCGTAACGTCAAGAGCGCGAAACAGCTGGACGGCGCCGCGGTGTGCGTGCAACCCGGCACGACCACCGAACTCAATCTCGCCGACTACTTTCGCGCCAATAATATGAAATTTAAGCCGGTGGTGATTGAGAAGTTGGAGGAAGTGCTCAACGCGTATTTCGCCGGGCGCTGCGACGTTTACACCACCGACGTGTCTGGGCTCGTCGCGGCGCGGATTTCGCGCGCGGCCAATCCCGCCGATCACGTGATCCTCCCGGAGGTTATTTCCAAGGAGCCCTTTGGGCCTGTGGTGCGACACGGTGACGATCAGTGGTTTGATGTCGTCAGGTGGACGCTGTTCGCGATGATCGAGGCCGAGGAGCTTGGGCTCACGTCGAAGAACATCGATCAGGCAGCGAAGAACGTCAATCCGGTCATCCAACGCTTCGTCGGCGCCAAGGGCGAGTTCGGTAAGATGCTGGGCTTGGACAATCGCTGGGCCTACAACATTATCAAACAGGTGGGCAACTACGGCGAGAGCTTCGAACGCCACCTGACTCCGTTGGGCGTCGATCGCGGCATCAACAAGCTTTGGAATCGTGGCGGACTCATGTACGCGCCGCCGATACGCTGATCGCCCCCGAACTTTCTGAAATTTGATGCCCTTTGAATTTTATCGCTCCGCCCGTACTGCCGGCGCAAGCAAAGTAACGTGGTCTTGGAGTTTGCCGCGTGTTCGATCCATAGTTTATCAAGCTGTGGTGGTGGCCGCGGTCGGCCTCGGCGCTTGGTATTTTATTTCGAACGCGGTGGAAAACCTCGCGGCGCGGCGGATTGCCAGCGGCTTTGGTTTTCTGTTGCGCGAAGCCGGTTTCGAAATCGGCGAGACCACGTTCCTTTCCTACCATGCTGGAGATACGTACCTAAAAGCTCTCGCGGTTGGGTTGTTCAATACCCTCCGCGTCGCGGCACTGGCAATTATCTTTTCGACTGTACTCGGCGTATTAATCGGTTTGGCGCGGTTATCGCTCAACTGGCTGCTCGCGAAGCTCGCTGCGATTTATGTCGAAGTGATCCGCAACGTGCCGCTCGTCGTACAACTCTTTTTTTGGTACGCGCTGATTACCGAGAGCCTTCCTGCGCCGTCCGAGGCGCTGAGCCCGGTGACGGGAGTCTTTCTCAGCAACCGCGGTTTCGCGTTTCCGATCTTTGGCTCTGTGACGCCATTGGCGCTGGACTACCCGGTCCTCAGAGGTTTTAACTTTTCCGGCGGCGGCTTGCTGTCACCCGAATTCGCCGCGATGTTTCTCGGCCTGACGCTCTACACGGCGGCATTCATCGCTGAAATCGTGCGTGGCGGAATTTCAGCGGTGGATCGCGGACAGTTCGAGGCCGCATATTCGCTTGGACTCAGCCATCGGCAAGTCATGCGATTCATCGTCCTACCACAGGCGCTGCGCGTTATCGTGCCCCCGACAACCAGTCAATACCTCAACTGCACCAAAAACAGCTCCCTCGCCGTGGCCATCGGTTATCCCGACCTGGTCTCCATCGTGAATACGACGATCAACCAGACCGGTCAGGCCATCGAAGGTATCTCGATCATCATGCTCGTCTATCTGACGATCAGTCTTGCCATCTCCGGGTTCATGAACTGGTATAACCGGCGCTTTGCGCTCAGAGGAAGCAAGGCATGAATCTCGGGATAGACGTAACGAAGCCACGGACGATGTTTGCGCTCTCATGGTTGCGCGCCCGGCTTTTTTCCAATTGGTCCAATTCTCTCGTAACCCTGGCCATTCTTTATCTCGCTTGGAAGATCGTTCCACCGCTGATCGAATGGGCGTTCATCCACGCGGTCTGGTCGCCGGAAAACCCAAGACTCTGCCGTGATGCGATCGGCCACGGTGCCTGCTGGGCTTTCATCGCGGACAAATACCGCTTCATTTTGTTCGGCACGTTCCCCTTCGACCAGCAGTGGCGACCGGCCTTAGTCATCGCGATATTGGTCGGACTTTACGCTTTAAGCGCCTTGCGGGGCCTGCGGCGGACCAACCTCGTTTCTCTTTGGCTCGCGGGTTTTGCGGCCATCGGAGTGCTCATGTGGGGCGGCCTATTCGGCCTGAGCTACGTCGAGAACGAGCGCTGGGGTGGTTTAACGTTGACCCTCTTGATTGCGACTTTCGGCATTGGGTTCGCGTTTCCGCTTTCGATCCTGCTGGCGCTAGGGCGCCGATCGGAAATGCTGTTGGTTCGTTGGCTCTCCATCGGCTTCATCGAGTTGATCCGCGGCGTCCCATTGATTTCCGTTCTTTTCATGGCTTCGGTGATGCTGCCGCTTTTCCTGCCCGCGGGAGTGTCCATCGACAAGTTGCTGCGGGCGCAGCTCGCCATGATCTTTTTTGCCGCCGCCTATCTGGCCGAAGTCGTGCGTGGTGGCCTGCAAGCCATACCCAGCCAACAGGAGGAAGCAGCCGAGGCGCTTGGACATTCCTATTGGCAACGAACGTGGTACGTGGTCCTACCCCAAGCGCTACGGATTGCGATCCCGCCCCTGGTGAATACGTTCATCGGCTTTTTCAAGGACACTTCCCTTGTCGTGATTATAGGGCTCTTTGATTTTCTGACGACGATCAAGGTTTCTCTCACAGAGCCGGCCTGGACCGGATTCGGTGTCGAAGCCTATTTGTTTGCCGCTTGCGGCTACTTTCTCTTCTGCTATCCCATGTCGCGCTACAGCCAAACCCTCGAACGGGAAAGCAGGCTCGGCGGAGGGATACGTATGTTCCGGGAGAATTGAGATGAGGCCGGAGAGATTGCGGTCGGGCGATTAACTTTTACCGAAAGTTCTGAATAGGTCTTCTGCGTCTCTTGGTCTTCGCTACGCTCATAAAAGTTACTATTGCGATTATAGGTACAGCTCCAGTGATCAACAATAGAGTTACGATATCAATCATGGCCGATCCTTTCTTGCTGCATCAAAAGCAACACCGATGCCAGACAGCAAAGGATAAAGAAATCCAGCAGTTAGTCCGGATTTATAACAGCTAAATGTGTGTCCGTCACGGTGCAGCTGCCATTATTGGCATTCGGCAGATGCGCGAAGAGTTTCGCAACGGATTTTTAAAGTGACAATAAATTGACCGATAAAACTCAAGCTTCAAAATCAACGGTGAGACCGTGCAACCTATCAAAGACGATAGATCGGGTTGTCCAGGATTCCTTTTTAGAATTTCAAATGTCTAAACGACTTAGACTCAAGAAGGTGTGAGTTACGGGAGGATCTTTCTTGCGGACGTGACGAGTCTGGTCTGCTCGATGCCGGTTTTGCCCGGTTCTCTAGGACGATTAGCTTGCTGATCATGAGCTTCGATGTTTTTAGGCTGACCTTCTAACGTTTGTCTCAAAACTTCTTCCTGCACGGAATTCTTATTGTTCCCGGACTTTCCAGTGTCGACCAGCAGGTTGTCGTCGTTGATAAAAACTGCAGCGGCGAAGACAGTCGTCCAGAGACCATCTTTGTTGCCGACCGCAGACTGGGTGACATTAGTGGTACGAACGATCTTCCCCGACATCTTAAAGATTTGTTCTCGCTCGTCCCAATCCAATTCAGGATTAAATTCGATCCCCAAGGTAGTCGCCAGCATGCTGGCGGCGAGGTCTTCCGCATACTCCCCGGCTTTTTCGTCTGTCTCGCCAAACGAATGATGCTCGGAAAGGTAACCATGCATAGAAGAGTCTGCGGGGATCGCCAATCCGACGGATGCTGCAATGAGGCGATTCGGCTCGTTGTTACTTTCTCGATCATAAACTGCAAATACAATCTCACCGGGCCGTAAGAGCTTTAGTCCTTCCTCTTTGGGGATAATCTTACAGCCTGGAGGATAAATGCTGGAGACGAGAACTAAATTGCAGTGGGCCAGGCCAGCAACCCTAAGTGCCATCTCAAAAGAAGCCAGCTTTTCCTTATGAACGCCGACTCCTTTAGTGAAAAAAACTTTCTTGGGAACCATTTTGCCGGATTTTAGCACGACAAAGATAAACGGACAAGAATATTTTCTATAT
>WNFP01007316.1_pt1 | contig 13798 bp, 12 predicted proteins | sample 5400201 | NCBI WGS metagenome assembly WNFP01 (sample SAMN13153355, study PRJNA577476) | soil metagenome | isolation source: 115 cm saprolite under Madrone tree | place: USA:California | collected 2016-06-14
GCGCTGGACCTCGACGCGCTGAAGGTGGTGCTGGCAAAAAAGTGGTAGGCCCGCGGGCGGAACGAGAAGCGGTGCGTGTCGTGCGAGAGGAAGCACGGCTCAGCGAGCGACGCGCCTGTGGGTTGATCGGGATGCACCGTGGGAGCTGGCGGTACGAGCGAAGGGAACGGAACGAAGCGGCGTTGCGGGCTCGGCTGGGCGGTGGAGTCTCTTCTCGTACCTCTACCCCCAAATCGAGTCTCATCGCCTTATTATTATGTGTTGCCCGTATGCCAAAATATAACGGCGCTGTGGGACTAGATAAGATGTGTCATTATGAAGAAGCGCGTGACATTTGAGATTTTCCAATTGTCGTTAATTACGTCGAACATCGAGGGGTAACGGAAGAGCTTTTCAATTTGGGGATGAACCTTGGGAACCTCGAAGATGCGGATCATGCATGTGATCAACACTCTCGCCACCGGCGGAGCCGAGATGATGCTGTTGAAGCTCCTCTCCGCCACCGATGGAAATTGGGATCCCGTAGTCGTATCGCTCGCGGATGAGGGAACGATTGGACCGCGGATCTTAGCACTCGGTATCCCGGTCTACAGCCTGGGTTTGCGTCGGGGCGTCCCGAGCCCCTTTCGCGCGCTCTCCATCATTCCTTTCGTGCGCCGATTCCGTCCGCAGCTCATCCAAGGCTGGATGCCTCATGGCAATTTCATGGCGAGCCTGGCCGGGGTCTCTTCACAAAACCGCGCGCCGGTGCTCTGGAATATTCGGATGTCCGTTTACGACATTGCCAAGGAGCACCTGCTGACTGCGGCTGCTATTCGGCTCGGAGCCTTTCTGTCCCGGCACCCAGCGGCTATTGTTTACAACAGCCAGATCGGCGCAAGGCAGCACGAGGCGTTAGGCTACCACCCCGCGAAACGAATCGTCATTCCCAACGGATTCGATTGCCAGATGTTTCGTCCTGACGACTACGCGCGCCGACAAGTTCGCGCCGAGCTGGGAGTCGGAAACGACACTATCTTGGTCGGATTGGTCGCACGCTATCATTGCTTGAAAGACCACGCTGGCTTTCTGCGGGCTGCTGGCTTGGTGGTCCAAGCGCATCCTGCAGTTCACTTCGTGCTCGTCGGAAAGGGTATGAGCAGGGAAGAGTCTACGCTTATGAAGCTCATCTCCGAACAGCTATTGCAGGACCGCATCTCCCTGCTTGGAGAGCGATATGACATACCGCCCCTTACCGCTGCCCTCGACATCGCCTGTTCTGCTTCGACGGGCGAAGGATTTTCCAACGCCATTGGTGAAGCCATGGCATGCGGCGTTCCCTGTGTCGTCACAGACGTGGGTGACAGCACGTATATCGTCGGTGATACCGGCCTTTCGGTACCGCCACGCGATCCCGAGACCTTGGCTCAAGCCATTAGCCGGCTCATTGATGCTGGCGTTACCCGCCGGAGACAACTCGGGGCTGCAGCGCGGCGTCGTATAGAAAGCGAATTCTCACTCCCGGCAATCGTCCGTCGCTACGAAGATCTCTATGAAAAACACCTGTCGCTGATTTGAAGGGGCACGGCTTTCAGCCGTGCCGCAAGTTCAGCCGGTTTGCGGGAATGAACCAAGGAGAAAGGGCCAAAGCGCCGGAGGCGCGACTGCCTCACAAAGTAGACCTGGTTGCAGCGCATACCCAGTAAGGCTCTGAATCGGAAAATCGAATGTTTGTGAGCCCGGCAGACTCTAACATTTCCATGATCTGTTGTTGGGTAAATCGCTTCTCGAGTTTTGTTCCGAACCTGTCCAGTGCATCAGTTCGCATGGAATAAAAACTTCGATCTGCATAGAACTTGAGTGGCCAGGAATCGGAAACTGGCAGGTACTTTGCGGTACGGGCCAAGGGCCAATACACACATGTAGCGATGATTTGGGAGAGCGCATATCGGAGGGAAAACGGAAGCGTGCTAGTGAAGCGGCGCACTAAGTCGGTAACCTTCCAAACTGCCCTGAACCAGGCTGGACGATTGTCGAACGCGTAATAGAGGTAGAGCAGCAAGGTCCCGTCGCGGCAGAGTTTCTTGGCAAGGCTGTGTATTGCGCCTTCCGTATCCGGTACGTGGTGCAGGACACCTAGGGAGAAGATTAGATCGAAGTACGCATCGGAAAACGGCAAAGTGTCAGGGCTAGATTCCACGAAAGAGACGTTAGCCGTTTGGACGTTGCGTCGGGCAACTTGCAGGGCCTCCCGACTGGCATCTGCAGCTACCAGGTCGCCGACCAGCGGAGCAACAAGTATATCCCATCGCCCGCTGCCGCATCCCATGTCTAGGGCTCTTGCAGGCTTCTTGCTCCAGTCTATTAGAGAAAAGTATTTGCGGAACATTTCTGCGCGTTCGCAATCGTCCATCCCCGCCTGGGTAAATGCGCTCCACTCTTGGCCAAAGCCTTTGACGGTTTCGACGTCAAGGTTGTTAGTCTTTGTCGTGGTTTCTGTCATTTTACTTCAGATTGTACGCCTGAATCCGAAAACGACACGAGGATGTTGCACAAATTCCTCTGGAGACTATCGAATACTCTGGACATTGCTATCTTACCATTTATACTGCTGCGGAACGGGCATGCTCTTGAAGGAGATTCGATGGCTGGCCATCGAGGCCATATCGTAGCCCTCTTCTGTGCGTCTTGTGGAATTTGTGCGTGCGCCAAACAGATGGCGCCCCTCACAGAAGGACCTATTAATCAGATTCCAAAATCTCCCGCGGCTCTGGGAGCGCTAGACTTCTTGGGAGGAATCTACGGTCAACCGTTCACGATAGCGGTCGGCGACATCTACTCCAATGGCTCTGTTCAACCCCTTGGAACAAAGAATGATGGATTCGGAAGCTTAACTCCGCTTATACCTCCCGGTCTGGAAAGTCTCATCTCCCCGCCTCTTGCACCTCGCGAACAACATATCGGTCGTAAGAACAGAGACACCCGACTGGCCGATTTCACCAATGACGGATTTCTCGATGTTATTAGCAATACGTATGATTGCGTTGATCCGCTAAATCCAGACGATATCGCCAGACTATACAAAAACAACGGCGATGGCACGTTTACGGAAGTCTTGAATCCGTTCAGAGATTTGAATGGAAATCCCATCAAACTCCAAGGTCGCGGCGAGACAATTGTCGTAGCGGATTTTAACAACGACGGATTCTTAGATATATTCATTCCGTACTATACCTATGAATCCGCGGATCCTGATCCGGATGGTCCTCGAGGCGCAATTTGTGAAAACTCCCCGCAGTCTTATCTTTTGATTAACGACGGTACCGGACATTTTACGGATGTGGCCGATGCTGCGAAGGTGAGCCTTAGAAACTTAAGTCCCACTGTCGAAGGAGCTCAGGCGCTTGATTTCAAGAATGATGGCCTAATCGACCTATATGGTGGCAGCCATCTGTTTATCAATACTGGCATAACGAACGGCATCCCGCATTTTGTTGATCGGGCGGGTGCCCTGGGCTTGCCTAAGTTTTCCGATGAGGGCGCAAAATTCATCGATGCATACAATGACGGCTTTCTCGATCTGGTTCTTCTCGACCCCAATAAAGGACCCACTCTTTTTAAGTTTGAACAATCCAGATTTGTAGCGCAACCAACAGCATTGTCGACAGACATCAACAGCAGCGTTTTTGGCTTAAACGCATATGATATCAATAATGACGGCTCAGAAGACTTCGTAATTGTTGGGGGTGACAACTGCGACCCAAAGATATTCCTCAACACCGGTTCTGGCTTTGCACGTGTATCGCCCCAGCCTCGTCCACTCACACTGGATAAATTCGGCGATCCCCTTGGTGGATTTTGCCGTGCAGCCGGAGCTATGGCATTCGGTGATGTCAATAACGACGGTCGAATAGATATTTTTTATCCGTCTTTTATTTTTATGTACGCATTTATTAACAATACTAGCAATCATAACCCAACATTTCTTATAGACGTCTTGGGTCCCAATGGAGAACACAACCAGCAGGGACGGGTTGTTAGAATGTCTCCCCAGTCGAGACCCGACGTGATCTTTACAAGAGTGGTGGACAGCGGATCGGGTTATCTGTCTCAGAATCAATATCCATTGCTAATCGCGAGCCCATACTCAGAGCAGCATGTGGTCACGCTTTCCCTCCCTCAAAACTTTAACTCAAATAAATTGGCAAACATAAGTTTCACAATTTCGCCGGGACAGAGGGCGCGGGTGTTTGCACCTTCAGTGGCGAACCCGAATGGACGAGTGGAACTTGCCCCGATGCGGCCGTTCACCTTCGATCCAGCCCTGTGCCCGGCGGCGCAGGGAATTTTGGAGTGAAGAATTGCGAAGTATTTCTGGCTAATTGTGTTCCAAGCAAATATGAAGGAGGATTTGTCAGTGAAACGAGCATTTTTGATACTGGTTGTTGCAGTTCTTTTTGTCGTGTTTTATCCAAGCTCGATGGCACCAGGACAGGCATTCCCTGTAAACATAATTGCAGTCGATGTGCGGAACGACGGCTCGTTTATCATCGATATTTCTCAGGCAACCACGAGCTCCCCGGCATGTGCATCTGTCACAAATCGATTGTCGGCCAATTCAAATACTGCGGGCGGTAAGGCCCTATTGCAGCTAGCGATCTCGGTGTATCTGTCTGGCAAGCTTGTTTCTATTGATGGAACAGGTGCGTGTAGCGAATATTCCAACATCGAGTCTATTTTTCGAATACAAGCTGGTTGAGGATTTTATCGAGGGAAGCAGTTCGGAAGCCGGAAACTGCTGGCACGAAAACTCAGGAACTGGGAGAAAGAGTACAACGAGATCGACCGTATCTTGCGCCCAAAGGGAAAACGCCTGCCGAGCGAGTTCGCGAACTCGCTCAGCCAGCTCAATCTATAAGGAATCTCTCTTGACTAATACAGAACCCTACATTTGTCGGATTCAACTTCGGAGACGAACAACGGGAGGTCTGGGATAGTGAACATCTTGGTCACGGGCGGGGCAGGATACATTGGGAGCCACGCCGCCGCCGCCATAGAGAAATCTGGCCACACTCCTATTATTTTTGACAACCTTTCCGCCGGCCATTTGTGGGCTGTCGAATCAAGCAAGTTCATCGAAGCTGATTTGGCTGCTAAGTCCTCTATCCGGCGAGCAATTGAGGAGTACCACATCGATGCAGTGATCCATTTTGCTGCGCACGCTTATGTTGGAGAATCGGTCGTCCATCCACGCAAATACTTTCAGAATAATGCTGTCAACACTCTGAACCTCTTGGATGTGATGCTGGATCTTGCTGTGAAGTGCATCGTGTATTCGTCAACTTGCGCCATCTACGGTATTCCCGAAAGAATGCCAATTTCGGAGGAGCATCCCCAGCGCCCCGTGAATCCTTACGGCGAAAGCAAATTATTTATTGAACGGGTGCTCGACTGGTACGGGAAGGCCTACGGTTTGCGGTGGGTAGCATTGCGCTACTTCAACGCGGCAGGCGCTTCGGGGCAACTCGGAGAATGCCACGACCCGGAAACACACCTCATTCCCCTCGCAATCGACGCGGCACTGACTGGGGTTCCTATGTCGATTTTCGGTACAGATTATCCGACTGAGGATGGAACCGCTGTCCGGGACTACATCCACGTGGATGATCTCGCCTCGGCGCACATCGCCGCATTGGAATATCTTATTAAGAAAAGTGCAAGCCGCGCTTTCAATTTGGGCACCGGCCGTGGATACTCCGTCCGTCAGGTACTTGATATGGTGGAGCGTGTCGGCAAGAAGCCCGTTCCTTATCGCGCCGCTGACAGACGTCCTGGGGATCCGGCTGTATTGGTAGCTGACAATCGGGCAGCGATTGAATTACTTGGCTGGAAGCCCCAGCGTTCGTCACTTCGTGAGATCGTCGAGAGTGCTTGGCTCTGGCATGCAAGCTCGGCCAAGCAAAAAAGTACATGCAAACTGTAGTTTTTGTTTTTCTAATTTTGCGGACGATCCGTAGAGGAGAGTAGGCAGTTAGACTTTGGGGCAAATAGCCCGATGCAGCAGGTCTCATCCTCTGCAGTCAAACTTACTGCCCTGCACAACTGTCATTCATTATGTGTGGAATCGCTGGGTTCTGGCAAACCAAACGAGGAACCGAAGATCCTCTTGAAACCCTGGATCGCATGGGGACGGCTCTGGCGCATCGCGGCCCCGACGATTCCGGCACCTTTCATGACGACGTAACCGGAATAGGTTTGGCATTTCGACGACTTTCCATTCTGGACCTCTCACCCGAGGGACATCAGCCGATGTTTTCCCTCTCCGGCCGCTACGTCATCATCTTTAATGGTGAAGTCTATAACTTCGAGGAGGTCAGAGCTGAACTTGGAGCGCGCCGATGGAGGGGCCATTCTGATACCGAAGTTATGCTAGCGGCGATTGAGCAATGGGGAGTAGAATCCGCTGTGAAACGGTTTGTTGGCATGTTTGCCTTTGCTCTGTGGGACCGCCAGGAAAGTACACTTTACCTCGTTAGAGACCGCCTGGGAATTAAGCCGCTTTATTATGGACACGCCGGCGGGGACCTTGTTTTTGGCTCTGAACTGAAAGCCATCCGTCAGCATCCAGACTTTTATGGTGAAATCGATCGCGATGTCCTTGCCCTCTACCTCCGCCACAACTATGTTCCCTCGCCACATTGCATCTACAAAGGCCTCTACAAGTTGCGGCCGGGCCATATTCTGATGCTTAGCTCTGCCATGGCCGCACCGGCGTCGCACCCATTTTGGTCGGGCAACGATGTGGCTCGGGAAGGACTGCGGTCACCGTTCGCTGGCTCAGATGCGGAGGCAATCGAGCAGCTCCAGCAGCAGCTCCTGTCGGCTGTCCGCCTTCGCATGATTGCCGATGTTCCTCTTGGGGCTTTTCTTTCTGGCGGAATCGATTCCAGTGCCGTTGTCGCGCTGATGCAGGCGCAAAGCAGCAGCCCGGTGAAGACCTTTACAATCGGTTTCCACGAAGACGGATATAACGAAGCAACCTACGCCAAGAAGGTCGCAACTCATTTGGGAACCGATCATACTGAGCTTTATCTAACACCCAACGACGCACTGAATGTTGTGCCGTTGCTGCCCTCGATGTACGACGAGCCATTCTCTGATTCATCCCAAATACCCACATATCTTATTTCCAAGCTCGCTCGGGAAAGTGTAACGGTGAGTCTTTCGGGCGACGGCGGGGACGAACTTTTTGGAGGGTACAATCGTTACCTCTTTACCAGACGGATTTGGAATTCGATCAAACGACTTCCCAAGTTTGCTAGCAAGACTCTTACGGAACTATTGCGGGCCCTCCCACCGTCCAGAATTGATCGTGGTTTTCGACTGCTTCGGCCGATTCTTCCTGGAAAGCTGTGGCCGGCCACTCCTGGAGACAAAGCCCATAAACTCGCTGATGTATTATCGCTAGAAAGTCCGGAAGCACTTTACTACCGGGCTCTGTCTCATTGGGCGAGTCCAACAGAAGTTGTCCTCGATTCGCAAGAACCTGGAACGGTCCTCGAATCTATTGCCGAATCATCCTGGCCTTCAAACATAGAAGAAGTCATGATGCTGACCGACCTGCTCAATTACTTACCCGACGACATTCTTACCAAAGTGGACCGGGCCAGCATGGCGGTTAGCCTTGAAGCGCGAGTCCCCATGCTGGACCATCGCGTTGTAGAGTTCGCGTGGAAGCTGCCGTTGCACTTTAAGATTCGCAATGGGAATACCAAGTGGATATTGCGTCAGATCCTGTATAAGTATATTACGCCAGAGCTGGTCGAACGTCCCAAAATGGGATTCGGCGTGCCAATTGATCGCTGGTTGAGAGGGCCGCTGCGAGACTGGGCCGAGGATCTGCTGTCCGCAAGAAATCTCGAACAACATGGTTTACTCGAGGTGAATTCAATCCGTCTTAAATGGCAGGAGCATCTCTCTGGGGTTAGGAATTGGCAATACTTGCTCTGGGATATACTGGCTTTTCAAGATTGGTTTAGGCACAATACGCCAGTCTGGCAAGCGCCTAGTCCTTATTGCCCTAAAGACGCGGGAATGATGCGAGCAGGGTTGCGCTGAGGTCGAAACGACTTGATTTCGTTTCCGCTGTTCTTACACGAGGTGAGTACATGCCTAATTCGAATGGAAACCGCCCTTCATTGCTTGGCGAATCTAAAGCCCGCGTCTTGATAACGGGGGGAGCGGGATTCTTTGGGTCGCACCTCGCGGAAGTCTTGCTGAAAAGGAACCACGATGTTTTCATCCTCGATGACCTATCGACAGGGAGCATAGAGAACATTCGTCATCTGAAGGCCCACAGCGGTCTACAATATTGGATCGATTCCGTGAAAAATAAACCTCTGCTCGCTGAACTGGTGGATGAATGTGACATCATCATCCATTTGGCGGCGGCCGTTGGCGTGCGCTTGATTGTGGATAGTCCTGTGCACACCATCGAAACGAACGTGAACGGGACCGAAATCGTTCTGAAAGCCGCCAGCAAGAAGAAGAAGCTCGTGTTCGTTGCTTCCACTTCGGAAGTGTATGGGAAGAGTGCGCAGGTGCCCTTTCATGAGGATGACGATCTGGTCTTGGGAGCGACGACTAAGGGCCGCTGGAGCTATGCCGCCTCGAAGGCCCTCGACGAGTTCCTGGCGCTAGCCTACTGGAAAGAAAAGAGACTTCCCGTTATTGTCGGACGCTTCTTCAACATCATAGGGCCTCGGCAGTCGGGGCGGTACGGCATGGTACTTCCAACCTTTGTCTCGCAAGCGATGGCGGGTGACGACGTGACAGTCTTTGGCACCGGCCTCGAGAGATTTCCATCGAGAACTTAGCTCAGCTGGTCATCGAGCAGCTCGGTAGCGAGTCAAAGATCCGCCACATACCTTATGAAAAGGCTTACGAAGAGGGGTTCGAAGACATGCCTCGGCGGAAGCCATCCCTGGAAAAGATTCAGGGCTTGACTGGATGGTGCCCAGTGACCTCGCTCGATACTTGCATCGACCTGGTTGCTCGCCATTTTGAAGAAAAAGCAAGCAGACTGGTCGGCAACCCTTTGCCACCGCAATCCAGCTTCGCTGTCGGCTCCTAGGAGATACGGGATCGCGCGGGACAATCTAGCCTCCTCATGAATCTGGCCGTTTTCCTTGTTTCTTTCCGTTCTATCATTGCCCCGACTGGCTTCACCTGCATGCTTGCCACGTGTTTGTAATGGAAGCCGCGGCCGTACTTCTCCCCGATAATGGGCATTTGTATGCGGCGTCCAGACAATTAATTTTCACTCTAGGGTCCCTGGCAACTGAGTGGCCAATTCGTTGGGGTGCATCCACCGCATTCTGTCTGGCCATTATCGGGAATAATCATGCTCCAGCATCCAACTTTGGGCATCGAAACTGAACTCTCGGCTGAATGTTCAGGATAGAAAATGTCATAAGTCATTTTAAGGAATACAATAGCTCGACTCGTATGGAAACTGAGCCCTGTCAAATGTCGCAACAGTAGGTGATTCGAGGCAGACGATCTGGGTCAGTCAAGAACTTAAGGGGAAGTGGAGGCTGATTTGTTTAGCGGACTTGGGGGCAAGATAGTGTGAATGCCGTTTCGCAACCCCAGCGTCAGGAAGGGCGAAAGCCGAAACTCGTTCGCATCACCGCTCGGCTCACCATGAGCGGGGCCGCGCGGCAGGTCTGCATGCTTCACGAACAGCTCGCGCCCTTTTTTGAGACTAGCCTGATAATGGGCAGCCTGGCTCTCGGTGAGGGGGACATGAGCTATCTGTTGCCCTCCGAGCATGACGTGTTCCGATTGCCCGAGATGTCAAGAGAAGTGTCCGTCTGGTCTGATTTCCTTGCCTTTTGGAAGATCCTGAGAATTCTCCTTTCAGAGCGGCCCGATATCGTTCATACGCACACGGCAAAGGCGGGCGCCCTTGGAAGATTGGCAGCCTGGATAGCTAGAGTGCCTGTCATTATACATACCTATCATGGGCATGTCTTGCATGGCTACTTCGGCGCTATGAAGAGCAGGTTTTACTTGGCCCTTGAGCGCGTGCTCGGGCGACTCTCCACCCGGCTGATCACCATCTCTGACTCACAACTGGAAGAGCTTTGTGAAGGCTACCATGTCGCTCCACGCGAGAAATTTGTTGTCATCCGGAACGGATTCGAGCTGCAGGGCTCTTCTGAACCGTGCCGCGAAGACGCACGCAAGAATCTCAAGTTGCGGCCAAGTGACTTTGTAGTTGTTTGGGCGGGGAGAATGGTGCCCGTTAAGGATACGCAACTTCTGGCCCAAGTGATCAGGACAGCAGTTGAGAAGCGAAGTAAAATTTGTTTTTTGGTGCTCGGGGACGGCACGGAGAGGCCGGAATTCGAAACATTGATTCAGGACTGTCAGAATGTACGTCTTCTAGGATGGCAGCGGGACATGGAACCGATCTGGGCTGCCGCTGATGTAGCGCTCTTGACGTCGCGCAACGAGGGTACTCCGACTGTGTTGATTGAAGCTATGGCTGCTGGCCGCCCCTTTGTATCCACGAATGTAGGCGGGGTCCGTGATCTGGCTCTCGGTCCGTTGCAAGTGCTACCTGATGGCATGGGGCATAGGGCCGCCAATGGCTATCTCACTTCCCGGGCACCAGAATCGGTGCTATTTTGTATCGAGCAAATTGCGAATGACCCTCAGGCTGCGCTGAAGATGGCATCGGTGGGGCGCTCGTTCGTGCTGGATCGATTTTCTGCGCGGCGCCTTGTTAAGGAAATGGGCTCGCTTTATCAAACACTCCTCGCAGAGAAACGGATCATGGTTTCCAGGGTCCTCCGAGAATCGGAAACAAGTGCTGGACGAACCGGGGATACAACCTGATTTCCAGCGTCGGCAACTGAATGAGGATGAAGATATAGACCAACTAAACCGAATGCCGGGCGGATTGGCTCAATTTACAGAACTGCCGAACGCGCGGGCTGTGCTATCTTTGCAGGTCTTGGTTGTGCTCCTTATTCCGAGGATTACTCTGGGCGTTGGAAATTTGTGATTTGGCAACATTCTGCATCTGTTTTGAACGGCTTTGCAGCCATTGAATGAGTTGTCTGAGAGTGCGGTAGCAAACCTTGCACGCGAGCGAAAATATTAGGTTGCATAGGCAACTTAATTGATGTCAGAGTACACAACTTGGGCCGGGGTTCTGCAGACTGAGGGAATTATGAATGCAAATGGAAGGCTGAGGGAGCAGTCTGGCTTTCAATCGCTTTGTTCGTACGCTGCAAGCCCGTGGTGCAACTCAACATGGAAACGCGGGTACGACATTTTCGGAGCGATTTTGCTGCTGATTGCATTTCTGCCGCTGATGATCGTCGTCGCACTGGGAGTAAAATTCACCTCAAGAGGACCTATATTTTTCCGCCAGCGCCGTCCGGGTAAGAGCGGCCACGAGTTTTCTATCCTGAAGTTTCGGACGATGAAGGCCGGCAGTTGCCACGCAGGTCCGGTGTTGACGCAGGCTGCAGACCCGAGGGTCACCTGGTTTGGGAGACATATACGAAAATGGAAGCTGGACGAACTACCGCAGCTTTTCAATGTACTGCGCGGCGATATGAGTTTTGTCGGCCCTCGCCCGCAACCCACAAAACTTTGGAAGGAGCCTTTGATTCAGGAAGAAGCGTCGTGTATCCTCTCCGTCCGCCCCGGGATCACAAGCCATGCAACGCTGAGTTTTCGAAACGAAGAAGAACTGCTGGCGCCATTGTCCTCGGAAGAGCTGGAAGAAGTTTATACGACCGCCATCATGCCTTTGAAGCTGAAAATGGATATCGAGTATCTACAAAGCGCGAACTTAACAAGCGACTTGGGCATAGTCTTCAAAACCATGTTCCGGATATTCAGTCGACAAGAGGAGAATAACGAGATACTGATAAGAGGAAATGTGCCTATCCTGGAGCAGAGAAAGTATCAGCCTGTCGTCGAACAATCGGACTAGCAGAACGACCCATTTTGTTAGTTTTGGCCAAAATTTAAGAGGTTCTTGGGAAGTGTGAGCTTGTGACACTCATGAGCGCGAGTGGTTCAAAACTTCGGCTGTCACCCAATTGTCACTAAACTCGGCCCAAAAGGGGCCAAAATCGCGCAACTCTAAAAAACTGGAACTTCCGCTATCTGACGGCTGGCAAAGGGATTTAGTTTAGTTTTCTGTCAGATAGCGAACCTGCGATTTCAGGTTTCAAAACCGCCGGTTTCAACTGACTTTACACATCTGCAGTAATACTAGGGTCTCATAGAGGCCGGAGAAGTATTTCCGGTTAGCTTGTACTTTTTGCGAGAGAGCTGAGACGTGGTTGGCTAAGGCTGTCGCTGGCAGCTGCGGTGGACAAGCTCATGGCATTTGACGCAGAGCGTGATCAGGTTTTCGAGGCTGTCATGCCCGAGTTGACTCCGCAACTGGATGTGATGAACCTGCAGGTTCTCGCCTGTGCCGCAATTCTGACAGCGCCATCCATCCCGCCCGAGAACCTGCCTGCAAAGATCCTTGTACGCCGTGGGTGCTAGCATTCTGCGAGGCTGTTTGGGTCTTAGTCCCGACACGGGATCCCGGTAATCTCTTGCAAAAGTTTTTGCTGCTGTGCGCTTGGCAACAAATTGTAAAGCCGAGACATCGAGAGCAGCAAGATATCGGGATTTCCGTCTTGCAGGTTCACTCCTGCCAAAAAATCAGCGCAGATCATCTCCAGGCAGTAACCCCTTGACCTGTCTGACCCGAGCATCAACGCGGCAGTTTCGAGGGCCTGTTCGATAACAGGCAGCTGGCTCCTGTACACCTTGAAGTAAAGGATCTCGTGAGGCTCGGTCTCCTGCCCGGTCAAGTGCCGTTCGACCTCTCGTTGGAATTCTTCCCTTGGCATCGCACCCGCCTTGTGCACCCAGGGTGCACAATCGAACCTCTGCCCCTCCCGCCGGGCCACCTTCACCAACTCTCTCGCTTTAGTCCACCCCATCAACCGGAGTTCCGGTTTCGAGATCCGCGGCAGGTGCTCGTGAATCGCCATCAGGTAGTAAGCCTTCCGGCGAGAGTCGGGAAAGCGCTTCTCCAGAAATTCATCGAAGGACTTCAGTTTCTCTAACCTCCAGTATTGCTTCGACCTGACCTCGCACAGACATTCCCCAAGTTCGACAAACCGCGCGTCCTTCTCTTGCTCTTTGGTCTTCTCCCAGCTCAAGATCTCATCGATCTTTCCGAGAACGAACACCGCCCGTCGTCGGTTGAGTTCCGGTGCCACGGCAGGCCGACCGTTAGTCCACAAGCTCGTCAAGCCAATCAAGATCGCTCGCTCCTACTTTGCGCACGAGATTCGTGTCGATTAACGGCTGGTTGTTCAGACAAAGCCCAAGATGTGGGCAGCTCAGGCAGCCGTTTTGGGGAAAGCGGATACCGCTGTGAGCAACAAACCGAGCAGCTTCGATCTGGCCGATCGTCGTTTCCACAAGGCGCCCGAATTCTTGACGCTGCTCTTCCGAAATCGACGCTCTCAAATATTGAATCTCGGGAGCATGCTTCCGGACGAAGACGACCAGCGCTACATCCGGAATCCCACTGATCCAGGAATAACAGATGAGTTGCGGATCGAGCGAAAGCAATCCCTCGGGCTCCACCGAATAGCGGCTCGTTGTTGTCTTCCAGTCGATCAGGCAGTGTTGGCCATCGATCTCCCCGAGGGCATCAAGATAGGCAACGAATTCACTTCCTCCTGGCAGTGTCTGAAGTATTTTGATCTGTAGATTCTTCTTC
>WNFP01005269.1_pt1 | contig 13796 bp, 15 predicted proteins | sample 5400201 | NCBI WGS metagenome assembly WNFP01 (sample SAMN13153355, study PRJNA577476) | soil metagenome | isolation source: 115 cm saprolite under Madrone tree | place: USA:California | collected 2016-06-14
GACAAAATCCCACTGTGTGTTGAGAGCCTTGAGCGTATCCCGAAGCATCAGTGAGTGATCGGCCGACATGCTTGCGTTGTGGAGACGGTAGCCTGTAACGAGTTGGTTGTGACAGATGACTGGAAAATCTCGCGTGATGCGGAAATATAAATCGTAATCGGCACCAGGGCCTAACGAAGTATCGAAACCCTTGACAACCTCGAACGCGCTCCGCCGGTAAATCACGGAACCGGGACACCAAATATAGTTACCCCGAAGTAACTCTAAATAATGGTCACGTGTGATATAAGGCTGCTCGGACTTGCTGAGGAGCGATCCATCCGCGGTAATGAATCTGCTGTGGCCGGAAGCGAAGGCGCACTCCGGGTGCCAGCGCAGGCAGTCAACTCCAATTTCCAGAGCTTCCGGCAGCAGCCGGTCGTCGGCATCGAGAAAAACCAGGTATTCCCCTCGGCTTTCTTTTAGTCCTGTATTTCGAGCCGCAGAAACACCTGAATTTTCCTGGCGAATGTACCGTACGCCCGAAACGCGGGCAGTCACTTCCGCGGTGTTGTCTGTGGAGCCATCGTCGACAACGAAGATCTCGCGATGAGAATAGGTTTGAGTCAGAGCGCTTTGAATCGCCTCATGCAGAAAATGTGCCTGATTATAGCAGGGTATGATCACCGAGACGAGACCGGACTTTGGTGTCAGCACATCCCTGTGTGGCGGGTCAGCGGACACTACTGCGCTCTCTTTTACCGCCCTTGCCGCGCTCATTACGGGGATTCGCGCAAGTCGAAGATGATACACGTTTGCTCATCCCGCACGATGGCCGCATATCGATTCTCTACTCGCTCGCGAAATTTTTGATAATCATTGAGCCACCAAAAAGATTTTGCGGGGATAACCAAATATTGCACACCTTTCGCCTTGGCTGACTCCAAGTCGCTCCATGCCTGATCGCTGTCGGCCGGATCTTGGCCCGCATACACACCCACACCAGATACATACACTTGTCCTTCAGAGCCGTCTCCTGTACTCCAAGTGATAGTAGTTGTGCCCGGCTTACCAGCGGCCGGCACCGGATTCGGAATTGCCGCTAATAGAACCCCGCCCTGACGTGCGGATTGTTCTCGCACCGATTCAGCACTTGCGATCGGGAACGGATCTGCGACACCTCGGACCAAAAGCCGGGCTAACAGGTTTGAACGTTCCGTGCCTCCGTAAAGGCTGAATTCGTATGTCATTCCCGCGTCAATCCAGGGCGGCGTTGTGATCGAACCTTCTGTTCCTTGCGCGAATAGTTCTCCCGCATTGCTTTCGTCCGTCTGCGGAAAATGCGAGGCTCGCCGGCCGTCTAGGCGAAGTAGTTCGCTGTTGCCGCCGGTTGCAACTGCGGCTATCGCGTCAGGTGGGAGCTCTTTGCGTACGATTTCGCGAATTCTACTAACCATTTTCTGGAAAGGATAGTCAGTTTGCCAAAACCGCCTGCCGATATCGTACGCTTCTCGATACCGATTGTTTCCCTTCACAAAATCCCACTGTGTCTCGTGAGCGGCGAGCGCAGCACGTTCCATTGCCGAAACATCGCGAGACATATTTGAACGGTGCTGCCGGTATTCTGCGGTCACCTCGTTGTAGGAATAGACTGGAAAATCTTTTGTGACGCGGAGATAGAGTTCGTAGTCGGCGGCGGGACTTAACAGGACATTAAAACCATGCACAAAATCAAATATGGACCGTTGATACAGTACCGTCGCAGGACACCAAATGTAACTACCTCCCCGAAGCAACGTCAGATAATGCTCGTTCTGGATTTGGCGCTGTCTCGGTGAAGCGAGAACCACATTGGCTGAATCTATCACACGGCAGTGGCCGGACACGAAGGCGCACTCAGGATGTTCGCGCATGCAATTAATCCCCGTCTCCAGAGCATGCGGCAGCAAGCGGTCGTCGGCGTCGAGGAAAGCGATGAACTCACCGCGACTTTGCCGTAGCCCGGTGTTGCGAGCGGCGGAAAGCCCGGCATTTTCCTGGTAAACGTAGCGAACAGGGGGATAACGCTTGACGACCTCGGCAGTGTCGTCAGTTGATCCATCGTCGACCACGATGAGCTCGAAATTTGAATAACTCTGCGCCAGAACGCTCTCGATCGCGTGTGCAAGAAACTGGGCGTGGTTGTAGCAGGGAATTACCACCGACACCAGGTTTGCCTGTGGCGGAGCCGAGCCTGCCGCCGGTGTTGAAATCGGATCGGCCACTTCTAGATCAGAACGTTTGTTTTTCTGGCGAGACGTCGGCATCCGCAAAGTCCCCCCGCTCACTGTGCGACTTGTCGCCAGCAGCGGTGGAGCGCTGTAACTCGTCCAACGCTTTTGCTCTAATAAAACCCTTCATTTTGAAGGCATTAAAAACCCACCAGTAAAGGCTGTGCAATTGGTCTTCCAACAGCGCGCGTGCTTCCTCAGCTTCTCTGATTCCTGAACCTTGGTCCGATTTCTTTGCCACTGATTGCTTGACCTTGGCAGCCAACGACGCAGACGCAGCCTTCCTGGGATTTCGTCCGGCTTTCGCCGAACGCTTCCCAATCGGTCGTTTTGCTCGCTTGGCAGGACTGCCGCCACTCTGCAAATCAGCAACGCCAGCTTTAGTGCGCATCGTCATGAGTGCCTCAACAAACCGCGTAGTTACTCAGAGTCAAGCTCATCGCCTGTTGTAGCCAGACATTGCGTATAAGGTCGGCCGTCCGCGGTATGACGATTGAGGTAAGGGTGCCGACAGAAATGTGAAAACTGCGCGATATTGCAAAAGCGCAAAATCGACGTCGGTCTTACGTGAAAATAAATTTGGCTAATTTGAACAATCGCCGAACCGTCCCCTGAATCTTTATGCTACGATCACCCAGCCGAATGAAATTTCATTTCCAAAACCGCATTCCCGGCCTCGGCTTGCCAAGCGCTGTCTTATTGGTAGGCATCCTGGCGTTGGGCGCTGTGTTCCGATTCAGTACCATTACTCAGCCCTTCACGGATGCGCTCAATTGGCGGGAGGCCTGCAATGCTATGATGGCCAGGAATTTCTACCACGGGAGCTGGAATATCTTTTATCCAGAAGTCGACTGGTCTGGCTCCAGCCCAGGTTACTCGGGGTTTGAATTCCAAACCGTCAGTTATATCGCGGCCCTGCTCTATGTAATCACGGGCGAACATGAGTGGGTCGGACGGGGCGTGGCTGCGTTGTTTGGTCTGTGGGGCATCTTTGCTCTTTATCAACTTGTTCGGCGGATTTGGGATGAAGAACGTGCGCTCTTGAGCGCTGCGGTAATGGCTCTGTTACCAGGGAGTATCTTCATCGAGCGTTCGTTTCCAGCATGTGGATATTAATCGTTTATCTACAGACAGACCGGTTACGCTTTCTATTGTTATCCGGTGTCATCGGTGTATGGGGCGTATTAACCAAACCCCCTGGGCTCGTCATCAGCTTTGCGATGATCTATGCGACGCTGACGATCCTGCGTTTTCGCCACAAGCTAAAACCGAGGAGAATAGTTGTAATGGGCGTCATTGCAGTAATGGCTCTTGTCCCGGTGATCGCATACTATCTTTGGGCCAGGCATCTTGGTCGTTCGTATCCGCCCTATCACTGGCTGTGGACTCCGCCTGTTATCGTTCTGGTTGTGCTGGGAATGATTCTTCCGCTTCGCGCTTTTGATCCCGAGAAGCCGACTCCGGCCAAGGCCCCATGGCTGTTCCATTGGTGGCTCCTTGGAATCCTTCCCCTTTATGTAGTCGCAGCGAGGGAATTGGTTTTAAACCCGCAGAACTTTCACATCATTAATCCTGCCGCTGCAGCGGTGTCCAGCGACGCAATCATGACCATTGCATCGTTCTTTGCCAGGATCGTGCGATCTTCCAGCAGCGTCGTTGTAAGAACAAGGGTAATCGCGGTATCTTTGATTATTATTGCGGTGTCGGGAACGATAGCTTTGATCAGAATGTGTTATCCTTATGCACAGCACGACTATGAACTGGGATTGGCCCTGCGCCGCGTAAGTCAGCCACGTGACCTCGTAGTCACGATGGCAAGCGTTCTGGGTGACCCGATCGTTATCTATTATAGCCAGCGGCGCGGTTGGCTTTTTCCCCCTCCACCAGTTGTGGACGTGAGCGCGCTTCCTGAAGACGATCACGAGTCGATTCGAATGTTTGAAGAACTTCGTGCTGAAGGGGCGGTCTGGTTGGGCATGGTCGCTCCGCAGCAAGCGAAACTTAAACGAGATCATCCGGTCTTGCTGGCGCATTTTCAACGGACCTGTCGCTTGGATGAGCGCAATCCCAAATGGTTCATTTATTCTATCAATCCAGGTGCGCCTAGAAATTAAGAGTACGTCACGCAGAAATCTGCACGATGCCGAGAGCTCGGGCTCGATCTACGTTTTTCATAATGAATCGAATTGATGGACGAGCCAGCGATCAATTGCGTCCGGTTGCCTTTGAGCTCGGGATCGCCCCCTATGCCGGCGGCTCAGTGCTTGTCACGATAGGCAATACCCGTGTTATCTGCGGCGTGACAATTGAAGAAACCGTGCCGCGCTGGATGAAAGAGCAGGGGGTGACCGGCGGCTGGCTTACTGCCGAATATTCGATGCTCCCGTACTCGACGCAGACTCGAAAACCGCGCGATATCACAAAAGGCCGAATCGACGGGCGCAGCATGGAGATTCAGCGCTTAATTGGGCGGTCGCTGCGAACAGCCGTCGATCTTGAAAAACTTGGGCCACACACGATCTGGGTCGATTGCGACGTTTTGCAAGCTGATGGTGGTACACGCACGGCAGCAATCACAGGGGCGAGTTTGGCCGTCACGATTGCCTGCCGGAAACTTGCAAAGGAAAAAAAGCTCGATGTGCCTCCGGTACGAAAATTAGTCGCGGCAGTAAGTGCTGGCGTCCTCGACGGAAACGCAATTGTCGATCTTAATTACGAAGAGGACAAACTCGTTACCGTCGATTTCAATCTAGTAGCGACCGAAGACAGCGAATTCGTGGAAGTGCAAGGGTCTGGTGAAGAAGCGACATTTGCGCAGGCGCAGCTGGACGAAATGCTCGTGCTCGCCCGTAAAGGCATTGCGGAATTGATCGCGGCACAGCGGGCAGTGCTTGCTCGGTTGATGGTGACGCCGCCGTCGAGCTAATTCGTTTGCTGCGGAGATGACGATAAGTTAAAGCGCAAGATCGACATGAAGAAGGCGCTCATTACCGGCATCACCGGACAGGATGGCAGCTATCTGGCCGACCTGCTGCTGGAGAAAGGCTACGAAGTGCATGGGATCATTCGGCGGGCGAGCACCTTCAACACCTCGCGCATCGACCACCTTTATGCCGATCCACACGTCAACGGCGTTCGAATGTTCCTGCATTATGGCGATCTCAGCGACTCGGTGAATCTGGTAAAATTACTCTACGATTTGAAGCCGGACGAAATTTATCATTTGGGTGCACAAAGCCACGTGCGCGTGAGCTTCGACATTCCTGAGTACACTTCCGATGTCACCGGCGTCGGCACGATTCGCATTTTGGAAGCCATCCGCGAAGCCGAATTGCCTTCGCGTTTTTATCAAGCTTCGAGCAGCGAAATGTTCGGCAAGGCGCAACAGGTGCCGCAGACCGAGAAGACGTCGTTCTGGCCGCGCAGCCCGTACGGTGTCGCAAAAGTTTTTTCGTTTTGGGCGACCGTGAACTATCGTGAGAGTTACGGACTTTGCGCGAGCAACGGCATTTTGTTCAATCACGAAAGCCCCCGGCGCGGCGAAACTTTCGTCACGCGCAAAATCTCGCGCGCCGTCGCCGCGATTAAACACGGCCTGCAAAAAGAACTCTTCCTGGGCAATCTGGACGCGAAACGGGATTGGGGATACGCGCCTGAGTACGTTGAAGGCATGTGGCGAATTCTTCAGCATGACGAAGGGGACGACTTCGTCCTGGCTACTGGCGAAACCCACTCTGTGCGTGAATTTGTCGAAGCGGCCTTCTCGCATGTCGATCTTGATTGGAAAGAATTTGTTAAATACGACGCGCGTTATGAGCGGCCGGCCGAAGTGGAGCTCATGATGGGTGACGCCTCGAAAGCGAAGAAAATTCTCGGTTGGGAACCGAAAGTACGATTCCACGAACTCGTTCGCATCATGGTGGACGCAGATATGGAATTGCTGTCGCACAAGACGTCCCGCGAGCATCTTGGCGAATTGCCGTGACGGAGAAGGAGTTTTGCCCCGACCGATGTTATCGGGACGACATTGCGGTCGTCTTTCCATTTGGCGAATTGCCATTCGGCCCGCTTATTTCCGCCAATTGCGCCCGTGGACTTATCCCCGGAATCACCGCCGCGAGGGGCGCATCGACAATAGTGACTTCTGCGCCACGCCCGACGATTTCATATAAATTAATGATATCGCTGGAACGCATTCGAATGCATCCGTAACTAGCGGGGAAGCCAAGGTTCCGTTCCTCCGGCGTACCGTGAATGTAAATCGTGCGCGCATATGCATTCGTATTTTGAGGCTCGCGGCCACGCAACCAAAGAATACGCGTGACGATTGGATCGCGTCCCGGCGAATCTGGCTGAATGATCTCGCCGGTGCGGCGTCGATCCTTGAAAACGGTGCCAGGCGCAGCATGATCGCCGATTTTCTCCGCGATCTCCAGTTCGCCCAGCGGGGTGCAAGAACTGCCCGGCCAATCGCCGAGACCAAATTTGGATGTGGATACGGGATAGATCGCCATCAGGTTTCCGCGGTCGAGAAGAGCCAACTTTTGCTCATGCGTGCTGATGACAATGTGATGTTGTGTGTCGGGCGCGGCGCAGGACGCGATGACAACCGCGACAGCGCCGAGAAAGATTGCGCGAATGAAAATGTCAATCTTCATCGGTTGAAACGGAAAAATTCTTCCGCGGTTTGGGTTGTCATTTCGGCGACGTCTTCCAACGAAATGCCACGCGCAGTTGCGATTGAATCGGCGACCAGTCGCGTGTACGCGGGTTCGCAGCGTTTTCCGCGGAACGGCACGGGCGCGAGGTAGGGACAGTCGGTTTCCACCATGAATTTGCCGAGCGGTATTTGCGTCGCGACCTCGCGCACGCTTGCGCCATTTTTGAAAGTCACGATGCCGGTGAACGAAACAAGATGGCCAAGATCGAGAACCTCACCTGCTTGTTCGGCCGTGCCGCCGAAGCAATGAAACACGCCGCGCACTTTTCCGGTGTACGGCTTCATAATCTCGAGCGTGTCATCCCACGCGTCGCGTTGATGAATGACGACGTTAAATCCTAGTTCAGCCGCCAGATCGAGTTGCTGCTGAAAGAGACTGGCCTGTCTCGACTTGTACGCGCCATCTTGGATATTCGCTTCGATTTCTTCTTCTGTCTCACCTTGCAAAGCGCGAGCGAAGACTTGCACGTTCTTTTCTTTTGCGGTCTCGACGCTGGGTAGATGGTGATAATCAAGACCCGTCTCGCCAATAGCGACTACGCGGCGACTTTGGGCCAGGTCGCGCAATGGCGTGATTATGTCTTCCGCTGCTTTTTCGGCAGAGGTCGGGTGCACTCCAATTACCGCGTAGATATTAGAATACTTCTCGGCAAGATCGACAGCACGCCGGCTGCTCTCCACTGAAGTGCCAATCGTGACGATGCGCGTGACACCAGCGTCGATCGCGCGACGAAGCACATCATCAAGATCGTTGGCGAAATCAGGATAATCGAGATGCGCGTGGGTTTCTACGAGCGGAGCGTTGAGAATTGAGTGTCGAGAGTTCACGCAGAAAGGTCCGTTACGTTCTGTCTCTCAACCCTCAACCACCGACTAGCAACTTCTGGGTCACCATTCGATGACCGTGCTCGCCCAAGTGAGACCTCCGCCGAAGACGACCATCAGAATGTAATCGCCGGGTTTGATTCGTCCGCTACGGTTCGCTTCATCGAGCGCGATCGCTACCGCTGCCGCGGAAGTGTTTCCATAACGATCGAGATTTACAAACATCTTCTCCCGCGAAATGCCAAGCCGATCCGCGATTGCTTCGATGATCCGAACGTTTGCCTGATGCGGAATAATACAGGCGATGTCCTCGATCGCCAATCCAGCTTGGTCGAGGGCTTTTTTGGCCGCCTTTAGCATTGCGGTCACCGCCTGCTTGTAAACCTCTTTGCCGGTCATGTGGATCGTTTGCAAGTTAAGATCGACATTTTCGCGCGTGATCGGACAGCGCGAGCCGCCGCCGGGCATGAATAAGATATCGCTGTACTTGCCATCACTGCCAATGTGCGTGCTAATCACGCCGTGGGCGCTCCCGCGATGACGTAAAACAGCGGCGCCAGCACCGTCCCCGAAAAGCACGCACGTATTGCGATCGGTCCAATTAGTAATCGACGTCAGCTTCTCGGCCCCGATCACCAGGACAGTATCGTGGGTGTGCGATGTAATGAACTGCTGTGCGATCTCAAGGCCGAAAAGAAAGCCGGCGCAGGCCGCGGAAATATCGAGACAAGCGGCCTTGCTGGCCCCGATCTTTTTCTGAACGAAACAGGCTGTCGCGGGAAAGAGCATATCGGGAGTGGCCGTGGCGACGAGAATAAGATCGATTTCGCTGGGCGAAATTTTCGCTTGTTCGATCGCCTTCAACGCCGCTTTCGCGGCCATGTCGCTCGTCTGTTCGTCTTTCGCGGCGATGCGACGTTCCTTGATGCCCGTGCGAGTCGTGATCCATTCGTCGCTGGTATCGACCATGCGCGACAGAGCTTCGTTGGTCAGAACCTTTTTCGGCACGTAACTTCCAGTGCCGATGATCGAGACGGTGCGTCGCAGTTTAGCGGAGCGCGGGCTCGAGTGAGGTTGTCGTTTCATTATAACGGCGAATCTCCTCGACGATATGCGGGTTTACCTGCTGTTCAATCGACTCGGCCGCGACCCGAAGTGCGCTCTTGATCGCGGGCGGCGTGCTGGCGCCATGCGCGATGATGCAGATGCCGTTGACGCCAAGAAGGGGGCTGCCGCCGTACTCCTCGTAATTCGTTTTGTCTTTAATAGTCAGAAAGGCGTCCCGTGCCAGAAACGCGCCGGCCCTTCGCATCGGTGTGCGGTTGAGTTCGTGCTTGAGCCACTGGAAAATCGCCACCGCGATCGACTCACACGTCTTCAAAATCACGTTCCCAACAAAACCGTCGCACACCACCACCTCAACGGGATCCTCGAACAGATGTCGGCCTTCGATGTTGCCAACAAAGTTGAGCGAACTCTTCTTCAGCATTTTGAAGACCTCCTTGGTCTTTTCGGTGCCTTTCACGTCTTCTTCGCCGAGCGATACCAAACCGACCGTCGGATTCTTGTAGCCGAGAACATGGCGCGAATACACCGAGCCCATGAACGCGTATTGAAGAAGATGTTCGGGCCGTGCGTCGATGTTTGCGCCTGCATCGATCAAAACAAAGACATTCGTTTCTGTTGGAAGCACCGCCGCGATGCCGGGACGGTCGATGCCCGGTAATGTACGAAGCTTGATGATGCTCGCGGCGACAGCCGCACCGGTATGACCCGCGCTCACGATCGCGTCTGCCTGGCCGCGTTTCACAAGATCGACGGCGCGGCTTACGGACGAATCTTTTTTCCGGCGCACGGCGGACCATGCGCTATCACTCATGTCCACCACTTGGGTGGAATGCACCACGTCGATCCGTGAATCGTTGCAGTGATGTTTCCTTAACTCGCTTTCGATCTTGGAAGAGTCGCCGACGAGAATAAGCTTGTTGATGTGATGATAGTCACGTAGCGCCATCACGGCGCCAGCCACGAGGTTAGGCGGGCCGAAATCGCCGCCCATCGCATCCAGGGCGATCTTCATTGGTGGGAAACTTTGCGAACTAAAGCCTCTGATTGCAAAGCGAAAAATCGAGGCATTTGTGCCAAGCGCCTGTTGTTTCACGTCGGCAGATGGCACAGCCGCCGCTTCAGCCTACTTCCCTTCGAGCGTCAACACTTGTCGGCCATGGTAATAACCACACGACGGACAAGCAGTATGGGACACGACTGCGCTGCCACATTGCGGGCATTTGTTTAGCGACGGGGCGTGCCAGCGGTTCGCCGCTTTGCGCGACCGCGATCGCATCTTCGAAGTTTTTCGTTTTGGGACTCCCATATTTGACGAGCCGAGAAAGAAGCAGGAAACCGGAGAAAGACAACTCTGAAACCTATTTTCGTTTCAACTTTAGCTTGTCCAACTCGCTCCAGTTTGATTCGCCTTTCATCCCCCTGTCCGCCATCTCGATGTGTTTCGCTTTACAAATGCGGCCGCCATCGCGATCGCAATGCGGGTGCGCGGGCAGATTCAGCAAAAGATCTTCTCGTATGAATGGCGTAAGATCGACAGCCTCCGGCCCTCGCAGCTCCGTATGCACTGCAAATGCCGGTACTTCAATCTCGTGGACAAATTTCTCCAGGCAGGATACACACCGCAGTTCCACCGGCTGCGAAAGCGATCCGTTCACCCAAAGCGCTCCGGACGAGACACCGATGTCGATGTTATAGTGAAGGAGACCAGCGCAGCGAATTCCTTCTGCTTCCAGCTGCGGAATTGAGCATGCTTCTTCGCCCTCAAGATGCAGGCCCTTGGCTGGGATTTGTTTAAGATGTGCTTTCATCGAGTAAATTTCCTGTTCAGCGCTTTGGCGACGCAGGTCGGAACAAAGCTGGAAACATCGCCCCCGAGATTCGCGATTTCTTTCACGATTCGGGAGCTAAGGTAAGTGTACTCCTCCTTCGGCATCAGGAAAATCGTTTCCACAGCAGCATCGAGTTTTCGGTTCATCAGCGCCATTTGAAATTCAAATTCAAAATCGGAAACAGCTCGCAAACCGCGAATGACCGCGCCCGCTTTTTCCGCCCTGGCAAATTCGACTAGCAATCCCTTGAACTGGGTGATTCGCACACTGTCGATCTTTCCGGCGGTTTCTCGGAGCAAATCGAGACGTTCCTCTAGTGAGAAAAGCGGCTGTTTCTCATCATTGTGGGCTACAGCCACAACGACTTCATCGAACAGTTTTCGGGCCCGCTCAATCACATCGAGGTGCCCGTTGGTTACCGGATCGAAACTGCCCGGATAAATCGCTCTGCGCATCTGCGGAAATTTGCAGAGGAAAGGGGAATTGGAAAGGAGCAAGCATCGCGCCGCAATCGTAGAGACGCGTTCGCCAAGCGCGTCGGCTGTCAGTCTCTATCGGCAGTTGCTGAAATCTCTATGAGTCGGAGATTAATTTCTCACCCGATGATCGATCCCGCACCATACAAAACGATCGCCGTAGCCAGTACATTTTCCCCGCGGTTTAAGCAAGTGCTCTCTGAAGCGAAGCGAATCCGAGACAGATTTTCATCGGATCTTCGCGTGATTTATGTAGGCGAACGCAATGAGGAAACCACTAAGAAATTCAGTGACGTGTTCGCCCAATTGCACCTCCCGAGCAATTCAATCATTCACTATGAGCAGGGCGAGCCGGCCGAAGCGATTCTGCGCGTAATTGCCGACAATAACATCGACATGATAGTTGCCGGCGCGCTCGAGAAAGAGGTCGTGCTGCATCCGTTTCTTGGCAATGTCGCGCGTCGCCTTGTCCGAGAGGCCACGTCTTCAGTCATGCTCTTCACCAGACCGGAAATAAAACCGAAATCATTGCGCCGAATCGTTTTCGTTGCCGATTATTCCGAGCACGGATTGCAGGCTTTGAAAACAACTCTGCCGCTGGCGTTAGCCGAATCGTGCGAGCGGCTTTATGTCATTCGCATTATCACGACGTTTGATCAGGCGCGCGCCTCGCGGCGGGCGAATGGCGGCAATCACGAAAAAGGAAAAGCGAATGAGCATGAAGAAGACGCGCTGGAAAAATTCGTCTTATCCGCGGGCGCGACCGAGGTCCCGATCGAAGCGCGTTGCATCCGTGGCAACACTGGCTTGGCTGCCTCGGATTTTGTTCAATCGGTCGAGGCAGATTTGCTTGTCGTGCCCGTGCGGGCAAATGAAGAGGCAAGTGGCCAATTGCCTAATAACATCGCGTGGATCATCGATGTGATTCCTTGCAATCTCTGGGTCATTCGCTAATCCCAGTTGTCGATCTTTTCGGTTATCCATGTGCTTGCGTAAATGATTCCCGAGCGCGTCTTCCAGCCCTACGGCTGGCCACATCTCACGGTTATTGTTCTTACTATTGCGTTGCCGTTTGTGCTTGCCGCAGTCGTGCACCGTACAAAATCGATGCGCGTCGAACGCGGAATCGTTGCTCTGCTTTCTGCAGTCCTCGTTGTGAACTACATTGCCTATTTAGTTTTTGTGCGCAGTCACGGCAATTTGACGTGGCAGCAAATGTTGCCGTTGCAGCTCTGCGACTGGGGAATGGTCGTCGTCATTGTGGCGATGTGGACCGGAAATCAGCGCTGGTTTGAGGTGGCGTATTTCTGGGGAATCGGTGGCACGCTCCAGGCAGTGCTCACTCCCAACTTGCGTTTTGGTTTTCCGGATTGGCGATTCATCAGCTTTTTTACTTCTCACTGTGGCATCATCATCGGCGTGGTTTTCTTAATGTTGACGCAAAAATACCGCCCATATCCAATGTCGATCTTGCGCACCTTTTTGTGGTCCGAATTTTATTTTGTCGTGACCTTAATTGCCGACGAGCTAACCGGTTTTAATTACGGTTTCCTTCTCCACAAACCGGAGGCGTTTTCCATTTTGAGTTTTCTCTCCGATTCGCGCCCGCTTTACCTTCTACAAATGCACGGAGTCGCGTTACTCTTTTTTCTTGGTCTGTATGCCCCTTTTGCCGTTGTCGATCTTATTCGGCGCGGGCGGTTCAGTGAACCGCCCCTATCTGACGCGCAAATAGGTAGCGGCGATTGACCTCAATCGCCCGAACCGACAGAATGCAACGTCGTTGATGAAAGTGAAGCCCTTGCCTGTCGGAAAAGTCACCATTGGTGGGAAACGTCCCGCGTTTATTCTCGGGCCGTGCGTGATTGAATCGGAGAAGTTCGTTTGGCGCATGGCAAAAAAAATCGCGGCAATCTGCGCGGCTGAAGATGCCGATCTTATTTTCAAATCGTCGTATGACAAAGCGAATCGAACTTCGGTGCGCTCGTTTCGCGGAATTGGGGTGCACGAAGGTTGCGAGATTCTTTCGGCCATTGGCCATGAGTTAAAAATTCCGGTCACGACGGATGTTCACTCGCCGGCGGAAGCGGAGATTGCTGGGGAAAAGATCGACATGTTACAAATCCCGGCGTTTCTCTGCCGGCAAACCGATTTACTGCGCGCCGCCGCGGAAACGGGTTGCGCCGTGAATGTTAAAAAGGGCCAATTCCTCGCGCCATTGAATGTGCGAAACATTGCCGAAAAACTCCTAGCGTTCGGTAGTGAAAAATTCTGTTTCACCGAGCGTGGCACGACGTTCGGCTACAACAATCTCGTTGCCGATATGCGCTCGCTCTATTGGATTCGCGAGGCCGGATATCGCGTGATCTTTGATGCGACGCATTCCGTACAGCGGCCGGGTGGAGCAGGGGACGCGAGTTCGGGTGATGGCGTTCTCGCGCCGGTGCTGGCGCGGGCCGCCATGGCCGCGGGGTGTGACGGAATTTTTATGGAAGTGCACGAAGATCCGGCGCGTGCTTTGTCGGATGGGCCAAGTCAGATTCCGCTAAAGGATTTACCGAAGCACTTGCGCATGTTAAAGGCTATTCATGCTGCTGTTTCGTAGCGGCCGCTTCGCACACTGGAGCCG
>WNFP01003230.1_pt1 | contig 13795 bp, 14 predicted proteins | sample 5400201 | NCBI WGS metagenome assembly WNFP01 (sample SAMN13153355, study PRJNA577476) | soil metagenome | isolation source: 115 cm saprolite under Madrone tree | place: USA:California | collected 2016-06-14
TTGTGTGCAGCACCGGCCCGCCGTGATAATTGATGCCGTTGCCGGTGACCACGGCTCCCGTGGAGGCTTTCGGGGGAGTTCCCCGGATTCGATCGCCGCGGCCATCGGGCCGGACGTCCTGGCTCTGCCCGTAGGCCGTCGTGAACAAGACGCCACAAGCTAGTAGACCGGCGGCAAAAAGACAAAACCGATTGCGCATGACCACTCCCTTGACACATCACTGTCTCCGTTCAAGCTTCTGTCGCCCATCCAAAGGGGCCTAGAGTTCGCTCACCCCTCATCAGTCCCTGTGTTCCATGTAGACGATTAAGCTCCGAGTTATAAATGCACCTTGATCCGCGTACGAAGGCGGAATCCAAGCGGCAAACAAGACGAGCCACAGGCGTAGCCCTGCTCTTCCCCGAATTGCCTATTCGGGGCTCGTCAAACGATTAGGTTGTCGTGGTTTCAAAAAAGCGCCACTAACTCAGGAGCCTACCCACTTGCTTGACACATCACTGAGGTTGGCTACGTACGATTCGTCTCTGTTCAAAACTTCCGGCGGGGGCCCAACCAACTCCAGGTGGATTCCCTTTATAGTCCAAAAGTCTTTGACGAATGTCAAGTAGCGCACAAATTTTTCTGATTAATTGTGAACTTAACTGTGGAAAATATGTGGAAAACAGTCGCAGGCGGGGTTCGCTACTTCTGGCTCGCAATCGAATGCTCGTACATGGGAACGAAGTAGCGCACACAAGTTGCGCCCAATAGAAGCGCAAATTCCAAGTTCGCTCAATCGTTACAGTCAGGGGTATTATCGGGCAGGCGTGTGACATGCGATCTTTCCCGGCAGCCAGTCTGATGCGTTCCCTCTGCGCGGCTGCGTGCTGGGCCCTTCTTGCGCTCCAGTCCGAGGCATCAGATCCTAACAAGCCTCTTACCGAATACACGCATACGGTCTGGACCCACAAGGACGGCATCCCGTCCGCGTTCATCTACTCGATCGCACAGACTCAGGACGGCTATCTTTGGCTGGCCACGACGGACGGACTTGTCCGCTTTGACGACAACCTTTTCCGTTGGGGCGCAGGCAGAAGCAATGCTGGAGGACCGCGATGGTACGCTTTGGGTAACGACGCAGGATCGCGTTCTACGATTCCGCGCAGGAACGCAAGAACAGATTGGCGCTGCAATCACGCTACCTGGGAATTTTTTGTCCGGACCGATGCAGGATAGAAATGGATCCATCTGGTTCACCACAGGCGGCGGTGTTCTGCGTCTTGACTCCGGCAAGCCGCAGGGTCCGGCCTTGGAAATAGCGAAAGGCAAGTTTTGGTTAAGTGAAGACTCGCACCGGGACGTTTGGCTTACACGCGCTGACGGATTTACGCGGCCCATAAATGAAGGCCAGAACGTCAGCCGCGAGACAAAGACTGTCAACATCCAGACGGTGCTGCGCGACAGCAATGGAAACACATGGATCGGAACTCTCGGACAGGGACTGGCCCGGCTACCTGCGGATTCGAATGATGTGCGGAAGAAGGAGAGATTTTCGCAACTCGACGGACTATCGGGAGATTTTGTCTGGTGTTTACTGGAGGACCGGGAACACAACATCTGGGTTGGAACGCAAAACGGCCTGAACCGTTTTCGCGACGAAAAGATCACCACATTGACAGGGCGCGAGGGATTGGCGAGCGACAGTGTCGGTGCACTCGCTGCTGGGCCGGATGGAGCTATCTGGGCTTCGGCATCGGTCGGGATCAATCGCATTGATGGCCAGCATCGCGACCTTTACCTTAATGGCATCTCCGCGATGGGATTGTCTGTCGACTCAAAAAATACGCTGTGGGCCGGAACAAATCGTGGAGTGGTGCGCTTGGAAAATGGGAAGTGGTGGAACCTTCCAATGCCTGCGGGGATTCACCTGCAAGACGTCACAGTAATTACGGAGGACCAAGAAAAGAGTGTCTGGCTAATTGATGCTCGCAAAGGGCTCTACCGCTGGGCCAACGGCCGTATCACCGATTTTTCGAACGAGCCCTTGTTGAAGGGGAAATCAATTCTCGCGGCACGTGGAGACGGCGGAGGGAAAGTGTGGTTTGGACTCTATGAAGGAGGCGTCGTTGTCTTCGACGGCAACCGATTTCACGCTTACTCGGAAACCGATGGCTTGGCTGGCGGATCGGTAAACGCGGTGCACATCGACGACAAAGCCGCTGTCTGGATAGGAACGGAGCGCGGGCTGAGCCTGCTAGAAGGCCAGAGATTTGTTACCTGGAACATGTCAAACGGCCTTCCAGGAGAACGCGTGCTGTGGATTGTTTCGGACAGCGGAGGGCGAATCTGGCTAGGTTACAGCACCGGAGTCGCGAGCGTCAGCCGCTCCGAACTCGACCGGGCGGCTCGAGAACCGTCGCACCGCGTGACTTACAGCTTTCTCGACGATGGTGACGGCCTGAAGGGCAACCCTGAACGAGGCTGGCAATCGCCAGCCGTTCGAGCAAGTGATGGCAAGCTTTGGTTTAGGACTTCAGAAGGAGTGGCGATCATTGATCCGCAAGACCTGACGAGAAACCTGGTTGTCCCTCCGGTTCACGTCGAGCGTTTGGTGGCTGACGGCGCGGCGGTTGACGCGACGCAGCCGGTCCGATTGCAGCCCCTTACCAGGGACATCGAGGTAGATTACACGGCTCTCAGCCTCGCCGAGCCGCGCAACGTTCGTTTTCGTTACAAGCTCGAAGGATTTGATTCAGACTGGCGGGACGCCGGTACGCGACGCCAGGCGTTTTATACGAATCTGCGTCCGCGGGCCTATCGTTTCCGTGTGCTGGCTTGCAACAACGATGGCGTTTGGAATGAGTCTGGCGCCACGCTGGATTTCGATGTTCTTCCAGCGTTTTACCAAACGCAGTGGTTCCGTCTATTTTGCGCATTGGTTCTGATCATTCTCGCCTGGGGCGCCTATCGCCTGCGAGTGTGGCAAGTGACGACACACGCGCAGGAGATCTTTGAAGAGCACCTAAAGGAACGAACCCGGATCGCCCAGGAGCTGCACGATAGCTTGATTCAAGATGTTATGGGCATCAGTTTGCAAATCGAAGTTACCGATGAGTTGTTGCCAGCCGATTTGCCGGCTAAGCAATCGCTGGCACGCGCGCTGCGTCTGTGCAAATCGGCATTGGATGCCGGACGCCGCGCGCTAAGTGACCTCCGCAGCGCCCCATTAAGCGCAGCCGATCTCGTCAGATCGTTCTCGCAATCGACAGGCGAATTGGCAAGAGACACCGGGACCGTGGTGGATGTCACCGTCGAAGGCCGCGAGCGCCCGCTGAACGCGCTGGCCGGCAATGACGTGTTGCAAATTGGCCGCCAGGCCATCATAAACGCGCTTCAGCACGCCCATGCCAGGAAGATTCATGTGCTATTGAGCTACAGCGAGCGACTCTTGCAGATTCGGGTTCAGGATAATGGTTGCGGCATAAACGAGGAAACCCTAAATTTACGGCGTCCAGGTCACTACGGAATAGCAGGAATGAAAGAGCGAGCGGAGCGCCTAGGCGGCAGTATTTCCATCCGAAGCCGCGTGGGCGAAGGTACGGAAGTTAATTTGAGCGTTCCGGCGCATCTCCTGTACCAGGATGATGTGCGTCGATCCGGTTGGCGCCTGGAAGATAAGTGGCACTACCTAACTGGAAGGTGGGGGGTCCGAAAGCCAAAACCAGGTAAAGGGCTGCACGGCACGCCCACGGAAAGCGGTTCCGAAACACGTGAACCGGATGAGACAAATTCATGAAGGACGCCGGAAAGATTCGCGTGCTTTGTGTGGACGACCATCCCGTCGTCCGCGACGGAATAGCAGCGATCATTAATCTGCAGCCGGACATGGTGTTAGCGGGCGCTGCTGCGACCGGCGGCGAAGCGCTGGAACGATTTTTCGAGTTACGCCCAGACGTGGCTCTCGTGGATCTGCAGTTACCCGACATGAGCGGCTTCGACTTAATCAGAAAAATCAAAGACAAGTCTCCAAACGCACGCATCATTGTCCTAAGTTCCCACGAAGGCGACGTCGACATACAACGCGCGCTGGAAGCGGGAGCGCAAGGATATGTTGCGAAGGGAATCGTTCGCGGCGAACTACTGGAAACCATCCGCAGCGTTCACGCGGGGAAGCGGCGGCTTCCTGCCGCGGTAGCCCAAAAGCTGGCCGAGCACATGGCTGACGAGCCGATCAGCGCGCGCGAACTCGAAGTGTTGTCGCTCATGGCCGCCGGAAAGCGAAACAAAGAAATCGCCGGCGAACTCTCGATCGCAGAAGACACCGTAAAGATGCACGTGCGAAACATTCTTTCCAAGCTTCAAGTCAACGACCGCACCGAGGCGGTTACGATCGCACTCCGCCGAGGCATCATCCACCTTTAACCTCCTTCCGAGTACCCATCCATACACCCGAAATGGCTATCGGCTAGACGCTCGCTTTGGCGTTTAAGCGCCGCGGCAAGACGGGTAGCTTTGCTTCAGACGCGAGTTCTTCAAGAGGGTTCGCGCCATAGGAGGCAGACGTGGACAGGCTGTACTCAAGATTTCCAGGTGGCAGCGTCGGACTGGCGCTGCTTGTCTTGAGGCTGGTCGACGGACTCGGGCTAGTTGCGGAAGGGATACACCTGTTTACCCACGCAGAAACCTCATTGGAACCCAAGAGTGTGCTGCTTCTTGGCCTTGTGCTCGTGGCCGGTGCGATCCTGTTGATCCTCGGTCTGCGAACATCCTTGGCAGGCAGCGCTGCCGCTATTTTCACCGCCGGAGCGGCCCTGTACGACAGCCATCACTTAAAACTGTTGGGGAGCGTGACGGATGCGTGGTTATTCCTATTCACTCTCGTGTTTTTCCTCTCGAGCTCGCTCGCATTGCTAGGCCCCGGCGGCTATTCGCTGGATGCGCGATTCTCCGGCTGGCGAGTGATCAAGCTGTCATCCGGACAATCGGCCTCAAAGGACACAGATTTGACATGAAGGCGTTTCAAGATGGCATCGCCGAAGTAATCGGACCAAGAGAAACTTAAGGGGAGGACCAAAATGGCTTCAGCTGCTTATGGTTATCAATATTCGTCACCCACAACGTGGCTCGGTGATTCGAAAGCCAAAGACGGTCCGCCGAGTAAGGTGGTTCGATCGGAGGAACTTACCACGGAGAGCGATGCTTCTTCGGCCGCGGAACAATCCATTCCCAGCGCATTCGACGGGATTATCGGCAAGAGTGAGGCGCTGCAGCGCGTGCTGGCTCACGTGAAGACGGTAGCCTCGACGGACTCGACGGTGCTGCTCGAGGGTGAAACCGGCACCGGCAAAGAGTTGATTTCGCAGGCCATCCACGCTCTTAGCCGCCGAAGGGCCCGGAACTTTGTCAAGCTCAACTGTGCGGCGATTCCGTCGGGGTTGCTGGAAAGCGAACTCTTCGGCCATGAACGGGGCGCGTTCACCGGAGCGATCACTCGTAAGATCGGCCGTTTCGAAGTGGCCGACAAGGGAACCCTTTTTCTCGACGAGGTCGGCGATATCCCTCTCGAGCTACAGGCAAAACTGTTGCGCGTTCTTCAGGAACAGGAGTTCGAAAGACTCGGCAGCACGCATACCCAGCAAGTCAGCGTGCGACTCGTCGCAGCGACCAATCGAAGTCTCGTACAAATGGTTTCCGACAAGGAGTTTCGCAGCGACCTTTATTTCCGCCTTAACGTCTTTCCCATCGTGATTCCTCCGCTTCGGGAACGCCGGGAGGACATTCCGTTGCTAGCGGAATTCTTCGTGCAGGAATACTCCCAGCGGATGAACAGGCAGATCGACACAATCTTGGCATCCACGATGGAGCAACTGATCGACTATCCCTGGCCCGGAAACATTCGCGAACTTCAAAACTTCATTGAACGGGCGGTGATCTTGACAACCGGATCGACGCTCCGCGCGCCGCTGGGGGACTTGAAATCTCCCCTCGAGACTGAGCTTGCCGGGACCACTCTGAAGCAGGTGGAGTCGGGTCACATTCTGAAAATTCTTCGCGAATCGCGCTGGGTGGTGGGAGGTCCGAGGGGCGCCGCTGCCCGTCTGGGCCTCAAGCGCACCACCCTGATGGGCAAGATGAAGAAATTGGGACTTTCACGCCCGGAGTTCGAAGTTGCGATCTAATGAGCCATCCTCGATTCACGTTCCTTTCCTCTCGCCTCGGGAGGCCGAGCCCGTCGTTCAACCCCGGGTAAACGGGCCCAGAAGCTGACGGCGGTGTCAGCATCGTGGCATCGAGAGCAAAAAGAAAACCGTTCAGACACTGAAAAGAAAGGATTTGGGAGCAGCGGCCGCTTGGCAAAGCAATTGCCCTAAGAAGTCACTGGCTTGGTAGGGACCAACGAATTCGGAGAAACAACAAAAATCAGAAAGGTGAAGGAGGAAATATGAAGCTTCAATCGAAAATCGCAACATCCGTGGGACTCATGCTGCTTCTAGCGTGCGTCTCGTTCGCTCAACACGTCAAGACTGACTACGACCACAATACAAACTTTGGCCAATACAAGACGTACTCTTGGGAAAAGGTCCAGACGAAAGACCAGCTCATGGTCGACCGCATTAAGAGTGCTGTGAACAGCGCTTTGGCGGCAAAAGGCTGGACGGAAGTTCCCTCGGGAGGCGACGTTGAGGTCTTTGCCATTGAGACGACCCAGAATCAGCAAACCCTGGACACGTTTTATAACGGGTTCGGAGGCGGTCGCCGTTGGGGAGGATTCGGCGGGGGATTTGGCGACGCCACCACGACCGTCGAAAACTACAAAGTGGGAACCTTGGTGGTCGATCTCTTCGATGCAAAAACGGAGAAATTGATTTGGCGAAGCTCATCGAGCGATACGCTCTCCGATAAGGCGGACAAGAACACCAAGAACCTCGACAAAGGCGTGAACAAAATGTTCCAGCATTTTCCTCCCGCCCCATCGGCGAAACACTAAGGGGAGCGAGATGAATCGTTATCTGCCGTTTTCACTCGCTATCTCAATGACCCTGAGTACCCTGGCCATTCCTCTGCGCGCGGCAAACAAGCCGCGCGCGGGGAAGACGGAAAGGGCAACCGTGCTATGGACGAACGAGGACCTCGAAAAACTTAGCGGCCTGGGTCTCATCTCGGTCGTAGGCCAAGCCCCGGAGGAAGCGACAGCGGCCGCCGCGGCGCCTTCACCGTACCTAGAGACACAGGATCCTGAGTGGTACGCCGAGCAAGCATCGAAGCTGCGGGCTGAGCTCGAACGCAGGGAAGCTCGACTTCAGGAGTATCGTCAGGCACTCGATGATGTGCGGAGCCTGAAGACCATGACGGGCGGCATAAATCTTGACGGGGGCGACATCGGCATCACGCCCGAGGCTGGCATTGAGATCCTGCAGCGGCGGGTGTACGAGATCCAAAGTGAGCTCGATGATCTCGAAGACCTGGCGCGGCACAATGACATTCCCCCAGGCACGCTGCGGGGCCAGTGACGCCCGTTCGTCTGGTTAGTGCCTTAAGAAGTTTCGCGGGAACTGACGGTAACACTCTGCGAAGGTTTTGCTCATGCGATGGAGAATCCGAAAATCGTTTAAGATCTTTGCGGCCGGAAGCTCATTGCGAAAAAGAGTCGCCTATAGCATGGCGATCGTCAGGTTAATTCTCGTCCCCGTTATTTTCCTGGCTGTTTATTATTTGTTTGTGATGGGCCGAATCGTGGACCGCATCGTGAATGTCGATGCGCCAGCGGCAAAGCTCGCGGAGCAAGCCTCCATTGAGATCTTAGAGGCTCGGCGTGCGGCGCGAAACTACGTTTTGTTGCAGGACCCGGAATATCTACAGACGAACCTGAAATCACTCACCAATGCGAGGCAAGTCCTGGTTCGTATTGGGGAACTTGAGCCTGGCGATGAAACCATCGTTCAGCAGAGTCTCGAGGAACTCACCCGGTATCAGCAGCGATTCGCTGCAACAGTTTCGGCGATGGCGGAGTCAAGGCAAGAACCCGTCGAGCGCATTCGGCAAGTCGTGCTGGCTTATGAAAAAGACTTGGACGATCTTCTCAGACAGGCCAGGCACGAGCGCCGAGCCCAGCTGATTGAACAGCTTCGCACTCGAGTCGGATCGTTTGATACTCGGATTACAGAAGCTATTCAGGTAGGAAGCCCCGCGTCACGCCAGGTCGCCCCGGACCTTCGGGCATCAAGTGAACGGACCCTGCAAATGGCGTCCGAGCTGGAAAAGCGCAATTGGGGGCGCGTCCAACTGGATCACCAGGAAGCCCGCGAACTGATCCACCGGGCTGAGTGGGGCTTGAGCATTGTTTCCGCCGTTACTCTCTTATTTAGTGTGTGGGTCAGCCTCATTCTGCCTCGCCAAGTGATACAGCCGCTCGTCAGCCTTAAAGAGGCCGTTGATCATGCTGCGACCGGGAATTATGAAGTCGAGTTCGAATTCCATGGAGGGGGAGAAGTCGTGGAACTTGCCAAGAGCGTCCAAAACCTCACCTCCTTGTTGCGGAGAAAGCGATAGGACACGTTGTGATAAGTCCGAGCTCCTGATAAAAAACCGCCCGCATTCCGCGGCCGAAGTCCGCCGGGGAAAGCTTGCCGCGCACGAGCTCAAGCAGAATGATTTCAGGAGGCGGCAGTTGTATCGCCGAGCAGCGGGTCCCCTTCAATAAGATACGCACAGCCGACAAACACGTAAGCGTTGAAGAAAAGCACCGCCGTTATCGCGCCTGCGGTGTCCGTAGAAGCGTCAGAGGGGTGACTCTGCCTCCAACACTCCGACACATGGCTTCGGCTCTGCTTTCGAATCGTCTTTCTAAATCAATAACTTGCGGTGACGTGAAGCGCATCGGGTTTGGTACGAAGAGTGCCTTTAGTCACGATGCGAGAAGGGAGTGCCCAACAGCAGAGATCGCAGCCCCCAGAACTCCAACTTCTGGAGCGGCCTAGGAGTGCCGGTCAACGACCGTCAAGCGCTCCTGATCGGTGCCACGGGGCGAATTGGATCCCGGGAATGAAAACAGAAAGGCGAAGAGCTATGTCAGTACAGATGGTTGATGGAGCTGCCCTCCTGAACGATCGGTGGGCTGTCAACTTGGAAGCCGGGCAGGGCAACGACGCACGGCTGTTGGCCGCGGCGAAGAGCGGCCATTCGGTAGCCTTTGGCGAGCTCTTCAATCGTTACAAGCGGAGGATTTTTCACCTTGCACAGCGCATCATGCGAAACCACGAGGACGCTGAAGACGTTGTGCAGGAAGCCTTCCAGCTCGCATATGTTCATCTGCACGATTTCCAGGGCGGCGCTCGATTCTCCACCTGGCTCTCGCGCATTGCGATCAATGTCGCTCTTATGAAGCTCCGCAAGAAGGCGCGGAAAGTGGAGATCTCGATCGACGAACATTCTGAATCGGATGACAAGTCGCTTCGGGATGCCGTAACAGACTCGGCGCTGAACCCCGAGCAGGACTGCTTGCGCCAAGAAAGATCGCGAATGCTGAGAGAAGCGCTTGCCGAGCTTAAGCCGAATGCGCGCCGCGTCCTTGAACTCTATGAATTGGAAGGGCGCTCGATGAAGGAGATCGCAGCAGGCATGGGCATTTCCGTCGCAGCCGTAAAGGCGCGGATTTTCCACGCCCGGCCGAAAATGCGGCGCGAACTGGGTCAGTACTTCATCAAACGAGCGGAACGACGGAAGAGATTGCGCCTCGGCTCGGCAAGCATTAGGAAGGATTGCCCGCGGCATGGAATCTGTTCGTTACGGGCTGTATGAGTTTCTAGAATTGTTCTAAAGGGTTATAAGCGCGTTTTTCGGATCTGCGCATTCCAAAGAACTTAGAAGAAAGTGGGCAGTGATCAGTGGATGCTCGTCATGTGCGGCCGGGGGATCGCAGCCCCCTGTTTCTGGCAATGGCGTCACCTGCAACTTGTGGCTGTTAAATCGTGCCAGGGGAAGTTGCGCAAAGTAGATGGTCAACCAACGGTCGTCCTCGGGCAACAAGCCCACGCGGTCGCGGGGAGCGAGCACGCCGCGGCGGACGAGCGGAAGAACCACGGAAGGAGAAAGAGGCCCCTACGCCGTGGCGGTTGCAGTTTTTACGGCGGCTTCCGCAGTGTAGACAATGACTGCCTTTTTGCCGCCCTTGGCAGCAGTGGCGTGGATCGAGTTCAGGTTGACGCCTTTGGCCGCGAGTTTATCCAAACATTGCGCGAGGGCACCGGGCTTGTTGGGCAAATCGCAGGCTTCTGCGGGAGTTTCCTGGTATGCGATGCGGGCCGCGTCAAGCGCTTTCTTCGCGCGCCGGGCATCATCCACGATGAATTGAACGCTGCCGGCCGTGCCTTGGGCGGTTCCCAAGAGAGAAAGAATATTCACCTTGGCGTCCCCAAGGGCTCGCGCGATTGCGGCAACCGCACCAGGATGATTATCAATGGCGATCGTAAACTGCTTGGTTTTGGCCATGTCGGCACCTCCTGCCGTTTCGCGGAGATTATACGCCCAGACGGGTTACGCGGCGGCAGCGATGCGGCGAATCAAGTCTTCCTGCTCGGACTGGGATTCGGCGCCGATGGTGAAGGCGTCGAGGAGATTGAGACCGAGAGCGAAATTGAGGGCTTCGTCCTGGCGACTGCGCAGCTCGCCCTGGCCGAGGATTTTCATGCCGACAATACCTTTGCCTGCGGCGCGCATTTCGCGGATGACGCTGATGACAGTGTCGGGAGCGGCGTCCATGAAAGCGCCAACGGGATTGATGCGGACGAGATCGACGTCGACCCAGGGAGACTTGGCGGCAGCGCGGAGGGCTTCGATGCTGTGGCACGAGCAGCCGTGAGCGCGAATGACGCCCTTTTCTTTGGCTTCGGAGAGGACATCCATAACGCCTTTGTAGCGCTCGGTCCAGTCGCCTTCGGTGAGGCAGTGCATGAGGCAGACGTCGATGTGATCGGTGCCGAGCTCGCGGCGAAAACGGTCGAGATCGGCGCGGGCGGAGGCGGGATCGCGCGCCCACGTTTTGGTGAGCACGATGACTTTATCGCGCGGGACGTGCTTGAGCGCTTCGGCAACGTGCGGATGACTGCCGTAAGAATCGGCGGAATCGAAGAAGCGCAGGCCATGATCGTAGCCATTGAGGAGCAAGTCGGAGAGGCCTTTGATGCCGAGGGCAGTCTGGTGGGAATGATGACCGCTGCCGACAGTGCCAGTGCCCATGGCGAGGCGGCTGGTCTGGATGCCAGTCTTGCCAAGGGTCACAATGTCGGCGGCGCTGAACTTGCGCGACAGCGCAGTAAGAGTGAACGGACGCCGCGCGAAGGCGGCCGTGTGGATCCAGGTGGCACCAGCGGCGCAAGTAGTGCGATGGATGAAATCGCGACGTTTCATGCGGCCTCCCTATTGCAGCGTTTCGGGGATAGTCTACCTCTTAATGGACGCGCGAACCGGTCCTCGGGTTATCAGGCGCAGCGCTAGAGTGAAGCTCGAGGAACTTCGTAATACAGAAACTGAACGCCCACGCCCAATTTATCATTTGTGGCCCCCAACGGTTCGACATGCGCGACGCGGCCAGTGAAGCACCATTCCGTCACGTCGTCCCCGACCACTTCCCGGGGCATTTTCAAATGCACTTGAATCATCACTCCCTTGGGCACCCTCTGATCCGTGGCGAAATAGACGCCATGGTTGCAGATGTTCATGGAGGCGGCCTCCCGTTCAGAATCGGTCGAGGCTTGGAGGGGGCGAAACTTCAGCGGAACTTTCATGATCATACGACGAGCACAACGGCGCTCCGGTGCCGGCATGGTTTTCCTTTTGGACCTGGGAGGGAACCAGGTTGAGATTAGGGAGGGCACAGCTCAGTTTTACGAATAGGACCCGAGAGGGTCAAGCACTATTTCATCTTTTCGAACGATGATCCTAGGGAAAAGTGCCGCCGATTCAATATTAAGCGAGGAGCAGGCCTTTGGGGACATGGTGCCGGTTTTCGCGTCGATCATGATGTGCCCACCAGTCGCGCCAAGCGCCGGGGTTTTTGCCGAACGACGCGCCGGTGATGGCTTGCAAAGAGGCGCAGACTAACTCTTGCGTGGCGGGCTCGAGGGAATCATCGTCGAGGAGATTCAAGAGCTGGGGAACGGCGGTGAGGCGCTGCTCATCCGTGAGCATGCCGGAACGCGCAAGGTTGGAGGCAGCGCGTTCGCGGACTTGCTCCGCGGGATCGTGGGCCAGAATGGAGAGAAGAGGATCGATGGATTCCTCGGTGCCCAGCATTGCCAATCCTTCGACGGCCCAGAAACGTATCTGCTGATTCGGATCGCGCGAATAGCGAAGGAGTGTGGCCAATACCGTGGCGGGCTCAACGCCGCGATTGCCGAGAGCGCCAAGTCTCCAGAGCGCGAGATAGCGGCCGTCAGGATCGTTATGAATTTGATTGAGAAGCTTTGCGAGACTTTGCGGGGACTTCCTCAGGCCGTTGGCCACGAGATCAATTTCCACGGCGGCGACGCGCACGCGAGGATCGTCGGAGTTAAGGGCTGCAAGCACCAGATGGAAGAGCTGATCCGTTTCCTCGAGATGGCCGCGCCAGGAATCCAGATGCATGTGGATCAAACCGAGAGACTGCTCAGGCCGGTGGATGGCAAGTTCGAGAAGACGCTCGGCCTGCTGTTGGGGCGCCAGGTGGCTGATTGCCTCGACGTCGGTGTTATTAGCGCGGGCATTGGAGGCCGGCACTGAAGCGGGCGCCTGAACAGGCCCCGATGCCAGCGACGGGGCAGCGTGGAACCAGCTTGCTCCAGCAATTTCAAGGCGCGCGACTTGATAACCAGCGGTGGTGGAAGCGGCGGCGAGCACGATCAGCAATGAGACGTAACGAGGCAAGCGATTCGGAATTTCCGATTCGCGATGAGCGGCCCAGTCCCCGCGTGGAGCGGGCGGAGGAGCCCCGGAGATGTCTTCCAAAGAATCGTTCATGAGTCACGCGAGGCGGGCCGTCTTCGGCGCGCTAAGGAGCCAGTTAAGCGGGGGGAAACGAGAGCAACAATGGTACGCGCGGCCAGCGAAACTCGTTCTTGGTGCCAAACCCTGTAGCTTCAATACGATTGGAGGGGTTGTTGATACGCGGCGCGCGTTCGAAACCCGTACGAAAGAACAGGGCCGAAGGACGTGCCAGCGCCGAGCGATAGGCCAAGTCGTCTCGGAGAACCATTCGAGAGCAAGTGGCGCGTCCCCCGGGGCAACGGGGACGCAAAAGGACGCGCTTTGCCGGAGGTGGAGGGTCTGCTAGAATGAGGAGCTTGGTTTTGCGACATTTCGAGCAGGAAATCCAGGCCAAAATAAAAACTGAAGCAGGAAGAAAAATGGCACTGAAGTGTGAGTTCTGCGGCAAAGCGCCGCATTTTGGAAACGTGATCAGCCACGCGAATAACACGCGGCGGCGCCGGTGGAATCCAAACCTGAAGCGCGTGCGCGCGGTCGTGGCGGGCGTGAGGAAACATGTCCGCGTTTGCACCGCGTGTATCCGCGCCGGCAAGGTAAAGAAAGCGGCCTGAGCCTCCAACCTTGAACTTGACTGTCGCGAACCTGCGTTCCGTGGGGCATCCGATGAAACATTCAAAAGGAGTGAAGCGCGGAGCAGCATGGCTGCCTCTGGCGGCAATGGTGTTTGCCGCCGCCGCGGGCTGCAACAAGGAAACGCGGCATGCCCCGGATGTGTGGGCGGTAGTGAACGGAAAAGAGATCAAACGGGATGAAGTCGACAAGTACTATCGCACGCGGGTAAACCCAGAGGGGCAGG
>WNFP01002859.1_pt1 | contig 13791 bp, 10 predicted proteins | sample 5400201 | NCBI WGS metagenome assembly WNFP01 (sample SAMN13153355, study PRJNA577476) | soil metagenome | isolation source: 115 cm saprolite under Madrone tree | place: USA:California | collected 2016-06-14
TCACGTGTGCTGGCTGATTCTCAAAGACTTATTCTATGAGTTTCTTGTGGATTCCAAAGAGCATTCGGCACCGCACCGAATGCTCTTTTTTCTATGAAAATGTGGAACTGCCGACTAACTGCATCTCAGACAGATGATGCGGATACCGTTGTAAACTACCCGCCGCCACTGGCTGGCTATCTGGCCAGCACTCGCTGGCGGAACGTGCGTGAATACAAGTAGCGGCTCGGAGTAACTTGTATGATCTTCCCGCAATTGGCTCAATTCACTGATATTGCTCTTTTGCTCCTGCGCTTGATGGTTGGCATCGTGTTCATCACCAGCGGCTACAAACATCTTAAAGACCCGGCAACGCGGAGCAAGGACATTGGGATGGGCAAGAGCTTCACAATTTTTCTGGGTGCAGCCGAGTTGGCTGGCGGCCTCGGAGTGATTTCGGGCGTTCTCGCACAACTCGCCGCCATCGGTTTGATTTTGGTTATGCTCGGCGCCATACAAAAGAAAATATTTACTTGGCACACCGGCTTCTGGGGCAAACCGGGGACCAACGGCTGGAGTTACGACACTATGCTCGTCGTTATGAATCTGGTTATCGTCACCGCCGGCGGCGGAAACCTGACTCTCACTCCCTAATCAGGTAAAACCCTCGATCGCGCTAAGGCAGCCAACGCAAGCGCGAACGAGGTGTAGGGTCCATAACGATCAGCTCCGGAGTTCCTCTGAGTAATCCTGTTGCGGAAAGGGAATGCGCACACCGCTCCGCCAGAAGTTAGACGTTTCGACGTGGTGTGGACTCTGGGGTGATCGAAGAAACAGCGCGACTTGACGAGTCGTACACTCTGATTCCACTGATTCCGCTAGAGCATTTAGCTTCTTGTCAAATTGGAGGCTCAAGATGAACGATCAACAAAAGAAGGAGCAGTATTCTGGAGTGCGAGATCAAGAGATCCGTGCGGCACTGGATCAGCATTGGGCGGCGTCCGATGCCAACGATTTTGAAACGGAGCACCGCATCTATCACGAGGACGCGGTGCTGGAATACCCGCAGTCAGGCGAGCGAACCCGTGGTCGACGCAACATACAGAGCCAGCGCGCTAGTCAGCCAAGCAAAAAGCGGTTTGCTGTCCGACGAATCATTGGCGGCAGTGATCTTTGGATCACCGAATTCATCCTGACATATGACGGCAAACCGTCCTACACCGTGAGCATCATGGAGTTCAGGGACGACAAGGTAGCGCGGGAAACACAGTACTTTTCGGATCCATTCGTGGCTCCCGCATGGCGCGCTCAATGGGTCGAACGGATAGACACATAATCTCGAGGCGCGAGAATTCGCTAAAGACACCGCCATTTGCGGTTTGCAGCATAATTGTCGAGAACAGAGACTAACACCAGAGAATCCCCGCCCGCCGATATACATATGTTCCTCAAGCAAGAAATCCCGACCGATTTAATGCCATCGAGATCCGAACCGCTGGGATTTGGACTTTCTGGATTTCCTGTGTTCGGGGGAGAAGGACCTCCGCGCCTTCGCTGATAGCCGGCGCAGAAAAGATAAGCCTTGCGTGGCGCCGACCGTCTCGACTCGGCGCCGCATTGTGAGTCCTTCTCGGAATTCAATAATTGACGAATTCAAGTCGGCGGCGCAGAATCGTGCGAGATGAAACAAGCAACCCTCTGCTTTCCGTCACTAAGGATCACAAGGTTCGATGCTTCCAAGGCTGCCGAACATGGGCACCGATGCACAATCGAACGGGCCGATTCACGTCGAAGGAAAATCGAGAAAGCGGAAATGGCGCACCCCACAGATTCTCAAACTCCGCATACAATACAGAGGTCAATGTCAGAGAGATCCCGAATTCCTACATCCGAATTGGTATCGAGACTTTGAGATCGCGGACAAGACAACCCTCGAACAACTTGCCGCGATAATACTAGAGATCCTGGGCTGGTCCGAGGATCACCTGTATGAATTCAAGATCAAGAATTGCTGCTACGTGAATTTTGGCAATGATGACGACTACATTGTTGACGCGAAGGAGCCGTGCGTTTCCTGCGCGATCCCAATACACCTGACCGATCTCACCAGAGGGGATTCATTCGAATTCATCTTTGACTTCGGCGAATTGCATACGTTTCGCCTCACCGTAATCGCAATATATTCCATTACCTGGAAGTGTCCTTCAACACCCCGCGTCCTTTCCTACCGGGGCAAGAACATCCTTCAATATCCTGGGGTTTTATCGAGACACGCTGCCTCCGCCGCCCGGAGTCGGCTACCTACAGTAGATTCCCCAGGCCGCCCGAAAGATCGATGGCGCATTCGCTTCGTGCGTCAAGAAGACGAGTCACAACTGGTTAAATGGCGAGAAGCCAACGATAAACGTCTCTGGCAAAAGGCCGTCACCATTCTGGATAACCGCAGCCTTATCCCCGAAGAAATAGCCAAGAAGGTAGAGTTGCCAGTTGATGCGATCCGAGAGTGGATAACGATCTACAACCATCAAGGATTGGCGGGGCTCAATCGTCCGCGGAAAAAGAGATCTCCAGGAAAAAAGGGGGTTGCCCTTGAACGGAAGAGAGTGAGGGTTCTTGGCCTGATTCACAGCCGGCCTCAGGCTTACGGAATCAACCGGGCCAGTTGGAATCATGCTTCTTTGGCAACCGCGTACAAGCAGTGCTACGAAGAGACGATTTCAAAAGCCACTGTCGGTCGCATCCTCCAGAAAGCTGGCTACAAGATCAAGAAAGCACGTCGAGTCCTCTCCAGCCCTGATCCCGAGTATCGAGAAAAGGTAGATCTAGTTCTGACCACTCTTCGAAATCTTCAGCCAAACGAGCTCTTCTTCTTCATTGATGAACTGGGTCCGCTGAGAGTGAAGAAATACGGCGGTCGTGGGATTGTTCACGAGAGGGACGTACACACCGTCCCACAGGAACAACCGGGCAAGGGCTCGGTGATCATGTCGGGAGCGCTGAGCGCGACGACGAACCAGGTAAGCTGGCTCTATTCCGGCGCAAAAGATACGCAAGCGATGATCGATCCTGTTGAGATTCTGTTCAATCAGTATCCGTTTACGAGTCGGATCTATTTGACCTGGGATGCCGCTTCCTGGCACAAATCAGGATTGCTTGTGGAGTGGCTTGATGCGTTAAACGTCGAAACCACCTCGGCAGGTTTCGGACCGACTATTCATCTCGTTCCGCTCCCGACATCTTCACAGTTTTTGGACGTAATTGAGGCGGTGTTCAGCGGAATGAAGAAAGCCGTGATCCATCATTCAGATTATCAATCTGAAGACGAAATGAAGACGGCCATTTCAAGACACTTCGTCGAGCGCAACGATTATTTCCGTGATAATCCGAAGCGCGCCGGGAAAAAGATTTGGGAGATCGATTTCTTTCAGGACATGGAAAACCTGAATTCCGGAAACTATCGTGAATGGTAATGCGCTATGGCCGATAGCCTGTTCGTCATAGACTCCACATTTCTTCTCGAGACGAGCCACAATGCCTTTTATGGCGCTCCACTTTTGCACGATTCGAGTGGTCGTGACACGACAATGCTATTTGGAGTTGCTCGCGACTTGCTGCGCTTCCGCAAACAACTCGGCATGCGACAAGCTCTCATCGTCATCGGCGATACTGGATCATGCGTGCCTGGGCAGCTTGTCTCTGACACCATAGATTTGTTGAAGCGGCTTCAGGCACCTGTCCTGTATGCGAAGGGTGTGCGAGTGGGAGATCTCTGTGCTGCTCTGGCGGAGCACTGCGCCTGGATCATAACAGCGAACAAAGCGATGCTTCAGCTTATCAATGATCGGTGTGGTGTCATTCTTCCGAAGAAGGGCGGTGAGCTGGATGTCGCCACAATGACCTCTATAAAAGATCAGCTCGGCGTCAGTCCTAGTCAGGTGCCATCTTTGCTCGCGCTAATCGAGAAGAACGGACGTGATTCGGTGCTGACACAAAGACAGGCTGTGCGCATGCTCGAAGTACACGGGACTCTCGAAACTGTTTTGACCAAAGCCGCAGCGGGAGATCTCGGACAAGTTGGGCGCAAGCTGGCTATGAGGGGTGATGCCCTCCGTGAACGCTGCCGTGAACTCCACTTCAGGTCGGCATCTCTTGGGGACCTGAAAGGCAGGTATGGGGAAACGAACTTTATCGAGGATGTGGAATCTGCCGCTTCCGCCTTGAAGGAGTATGGATTCTGGTCGCTGATTCGCCTTCTCCCATTGCCTGAGCAGGAGCTGGTGAGAGCCGAAGAGAATCCTACACGGCCGGATTACAGGGCTGCCCGCACGCCGGCGGAATTGGATGAACTCCACAAGCTGGTCAAGGCCGCAGAGGTATGCGCTTTGGACACTGAGGCCAGCGACAGAGATCCGAGGAATGCGGTGCTCTACGGCATTGCGTTCTCTGTCATCGAGAGGCAGGCCGTTTACGTACCCCTCATTCAGTCCGATCTAGATCGGGTATCTCAGGAGGAAGTTCGAACTCGGCTCAATAAACTATTCAGGGCCAAGACAAAATTTGTTGGACACAACATCAAGTTTGACTACCTGATTTTGCGGAAGCACGGAATGCGCCTCCGAAACATACATTTCGACACGATGTTGGCGGCCGGCGAGTGCTTCGGCGATTGGGACTTTTTTAATCTTGCTGATGTCTCTCGGAGGTTATTAGGAACAAAGATCAAACGGTACAGCGAAATTATCGAAAAAGAGCAGACATTCCTCGACGTTCCGTTCAAAGATCTCGTCGAACATGCGTGCACCGACGCCGATATGTCGCTGCGGTTATTCCATCGTTTGAACGTAGAGCTTCGGAATCGTCAATTGGAAGACAACTTCCTAAGGGTCAGAATGCACGTGTTAGCGAGGCTTGCGGAAATGGAATGTGACGGTGTCCGAATAGATGCAAAGAAGATCGAGATGTCGATAAATCTACTTCTCGGGGAGGCGGATGCCCTGAAGAAGCTGATCTTTCAGGAGGCAGGCTGCGAATTCGATCTGGATTCTCGGAAGGCGACTTCGGATGCCCTGAGAAAGGTTGAAGCCTTACGGGAATGGATGACGTCTCGATCGCTAACGCAGTCAGAGATGGAACAACTTGCGTGGCGTCATCGGATCATCGAGCAGATTGTAAAGTACAGGAGAGTTCGTAAGCGCCTGCGTGAACTCGAGGCAATTCGGAATGCAGCGAGAAGAGGAAGGGTTTTCCCCCTGTTTAGTCAACTGCGTGTACCGCACATGAGTGCAACCTCGTCGAGCCCAAATCTCGACGAAGCATTGCGAGCTAATGCGGTAAAGGACGCACTCTTAGGCCAAGACTACCGGAACGCCAAGCACGCATTGCGAAGGTTGCAGCAGATCACTAAAGATGAAGCTCTGCGCACGGAACTAACCCGTTGCGCGCGATCAGATTTCCGGTGTTCCGGAGAGTCATTGCTTGAAGGCATGGAACATGGAGAGGTGCTGCTCTCCATTGCTATTGGTCTTCCGAGTGCGGCCGTGTGCCGCCGTTTCCTTATCAGTCCTGAAAGGGCGATGAGGATTAAGGCAAATTTGCAGGTACGGTACCCGATCCTCTTCGAATGGCTTGATCGTTTTCGACGGGAGTCGATCGCACGAGGTTACGCGGAACATGATGGCCAGCGGATATACCTCGCGGGCCTTCGGAGCTCCGATGTCGAAAAAAAGAATATGGCGACGACGTCTGCCATCAGATGGCTTGTGCGTTATTGAGAGCTGTTACGCGTTGAAGTGTTGCCTTGGAGTGTCTACCTCTCCTTGTAGTTCCCGGCTCGAAGTGCATCGAAATCTTCAAAGAAATCAAGTTCCCAGATTTTCTTGCCGGCTCGCCTGGGGTTGTCTCTGAAATGCTCATTCCTCTCGGTAAGGTGCCTTGAGATCGCCTGCTTCATTTCAGCGGCGTCAGAGTAGTCGGAGTTATTGATGACGGCTCGCGTCATTCCGCTCAAAACTCCCTCAATCACATTGAGAAACTGTGCGGATGTCGGAAGCGGCACCAGTTCGATAATCGGCCCAACCGATAACGCTTTAGTGTCATCGTTGAACTGATCCAACGCTTCAAGGAGCGGACCGGAATTGTGCCATACGACGGCGTCCCATGTGATGTAGAGCTTCGCTTTTGTGGGGTACTGGTTGTACAAGACTTCGATCATGTCCATCATGGCGTGTGAATCCTTTGATTCGAGAAAGTGCCATGTTATCTGATTTGTCGTGGCGCTGAGCGCGGCAACCAGCGACACGTTGCCGCGAGAAACTTGGTGACGAGGAATCGTTACGTGCTCGTTTCGATATGCCTTTCCTCCACGCTTCCTGACTTGTGTCGGCCCCCACTCATCGAGGAAGAAAAACATTTCATTTTCACCAAGGTGGTGCAATGTATTCAACAACAGCTCGAGCTTTTCGTGGTAACGAGGATCCGGGCTGGTAAGTACTCGTCGTGCCTTTCGCCACCTGAAACCAGCACGCCGCAGGATTCTGACAAGAGTGCATCGGGAGATAACCTCGCCAGATGATTGCTCATAGGCTTTAAGGAGTGCGGAGTGCGTCCAATTCGTGCGGTTGATTCCGAAGGCGGTTGGCTTATGGTGGAAGATTTCGTAGATGCGTTTTGTTCGCTCGAAATACTGGGCTTCGATGCCGATACGCCGAGTCGTATTCCAGGCGAAGAGCTTTTCCGGTCCGGCTTGAAGATACATCTTGTAGTATCGCCCTGTAGTTTTGCGTGAAGACAGGAGTGCCTTTGCGATCAGAGAATTCGAAATGCCTCGTTTTCGGCCGAGAATGGTAGCCGCTTTCTTACGATCTCGGGATCGGCCATGTTTCAGTTTGGAAAGCAGGAATTGGAGATCAATAGTACGAGGAAGCTGGGAGTGAAAGCGTTCTCCGCCATATGCTCCGTGTACCAGCTCCAGCAACCATTGTCGTGTCGCCTCGACGGAGCGTCTGGGAGTTCGGGCACCATCCAACAGGTGATTCTTCCGGCAGAAACGAGTTAGTGTTGAGTATCCGACGCTCGTACCGGCATCGGCCAGTGCCCGACGTACTTTGACAACGCTTCCGTCAAATTCCGCCAGCATCTGCGCGATTCGTTCATGGTGGGCATCGAGTTTACCTAGACGACGGATGACTGGGGGCACGTCCGAACCGATTTTTATGACTTTCTTTACGGTTTGGCGGCTTAAAGAGAGAAGCTGTGAGATGAAACGCAGACTGTGCCCCTTCCTCCTGAGCACAAGAATGGCGCCACGCGTTTGTTTGTCGAGCATCTGTACCTCGCGGTTGCCACGGTTTGCCGCTAATCGTGCGACCTGAATCGGTAGTCTCGAATGCACCGAGCGTGAACGGGGGACTAGCGGACAGGCACATGCCTGCCTCGGTTGCGTTCCGTCGCAGTGGATCTCAGAATACTGCCAATTGTTCGCTGTCAGTTGGGAAGCAGGGCCTGAGAAGGAATTCCGGCCTGCACGTCGAGCAGGTTATTCCGCCGGATAGGTGTTCCGGTTACGGCTCCAGCCAGTCGCTACGGCCACGGCGCTGCCAGTCCCTAACGGCCCGATGACCAGGTAGCATACGGAATCTGATCGGTGATCGGCGGCGATTGCTCCCTCACTTGCAATGAGCTCCGGTCCAGCAAGCGGCAGTTTCTCACCTACCTCAGCGACCAGTCCTAGCAGCTAAGCTAGTCGTAGTTCCAGTCGGGACGGAAACTACTCCGCGACTCCTCCCGCGAATGTCTTGCCAGATGTCGGGGACCACAACCGTCAATTTGGTGTTTGTCAAGACAACACTTCGGGCCAAATCATAAAATCATATCCGATCAAAGCTCGTTCGAGGAGGCGAATTGTTACGGGAGAGCCGATTTTACCGGTGCTGCGCAAGTGAACTGGCTCTCGCTTTCGGAATGCATCCGTTGGCAGTGAAACGATCGGATCCGCGAAACGCTCTGTAACCAAGATCGCAAATACCGGATGATTTCATTCCAGATGTTTTTAGAGGTTGACCGGATGCCGAAGTGAGCCCGAGTCTTCGAGAGAGTCAGGCAGCCAATTGGGGCCTGATACAAGGATCGGCAGTGGGGCTGCCATTGCCCATCGACAGTGTCGATCCTGATCTGGCTGATCCTGCACCAGGGAGTCCGTTACGAAGAACGCGGCCCAGCCGTCACCAAACAGTCAAAGCAAAGGCGCACTACGAGAATCATCCGGCAAACCCGGAGTCTGGGCTATCGGATCGATCCACCGAATCCTCAACCCAACGAAGCACAAGCGCATTGATTTTCGACTCTGTGGCCCAAGAACGTCAGCCAGGAAGGGCCATCGGAGTCCTGTCCCGGCCGGTAGTGATGAGCGAGAATCCTGCGAACCACGTCTTTGTCGATTGGGATGTGGAACGCCAAGGCGATCTGTGGGCGATTCGCGGACAGCCCCAATTGGGATTACGTTGCTTCATTTCGACGACCGCATGAATGAGATCTGTGCTCGCTCCTTTCGGACCGGGCTTCCGACGGCGATTCGTGGAGAAAAGCATCCGGTACTTTTGCTTACTCAAGACTTTATGAAGCCCTAGCAGTGTCGAGGGTTTCAGTGCAATTGCGGAACGGAGAAGGCGGGTTGGACGCGCCAAGAGCGCCAGCAAGGCGGCAAGGATGCGGTCCACAGCGGATAGATTGGGCGATCGTTGCCGGGAGCGATTCACGATCAGGAGCTGGTGTTTCAGGAGAAGCGACTCCGCGACCAGGGAACGGACGCCACCAGGTCCGAGCAACCGGGCCAGCGTGGCGATCAAGTGGATAACAAGAACGGCCAGATTGCGCATCGAAGAATAGTAGCAGGATGGGAAATCCTGAGGAATCATGGGGGAAATAACAATTCGCCAGGCACAGGTCATTCCATATCAGAAGATTACTGCGTAGCGAAGATTGCTTCGCGAAGGCACGCGGACTGGAAACCGGACCCGGCCGAATCAGGGAAACCACAGCAGAGAAGAGAAAGACCACGGCCACGATCATGCCGAAAGCCACGGATAAGCACCGTAAAGTAATCAGGAAACTCTAACGAAAAAGGCGTTCGATGTCTCTGGCGCAGTGGATGACCCGGAGAATCTCAACACCATCGGTGAGCGGGCGGTAGAAGATGAGATAGCGCTCGAAGCCCTTCACCGGCCAGGCGCGGACGGAAGAGAAGCGAGGATTCCTAAAGCTCCTTTGCGTGCCCAGTTCAGGCATGTGCGCTAAGGCTTGAAAGCTGACGTTGCAGGCGTGAAGAAAGCGGCGCGCCACGTCCACGCTGGCATTGTCTCCCAGAAATACGAAATGGTCCGTCAGATCTCGTTTTGCGGCAACGCGCTTGATCACGCGAGCCATGGAATCAGGCGGACTTGCCGGACCGGAGCCTCTCTAAGCCTTCGTTTTCGATGTCCGCCCAATCCTGCGCCGTCATCTCGGTCGCCGGACCGCTGTCTTCGGCTTCTTGCAGCAGTGTTTCGAGCCGGCCATCGGCCTCTTCCATCTCCTTGAGCAGCTCTACGGCTTTGCCCAAGGCTTCCTCTTTGGAAGAGTATCGGCCGCTTCGGACTTGCTCGTTTAGAAACCGTTCCAGCTCTGGAGTCAGCGAGACGTTCATAGGATTCCCTCTTTAGGACAGTCATTCAGCATGCGGCATCGTCCAGAGTATAGCAACCTGACCTGTGGCCCTCAACTATGGTTGCTGCAACTGCTGCAACTCCGCGAGTCAAGTCCGCGCTGTCATAAAAATGTCATACGAATCGCAGCGAATTGCGAACAAAAAATAAAAAGAGAAGGAGAAAACGACTCGCTCCGTTTCATCACGACTTGCTGATTTCTCTCGATTAGCGCAAACTCCGGCAAAATTTTGATTAAATTGTTCAGTCGGCTGTTAACCGAAGGGTCGGAGTTTGACTGCCATCTGCACATTCCGACGAGGAGCGCACGAGCGCCATTGCCAACCTCAGTGCAACTTCGGTCCAACTCGAGAGGCTGGTTGCACCGCGTGTTCCCGTGTAAGCGACACCAGATGTGGCACTTATGTGACATAGCCCGCTTACTTGCAAAGCAGGCGCTCAGGCGTGAGAGACCGGCAAGGTTCGTCATGAAATGAATCGCTATGTTGTTGAACTGTAGAACTGGAACAGAGCGTTTGGCTGCAACTCGGAGGTCCCTAATGCAATTTTCGCGAATAGTTCAAGGAAAGTTTGGCAACTGCCACTTTCAGCCTGACCGTCCCCTCTGCGGGTGGCAAAAGCCCTTATCCCAATTTATCCCAATAAGCTGCCAAACGTGCCCAAACCGTCCAGAGCGAGCCGAGCCGTGCCTTTAGTTTTCAACTACATACCAGCGAGCCAGGGCGCAATCACCCGTTTGCTAAACCGTTTTAGGGAATAAACACCCTAACGGGGGTTCGAATCCCCCCCTCTCCGCCAGAAAAGCCTTAAACCTTTCTCACTGAAGAATTTGTTACGCCGCGCCAGTGCCTATCGCCCCTGGCCCACTCCGCGTGTTTTTTGGACGGCAGTTGTCGCACGCTCATGTCGTTAAAGCAGTTAAAGCTCGGAAAACTGGACATAAGTTGTCGAATCTAAGTAACCGCCCAACAACATCGCGGTCGGCTAAACCGTTGTACCTTAGATGCTGTGGCGAGAAGCAGAACGTGCCGGCCTGAGCAAATTGGGTTGGGGTCATTTTCTCGCGATCGTTCATAACCGCTTTCTGCCTCTGGATTTGACGAAGGCGTCGATGTCTTTCTCGCCCGAGCGCAGGAAATCCAGAAAGTTCACGCCTGAGTATTTGCATGTCTGGCAGATGCTCAGAAGGATTAGGTCATATTCGATTCCCTTTGGCGATGACATCCCCCCGATGACACGACGTAGTCTCGCAAAGGCTTTGATTGCGTGCTCGGCGTTGTTGTTGTTCCAAGGAACGCCGTCATAGGTTAGGAAAGTGAAAAGCTTGTCTCTGTCCTTCTCAAACCGGTCTTTCCATTTTAGGGCAGCTTCGCTGTGATGAGCAACCTTCGACATCTGCCGGTAGAAGCGATTAACGCCAGTCATATGCTTGCCGAGAAAGCGGCGCTTCAAGCCCCAGCGGTCGATGGTTTGCACGATTCCCTTTAGAAGCCCGGCAAAACCCGTCACCACTTGCTTGAGCTCTTCGTCGTATGGAAAGTCCAAGACCGCCTCATTGAGGTCTCGCATCAAGTGAAGAAGACACTTTTGCTGGGGACAAGGCAACGAATCGTATGCAGTGTAGAAATCAGACACTAACACGCCCCGGAATCCCTTCAGTCGCTCACGGACTAGGTCACCTTCTCGCGTATCGGCGTAAAAGTAGAGCACTTCGTGGAACGTGACGAACACCCACACGTAGCCCTGTCTATCCTTAAGGGCAATGGGTGTTTCATCTGCGTGGATCAAATTGCCTTTGATAATTTGGGCGAGGATTCGTTGTCGTGTTTCCGCGTAATACTCGGCTGCACCGGCCTTGAGGTCGTATAGCATGGATGGGGCCAACCTAAGCCCGAACAACCTTGCTAGCCTTTCTTTCGCTGTAAGCTGCGGCACACACAGTTCAATTGTTTCATAGACGATGAGCGCGACAAGGTTGCGACCGTACATGCTATGCGGCCAGAATTCCTCTGGCGTTCCAAAACGCTCATTGCACGAAGCGCACCAATAGAAACGAAAATGAAACTTCACTACCCACCGCCTCAAACCGAACCTGCTGAAGCGGATGTCGTATAGGACTCTCGGCCGCTTACGAAAGACCTTGTCTGGACTTCTTCCGCAAACGGGGCAGACTTGCCGGTCTCTGCAATATACTTCCTTGTTGATCTGCGTGGCTCTTTTGGTGCGAACCATCCTGGTCGGCCTGGCGCTTTTCAACAGTTTGTCGGTTCTCACATAGACTCTGTCACGCTGGTAGTCCCATCGGGCAGCCTTGTTTACAGCCTCGAAATCTGCTATCGGACTAGAGAATCGACGCCACAGGCCGTCGCGTGACGTCGAATTGCCGGCAAGCGCCACTTCTGGGTCGGCCCCACACTCCAAGTTGGCCCTATGGTCGGGACTACATATCCGCAGTAGTGTTTCGGTAAGAACTTCCAGAGCTTGGCAGTCTTCCAAGTTATAGGTCACTAGGTTCTGTTTAATGGAGGGGTCACGCGAATGTTCCCAATTCGTGCGCCAGATGATTGACTGGGTGCCTGACGGGGTGATACTCGACCATTTGCAGCCGAGCCAAGCCCCGATATCCTTGAGAGCATTGGAATAGGTGGGAAAGTAGACTTGCGCGAAAAGGAAAGAAAGGAGGTTTAGCGCAGACTTGATGGCTTTCGCGGCCGCAGAGCCTTCGAGTGGCTCGCCGTACCGTTCGGCCATGCGTTTCAAGAAGACGGTCTCGAAGCTCCCGTAGTGAATTAAAACAGGATTCACAACTTCCGCAAGCATGTCGAGGAAGTCGCGCCATGCTTTTCCCTCACCGCCCACTTCATCTACCCAGAAGCTCCGCTGCACGACGGAGTCAGCGGCATTGACCCGAACACCAATCAGGTAGTAGAAGTCACGGTCTGGAAGCGCCTCCACATCGAGGTATACCGGCGTACCCTCAATCTTCAACTGCGGGTTGCCGATGATATGGATCTTCTTCTCTTGGATTGCCAGAGCTTTCAATGCGTGGTGGTATTTTTCCCGTTTGTTCCTCAATCGCTTTGGCCGCCTGCGGGGGCGGAAGGTAAAGCTGAGTTGGGTAACAGTGAAAATGCCTTTGATGTTGAACTTCTTGCGTTCCTTCGCAGTCATGCTGGACAACAGGCTGAGGTCGTCTTTCTCGACCGCTTTCTGTCTACATCTGGTTTGGAACTCACACTCGCTGCAGTGGCGGTTCAGGACGAGGTCTGGTGGCGAATCGCTGGAAACCAGCCTCGTGGTATTGTGGATTAGCTTCCCTAACTCTCCTGCCAAGGCAGCGGTCATGACCTTCGACGTGGCATGGTTGTCGCCGTGGACGATTTTTGCGAGCCTCACTTCATCCCCCGTTACCTCAGAGAACGCAAATGCGTCGAAGGCAAGGAGGAGTTTGTCGTCTTGGTCAAGCTTGTTGGTAAAAACGAATCGAGTCGGAATAAACTGGGCAGGCGCAGCTCTCCCTTCGGACGGTATTCGTTCCACAGCGTGGATGGTGGATTCCACGTGCTCTCCAGCAGCCGCGAAATCGACCGCCATACGCCACTTCGCCTTCTTCACCTTCTCGGTGGGTGGCGGACCAATCATGAGCCCACTTTGGCTGACTGTGTTCGCTAGACGTTTGATGCCGTTTCTCCGATACGACTCGCTCTGGATTCGAACCCAGTCAGCGTAGGGGTTTCCCGTCCCGGCCTCACCGTGCGACCGGAGAAAGCATTTTGTTGGGCACTTAAGGTAGGCTTCGAAGAGATGGGAAGTAATGGTCACACGGACCTCATTTCTTCAGGCTGCACATCGTTCGCACGGATGAAGCGGGCCGACGACGATATCGTTCCGCGACGTTTCCAATTCTCAGTCCGTATGGTTGTGCCTCGCCAAAATTTAGAACGCTTTTGAAATGAACAGCATACGAAGAGGTCTTGTAACATGTCCTATTAAAGGGAATGTCAAGAGAAAAAACCTCCCCGTCGGCCCAATGCCGACATTTTTTTCTCGGCATTCAGCCCACCCGCTTGAACGTCCACTCCTACTTCCGAGAGTGGTCTTGCTCGGGCCTAAG
>WNFP01002864.1_pt1 | contig 13785 bp, 10 predicted proteins | sample 5400201 | NCBI WGS metagenome assembly WNFP01 (sample SAMN13153355, study PRJNA577476) | soil metagenome | isolation source: 115 cm saprolite under Madrone tree | place: USA:California | collected 2016-06-14
CCATGGGGATCGTGGTGTTATAGCTCTTGAGTTCGATCCCGGCCGCTCCTGTCGCGCTGGGGTTGAGGATGCTGTTGACCATGACCTCGCCGAAGGGGCTGTTTTTAACGTAGCAGCCGCGGGAAGATGGGGCAAGAAGTGGCGGGGAGATGGTGGCTAGAGAGTTAGCGGGCGTGCGCCGAGCTTTTGTGAGCTTGCGGACTTGAGGCGCAGCAACGCTGCGCCCCTACTGCGCGACACGACTTGCCGCCTTCAGGTGACCTGGATGCGGCGGGAGTCGCCGCCAAGATGCTCTAGCTTGACGCGGAGTTGGGGCCAAGGGGATTGCAGCGGGAAGCGCTCGGACCATTCGAGGATGACAACGGCGGGTTTGGAGAATACGTCTTCGAGGCCGAGCGTCTCAAAATCATGGAAGCTATCGATGCGATAGAGATCGGCGTGGTAGACCTTGCCGGCGTTTGCAGCGCCGTAGACGTGGACCAGTGTGAAAGTGGGGCTGGTGACTTCGTCCTCGGTTGCAGCGCCAAGTCCTGCGACGATGCCTTTCGTGAGCGTGGTTTTGCCGGAGCCGAGATCCCCGGTCAGAAGAACCAGCACGGGGGGCCCGAGCCGTTTGGCGAATTCCCTGCCCCACTGTGTGGTTTCTTCGGCGGAGTGGGTGATTACTTCTGCGATCGCTTGTTCAGGCACGCGCTTGCAGCTCCTGAAGGAGTTGGTGGCGCGCCTGGGGAAGGGCGGCGGCAACTTCCGTGGCGAGCAGGCCGGACTCGTCGGCATTTCTCGTGGCGAACTCGGCCGCTTTGCCGTGCAAGTAGACACCGAGGGCGAGAACGCGCGTCCAATCATCGGTCTTGAATTGCGCGGTCAGCGCGGCGAGAACGCCGGTCAAGACATCGCCGGAACCGCCTTTTGCGAGGCCGGGATTGCCGGAGGTGTTGATGAAAATTTGGCCGTCTGGGCCAGCGACGATGGTGTGCGAGCCTTTGAGGATGACGTGGGCATTCCAGCGGCGCGCGGCCTCTTGCGCGGTCTTGACGCGGTCTTCCTGCACGTCCTTCGTTGCGCACAACAAAAGGCGGGCCATTTCGCCCGGATGCGGTGTGATGGCGAGGAACTTGTTCTTGCGATCGCGCAGGGAATCAGCGTTTCCCGCGAACGCGTTTAGCCCGTCGGCGTCGAGGACGACAGGGATCTCGGTCTGCACGACGATCTTGCGGATGAAATCTTGCGTTTCCGGTTGAAGCCCGAGACCCGGACCGAGGGCGAGAACGGTCTTGCCTTCCGGTATGCGTTCAAAGCGTTGCTGCGCGAGATTCCGGATTGCTGCTGTGCCTTCGGAGGTTGAGAGCAGCGGCTCGGTCATTAGCTCCGGGTGCGCGGAGGCGACGATGGGGAGGACGACGTCGGGAGTGGCTACCGTGACCAAGCCTGCTCCTGTTCGCAATGCTGCATAGCCGGCCATCACGGCTGCGCCGGATTTGCCGAGCGAGCCGGCGACGACCAGCGCGTGGCCGTACAAACCTTTGTGGGAATCGACCGTGCGGACTAGCGGAAGTTGCGCGAACTCGTTCGGCTCGACCCAGCGGAGCGAGCTTTTTCCGATCTCTTCGATGAGCGAGGGAGGCGAACCGATGTCGGCGACTTCGAGCATGCCTACAGCGGCAGAATCGCGCGAGATCAGCTGACCGGGCTTGGGCGCGGTGAACGTTACGGTTTTGTGCGCGCAGACTACGGGACCTTCCGCGGGTTGGCCGTCGGAAGGCAGACCGGATGGCGTATCGACTGCGAGGATCAGAGCGGGCCAGGCGGCGGTGGCGTTCTGCGAATGGCGATTGATGTCTGAGATCGCTTTGGCAATGACGCCGGTGGCTGCTCCACGGAAGCCGGTGCCGAAAATGGCGTCGAGGATGACATTCGCGTTGGAGATTTCCGGCCAGGCGGTTTGCCATGCGGCTTCGTCTGTGATGGAAGTTACGGAGTTGCCGGCTGCGGCCCAACGCTGGAGGTTTGCTGCGGCGTCGCCGTGCAAATCTTGCGGATTGGAAAAAAGATAGACCTTCACTTGCGCGCCGAGTGATTTGAGGTGCCGCGCGGCAACCAAGCCGTCGCCGCCGTTGTTGCCTTTGCCGCAGAGGACCGCGACTTTTGCGGGGCGAGTCGCGGCAGTGCCGACAAATCTATCGCACGCGGCGGCAACGCGCGTTCCGGCCGTTTCCATGAGCTGGAGGCCAGGGACGCCGTAGCGTTCGGTGGTCAAGCGGTCGACCTCGCGCATCTCGGCAGCGGTTAGCACTTTCATGGCTTCAGTGGACTCGATGGTGGAGAATAAATCAAAGTTCCCCGCTTCGGAAAGCGGGCTCTACAAAAGCGTCCTTACGCGCTACAGCATCCAGCCGCCGCTTACGTTGACGACTTGGCCGGTGACGTACTCCGCTTCTTCCGATGCGAAAAAGGCGATGGCGGCGGCGACGTCTTCCACCGTAGGGGGGCGACCGATGGGAAAACGCGCATCCCGGATGCGGCGTGCCTCTTCGCGCGTCAATTCTTTCTCATCGATGCTGGACGGATTGACGACGTTTACAGTGATGCCGTTCTTGGCTTCTTCGAGAGCCAGCGAGCGGGAGAGCGCAACTACCGCAGCTTTCGCAGCAGCGTAGGCGGAAATTTTTGCCTGACCGAAGGCGCGCTCGGCTCCGACGGCGCCGAGATTGATAACGCGCCCCCAGCGACCGCGGCGCATGTATGGCAGCGCGGCGCGGCTCATATAGAGCACGGTCATAAGATTGGAGGAAAAAATACTTTGCCAGTCTTCCAGCGAAGACTCGGCGAGGGTGCCCCAACGAAAATCGCCGACATTGTTGACGACTACATCGATCCGGCCAAAACGATCCGCGACGGTGCGAACCAACTGCTCGGCGCGAGATGCGTCACTGATGTCCGTTTCAACGGCGACGCAATCGGCACCACTAGCTTGCAGTTGCAGAAGGGTTTGCTGCGCGGCCGCTTTATTTGTGCGGTATGCAATGGCCACGCGTGCGCCGTCTTTCGCCAGGCGCACGGCAATCCCCCGGCCAATGCCGCGGCTGCCGCCCGTAACTAGTGCCACACGATTGCGAAGGGACATCCCTCTCCTCAAATGATGCGTGGGAAAGCATGCCAGTATAACGCAGGTAGCTGAATTGACGGGGGCAGCGCATTGGTTTTGTTAATCGGGACTGGGAGTTGGCGACGGTTCGCCGGAAAGCTAGCGGAGGCGCGCGACGATTACGGTCATGTCATCGGCTTGCTCTGGCGTGCCGGCCCATTCTTCGGCAGCATTCATCAGCGATTCGGCGACAACATGTGGCGAGGCGCCTTGCACGTGAACGGCGGCTTGTTGCAGGCGACGGATGCCGAATTCCTCACCGTAAACATTTTCGGGCTCGACCAAGCCGTCGCTGTAGCCCACGAGCAGCGAATCGGGAGCAACGATTACGGAGCCTTCCTCGTAAGTGTAATCTTCCACGACGCCGAGGACCATGCCGCCCTTGTCGAGATGCAGCGCGGAATCCTTGCAGATGAGAAATGAAGGGAGATGGCCGGCGTTGGTGTAGCGCAGGCTGCGTGTGGCGCTGTCGTACACGGCAATGAAGAAAGTGGCGAAGCGATCGTCGCCGGTGTTACGCACAAGGTGCTTGTTGAGGCGAGAGACAAGCTCGGCGGTGTTCATGCGCTCGCTGCCGTCCACCAGGACCTGGCTGCGCAGCGCGGCTTGCAAACTGGCCATCAGGAGCGCGGCGGAAATTCCTTTTCCGGAAATATCGGCGATAGCGATGGCCAGATGCGTGGGACTGAGCTGAATGAAGTCGTAGTAGTCACCACTGACGGCGCGCGCTGCTTTGCAAATGGCTTCAATCTCAACGCCGGGAACGTGCGGCAGAGTTCTTGGGAAGAGCTGGTCCTGCACTTCGCGCGCGATAGAAATTTCGTTTTCGAGGCGCTGGCGCTGTTTCTGCTCTTCAATTAGTCCGCTGACGGAGCCGGTCATCAAATTGAACGATTCGCCGAGGACGCCGAGCTGGTCGCGGCGCTCAATGCGCACACGGTGCGATAAATCGCCAGCCTGCACATATTGCGTTGCACGGTAGAGCTCGTCGATGGCCTTCGTAATTTGCCGGGTGAGAACGATTCCGGTGATGAACGCGCCGGCCCAAATTACCAAGAAGGCGATGACGATCAGAACGAACGCAATCAGATAGGTGTCTCGGAGTTCGCCGAGGGAGCTGAACATGCGGCCGCTCAATTGGGAAGGCCGCGCGTTGAAGACGGCGAGCACGGGCCGCACTGGGTCGACCACGTCGTCCGGTCCGACATAGGTTGAATCCAGGCGGGAGACTACGTTGACCGGAGAGTCGATCCAGAGCATTGCGGGCTGGAGTGAGCGGTTGTGGGCCACAATGGGGCGAGTAATTTCATACCGGGTATTATTCGTCGTGTAGAGGACGCCGTGCTTCGGGCCGCCGGTATAGCGCTGCATTAAATTGAGTTGAATGGCGCCTAAATCCGGCGCAACGGTGGCGAGAAATTCAGGCGTTACCTCAATCCAAAGGGTAACCACACGAACGCCACGCGGTTCGTCCATCGCACGGATGCTGAGGATGTAAAGCTTATCGCGTTCGAGTCCGTAACGGGCTTCACCTTCCTGCAGCAGCCCGGCAAAGAACTTCCCGTTTCGAGCGACGTTGTTCAGGAGAGTTTGATCGTTGGAAAACTCGATGTTCAGGCCTGGGAGCTCGCGGTCGTGCACGGAATGCGATTGCGCTGCGAGAATGCGCTCGGACTCGACTTCGCTGACGCCACGCGGAAGCGTGCTGTGAGCCGCGGCAATGTGCTCGGCAATGTCGGCAAGCATGTCTTTGCGGCGCTGCACGTCTTCGTACAGAAGGTAGGAAGCAAGCTGCGAATAGAGAATCTCTGCGGAACGGACGGCGAGAATCAGCAGCAACAACACGGGGACGAAAGCTAAGAAGAGACCCGCGATGATGAGGCGATTACGCAGACTCCACAGCAGGCGGTTCCTTCCCCAGACCAGTAAGCGATAAAGCAAATATAGTGCGGCGAGGAGCGCGATAAATTTCAGATAGTCGAAAATTCGGCCGCTGGCTGCGAACAGATAGGCAAGGCCGCCGGTCAGCGCCAGCAGCGACGCGACAAGGTCAAGGCGCGAGATGCGATCCCACACTCTACGGATATTGGAAGCAGCGGTCACACGTCAGCCTCAGACAGAAAGACTACTTTACCTTAAGGATGCGCTTTGAGCCGAGAACGCGCTGCGTGCGTCGGAACCGGGGTTGATTAGGCGAGAGTTACTTCACGGCCGTGCCGCGTACCCGGCTGTGATAGCGGCTGTACGTAAAATAAATCACGAGCCCGATGACCAGCCAGATAATCAGACGCGCCCAATTGACCCAGCCGAGCTTGTACATCATGTAGCCGTTAAAGAGGATGCCGAGAATCGGCACCACGGGCACCCACGGCGTGCGGAAAGGCCGCGGCTGCTGCGGATTCGTGCGGCGCAAGATCATGATCGCAATACATACCATGACGAAAGCGAGCAATGTGCCGATATTGACCATTTTTCCGATGTCGTCGATAGGAGTGATGCTGCCAACGATGGCGGCCAGTAAGCCGACCAGGATCGTGTTTTTGTAGGGGGTGCGGTATTTCTTGTGGACCGCGGCAAAGAATTTCTTGGGTAGCAAACCATCATTGGCCATAGCGTACAAAACGCGAGTCTGACCGAGCAGCATGACCAACATGACGCTCGTGAGGCCCGCGAGAGCCCCGATCGTGATTATGTGCGATGCCGTGTACAAGCCGCGGTCGAGGAAGGCTACGGCAATCGGGGCTTCAATGTTGACGTCCTGCCAGCGAACCATACCGGTGAGCACGCCGGCGACGAGGATGTACAAAACCGTGCAGATCAACAGCGAGGCCATAATGCCGATGGGCAAATCGCGCTGCGGATTCTTGCATTCCTGCGCGGTGGTGGAGACGGCGTCAAAGCCGATGTAGGCGAAAAAGATATAGGCGGCGCCCGCGCCAATGCCACCGATACCCATCGGCGCGAAGGTCGACCAGTCATGCCCCCAGTTGGAGAAGTTGATGTAGTGAATACCGAGCCCGATGACGAAGAGCACCACGCCCACCTTGATGGTCACGATGGTGGCATTGAAGCGCGCGCTTTCCTTGATGCCTATGACCAGGATGACGGTAATGACCAGGGCGATAACAAAGGCCGGAAGGTTGAAGCCGATTTCGTGACCGAAAATTAAGGGAGCGTTGAGCAGAGCGTGAGCCTGCTGCACGAGCTGTGGCGACTGCGCGGCAATGATGGCGTCGACCTTGTCCAGGAACGCCTGCGTGCCGGGCTGCAAGGTGGCATCGGAAGCTTGCGCCATCTGGCGAGCGACAATTTTTGTGGCAGTGCCGAGGCCCGTCCAGTGATCGTAGGCCAGCCAGAGCGGCATTTTAATGTGGAAAATGTTCAGCAACTCAATGAAATGGTTGGACCAGCCGGAGGAAACGGTGCTGGCGCCCATGGCGTACTCCAGCGTGAGATCCCACCCGATGATCCAGGCGAAAAATTCTCCAAGCGTTGCGTACGCATACGTGTAGGCACTTCCGGCGAGCGGGATCATAGCTGCAAATTCGGCGTAGCAAAGCCCCGCGAATGCGCATCCAAGGCCGGAAATTATGAAGGAGAGCATCAGCGCCGGGCCGGCATAGTGTGCGCCGAGCCCGGAAAGCACGAAAATGCCGGCGCCGATAACCGCGCCCACGCCTAGAGCGGTGAGCTGACCGGCGCCCAGGCTGCGCTTTAGACTGTGCTCGCCGGCTTCACCCGCCTCCGCGAGCAGCATGTTCATCGGCTTCTTGACGAAAAGCCAGCTTCGGGGATCGCTGGCCCCGGTCGCATCGAGTTCGTTTGACCTTGTTGCCATGAGGGAAGCACCTCGCAGGGCGCGCTTGGCGCCCGCACAAACTAGTTTACGCCGCGTGTTTGGCTGCCGCCGAGCGTCGTGACCACAGCAGATACACCGGAACGCCAATCAGCACGATCACTAATCCCCGACCTGATGTCTGGGTTTGGTACAGCAACAGCACAAACATGATAGCGGTCGCCGCCACTATATACAGCAGCGGAATAAAAGGATACCCAGGCGCTTTGTACGGCCGGTCGGCGTCTGGCCTCTTTCTGCGCAACGCGAAAATTCCGGCAATTGTCAGTACATAGAACAGCAGCGCGGAAAATACCACGTAATCGAGCAAGTCGCTATAGAGATTGCCGTAGCTGACCTCGCCCAGTCCGCTGACGCGGCGTGTACGCAGCAGAATCAGCACAGTGATCCAGATGCCTTGATAGATCAGAGCGCTGCCTGGCACGCCTTTCTCGTTCAGCGTACCTGTCGACTTGAAAAACAGGCCGTCGCGGGCCATGGCATAAGAAACCCGAGCACCGGCCAAAATCAGCCCGTTATTGCAGCCAAAGGTAGAAATGATGATCGCAACAGCCATGATGGCCGCGCCAGCGGGTCCAAAAACCGCAGCCAGTGCGGCGCTGGCTACACGGTCATCCGGCGCACTTTGAATCTGCGCGAGCGGAAGCGTACAGAGATAGGCGAGGTTGGCCAGGCAATACAGAGTGATTACGATAAGGGTGCCAAAAGCCATCGAGAGCGCAACATCCCTCTTGGGGTTTTTGACTTCCGCGGCGGTGAAGCCAATGTTATTCCACGCGTCAGCGGAAAAGAGCGAACCGACTTGCGCAACACCATAAGCGACAAACAATCCAAAAGCGCCCGAGGCGGCGGTCAGAGTGGGGACGAGCCCTCGCAGAAAACTTGCTCCAGGTTCAAGGGGTTGCGCTCCACGAATGGTCCAGAAGTGTCCGAAGTTATCGGAGATGGCGGCGGCATTGCGGCCGATGAAAACGCAAACGAAGATCAGGCCAAGCAGGGCGAGCGTTTTGGCGCTGGTGAAGACATTCTGAATGAGCTTGCCAATGCGCACGCCCCGCGTGTTGAGGAAGGTGAGAAAGACAATCATCAATATAGCGATGAGTTGCTGGACTGACAGGCTTATAGCGTACTTAGACGAGAGTGCAATCGGCGGGATGATCCAAGCCGTTGGCGAAATTGCGGGAAACAGGACGCCCAGGTACCGGGCGAAACCCACAGCGACGGCTGCGATAGTCCCCGTTTGAATCACCAGGAACAGTGTCCACCCGTAAAGAAAGCCCCAAAGTGGTGAATACGCTTCCCTCAGGTAGACATACTGGCCGCCGGCCCGCGGAAACATCCCCGCCAATTCTCCATAGGAAATCGCCGCAAAGACCGTGAGGAGTCCCGTAAGAATCCAGGTGAGCAGCAATCCAGCCGGCGAGCCCGTCTGGCGTGAAATTCCGGCCGCCACGATGAAAATGCCGGAGCCAATCATCGAGCCCACGACGATCATCGTGCCGTCAAAGAGCCCGATGGCGCGAACAAACCCGGCTTCTTGTTTCGCGGCGACCGGCTGCTGGATGGTTTGCGTCGCGTCAGCCATTCTGTAAATCCTTAGATCGCGGCGGCGTGATTGGCCGCGCCAAGCGCGTCCAGAAAACGCCGCGCTCGCTCGCCGGGCTTCGCCGCGCAGACAATATCGCGGATCACCGCAACGCAGTCCGCGCCAGCTTCAATCACCGAAGCCGCGCGCTCGAGCGTAATACCGCCGATGGCCACAATCGGCTTCTCAGTGAGATTGCGCACCTGGCGGATCAATTCCAGTCCCACAACTGGGTCTGGATTTGCTTTGGAAGTAGTAGGGAAAATGGGTCCGACAGCAATGTAGTCCGCAGAGGTCGCGGCAGCCCGTCGAAACTGTTCCATGTTATGCGTTGAGGTGCCGATCCATATTTCGTTTCCGACGACGGCACGCGCCTGCTCCGGCTCCAAATCCTCTTGCCCGACGTGCAGGCCCGCGGCCCCAGCGAGAACGGCAATATCGGGCCGATCGTTTACAACCAAAGAAGCTCCATAGGAGTTCAGGGAAGAGACGAGTTCCCGTGAGATCGCCAGCAAATCACGCGTGGAGGCCGTCTTGTCGCGGTATTGCAGCAGCCGGACACCGGCAGCGGCAAGTTCCTGCGCACAATCATGTGGAGAATTGTTGAGCAACGTTGCGTCTAGTATCACATACAGCCTGGGCAGAACAAGACGCATAAAGCTATTTTCCGTTCGTTCCCAGCAACCGTTCGATGAAATGCGTATCGATTTTCCCTGCCCCGAAATCAGCGTCGGCAAGGATGCGCCGATGCAGCGGAATCGAGGTCTTGATGCCCTCGATCACAAACATTTCCAGAGCGCGTTTCATGCGTCCAACGGCTTCCGCGCGGTCGCGGCCCTTGACGATGAGCTTTGCGATCATCGAATCGTAGTACGGTGGAATCACAGCGTCAGCATAGGCAGCGGAATCCACGCGCACACCGGTTCCTCCCGGCGCCTGAAAGGTTGTGATGCGTCCGGCCGACGGAACGAACGTATCGGGATCCTCGGCGTTGATGCGGCACTCGATGGCATGACCCGAGAATTGCATTTCACCAACAGCGTCCTCAAGGCGTTCCCCGGCCGCTATGCGAATCTGCGCCTTAATCAGATCCACGCCCGTGACCAACTCCGTGACCGGGTGCTCGACCTGAATGCGGGTATTCATTTCGATGAAATACAGCGACCCATCCTGATCCATCAGGAATTCAACGGTGCCGGCGTTGGTGTAGCCGATTTTTTCCAGCGCACGCACGACTTTCATGCCCAGCTCTTTGCGCCTCTTGGCGTCCATCCCTGGAGACGGCGATTCCTCAATCAGTTTCTGGTGGCGCCGCTGAATGCTGCATTCGCGCTCGCCCAGATGGATAATCTTGCCGTGCTGGTCGCCGAGCACCTGAAGCTCAATGTGCCGCGGATGCTCCAGAAACCGCTCCGCATACACGTCTGGATTCCCAAACGCCTGCTGCGCCTCGCTACGCGCGGTCTGGTACGCGGAAAGCAATTCGCCCTGGTTGCGTACAACGCGCATACCGCGCCCACCGCCACCCGCAACTGCCTTGAGGATTAGCGGATAGCCAATTCGCGCGGCCTCCTTCCCAAGCTGCTCTTCCCCCTCCACGATACCGTCGCTTCCCGGAATGGTAGGCAGCCCCGCTGCTTTTACTTCCCTGCGCGCGCGATCCTTCTCCCCCATCATTTCGATGACTTCAGCGGTGGGTCCAATGAAAGTAATCTCCGACGCCTCGCAAACCTTAGCGAAGTTGGCGTTCTCCGAGAGAAAACCATATCCAGGATGAATGGCGTCGACATTGGTGATTTCCGCGGCGCTGATCACTTGCGGAATATTCAGATAGCTTTCACTGCTGCGCGGCGGACCAATGCACACAGCTTCATCGGCAAAGCGCACGTGGAGGGAATTGCGGTCTGCCTCGGAGTAAACCGCCACCGTAGAAATTCCGAGCTCTTTGCACGCGCAGATGACCCGAAGCGCGATTTCCCCGCGATTGGCAACTAGAATTTTCTGGAACATATTCGGTGGGGCTATTTCTTCCGCCGAGGATGGATGCCGAAGAGCGGCTGGCCATATTCGACGGGCTGCCCGTTTTCCACGAAGATACGCAGGACCTCGCCGCTCATGTCCGATTCAATCTCATTCATCAGCTTCATGGCCTCGACGATGCATAGCGTTTGTCCGGTCTCCACATAAGCGCCGACCTTAACAAATGCCTCGGCTCCAGGACTCGGCGATTCGTAATAAGTGCCCACAATCGGCGACTTCACCAGATGCAGTTCCTCGGTAGCACGTGTTTCCGCCGTAGCGGCGGGAGCAGCCGGTGCAGATGGGGGCTGCTGAGTTTGCGCGGCGCCGGGGATGATGATTTCTGGCGCCGCGAACTGTCGAACACCGATAGCTGCATTTACCGAAGGTTTCTTCAGGCGAATCTTGAGGTCGCCACGCGAGTATTCAAACTCCTCGAGGTTGTGCTCGGTCATGAAATTCAGCAGATGCTCGATATGCTCGATTTCCGTGCCGGCAAACTGCGAATTGGCGCTTGGTTTTGAGGGTTTTTTCGGTTTCATGCCTGTTCAAATCTCGATAAGGTCCCGCGGAACACGGGTGAGCACTTCTGTTCGCCCAGCATGTACCGCGACGTCGTCCTCAATGCGAATTCCTCCGACGCCTGGCACGTAAACCCCGGGCTCAATCGTAATTACATTCCCTGGAACCAATACGTGCTTCTGTCCGCGCGCCACGCGGGGATCCTCATGCACTTCCAGCCCGAGCCCATGTCCGGTGCTGTGCACGAAATACCTGTCCAACCGGTAACGCTTCAGAACGTCTCTGGCGGCTGCATCGACCTCCCCACAGGTCGCGCCGCCCTTCACCGCGGCTACGGCGGCCGCCTGGGCTTCCTGGACCGCGCGATACCATCCGCGTATGCGCGCAGGAGCGCGGCCAACGAAGACAGTCCGCGTAATATCGCTGCAATAGTGGCCGAGTATAACACCCAGGTCCAGTACCACCAATTCATTTTTGCCCAGCCGTTTTTCGGTGGGCCGCGCATGCGGATGGGCTGAACGAGCGCCGAACGCCACGATCGTCTGGAACGCCGGACCCGAAGCTCCGCGGCTCCGCATCTGATATTCGATCTCCGCCGCGACCTCAATCTCGCGCACGCCGGGCTTCAGCAGCTTGAAAGCCGCAGCGACAACTTCGTCTGCGAGGAGCGCGGCCTTGCGCATCTGCGCGATTTCCGCCGGATCTTTCCGCTGCCGCAACGAACTGATTTCGCCGTGCGCCGCCGACAAGCGCACACGCGGCCCGGCGCCCCGGCGCAGCGTCCGAAACTGCTCGACGGTGATTTGACCGGCGTCAAACCCAATCCTTCCACGCACGCGACCGCGCAACAACTTGCCCACCGTGGCCATCAACGACGGCTCCTGCTTTACAATCCGAATTCCCGACGTCTCTTCCTTGGCCTGGACCGTAAACCGCCCGTCCGTTACGAAAGAGGATCCGCTTCGCGAAATGAGCAAAGCGCCAGCCTCCCCAGTGAATCCGGTCAGATAATACCAATCCGCTGGATTCATCGAGAGGATGCCCGACAAGCCTCTTGCGACAAGCTGCGTCTGCAACGCCCGTCTTCTCTGCGCAAAGGGTGCGTTCATAAAAGGTTCGAGGAGACCGCAGTCTCCTCGAGTGCCATCCTGATTAAAATTGTAGCGCTACTAAGCTGTCTCGCGTTATCCGGGGATAATCCTCGGCGTAAGGAAGAACAACAACTCCTGCGAATTGATGATCACGTTGTTGCGCTTGAAGAGGTGGCCGATGAGCGGCAGGCTGCCGAGCAGAGGCACCTCAGTGGTGGTGACGTTTTGGCTCGAGATGATAATTCCCCCGACAACAACCGTGCCGCCATCCGCCACGAGAACCTTCGTCTCTTCAGACTGCGTGTCCAATGCTGGAACACCCTGAATGCGTGGGATGCCAGCATTGATCTGCGTGTTCTCGACCAACACATCCATGAACACGGTGCCTTCCGCGGTAATTTGCGGTGTCACTTCCAGTTTCAGCACAGCATCAATGAATTGGATCGAAATCGTGTTATTGATTGTCGTCTGAATCGGGATCTTTTGACCCTGCTTGATGACCGCCTTTTCGTTGTTCTGGGTCACCACGCGTGGTTTTGAGAGCAGTTTGCCAACGCCCTTCGTTTCCGCAGCCGTGATGAAGAAGTCGACGGCAAAATTCGGTGAACGGTGCCCTAGGAATAGCCCGCTTGTTGGCGCGGCGGCTCCCAGATTGACGTTCAGCGGCAACGGGGTACCGCTACCGCTGGTTCCAGTGCCAATGAAAGGCGGCGGTATCGGAGAACTGGTCGTGGTGCTGGTTCCCACGGCCGGATTGCCGGCGATCACGCTACGCCCGCTTGTAGCCGTTCCAGCAAAGCCGAGCTGCACACCGATATCTTGAGCGAATGAGCGGCTGGCAGAAACTACACGCGCCTCGATCTCCACCTGCTGCGACTTGCGGTCTAGTTGGCGAATTAAATTATCGATGACTGGAATGACCGACGGGATATCTCGAATGATGAGCTGATTTGAACGATCGTCGGAAAGAATATCGCCGCGCGATGATAGAAACTTTTTCAGCGTGTCTTTCATCTTCTCGGCTTTCCCGTAGCTAAGCACGCGGGTCACGGTCACCGGCGCAACCGCCTCGGCTTGCGCTCTTTCAAGATCGCGCTGACCTTCCGCTTCCTTCTTCATCGTATCGCGCGTGGCGATGCGCAGGACGTTACCGCTGAGCTGCTTGTCGAGCCCGTTGTTCTGCAGCACGATGTCGAGCGCCTGATCCCATGGCACCTCATCCAGCACGATCGTCAGGCTTCCCTTCACCGCCGGATCGAGCACCACATTCAGTCCGCTAATTTCGTGAATCAGGCGGAAGAAGTCTTTCAGGTCCACATCTTTCAGGTTCACCGAGATGGGCTCGCCGGTGTACCTTCCAGTTGCTGTCGCCTGTGAGTTCGCTACGGTCGCTGCCGCATTCCCGGATTGCTGCTGCGCAGCCTGCTGCGGCGTCGGACGCGCAGGTTCCGTGCTCCCGCCAAACGATGCCAGAAGGACTGAGGGCTGGGTCAGTTCGCCGGGCAACGCGAAACGAGGAGCAGAAATCCTACGAAGCTTTGCGGAGGAAACCGCGCTGTGCGGCCCG
>WNFP01002865.1_pt1 | contig 13785 bp, 12 predicted proteins | sample 5400201 | NCBI WGS metagenome assembly WNFP01 (sample SAMN13153355, study PRJNA577476) | soil metagenome | isolation source: 115 cm saprolite under Madrone tree | place: USA:California | collected 2016-06-14
CATCCGCAATCTGATGCGCGAGCGCGGACATCAGCATCTCTTGCTTACCGTCGATGACCCCGATCTGGAGCACAAACTTCTCAAAATCATGGAGACGCTGGTCGCGGAAGCCGATTCCGTCCGCGAAGGCATCGGCGAGACCGTGGTCCGCAATTTGAAAGTGATGGCCCGCATGGGCACGTTCCTGGAAGATGTGGTCCGGCGCACCTATCCTGAATTTCCGCTGCGTTCCGGCGTATTTTCCTGGGAAGAGTATCTGCCGCCGCTGAGCAAGAATTTGCTTCAGCTCGCCGAGCGCTACAGCTCTTCGCCGGCCGCGCTCGCGGCGGTTCGCTGATTCTTCATGCCCAATTTCCTTGAGACGATTCTTGCCCAACTGAAGCGCGCGGATGGCCGCGTCGTTCTTCGCGAAATTCGCGGGGACCGCTTTGCGAGCGTGACGGGCAGGGAATTGCTGGACCAGATCCAGCTCGTCCGCATGTTCATTCGAAGTTCCGGCGTCCGGCCCGGGGACCGTTGCGCCCTTCTGGCGGTCAATTCCATTCGTTGGGCGGCTTTCCATTTGGCGCTCATGGCCGAGGGAGCGATCGTCGTGCCGCTCTATTCGCGGCAGGCGCCCGCCGAACTGGCCGCCATGATGCGGGATTGCCAGCCGCGCCTGATTTTTGTGAGTGATGCCGCACTCAGCGAAGGAGTCGCCCAGACTTGGCCCGAGGCTCCGCGCCGTGTGCTATTCGATGAAGTCGCGCGGCAATCAGCGCCGCAATCTCCGCTTGCCGACGCACCCAATCCTCGCCCGGACAGCGATATCGTCACCATCATCTATACTTCAGGAACGTCGGGAGAGCCGAAGGGAGTTTGCCTGAACGTAGGAAACCTCACGCACATGCTTTCCTGCACAACCGAACGCCTCGATCAACTGATGGGTGCGACGCACGAACCCGACCGCGTTTTCCATTATCTTCCGTTCAACTTTGCGGCTTCCACGATATTGCTGCTGTCTTGTCTCGCGCGCGAAAGCGTTCTTACTCTTTCGACGGATCTCAATCGCCTAGCGGACGAAATCCACTTGGTATCGCCGAACTATTTCCTGAATGTTCCCACGCTGCTGGAGCGTGTCCGGCGCGGCGTCGAGGAGGCAATTGCAAAGCGGCCTGCGGTCATCCGCTCGCAGTTTGCAAGGGCCCGCACCGCCTGGCAGCGGCAGCACGTGGGGCGCGGCCGCGCATTTGATTCGCTGTGGCTCTCGCTCGGCCGCGGGCTCATCTTTCGCAAGATTCGAGAGCGCTTCGGCACGCACCTGCGCGCGCTGATCTGCGGTTCGGCGCCGCTTGCTCCGGAAACGCAGCAATTTTTCCTGATGCTTGGCATTCCCGTGTTGCAAGCGTACGGGCTCACGGAAACTACCGGCATTTGCACGCTGGATGATCCGCGCGTGCCCGTCGAGCCCGGCTACGTCGGCACGGTGATTACCGGAATCGAAATGAAGCTGGCAGAAAATGAAGAGATCGTCGTGCGCGGGCCGCACATTTTCCCGGGCTACTGGAACGGCCCTGAAGAAACTGCCCGCGTGCTGCAAGATGGATGGTTCCACACCGGCGATCAGGGCGAAGTAAACGTTCGCGGGAATTGGCGCATCAGCGGCCGCATCAAGAACCTGATCATCTTGAATTCCGGACATAACATTGCGCCAGAACCGATCGAGGAGAAAATCGCGCGGCTTCTTCCCTCGGCGCAGCAAGTCGTGGTGGTCGGAAATGGGCGCGGTTATCTCTGCGCACTCGTGACCGGGGAGGTCGAGTCCGCCGCCGTTCAAGCGGCGCTCGATGCCGTGAATCCGGAACTCCCGCATTACCGCCAAATCAGAAATTTCACGGTCATCCGCGATGTCTTTACGTCGGAGAGCGGGTTGCTTACCGCCATGGGCAAAATCCGTCGCGACGCTATCAATGCGCGCTATGCTTTCGAAATTAATGCCATGTACGATGCCAAAGGAAGTCGCGAAGCGGCCAACTGGCAGCACGCATGAAATCCTTCACCGGCAAAACGTTACGTTGGGAATGGCGCGAAGGCGTCATCGAGCTGACGCTCGATCATGAACCCGCCAATGAAATTGGCACGGCCATGCTTGCGGAACTGGAGAAATTTGTCGCCGCATTTGGTGTGCTTGTACCGGAGACTTCCGCCTGCATTATTGCGAGCGCGCGGAAGTCCGTTTTTTCCGCTGGCGGTGACTTGCGCGAACTGTACGCTACCGCGGCGGCAGTCCCTGCGAAAGAGCGCCCCGCAGGCGTGCGCGCCTTTCTTGAACGCATCCACGCCGTTCTGAACGTGATCGATGCCGCACCATTTGTCACCATCGCTGCTGTTCATGGCGCCTGTCTTGGTGGAGGACTTGAGCTGGCCTTGGCCTGCGACATGATCATCGCCGATAAAATGGCGCGCTTTGCCTTTCCTGAACTACGCCTGGGTTTCATACCCGGATTCGGCGGTATCCCGCGATTGAAACGCGATCTCGGCAACGCGTTCGTGAGGGATTTGCTTTTCACCGGGCGAACGGTGAACGCAACTCGCGCACAAACTGTGGGCTTGGTTGCGCAACTTGCAGGTGAAGGCGAAGCCCTTCGCATCGCCCGCTCGACCGCCGCGCAAATCACCAAGTACGACGCTGTCACGCTTGCCGCCGTCAAAAAATTCATCAAGCCAATTCCACACGATGAGCTTCGGCGCGAGATCGACCTCTTCTGCGAACTCTTTACGCGCCCCGCCGTCATGGCCGCCCTGAAAAAATTTGTCGAAGACTCCGGCCCCATGCCCTATCTGCCTTAGCCGGACGCCAAAAAAGCCCACTTGATGTCATCCCGAGCGAAGCGAGGGATCTGCTTCTTGCGAAACATTGCAGAGAGAATGGATTCATTGTCGCCTGCGGCCCTTACCTAGCTGAAATGCCAGGTCCTACCTAGCCATCCGGCGGATGTATACGCTCCCGCTCCTGTTGCATCTTGTTCAAGGAGGTAGGGAAATGTCCATGGAACTCATTGAACTCTCGAATGCTCTGGCTAAGGCCACCGATCACACTGCTGCGTCCGTGGTCGCCATTCACAGCGAGGCGCGTGGCTCCTCAAGCGGAGTTATTTGGCGCGACGGCGTCATTGTTACGGCGGAGCACGCGCTGCGCCACGATGAAGAAATTCATGCCACGCTGCCCGATGGCCGTGTTGTGCCCGCCACTCTTGCCGGCCGCGATCCTTCCACTGATCTCGCGGTCCTAAAATGCGCGGAGGCAGGCAATCGCGTAATCGAGGTCGGTGAGGCCTCAACAATTAAACCTGGCAGCATCACGCTGGTCGTGGGGAGGACACGCGCCAGCGGTCCCGTGGCGGCGCTGGGAGTGGTGAGCCTTGTTGTTGCGGAACGGCGCACCTGGACTGGCTCTTCGCTTGTCCCCTATATTCGGCTGGATGTCGGCTTGCAACCCACGGCCGTTGGCGGCGCAGTAGTTGACGTGCACGGCAAAGTCGTGGGAATAGCATCGCCGCGCTTTGCGCGATTCGGCGCCCTTGCGATTCCGGCCGCCACTGTCGATCGCGTGGCCGAAACCTTATTGAAAAAAGGCCGCATCCCGCGCGGGTATCTCGGCGTGGCTCTGCAGCCGGTGCGTCTCCCGGACCATCTGCGGCAGTCGTTGCAGCACAACGAGAAAACCGCGGCCATCATTCTCGAAGTCGAGGCCAATGGACCAGCCCACAAAGCGGGAATCGTCATCGGCGACATCCTGGTGTCATTGGCGGGACAGCCCATTTCGCGTCCTGAAAGTGTCCAGCCTCATCTCCAGGCCGAAAACATCGGCAAGTCTCTGAGCGCCAAGATTATTCGCGGAGGCGCAGTCCGGGATGTGTCTATTTCTGTCGGTGACCGCGCAAACGGGGGAGAGTGACATGGCCATCGCCGGATTTGGTGACATCGCTGAACGACTTCGCCGCTCGACGGTCCTGATTCATGCCGGAGGTCGCGGGAACGGATCTGGTGTGATCTGGTCCGGCGAGGGCCTGATCGTGACGAACGCCCATGTGGTGCATGGTCCGAACGTGTGCGTTCAGCTTTGGGACGGACGGGAGTTCGAAGCGGCGGTAACCGCGCGGGATCCTCGGAGCGACCTGGCAGCGCTTCGAATCAACGCGAACTCGCTGCCCGCTGCGTGTCCGGCGGATTCATCGGAACTGCGTCCTGGTGAGCTCGCCATCGCCATAGGCAATCCGCTCGGATTTGTGGGTGCCCTGACAACCGGAGTGATTCATGCCATCGGCCCGTTGCGCGCGCTTGGCTCCCAAACCTGGGTGCAGGCCACTGTGCGGCTCGCTCCTGGCAATTCCGGCGGGCCGCTGGCCGACGCGCGGGGCCATGTGATCGGCATCAATACCATGGTTGCCGGGCGGCTCGCACTCGCCATTCCAAGCAATGCAGTTCGCGATTTTCTTGCTGCCGGACCGCGCAGCGCGTGGCTCGGTGTTGCTGTCCATCCCGTGCGCTTGCCTCGCGCGAATGGCCACAAGTTCGGACTGGTCTTGCTGGAAGTCGAGCCCGGCGGCCCCGCCGCCCTGGCCTCGCTCATGGCCGGGGACATCTTGCTGGGCACGGAGGAAAAGCCTTTTCAATCGATCGACGATCTTGCCAAAGCGATGGATGGACAAGGCCTCCGCCTTTTGCGTCTCGAATTCCTTCGCGGTGACTACTCACGCGTCCGGCGTGTGACCGTGCAGCTGGGAGTTGCGAACAACGGAAAGGACCGCATCGCCGCGTGATTCGTGTTTTTATCGTCGCTGCTTCGCCGCTAATTCGCGGGGGCCTGCAGAGCATGTTGGCGGATAGCCGCTTCGACATTGTAGGAAGCGCCGCGGATCTTGAATCCATCTCCGGCCAGCTCGTCGACGTTGAGCCGGATGTTGTTCTGGTTGAGGCTGCTGCGGACGCTCAAGAAGAGTTGTTGAGTGCGCTTGAGGACGCGGAAGTCGCCCAGGAGTATGCCGTCATCGTGTTGTCGGAGCAGCCAAAGACCGCTTGGCTCTGCAAGGCGCTTCGCGCGGGAGTGCGCGCCGTCTTATCCCGTGACGTCGCTCCGGAACAACTCCGTGCAGCAGTCGAAGCCGCTACGGCAGGGTTGGTCGTCATTCATCCCTCGGAATTGGATACCGTTCTTTCCGCCACTGTCGGCCCGTCTGCGCCTCTCGATGAGTTGCTTGAGCCCTTAACGCGCCGCGAGCGCGAAGTGCTTCAAATGTTGGCCGCAGGACTCGCCAATAAGGAAATTGCCGCGCGTCTTTCAATCTCCGATCACACTGTGAAATTCCACGTAGCCTCGATTTTGGGCAAGCTCGGCGCCTCCACTCGAACCGAAGCTGTTTCCGCTGGAATTCGCCGCGGCTTGGTCATGCTCTAGGACCGCTCTCATCGGCGCAACATTGCCGTAGCACCGTCGCGTCAAGAATTTTCTTTCCTAATGCAGGAATGATAGATTTACCTTTCTATGCGCACGCTGGCACAGACCACACGGGAAGTCCTCGACCTGGCGGCAAAGCATTTTCAACTGCCCGCGGGATCGCTGGCGCCGGGAGACGATTTCTTCAAGAAGCTCGGCATCGACAGCCTGCAGACGCTGGAGATGCTCTCGCGCCTCGAAAACCATTTCGGCATCGAGCTGCCCGATTACGAAGTTCAGGGTGTCAGCGACTTCAAGACCCTGGCTGAACGGATTCAGTCCCGCCTGTAATGCTGGACCTTTCTAAATATCAATCCATCGGCGAAGCGCTGCGGGATGCACTGATTCAGTATTCGAACGAGGTGTGCTTGATTGAAGCGGACCGCGAGCGCGAAAAAGAACGCCTGACTTACCGCGATTTCAAGGAACGCGCGCATCCGCTTTCGAAAGCTTTGCAGGATGGCGGCTTCTCCGCAGGCGTTCGCGCCAGCATCATCATGACGAATCAGTCGAAGTGGCTGATCTCAGCCTACGCCATCTTTTTCGGGGGCGGCGTCCTGGTGCCACTCGATTACAAACTGACGCCGGACGAGCATTGGCAACTACTCAAACATTCGAATGCCACCGTACTGATCACTGAATATCCGATCTGGCGGCAACTCAGCACCTCAGCTGGCCGCGCTGCCGCCACGAACGTGCAAACCGTATTAGTCACCGAAGCGCCGGCAAATGCCGATCTCGCAGGCGCCCAACGCTGGGAAGAATTTCGCAGAGCGGGCGAACCTGTCTTCATCGCGCGCAAACGCCAGGACACGGCTTGCATCGTCTACTCCTCCGGCACAGGCGGCCGACCGAAGGGCTGCATGATGACGCACGAGAATTATCTGGAACAGTGCGTCGCGCTGACATTGATTTATCCATTCTGGCCGGGCGTCCGCTACCTCAGTATCCTTCCAACAAACCATGCCATCGATTTCATGGTTGGTTTTTTCGGACCGTTTACGTGCGGCGCAACGGTCGTACATTTGCGCACGTTGCGTCCAGAATACGTGCGCGAAGCTTTTCCGAAATACAAAATCACTTATGTGAGTCTCGTTCCTCTCGTCTTGAAAAACTTGCAGAAAGGCTTGCAAGCACGCTTTGACGCGCTGCCACCGGGCAGACGTAAAGTTTTTGACGCGCTCGTTCGAATCAACAAGGCGCTCACCAAAAGCCGGCCGCGTCTCGGCCTCAGCCGCAGCCTGCTCAAGCAAGTCCATGAAGCGTTTGGCGGAGAACTCCGCGCCATCATCGTAGGCGGCGCTTTCACCGAACCGCAGACGCTACAATTTTTCTACGATCTCGGCATTCCTGTCGCCAATGGATACGGACTCACAGAAGCCGGCACGGCCACCACGGTCAACGATTTGAAACCTTTTCGCGCGGATACCGTTGGCAAACCGCTGCCCGGCATGGAAGTGCGCATTGTGAATCCGGCCGCCGACGGCGTTGGCGAAGTTTCCGTTCGAAGCAAAACCGTCATGGCGGGCTACTTGAATGAGCCTGAACTCACGGCGGAAACCATCGTCGACGGGTGGCTCCTGACCGGCGACCTCGGGCGCTTTGACGGCGCAGGCCACTTACAGCTTACCGGCCGCAAGAAAAACATGATCGTCACCGAAGAAGGGAAAAATATTTATCCCGAGGATATTGAGGCTGTTTTTGAGAGCCTTGCTGTAAAAGAATTTTGTGTTTTCGCGGCCAATTACATCTGGCCAAAACGATCGATGGCGGGCGAAAAACTTGTGCTCGTCCTCCATCTCGAGCCGGGGCAGCAGTACAGCGAAGAACTCCGGCGGGACGTCAACGCGCGCAACAATCGCCTGCTAAACTACAAGCGTGTCCACGGGGTAGTTCTGCTGGACGAGGACTTTCCCCGGACGGCTTCTCTCAAGATCAAACGCAATATTCTGGCAGAGCGTCTCGCGAAGCTGGACAGCGCGGCCGCGATTCTGCCTTTGTGAAGCTGGTTTGGAAATGATTGTGCCGGCCGGGAGTTAGCATTTCGATTTCGTTCGCGGTCCAAATGAATCGATTCTTTGCCATCGTCAACCCCGCCGCCGGTGGCGGCCGCTCCGCGAAACTCGCTGGGCCCGCTCTCGCGCGTTTGCTCGAGAAGGGGTTGAAGGTCGACGTCATTGCTTCAACGGGTCCGGGCCACGCGGTGCAACTTGCCCGCGAAGCCTACGGGCAAGGCTACCGGCGCTTTCTTGCCGTCGGCGGTGATGGCACCGCTCACGAAATCCTCAACGGCGTTTTTGCGGGACGCGCCACCGTTCAACGCGTCGCACTGGGGTTCCTGCCGCTGGGTACCGGCAATTCCTTCTTGCGCGATTTTACAAAGGACGGAGCCGCAGCTTCGATGCAGGTACTTCTCGAAGGCCGTACTCGCACCGTCGATCTTTTGCGCCTGACGCACGCCGCTGGCGAAATTTATTCTTTCAATCTTCTGAGCGTTGGCTTTACGGCGGATGTCGCCACTCTGGCCAATCGCATATTCAAGCCGCTTGGCAATCTCGGTTATTTGCTCGGCGTGTTCGTGCGCGTGGTGCAGTTGCGCCGGCGATCCTTGGCACTGCGTTGCGACGACGATCAGGAGTGGGACGAGCGACGCGCCCTTTTCCTGACGTTCAACAACAGCAAGTACACGGGCGGCACGATGCTCATCGCGCCGCATGCCGATCCTACGGACGGGCTCATTGAATTTGTCCGCTGGGGCCCGATTGGCCGACTTGGGTTGCTCCGCACATTACCGCGTCTTTACGACGGTTCTCATATCGAACATCCGCTCGCTTCGCGCCGCGCAGTGCGCCACGTTGAATTCAAAGCAGCCGCACCCGTGGACATCATGATCGACGGCGAAGTCGCGACACTGGAATGCCGGGCACTCGACATTCTTCCCGCGGCTCTGGACGTCTATATATGAAACGGGCATGGCTCGTGTTCCGCAGCACGATTCTTTGGACCGTCAGCGGCTTGCATTTCTTCCTCGTTGTGCCAGCGCTCATCCTTTTCGGAATCTTCCTGGATCCTCGCAAGCATGATTGGCTGCAGCGCAGTTTCTGCCGCCGCATCGCGTTTCTTTCCGGCGCGCAGGTCGAGGTCCGCCGCTCCGCCGGTTTCGATGCCCAGCGGACTTCTTTCTTCATGCCGAACCACGTCAATCTTTTCGATCCCTTCATGCTCTACTGCGCGATCCCGCAGTTTGTCCGCGGGTGGGAGCTGGAATCCCACTTCAAGATTCCCGCGTACGGCTGGCTGATGAAGCGCTTCGGCAACGTCCCGGTGCCGGATGTGCGGCGGCCGGCAGATTTGAAGCGCATGTGGCGGCTCACGAAGGACGCCGTCGATGGCGGCACCAGCCTGATCATTTTTCCCGAAGCCAAGCGGACGCGCGATGGGCACGTAGATCAATTCCAGGACGGCGGCTTCCGCGTCGCGCAGCAGCTCGGCATCCCCATCGTGCCGGTGAGCCTGGTTGGTTCCTTTCAGCATCACCGGACGGGCCACTGGATGCTCTTGCCGGCGAAAATCACGGTTCTTCTGCACGACACTATCGAGACCAAGGGTTTGAGGAAGGAAGATGTGCCGGCGCTGCGCGAACGCGTCCGTGAAATTGTCGCGGCACCAGTCGAGGGGGCCTTGAAACAGGATTGCCATGGAGAGAACGGGGCATTGAGTGCCGAGAAGTAGAGATAAGTCTCTCGGCTCCGAGGGTTCCCCTGGACGGCGATCCCGCTCGCAAATCTGGTTAACCATAACCGCCCAGCCCCCCTGCTTTTTGTAAGTGTTGCATCTAAAGGGTTTACGTCTGCCGTAAGTCTTTTGTTTGCAACACTTGCGGAGAGAGCCATAAGTGTTGCGGCTAAAGGACTTACGGGGTGGGGAGTAGGAGTGGGGGATAAGGCTGGCGAACACGCAGCGCAGAGTTCCAGATTGGGAATTTTGGGTACACACCCGGCAGTTTTCGCAAGAGTGGCAAACAAAGGACTTAGAGGATACGGAACTTGGAAGAGTGCGTAACCGCTTGAAAACAAAGGACGGAATTGGAGGATCTTTGTGCGCGATCCGTTTGCAGGAGCGTAAAAAAACGAGGCGCAAAGATATTGAAGAAGTTAGAGGGACCGCGTGGCGGGCAAGCATCGTGGTGGGAAAAAAAAGAATTTTGCTAACTTAACCAAACGGTTATAGCATATTAGTACCGTATGTCAAGAGTTACTTGTAAGTGGTTTGGACGCTGCAGCATAGTAGGACCGGGTTTGGTCGTCACCGGGGGGAGAGGACAAGGGGCACGTTCTGCTAGAATCGCGGCGAAATGGCGGGGGTTGCACAGTTGCGATTTGCGGTGGAGGGCGGGGGGGAGGTTTCGGCTCTGCTCTTGCGACCGGTACAGGCGCGTCGGCTCCTGGTGATGGCGCACGGAGCTGGGGCGGGGATGAGTCACCCATTTATGGAGCAGCTTGCGGACGAATTGGCTGGCGTGGACGTGGCCACGTTTCGATACCAGTTTCCGTACATGGAAACACAGCGGCGGATTCCAGACGCTCCCGCAGTTCTGATGGCGACGGTCGTGGCTGCGGTTCGAGCGGCTGCGGAGGCAGCTCCTGGCTTGCCGTTGTTGGCGGGAGGCAAGTCAATGGGAGGACGAATGACTTCGCAGGCTGCGGCACGGCATCCACTGGTTGGGGTGCGAGGATTGGTGTTCTTTGGATTTCCACTGCACCCGCCCGGCCGGCCGGGAACGAAACGAGCGGACCACCTTGCGAAGGTTTCGATGCCAATGCTGTTCATGCAAGGAACGCGAGATACATTTGCTGATATCGAGTTGTTGCGTCCAGTCTGCGCGAAGCTAGGGCCGCAGACGACGTTGCACGTCATTGAAAAGGCAGATCATTCGTTTCATGTCCTGAGGAGTTCGGGAAGGAGTGACGCGGAGGTGTTGCGGGAATTAGCGGAAACGGCGGTGTCCTGGGCGGAGGCAATTGATGAGGCACAATCAAAACTCGCCCAAAGTCCCGCCAGAGTGGAGCCTGCCCAAAGACGCCATCGAAATTGACGTTTTGCAGTGATCCGCGTTAGAAACCGTCCTGTCTGTCCCCGTCCGGTTTTCGTCCCCGGTTTCCCCCGTGGCCAAGAATGCACTGCGGGTTTGTGTCCAACGCATAGTCAGTCTCCTATAACTTTGAACGTTTAAATTAGCGGGGAGCACTACAGCGGGGCTAAAGATTGCCTTCAGCGAAAAAACTTGCTTCGTGTTCAATCTTGGCAATCTTCTCTAGTTGGAGACCGCGAAGGTCGCCCTCCCTTAACCATCCATCTGACATGAGATCGACCGGCGCTGTAGTTTAGACTCACTTCTGCATCCTCTACTTTCCCGCCACCCATTTCTCTACCTCTTCAGCCGTAGAAGGCAGAGCCGCAGTCAACTTCACCAGCTTGCCGTCTTTATCGACATAGAACATGTCTTCAATCCGCACACCCAGATTCTCTTCAGGAATGTAGATGCCGGGCTCGATCGTGAACACCATGCCCGGACCGATCGGCACGGAGTAGTCTCCCGCATCGTGCACATTCAACCCCACGTAGTGGCTGAGGCCGTGAATGAAATAGTCACCCAGCGGCTTGCCGTGCAGGTCCTTACCGTGCGAGTTGATGTAGTCGTAGGCAGCTTTGTACAGTGAGTTCGCGCCCTCTCGCCTCAAGGTCGACTTGCCCGGCTGAAAGGCGGCGATCGCCGCCTGCTGCGCGCCCAGCACGATGTCATAGATTTCTCGTTGCCGCGCGCTGAATTTGCCGCTGACCGGCAGCGTGCGTGTGATGTCGGTGGCATACATCGAGTATTCTCCACCTACATCGATTACCACTACATCGCCCGCCTTCATGGTGCCTGAGTCCTCCGAGTAGTGCAGGACGGTGGAGTAGTACCCCGAGCCGACGATTGGCGCGTAAGCCGGACGCTCACAGCCTCGCTTGCCGAACTCATACTGCATCAGCGCCGAGATCTCACGCTCCGTGATTCCCGGCTTCATCCCGCGCATGGCGGCGAAATGCGCGGCCACCGAGGCGTCTGTCGCTTTGCGGATCAGCTGAACTTCTCCCGCATCCTTGTAGGTGCGAAGCGATGCGATCATGGACTTGATGTCCTGCAAGGTCAGGAAGCCGGGAAACGCGTTCGTCCTCTTCAGCCATTCCAGTGGGCCAGTCGACGCTGCAGTCTCGCTGCCCTCGGCTACGTCCGAATAGACGGTCAAGCGGCCCTTGGGTAAAAGCCCGGCCAGGACGTCGCGCAGCTTGTCCAGAACCTCGACCCGGTCAAACCCCGTGATCTTGGCCGCGCCCGGATTCTCCGCGCCCAGCTTGGGCCCCGTCCATTTTTCCTCCACGTAGTTGTGCGCTGGAAGAAAGAAAATCTCTGTGTAAGGCCGAGCCGGCGTGTCCGCCGTCGCTTCGAGGGCCGGCGCGATCAGGAGCGCTGCCCCGGGGTCGGGCCAGCCCGACAGGTAATAGAAATTCTCATCCTGGTGGAATCCGAAGATGGCGTTCGGACCCTCAGCTTCCATGGGCGCGAAAAGCACTACGACATTGCCTTTGGTTTTCTTCGCCAGCGCCTCGCGGCGGGCATGGTAGTCGGCGTTGGGCTGGCGCTCGAGCGCCCAGCAACACTGGCCCATCAAGAGAAGAACAAGGAGTAGCTTGCGCACGCTGTGGTCCTTTCAAACCTGCAGGTCATCCACTCCGGCCATACAGGGACTGTTGCCTGGCGCGGAAAGGTTCCCGTTCCCGATATTCGCGGTCGGGTGATCGCTAGGGGATTGTAAATGAGAGCCTGGTAAAGGCGCTAATCGGAGTTGAAGTGCTACTTCAAATCTCCGGTGAGGCGACTTCCAGGCAAGTGAAATTACTTCCGGCTTGCCGTGATCCAGGAGCAACTCGGACGCGGCAACTTCTGCTGTACTGCCACGTTTCAGCCAGTTATTGCATCAGCACGCCCCCACTCGGAAGCGTTGCCGAAAATGAGCGGGGTTGCATGAGCCGCGCGTAATAGAGTGTGATCGTCAGTTGGCGGCCGGGCGCTCGATGCGCTCCGCGGTGTATACCGGCAAGATGGCCGCTTGCCGCTTCAGCTCGAGACCGAGTTTGCCCAGGACCGTGAAGATTGTGGGGAGGCCGGCGAAGGGGTTCGCGGCCGGGGTGGCGTTCGGTGGCGGAGGGGGCAGCCGCATGGGGGCCCAGCCTTCCGTGTTTACGGTGAACAGCCCGCTGAGCGCCGTGCGGTTCACGACTGGCAAATCCGTCCAGTTCCCAATGTAATGGGCAAGGTCGTCCATATCTATGGCTTTTGCATTCAGGGGATGGCCCAAGCCGGCAACAAAGTTATGGCAACCTTGCGAGTCGGTATCGAAGGTGCAGTCTTTATTGGTGATCGCTGACTTCTGGAGCTTCGAACCACCGCTGGCTACGGTGAGAGCATAAACTGCAATCGTTTTGTTCTCGACCCGCATCACGAGTCTGAAACGATCGGCGAGCAATCCGCGGATCATTTGCTGAATTCGGCTTCGTGCTTCGCTGTCCTGAAGACTGGGCGTGATGGCGTTGGCGGGCGCTTTCCCTTCGATATCGTACCTCTCACGAACAGTCCAGTCGGGAAGATGGGAAAGACGCGGCGAAGGGTTGACCGGCACGTCGTAAGCGTAACTCAAAAGCGTAATCACAGGGACCGCACTCGCAATCAAGTCACCGTTAGGCAGCACTTGCACGCGCGCGTTGCGCGGGTCGGCTGAGCGAGCAGGCTTTATGGTAATCGTTGCAAATGTTTGCGACTGAGCGACGGCAGGGAAAGCCACGAGCAAGTATACGACCGCTTGGCAGAACACGGACATAATCCAGCCTCCTTAGCAGGATTCGACGGCTGTAACGCAGAGTTCGTTCCCGGCATGCCGTTCCCTACCGGGTACGGTCCGGGATGGTAGCAGACATTCCCGATGCCACGCTGAGTTACCAGCCTAACCGCGCGGGAGTCGCCATTTCCTTGCAAATGGACTGCGGCAGATGAACGGCGATTGCCGAAACTGACTTGCACTGGGGACCGCCGACAGCCAAAACAGGCGATCCTGTCCAGTTGGTCGGCAAACTGGAATGGCCTAAGTCCTTCTGGTTACAGGACAAGTGGAACCGCCCTCAAAACCGACCTGCTCGGCCGGGGTCGGCTCGATGGGAGTTGTCTTCACACGTATGGAACAAAACGGTCAGCTGACCTTACAAAGTTGGAT
>WNFP01005404.1_pt1 | contig 13778 bp, 10 predicted proteins | sample 5400201 | NCBI WGS metagenome assembly WNFP01 (sample SAMN13153355, study PRJNA577476) | soil metagenome | isolation source: 115 cm saprolite under Madrone tree | place: USA:California | collected 2016-06-14
TACGCCCCTTTGGGATAAATGAGGTCGCGCGTGATGTTGACACCGGTCTTGGCCGTCGACAGGCGATAACCAAGCGTCAGTGGTCCAACGTCAATGGCGCGTTTGCCCTGCGGATTCGTGTCGGTGAGGATTTTCTTTTGGTGCGCCCAGAACTCGCGGTACTCATCCAGGCCATGCTCTTTGTAAATGAGCTGAAGAAAGATAGAGGCGGAACCTTCAGCGAAGCCCTCGCTCATCCACTGGTCGCGATACGAGTTCCACCCGATCGTGTGGCCCCACCACTGGTGAGAAATCTCATGCGGACCGAGCGATTTGAAGAAGCCGTGTTCGTTCCCAAAGCCCATAAAATGCCGTGTGGTGGAATCGAAAAAGTAGCTGATGGGAAGGAAGACCAGACCGGGCCACGACTGTCCATAAGTGAACGCTGTCTGCTGGGTCATGGCGAGTCTTTTGTAGGGTTCCTCGCCAAAATAATCGGTGTAGAGGTCCAGGGAAACCTGGGCCTCAGCCATGGCCTTTTTCATCATGCTGACCGTACTCAGCGTGCCCATGGCCCCGGCATATTGGCTGCCTCGCAGCGAGTTGACTACGCTGGGAGATTCGGCGTTGACGTCGGTTTCAATGTCGTAGTGATTCCCGAGATCTCGCCCTTCCTGGCGTTTGAAATCGCCAAAGTTAAAGCCGGCTACTGGCTGTGCGGCATGCGACTCCCATTCGGTCAGGCTTTCGTTGCCTTCATCAACGGTCTTTATCAGCTTGCCTGTTGCCGCCAGCTTCATTCCCTTGGGAACACGGAACGACATCTCGTAAGTTGCGTAGGTATTGAATCCCTGGCCCGGATACCAATTGTCGCGTGCGATGGGATAGTAGTTCCCATTGCTTTCGTCGCTCACGGCATTCTTGCCGGCATATTTGGTGGTGATGGTATAGCTCTCGTCTTTCTTCAATTCTTTGGGCAGTAGCGCCGCAAAATCAGAGTCCTCCTCAGCGCCTTCTTGAATGAATGACAGCGGCTGGCCGTCCTGTCCGGCGACCCAGTCAACACGCAAAGTTGGAAAAAGGTCCAGGGGAAGCACGCGCACGCCGTCGCGCAAAGCCGTGACCGTGGTTTCTGCCCGGCCGTCGAGCTTTGCGTTTTTCGCGATTTGTGTATCCAGCTTCTGGTGCGTCACCGTGAACGGCAGATTCTGTTCATTGCTGTTTGCGGTCCCAGCCTCGTATTCCCGGGAGAAATGAAACGAAGTCCAAATGCCATAGTGGTTCTCGTCCCAGGCGGTCAGCGCCACTTCCTCTGGCGCCAGTTTGAAAAACTCGCGGACTCGCGGTCCTGCCTCAAATATCGGAGGCGGGTCGGGAATGTAGGAAAAAACGCCCTGTGGGTCTACGTCGTAAATCAGCTTTCCGCTGAATTTCCTGCCGTGAATGAAGGCGACGAATTTCCCACCTTTCTGCGAGCTCAGGAGATCTTGCAGCAAGCGAACATCAAGGTTCTCTTTCAATCTTTTTTTGAGCTGGTTCTGGGTTTCTTTTAACAGGTCCCCTGGATCGCCAGTGGGCAACTCCGTGGATTTTTCTGCGGCTTTGCGCAGCTCTTCTTCGGTGCCGTCGGTAAAGCGGAAAACTGCCGCACCGAACTGCTCAACAAATTCTTCCTTGGCCAGTATCTTGAGATAGCGGCGCTCCACTTCCGTAGGTGGAGTGAGACTGAAAACCGCATCGCCAAGGAAAACCGCTCCAGTAATTCGTCCATTCACGGGCTCGAGTAGATAAAAGGCGCCACTTCTGAAGGTGAAGATGCCAGCATCGCGATACATACGAAACCCGTGGACGGGAATCACTTCCGAGCTCAGTTTTACATTGCGCAAGGCAAGATACACGGGATCATTGTTGGCGAGCGCACGTGAAGTTTGCGGAACCGGAGTCACCGGCCGGGGCCGGGTCTTAAGTTCCTGCGGCAAGGCCACTGCAAGAAGCGAGAACACCATTATGACAAGTGCGACCTTACGCATATAAAAAAATTCCTCCGCTCTGAGCGGTGCGATTATGACCTTACAAGCCCTATTTCCTCAATCGAATAAGTTACTAACGTTCCTACTCTGGAATTGCGGAAGGTACCTTTCCACGCAACAGTAATCTTGCCCGAATCGTCCAATTTATGCGACAGTAGCGCTTCACGACATCTCAAAAAGGATTGGTGACACTCCGAGTACGTGGGAGTCCAATCTGCAAAGGTGAAAACATGGCAGCAAAGAACCAGCAACGGACCTACGAAGAAGCGGTGGAGTGGCTTCGCGAGCACGGCTTTGACATCCTGGAAGCGCCGGGCACGCAGAATCGCGTCTTCGTGAAGAAGTTTGGCGTCTCTGCCGCCATTCAAAAGGACGAGAACGGCACTGCGCGCATCTTTGCCAAGCCCGGTTACCTGATTGGGGGCGAGATCTCGCGCCTTGTCGACAAGGGTTATCAGAAGTTCCTCAAAACCAGCAAAGCTGAAGTCCCCGCAACCGCCGACCACCTGAAAGCCATTCACCAATTCTCCGAAGAATTGCGCGAAGCATTGGGCGGAGTGAGCCTGTACAACGAATCCCTCGGTACTGTCAGCGATAGTTACATGTATGATCGCGTCGAAGGCCGCGACTTGCCGGAAGCGCAGCGTCCCAAGCGCGCCTGGGAATCCGCGAAAGATAGCACTCGCAAGCCCGCGTAACGGAAACGCAACTAACCACATTATTCTTTGACAATTCATTGTCTCGCCCTTAGACTGCTCGGCACGTTCGAATCCGACTTTGCAATCCAAGGAGAGATATCTCATGGTCCGGAAACTTTCTCAGATTCTGGCAGTGCTGTGCGCGCTCACGCTGTTTGCCGGCATGTCACTGGCCCAGACTACTACTCCATCTAAACCTGCGCCCGCCGCCAAAACTAAGAAAGCCGGCAAGGCCGCGTTGGTCGATATCAATGCAGCCAGCGCCGAAGAACTGGCCAAACTGCCCGGTATCGGCGATGCCTACTCGAAAAAGATCGTTGACGGCCGTCCTTACAACACCAAGCTCGATCTGGTCAGACGCAACATCATTCCTCAGGCCACTTACGATCAGGTCAAAGACTTGATCATTGCTCATCGCGTCGCCGACAGCAGCAAGAAAGGCGCGACGAAGTAGAACTTCCACTAGTGCGAGTTCCCGGCGCCTCTACTGAGGCGCCTTTTGATTGGGTCTTGCTTCCAATCCACGCTGAACACGCTTACCGGACCAGAGCGGCCTTTGAGGTGAAGCGGCGGCAGTGGCGCCATGCCAAAATCCTCGCCCAGTTCGGCCGCGGTGGATTCGGAAATCAGGATCTGTCCACCCGCGGCATTCGACATCAGGCGCGATGCCGTGTTCACCGTGTCTCCAATCACGGTGTAATCAATTCTGCGCGGAGAGCCAATGTTGCCCGCCGTCACGATTCCGGTGTTAATGCCGATGCCCACGCGCAATTCCGGCCATTGGCGTGTTGCCGCGTCGCGGTTCAACTCAATCAGCAGCCGCTGGATCTGGATGGCCGACTCCACGCAGTTGGCAGCATCATCGCCCTTGGAGATAGGCGCGCCGTAGACGGCCATCACCGCATCGCCGATGTACTTATCGAGCGTTCCGCCAGTGTCAAAGATCACGTCGGTCACGCGGGTGAAATACTCGTTCAGAATTTCCACCACGCGCTCCGGGCCCATGTTCTCGCTCATGGGAGTGAAGCCGCGGATATCGGCGAACATGACTGTGACTTTCTGGTTCACGCCGCCGAGGCGAATATCGGGATTCGCCACTACCATCTCCGCGACTTCCGGAGAAAGAAAACGCTCCAGCGCCGAACGTTGCAGCACCTGCTGCGCGATCTGCTGATGGGCCATAGCGTTGTCAATGGCCGAGCCGGTCTGCGCCGCCACCAGCGCAAACACATTCAACTCTTCCTGCGTGAAGGCAGACGCCTTCTCCAGATTGTCGACGTACAGAACGCCAAGAACACGATTGGTACCCAACAGGGGCGCGCACATGGCGGAGCGTAGACCGGAGATGCGTATGCTTTCGCTGCTGCGGAAGCGCTCGTCCGCGCTGACATCGTGTATCAGAATCGGCTGTCGCTCTTTGCGGATGAGTTCCAGCACGCTCTTGCTGAGAATGATCTGCGGTTGCGACGCTGAATGTTCGGGATTGCGGTAGCGGACCTCGCTTTGCCGGATCACTTCGCCCTCTTCGTTGAACAGCATGATGAAGCCGCGCTCCACGCCCTCAATGCGAAAGGCCAGCGACATCACCTGCGCGCCGATGTCGTCGACGGAAAGCTTGGCATTCAGCGCTTTGCCCGCATCGTAGAGCACGGTCAAAAGATAATTTTCATGCTCCAGCTTCTTGATCCGTGCGGCCAGTTCCGTGAGTGAAGCCTCGGACACACTCGGGAGCGGAGCGGAACTGACTTCATCGCGGCCGCGCATGATCTGATTCAGCGTGGAAGGCCACTCCGCGCGCCTGACCTGAATGGCTTTATCGTCAATCGTTTCCAGGCGCAACTCATAGCGGCCAATGGAGGCGATGTCTCCGGTTTTCAGCTCCGCGTCCTGAAGGATCTTCTCCTCGTTCAGGACTACACCGTTCGTGCTTCCGCGATCGGCTATGAAGACCGCGTTGTCCTGAAGTTTTACGACGGCGTGAAAGCGGCTGACGCTGGAATCATTGAGAACAAGATCATTGGCATTGCCGCGGCCAATCGTAGTGATTGGCTTGCTGAGTTCGAGTATCCCTTTTTTGCCGTCGGGTGAGGAGATAATCAGCCGCGCCATAGATCACGGTTTCTTTTCCAGAATTTCGTCGACGTTACTGACTTTGCCCTTTTCGATCGTGGCCGTGCGGTGCACGCTCTTGAAACCATCCTTGTCGAGCACAATGTCGTAGGTGCCAGGATCAAGCACCCAGCGCACGTCAGTCTTCTTGGGGGCGACGTGGCCATCCACCAGAATCGTTGCGCCCTCCGGTTTGCTGTGCACATACAGCACGCCCTTGCCATCAGGGATGGAGTCGCCGCCCAGCAGATGACGCCAGAATCCGCTTTTCTCGAAGCTGAGCGTTGGCGTGTAGTTGTACTTCTGCCCTTCAACGAAAGTGAGAGCTGTGGTCGCGTCTTTATATCCGCGCTTGCGTACCAGCACCTTGTGCTCGCCCTTTTCCATCGTGATGTCCGCCGGCGTGGTCTTGCCGGTGTCCTGGCCGTCCACGAAGATGGCTGCGTTCTGCGGCGTGCTGTCCACACGAATGGTCGCTACCGCGGGATTCAGGATGACATTAAGCTGGTCGCTCTTGCCGGCGGTCACCTTCACGGTTCGAGCTTCGCGGCCAAAGCCGGGTTTAGAGAAGACTATCGTGTGCTGTCCTTCAGCCAGATTCGATGCCTTGAACGGCGTGATCCACGTGGGCTCGCTCCAGCCGTCAACTTCAACCTTTGCGCCGTCAGGCTGGGAGACGAAACGCAATTCTCCCTGGTGCGCGAAATAACGATTAGGAGAAGTGGAAGCCTTCTTCTTGACCGACTCGGGTTTGATCACCGCGACCACAACATTTTTCTGCGCGGCTTGCTCGGCAGTCTGTTGCTGCGGCCCTTTTTGCAGGTCTTGCTGTTTTTGCAGTTCCTGTTGCTTCTGCAGATCAGCTTCCAACTGCCGCATTTTGGCCCTGCTGCGGGAATAAACGAATCCGCCAATGAAAGAGCCAAGCACCAGCACCGCGGCCATGACTACAATCACCATGTTGCGCTTGTGCGCTTTTGCCAGCACCGCCGGCTTGGGCAGCGGCAGTGGCACCGGCGCTTTTGCGGGTGCAGGTGCGGCTACGGCTGCCGGGACCCGCGCGGTGGCCCCGCCAACAACTTTCATGGGCAGTACAGTGGTCTTGTCCCCTTGCGATGCTGCCGCTGCGCCCGCCGATATCGGCGTGCTGGCAATGCCCAGCCTGGGACCAAGCGTCTTGTAGTTTTCCAGATCGCGGACCAGGTCGGCGCCGCTCTGGTAACGCTCGTCCGGCGCCTTGGACAGCGCTTTGGTGACCACCATGCTCAATCCCGGATGGATGGTCACATCCAGATCGCGTGGCGGGATGGGACTCTCGTTCACGATCTTGTAAATAATGGTGGTCACGTTCTGCCCGACAAATGGTTTCTCGCCAGTCAGCATTTCATAGAGCAGTACGCCAAAACTAAACAGGTCAGAGCGTCCGTCGAGCGGCTTGCCTTTTACCTGCTCCGGCGACATGTAGTTCGGCGTGCCCAGTACCTGGCCGGTGCTGGTGACCGTGCCGCCGGTCTTGGCGATGCCAAAATCCATGATCTTCACTGTGCCGTTCGCGGTGATCATGATGTTGGCTGGCTTTACGTCGCGATGCACAATGTTATGTGAGTGCGCGTAATCCAATCCGGCGCAAATCTGGCGGGAGAGCCGGATCACATCTTCCGTCCCCAGCACCCGCCGTTGCGACATCAATTGATGGAGCGTAGTGCCCTCGATAAACTCCATCGCGATGTAGAAAACGTTGTCCTGCTCCCCGGCGTCATAGATGGTAACGATGTTGGGATGATTCAGCAGGCCGACGGCCTGCGCTTCATTGCGAAAACGCCGCAACAGGTCTTCCGCCTCAGTGCCGTGAAGATCGATGCGCATGGTCTTGATGGCAACGATGCGGCCAATCGTGGGGTCCTTGGCCTTGTAGACAAGACCCATGGCGCCGCGCCCTAGCTCATTTAGGATTTCGTACCGGCCAATGCTTTGCAGCGACATTCAGGCCCTGCTCTTCGTAAATTTATACGTTGTGCCCTGTTGACGACGTTCGGGGGGACTTAAACGCAACCGCCCAGGGACACACTGGGAGACAAAAACCGATTTAGCGAAAAATACAGCATTCTGAGACTCAGGTCAATGAAGCATTTCGCTGGGTTTCAATCCAGTCAAGGCGTTACGGACTCGCAGCTGCGGAAATCTGTGCTGTTCCGGGCCCCGGGGGATGCCATTCACCCCCTTGGGGATACCCCCAGAGCCCGTCGGAGAGAATGATTTTCCGACCAGAAATCAATAGCTTACAGAGGGGCGAACATTTGTAAGTTGCTGATTCCTCGTTGATGAGAATCTATATCCGACAGGCTCCCCATGTGAATGGGGATGAATGGCACCCCCGGCGGTACCTAAATCGCCGAGATTGCACGTCATCCCCGGAAGCCCCCAGGCCTAAACGGCGCGGGTCATCGGAAAGACAAGGGAGATTGGGTAATTCTTGATTGGGTAACTGGGGAAAGGGGAACCATCGACTCTTGTCCGGTGAAGAGCCAATGGCCAAAAGCCGAAAACCAAGTACGAACTACTAAATGCCAAGAGATGCTCTCCCTTTACAAATCATTACAGACTCGCTGGAAATCCCCGCGAATTCAGCTGATCTGAATACAAGGGTCGAGCATCTAACAGGGCACCATTTCAAGTTGCGCTAGGCTATCATTGATCTTGTGGCAATGGGGCCCGATGGCCCGGTTCGCGACGGGAGGTAAAATCGTGTTTCGTAAACTCTCAGTCTGTTTCTGTGTGCTGGCGCTGTCGGCTGGCCTTTGCTTTGCGCAATCATCTTCACCCAGCGACAAAAGTAAATCCAAAGATCCCGATCCCTCCGCAGCAAAAGATTCGGCGACGACAAAAGACACAACGAAAGACAAAGATGATGACGCCGCCTTCCAGCACCATGAAGGCATTAACGACATCAACGCGATTGGACGCCGCAATGTTGGCTGCGATCGCGGTTTCATGAACTGGTATTCGCTCGATAAGCAAGTTGCCATGGGCCGGTCGTATGCCCAGCAGATTGAAGAACAGACCAAAATGGTCACGGACCCGAAGGTGACCGAGTACGTGAACCGCATTGGCCAGAACCTGGTGCGTAGTTCCGACTCGAAGCTGCCTTTCACCATTAAGGTGATTGACGCCGAAGAGCCCAACGCCATGACCTTGCCCGGCGGATTCATGTTCGTGAATTCTGGCGCCATCCTGGTGGCGGACGACGAATCCGAACTGGCCGGCGTGATGGCACACGAGATTGGACACGTGGCCGCATGCCACGCAGCGCGCCAGAATACGCGCAGCACTCTGGCGCAGATTGCCACAATTCCGCTGATCTTCGTGGGCGGACCGCTGGTGAACCTTGGCATCAACCAGGCACTGGGGCTGGCGCTGCCGGCCACCTTCATGAAGTTCAGCCGGGGCTTTGAAGCGCAGGCCGATTATCTGGGGGTCCAGTACGCGTACAAAGCCGGATACGATCCGGTGGGTATGATCAACTTTTTCGAGAAACTGGAAGCGCTGGACAAGAAACGCAAAGGCTTCATCACCAAGGCGTACGAGAGCCATCCGCAGACACCGGACCGCGTAGCGAAATCGCAGCAGGAGATTGGGAGCATTCTGCCGCCGCGCGACCAGTACGTGATCGACACGTCGGAATTTCAGGAGATCAAGGCGCGGCTCAATGCGCTTGAGAACCATCGCAAGCTGAAAGACGATTTGGACACCGCGCGGCCTGATCTGCGGCGCACCACCAACGTTCCGGGCAGCGACAAAGGCCAGCAGAAAGACAAAGACGATGACCGGCCAACAGTGAAGCGCAACCCCGGCAGCAACTAAGAGTCACTAAGGTTTTTTAAAACTGCATTGGCGTCAGCAGCTTTCGATTGTGGGCTACCTTTGCGTACATATTCACGTCCAACAACATTGCGCGCAAAACCACTGATGCCATGGTTTCAAAATGTGCCAATCCGAAATGCCAGAAATCTCTGGTGCGCATGGATGGCGGGAAAATTTTTGGCTTCCACACCACCAGCAAACGCATTGAACATTTCTGGCTGTGCGCACACTGCAACAAGCAATTCACGCTCCGCCACATCGAAGGCCACAAGGTGGAAGTGATCCGCAAGCTGCGGAGAAGCGCGTGATCGCGGTGCTTTGCGACTTTTCCTAAAATCCCGAATCCCGCAAAGCGGGAGAGGGATCCATATAATCTCGATGAGTTATCAGGGCACAGTCGGTTCGTCCTTCAGAGCGCGGTAGCTATATAGATCCCTCTCCCGCTTGCGGGATTCGGGATTTCAGAAGGAACTGTCGCACATCATCCGGGAAAATGCGCCTAGAATAAAGAGACAGAATGACTCCAAGCCGTCCATTAGCGGAAACCGCGCGTCGCGACACCATGCTCTGCAGCGAGATTGTGAGCATTGCGATCGACTCGTTTCGCGCGAGCAAAGTACGCTTCGTGCTCACTGCGCTTGGCATGGTGATTGGGACCGCGTCGCTGATTGTTGTCGTGACCATTGGCCTCACCGGGAAGCAGTACGTGCTGGGACAGATCCAAGGCATCGGCGCCAACATGATTTATGCCTACTATCAGGGAGGCAGCAACGTTTCCAATGGCGGAAACGATTACCTGACCGTCGAAGACGTGAAGGCAGTGCAGCAGCAGGTCCCGGCCATTCACGCAGCCTCGCCCATGCTGGAGCGCAATGACCGCATTGCGATTGGTTCGGGCAAAGAGCGCGACATCCTGGTGCTGGGCGTTTCTCCGGAGTATTTGACGGTCCGCAATCTTGAGATCCTTGCCGGACGCTTTTTTGACGAAGGAGACGCAATGGCGCACGCGAAGGCCGCCGTTGTGACGCAACAGTTTGCCAAGAACGTTTACGGCAGCGAAGATGCCGCCATCGATCGCAGCCTGAAAATCAACGGCCTGCCGTTTACCATTATCGGCACCTTTCGCGAGCGCGTGGAAACATTTGGCCAGTCAGAGATTGCCGCCGACACCATCCTGATTCCCTACAGCGTTGCCCGCGAGATCACCGGCACGGACGCGGTGAAGCAAATTTTCTTTTCCGTCACCGACGCGGGAGAAGTGCCGCGCGCCACGGAGATGGTCAGGCACGTGATTCAGTCGCGGCACCGCGCGGGGTCGGTGTATCGAGTGGAGAACCTCACGCAGCTGATCCAGGTGGCGTCGCGGACGGCAAACGCTCTCACCCTTGTATTGCTGTCGGTCTCGCTGATCGTGCTGATCGTGAGCGGCATTGGCATCATGAACATCATGCTGGCGAACGTACGCACGCGGATCAAAGAGATTGGGATCCGCAAAGCGATTGGCGCGACCAGGCGCGAGATCCTGCTGCAATTTCTGACAGAAGCCGTGCTCATTTCGCTGGCAGGAGGCGGCGTCGGCACGATTTTGGGACTGGCGATTCCCGGCAACGCGCGCCGCGCAGCTGGATCCAGTGGAAGCGTTGCACTACGAATAGCGTTGGTCTTTCTTCTGAAATCTTTGGAAGTCTTTGTCTGAAATCCCGAAGCGCAGCGAGGGATACATATTCCTGCAATAAACATATAGGGCCGAAATTTGCTTCCCTTTGAGATCGTCGTGGCCATATGGGTCTCTCGCTGCGCGTCGGGATTTCAGAGGAAAGCGTGCGCTCGAGATAAAGAGCCGGCAAATGAAAAAGCCGGGCTGGTTGACCCGGCTTTCTCTGGCGTTATGAATGATGCGGTTACATCACTAGAGCCAAACTCTCAAGTTCCTTGTGCAGGGTTTCCGCGTTACACCCTGCACCTTCAATGCGGCCCGCGGCATCAAGCGCGGTCTCTGGAGAGATGCCGTAGCCGCGTCCGGTCAGGAACATTTTGAGCAGTTCGGCGGTCTGGAATGAATCCAAACCTCCCTGCAAAAGTTCGCTCCGAAGCGCCGCCACTTCCGCTACTGAGAATTTCTCTCCCATAGGTCACCTCCGACCCTTACGCCTTTCACTCAGATTAGACACTTACTTCATCGACTTTGTTGCAGAAAAAAATAAATTTGTCACACATTAGTAACGGCACGAAAGTAATAGGCCCGCACTTGTGAGTTTTTCTGCATCTAACGTGAGCTGTTTCACAAAACTTTTCACGATCCTGACAAAACTTTATTCCGCCATCTTGCTGAGATGCACGTCGAAGTTCTGTTTCGGCAACAACGATGTCAGCTCGAACGCTTTGAACCTGTTGCCGGTCATTTCCGTTTGCCGATAGAGTCCGGGCTCGCTCTCGACGACTTCGTGCGTCGCCTGCCAGTTTTCCACGAACTGTTGTGCGGCTTTCTCGCTGACGTCTTGTGCGGTTCCGGGCATCGTCAGCGCTTCCGCAGCGTACGATTGCAGCAACTTGGGCCAATATTTCGTGAGCAATGTGTTGCTGGCAAAGATATCGGCCCAGATAATGTGTCCCTTAATAGCTACAACGACTCCGACGGCATTTTGTTCCCGCAATTGTTTGTTAATGCTTTCGTAGGATTTCTGCATCGGCGCCACGATGGACTCCACTTCTTTCTGGATGATCGGGTTCTCCACCGTTTTGGCGTACGAGGTAGTGCTGTCCAGCGCTCTCAGATGGCCAACGTCATAGCTTGTGCCACCACCACCCCCGCCTGCCATTTTGGGCGCTGCGGCCGCCATTGCGGCTTTCGACTCACTGACTCTGTTCCAGACCTCCTGCTGTTGCTTGTCCGCCATCACACTCTTACGTACGCTGGGCTGGGCCATCACGGATGCATGTGTGTCGAACTTAGTAGAACTTTCAATCCAACGGCCGTGCTCTACGCAGAATACGGAAAGATCCACCGGATCGCTCTCCGCGGGAACGATCCTGTCTTTGCCGACAACGCGGTCTTGTTTGCCGCCGGTAACGACTTCGCCCGCGAGCAGGATCAGAGGACGCTTGGAATTGTTGACCAGCACCAATCGGTTCACCTCCGCGCTGTTCGCCTGCTGGTACATTGGACGCGGATGGCGGCGAATCATCCCGGCGATTTTTCCGACTTCCGTCACCACGATCTCGCCGGAGCGCATGCCTTCATCGAGCGTGATAAATCCGCTGGTGTCGTGGACTTTTTCCGCGACCACAGGAAAGATTGTGAGGTCACCATGGGTTATGGGAGCCAGAATTCTGTACTCGCTTACTGGTGCGGAATTGCCAACGGGAGCAGACGGCTTGGCTGCCGCCAGCACCAGCATGGTTGCCAGGGTCATGAATGCTCCCCAGACCATCAGGTTTTTCATGTGTAACTCCTTCTTAATTTATTCTCCCGGTTGTACTTATGGAACGTAATCGAGCAGACTTCTTGCAGGTAAAATTGGTACTATCCGCATAGACCATGGCCTCCGCATCCAGACCGGCTGAAGTGGCGGTTCCCGCCATCCGCGAGCTTTTTGAAAAGAGCGGCGGAGCCCGTTTTGGCCTAACACTGGTGATGTTTGAGGAAATCCTGGAGCAGGTCGCGGCCAAGTACGTTTGTAGCGCAACGGCCGTGCAGAAAATCCAGCTTTGGCGGGAGTTGCGCATAGAAGAGCTGGTGCTGGCTCGCGGGTGCGCAGCAGGTCACAATCAGGCCTGGACAGAATTCTTAGGCCGATATCGCGAAAAACTTTACGATATCGCGCGCGGGATCACCAAAGAAGACTCAAGCGCCCGGGATCTCGCCGACTCTCTCTATGCCGACCTCTATGGCACCTCGGAACGGCAGGGCCAGCGGCTCTCCCGGCTCAGCTCCTACATGGGCCGAGGCTCGCTGGAGGGCTGGCTGCGCACTGTTTTGGCCCAGGAGTTTGTCAACCGGTACCGGAAACAAAAACGGCTGGTAAGTCTTGAAGAACAGGCCGAAGACGGGGTACAGTTCTCAGCACCAGAGACTCCGCCCCAGCTGCCCACTGACAACCGCCTGACCGCGGCCACCGACGAGGCGCTGGAACGGCTCTCTGCGGAAGATCGGTTGGTGCTGGCCGCGTATTACCTGGATAACCGCACCCTGACCGAGATCGGCAAGATCGTCGGGGTACATGAATCCACGATCAGCCGCCGGCTGGAAAAGCTGCTGAAAGGCCTCCGCAAGCAGGTTTTGGCGGGCCTTCAGTCGCGGGGAATGGAGCGCCGCCAGGCGGAAGAGGCTCTGGAGGCCGATGTCCGGTACATCATGGTGGATGTAAAGCGGAAGCTGCAAGAAAATCAATCTGCGGCGTTCCAACAGAATAAGGGATCTGATTAGGGTTACGACTAGCTATGTCTGACATTTCCAACACGTTGCGCCAGCGGCTGGGGGCTCGTCCGGCGCCACAAACCCACCCCGAGGCTGATCTGCTCACTGCCTATCTCGAGCGGTCATTGCCGGCGGTGGAACGTGAACCAATTACGATGCACTTAGCCACCTGTGCCGAGTGCCGCGAGGTCGTCAGCTTGAGTCTGGCGCCGGAACCTGAACTGGCCGTGGTGCGCGAACTGAACCCGCGCCGCAGGCTATGGCTTTTGGGACTGCGCGGAGCTGCTTTGGCTGCTTGTCTAACGATTGTCACGGTTCTGGCGATAAAAGCGCCTTGGGTTGAGAAGCAATCACCCGCGAATCAAGGATCATCAGCGACAATTTTCCCAGCGCCAAGCACTGCGGATAAGGCCGTTTCTTCTTCCCAACCGGCGCTGACAAACTCGGTTGAATCCGCCAAGAGCGAAGTTACCGCGAGCGAGCGCAAGTTCGCGTCACCAGCAAAGACAATTGCCGGATCAACAGTTGCCGCGCTTCCATCACGTCGTGCTGCGGGTGCGTCTTCAGACCTTAGCTTGGGCTACGTCAATAACACACGTTGCGGGGTGGACGAGAGTAATTGCGTAAATGCAAAAGTGATAGACAACCTGGTTGCCGCGGGCGCAGCGCCTGTGGTCCAGACAG
>WNFP01002870.1_pt1 | contig 13777 bp, 10 predicted proteins | sample 5400201 | NCBI WGS metagenome assembly WNFP01 (sample SAMN13153355, study PRJNA577476) | soil metagenome | isolation source: 115 cm saprolite under Madrone tree | place: USA:California | collected 2016-06-14
CGTGAGGCGCGCCGCCGTATCGACCAGGGCATCGCCGATGCGTTGCGCCTGTGCATCGTCGGCTGGAGTTGCGGCGGCTATGCCGCCCTGGTCGGAGTGGTGAAGGAGCCACAGCTGTACTCAACTCGATCGGCACCGACAAGGCCGAGCTCCAGGTCGAATCGCCACTCAGGCACGCGGACCGCATCAAGGTCCCCGTGCTGCTCGTACATGGCGAGGATGATTACACGGTGCTCGCCACCCACAGCCGCGCCATGGCCAAGGCGCTATCGCAACACGCGGTCCCCAATCAGCTGGTGCTCATCAAGGACGGAGAGCACAGCCTGTGGCGCCCGGACATGCGCCTCAACCTGTACACCAGACTGGAAGCATTCCTCGCTGCGAATCTCGCGCCGCGCTGATCCTCGTAGGTCGTGAACTAAGGGTACAATTGCCGTTGTGCGCAGGCACAGCCGCGCCGCTCCGCCCGCAATGGATCGTGGAACCGATACGGGAAGCGCGGGTCTTAAAGTTCACGCCGGATTCGAACGTACATTTGCAGGAAGGACGCCTCATGAACATCGAGTCTCCCGCCATTCCCTACAACTTCGCCGATCTCGAGCCCGCCATGTCGCGGGACACGCTGGTGTTCCACTTCCTGCGGCACCAGCGCGTGTGCTTCGATCGCATGCTGGCGATGGTGCGCGGCAGCGAGCTCGAGGCGCTGCCCCTGGATGAGTTGATTCGTGTAACCGAACGCAATCCGGCGCAACACGTGCTGTATCGCTACGCTGCGGAAGTCTGGAATCACAATCTGTTCTGGCGCTCGATGCGCCCCCGTGGCGGCGGCCCGGCGCACGGGCCGGTCGCCGAGCACATCCGCATGCGCTTCGGCTCGTACGAGCGCTTCGCACGCGAATTCAAGGAGGCCGCCAACGCTCAATTTGGCAGCGGCTGGTTGTGGCTGGTGTGGCGGGCCGGCGCGCTCGAGATCGTCGTGACCAGCAACGCCGGCACGCCGCTGGTGCGCGGTGACACGCCGATCCTGGCGCTCGATCTGTGGGAACACGCTTACTACCTGGATCACCAGAACCGCCGCGGCGCCTATGTCACGGCCTTCCTCGAGGAGCTGGTCAACTGGGACTGCGCCAATCGCACGCTCGTGGACCTGGCGGTGAACTCCGACCCGCGCGCCGCGCGCGTCCGCACCGTGACCGAGACCGACCGCGCTCGCCTGAGCGTGCGCTGAGCGAGCCGCGCCGCTTCGCTCACAGGCTCCCCGCCACCCGCACGCGGTGCGGATGGTAGGGCAGCACCTCCACGATCTCACCCTCGATGAGCCGCTGCTGTACGCCGCGCCAGAACGCCGCGGTGAGAATCTCCCCGTGCAGGCGCAGCAGTGCGGCGCGCTGGGCGTCGTTGAAGCCCAGGAACTGAATGAATGACTCCGGGAAGACGTCGTTCTCAGCCACGTAGAACCAGGCTTCGCCGCGCATCTCATCCTCGTGGTTGGTAGCCTGCGGCAGGTCGCGAAAGTTGCAGTCGGTGACCCGGCACAGCTCGTCGTAGTCGTAGAAGATCACGCGCCCGTGGCGCGTGACACCGAAATTCTTCAGCAGCAGGTCACCCGGAAAGATGTTGGTGTAGGCGAGATCACGGATGCACTGTCCGTAATCCAGCACCACGCGGTCGGCATCTGCGGCGGGCGCGCTGCGCAGGAACAGGTTCAGCGGCGTCATGCGTCGCTCGATATACACGTGATCGAACACCAGGTCCGCGCCGTCCTCGCGCACGGTGTGTGCCGCTTCGCGCCGCAGCTCCTGCAGCAGCTCGGGAGCAAAGCGTGCGCGCGGGAAGCGCAGGCGCCGGAATTCCTGGGCGTCCACCAGCCGTCCGGCCCGGTCGTGGATGAAGACCATCTGATACTTGGCGAGCACCTCTTCGCGCAGCACGGTCTTGGGAGGGGCGAAGTGGTCGCGGATCACCTTGAAGACGACGTCGTAGGAGGACAGGGTGAAGCACACCATGACCAGGCCACGCTCGCCGGGCGCGTGCGCGAACAGGTCCCGGGTATGCTCGAGGTGGCGCATCAGCTCGCGGTAACGCTCGGTCTTGCCCTGCTTGGCGCGCCCCAGCACGGTGAACAGCTCGCTCACCGGCTTGCGCGGCATGATCGACTTCAGGAACACCACGGCCTCGGCGACACGCTCGAGATCGACGTGGAAGTACGAGCGCGTGAAGCTGAACACGATGCTGACGTCGTCTTCCGCGAGCATCACGGCATCCACGAGCACGCCGCTGTCGGTGTTCTTGAGCGCGATCACCAGCGGCAACACGAACTCGCGCCCCACCACGCGGCCGACGATATAGGCGCGCGAGATCTGGTAGAAGACCGGCCGGATCACCTCGACCCGCTCGACATCGCGCCGTTGCTTGCTGGCGGGCAGGTGGTCGCGCACCTCGGCGGCGACGTGCGCGATGCTGTTGTCGAGATCGCGCCACGGCGAGCGGAAGCGCACGTCGCCCAGCAGATCCTCGAACAGCAGCGACAGGGAGCCATGATTGACGTAGGTGTTGGTGCCCACCGCGGAATGCAGTTTCGCCAGCGGATCCAGATCGGTGGCGACAAACTCGATGTCAGGTGCGACGCCCACTGTGCCTAACAGTCTGCGGCTGATGGAGCTGAAGAAGGTCTTGGTGAACTCCGGGTCCGCCAGTTCCGTGATCCGCGCTGCGAACGCGCCATGGATCTGCCGCCACAGGTCGTGATTGAGCGCCTGCGCCCCGAGCCTGAGGCGAACCTCCGCGATCGTCTGGTTCACGGAGCGGTCGTAGAGCCCGATGCGCTCGATGGCGTCCTGCTGGCTGCCGCGCCAGTCGCGTCCGTCGAAGCGCAGCGGCGCGCGGCGCGTGATGGCGCGGAACTGCGCGTTGTAATGGCCGAACGCATCGACGATCTGCCGGGCGCAGTCCTGCGCCAATGCGGAAGCTGCGTCAGCGGCGCCGGACATGAGGACTGCGGGCCCTCAATCGAAGTCGGTCGGCAGGCTTGGGTTGAGCCGGTGCTCGTACAGCCGCTCGATCTGTGGGCCCAGGACACGGCCGGTGGACAGCTCCGGCAGGGCGCGCACCGGAAAAAACGCTACCGCGTCGGTTTCGTGGCCGGTGAGGGGACTGCCGCCGGTGAGCTCGCACACGAAGAACAGTTTGTAGATGTGATGCACGCCCGGCGGATGCGGATGCCGGTTCTTGTCCACCAGGGCGGCGAGCTTGACGGCGCGGGCGCGATAGCCGGACTCCTCTTGGATTTCGCGCGCCACCGCCTCCGAGGGCGCATCGTTCACGTCCACCCAGCCGCCCGGCAGAGTCCACCGGCCGTCGCTCCGTTCGCGCACCAGCAGCACCTGATCGCCGTCGAAGACGCCGCCGCGCACGTCGACTTTGGGCGTGGCATAGCCGCGCTCACCTTCCCAGAAGGCGCGCGCCCGCGCGGCGGGAATTTCCAGCTCGACAGACAGCATGTCGGCCGCCAGCTCCTGCAGCTGGGTGTAGCGTTCGCGATCGAACGGATCGCGACTGAAGGTGAGCCCGTTCTGCGCGAGCGCCTGCAGCTTGCGCGCCCACTCGAGCAGGGTTGCCGTGTGCGCGCCCGCACTCATGAGCGCTCGCGTGTGCGCGGCAGCTTGTCGGGCGCGGCGCGCCGCGTCCTGCGGATCACGAGCTTCAGTCCCTCGGCGGCTTTTTTCGGCCAGCTCACCCAGATCGCCGCATCAGGCCGCATGGCCCTGAGCGCGGTCCGCACCATCTTGCCCAGGTCGGCCCGCCGGGTCGCAAACACGTGAATGACGTCGGTGTGCGCGCATCGGCCCCAAGCGCCTAGAGGTTGCGGATCAGCGCGTCGCCAAACGCGCTGGTCGACACTTCCTGTGCGCCTTCCATGAGCCGTGCGAAGTCGTAGGTGACCACTTTCTGCGCGATCGTCCGGTCCATGGCGCCGATGATGGCGTCGGCCGCTTCGACCCAACCCATGTAACGGAACATCATCTCTGCGGAGAGAATCAGCGAGCCCGGATTCACCTTGTCGAGATTCGCATACTTGGGCGCCGTGCCGTGCGTGGCCTCGAACACGGCGTGCCCGGTGAGATAGTTGATATTGCCGCCCGGGGCGATGCCGATGCCGCCGACCTGCGCTGCCAGCGCATCCGAGAGATAGTCGCCGTTGAGATTGAGCGTTGCGATGACGTCGAACTCCTCGGGGCGCGTCAGTACCTGCTGCAGCGTGATGTCGGCGATTGCGTCCTTGATGAGGATGCGTCCGGCCTTCCTGGCCGCGTCCATTTCCGCGTTCGCGTCTTTCTCACCCTTGGCCGCCTTGGTGCGCTCCCACTGCTCCCAGGTGTAGGTCTGTGACGCAAACTCACGCTCGGCGAGCTGATAGCCCCAGTTGCGGAACGCGCCTTCGGTGAACTTCTGGATATTGCCCTTGTGCACGAGCGTCAGGGTCTTGCGTTTGTGGGCGATGGTGTAGCCGATCGCGGCACGGATGAGACGCTCCGACCCCTGCTTCGACACCGGCTTGATGCCGATGCCGGAGCTCTCCGGGAAGCGGATCTTGGCGTACGCCTTGGGGAAGGCCTGGCGGAACAGCTCGAGAAACTTCTGGTTGTCGGGGGTGCCGGCTTCGAATTCGATGCCGGTATAGATGTCCTCGGTGTTCTCACGGAAGATGACCATGTCGACCTTCTCGGGGTGCTTGACGGGCGAGGGCACGCCCTTGAACCAGCGCACCGGGCGCAGGCACACGAACAGGTCGAGCATCTGCCGCAGGGCTACGTTGAGCGAGCGGATGCCGCCACCGATCGGGGTGGTGAGCGGTCCCTTGATGGACACGAGGTATTCGCGGCAGGCGGCAACGGTTTCTTCCGGCAGCCAGGTGTTGAACAGCTTGTTGGACTTTTCCCCCGCGTACACCTCCATCCAGTGGATGCGCCGCTGGCCGCCGTAAGCCTTGGCCACCGCGGCGTCCATGACGCGCACGCTGGCGCGCCAGATGTCAGGGCCGGTGCCGTCACCCTCGATGAATGGAACGATCGGGTTCTGCGGGACGACCAGCTTGCCGTTGCTGATCGCGATCTTCGCCCCCTGGGCGGGCGGCGTGACCTTGGGGCTTGCGGCCGTGGACATGAGGTCTTCTCCTGGGGAGTCGCCGGCTGCGCGGGCGGCGCCGGGGCGGGGAATGCTAGCACACGGTAGGCGCAGCACGCGGCGCGTACCCGGCGGCGTGCCCGTGTGAGAGACTGACCGCGCGCCTTAGCGGGGCGGGCAACTGACGAGCGTATGTCCTACACAATTAATAAGAGTAACGGGGCGGCTGCGAAACCATCGCTCCTGCGGCAGCTGTGCGCAGTGCGGCCGACCGATCCGGCGGATACCACGGGCAAGAGTCGCCTGAAGCAGGTACTGAGCGCGCGGGCGCTCATCGCCATTGGCCTGGGCGCCACCATCGGATCGGGCATTTTCGTGCTCACCGGCACGGTCGCCGCCAACCATTCCGGCCCGGCGATCACGCTGTCGCTGCTGATCGCCGCCTTCGGCGGCGGACTCGCTGCGCTGTGTTACTCCGAGTTCGCGGCATTCCTGCCGGTTCCGGGCAGCGCCTACAGCTACACCTATGCAACCCTCGGCGAGGCGCTCGCCTGGTTCATCGGCTGGAACCTGCTGCTCGAATACGCGATTTCCGCGTCCGCAGTGGCGGTGAGCTGGTCCGCCTATGTCGTGAGTCTGCTCGGCGATGCCCACATCCACCTGCCGGCGTCTCTCGTCAACGCACCGCTCGGGCTCGACGCGCACGATCACATCGTCGCCACCGGCGCCCTCATCAACGTGCCGGCGGTGCTGATTATCGCCGCCATGACCGCTCTGCTGTACGTCGGGGTGCGCGGCTCAGCCGGCGCCAACACGGTCATGGTGGCACTCAAGGTCGGCATCATCGTGATCTTCGTCATTGCGGGCCTCAAGTACATCGACCCCTCGAACTGGCGGCCGTACGTGCCGCCCAACACCGGGATTCACGGTCACTTCGGCTGGAGCGGCGTGCTGCAGGGCGCGGCCATCATCTTCTTCTCCTATGTTGGGTTCGATACCGCCTCGACGACCGCGCTCGAGGCGCGTAACCCGCAGCGCGATCTGCCGCTCGGGATCATCGGCGCCCTGGTCATTTCGGCCGTGCTGTATGTTGCCATGGCAACCGTCCTGACCGGCATGGTGCCATTCCAGAAACTCGACTCCGACGCGCCGGTGGCCGTGGCACTCGACGCCCACCCGCAGCTCGCATGGCTTTCCTCGTTCGTCAAGGCGGGGGTCATCGCCGGGATGACCTCCGTCATCCTCACTTCGCTCCTCGGGCAACCGCGCATACTGCTTTCGATGGCGGACGATGGACTGCTGCCGCCGTTCATGAGCCGTTGCCATGCGCGCTTCAAGACGCCGCACGTGTCCACGCTCATCACGGGTGTGTTCGCGGCTTTGATCGCCGCCGTATTTCCGCTCGACCTGCTCGCGGATCTCATTTCCATGGGCATCCTGCTGGCGTTCGCGGTGGTCTGCCTCGGCGTGCTGGTGTTGCGCTACACACGGCCCGATGCGCACCGGCCGTTCCGCGTGCCATGGGCACCCGTCACCTGCGTACTGGGCACGGTCGTGTGCCTGGGCATGACTGCCTTTCTGTCGGCGGCCACCTGGAAGCGCCTCGTGATCTGGACCGCCATCGGCATGTCCATCTACGCCTTCTACGGATTCCGGCACAGCCGCCTGCGCCAATGACCGGGACGCTGCCGGGCACGCCCGCCGCCGATGGCTTCCGCATGCCGGGAGAATTTGAACCGCACGCCGGCTGCTGGATGCTGTGGCCGGAGCGGCCGGACAACTGGCGCGAGGCGGCGCGGCCGGCGCAGCTGGCGTTCGTGCAGGTGGCTGCGGCAATCGCGCAATTCGAGCCGGTCACGGTCGGGGTGTCGACCCCGCACTACAGCGCCGCGCGCGCGCTGCTGCCCGAACGCGTGCGGGTGGTGGAGATGGCGCACGATGATTCCTGGATGCGTGATGTCGGGCCCAGCGGCGTGGTGAATGCGCGCGGCGCCGTACGCGGCGTCGACTGGCGCTTCAACGCGTGGGGCGGCCTTGCCGGGGGACTGTATTTTCCCTGGGACCAGGATGATCTCGTGGCGCGCAAGGTGCTGGACATCGAGAGGCTTGATCGTTATCGCGCCCCGCTGGTGAACGAAGGCGGCGCCATCCACGTCGACGGTCAGGGCACGGCGCTGGTCACCGAGGAATGCCTGCTGAACGCCAATCGCAACCCGCACCTCAAGCGCGGCGACGTCGAGCGGCAGTTGCGCGACTACCTGGGCGTGAGCCACATCATCTGGCTCGGCAAGGGAGTGTTCAACGATGAGACCGACGGGCACATCGACAATCTCGCGTGTTTCGTACGCCCTGGCGAAGTGTGCCTCACGTGGACCGATCGTCGGCGCGATCCCCAGCATGCGATCTCACTGGATGCCTGGGAGCGTTTGCATGAAGCGCGCGATGCTCGCGGGCGGCGGCTCAAGGTGCGGCGCCTGCCGATGCCCGGTCCGCTCACCCTTCATGCCCGTGAAGCGTCCGGCCTCGTCGCTCGCGACGGCACGCGGGCGCGCGCCGCCGGCGAGCGCCTGGCCGCGAGCTACGTGAACTTCTACATCGCCAACGGCGGCATCGTCATGCCGCTCCTGGATGCCCGCACCGACCGCTCGGCGGCACAGCGCCTGAAGCGCCTGTTCCCGGCGCGCCGCGTGCTGGGCGTGCCGGCGCGCGAAATCCTGCTGGGCGGCGGCAACATCCACTGCATCACGCAGCAGGTACCCGCAGCCGGAATGAGCCGACGGCGACCGCCGCTCCACGCTGTCGCCGGCTGACAGGCTGTTAAGTTAACGGCGGGCACAGGCCCCGTCGGTCCCGAGCGACAGGACCGTGGGGACCAGAACTTGCGGTATCGTTCTCACTCGTGACGCACATCGCACGCGCTGCGGCTGTTCACCGGACATTCTTGGAGCACCCCAGGTCCCCGGTGTGACCCATGAAACGATACGCCGCCAAGGAGACCGCATGCGTTGGTTAGCCTGGACGATGTTGATGGCGATCGCGGTCGTGGCCGGCGCCGCCGGCGTGAACGGCGAGCTCAACCCGGTGCTCAGGCACCCGCACGGCACATCGGATGCCGCAATCGAGCTCCTGATCATCAAACTGCGAAGCACCGCCGGCGCTACCGAAGCCACGGTTGCCGCAATCACACCTGAGGAAGAACAAATCGAGGCAGGCCGGCAGCGGGTCGCTGCGGTCGCCGGGCGCCACGGCCTGACACTGAGCAAAACCCGCTCCATCACGGCAAGGATGCATGTGATGCACCTGGAGCGGAAACTTGGCGCCGAGTCCGTGGCAACAGTCCTCGAAGGTCTGCGGGCGGACCCGGAGGTTGAATACGCCGAGGTCGATCAGCGGCGTTACGCGCATGCAACACCGAACGATCCTCTGTTTGCGACCCAGCAGTGGTACCTGCAGAACTCGTCCTCGACGCTTTCCGCGATCGACGCGGTGACCGCGTGGGATACCACGACAGGAAGCTCTGCATTGGTGATCGCGGACCTCGATACGGGGGTTCGCTATGATCATCCGGACCTGCTTGCCACCTCGGCTCCGAACGGCCGTCTGCTGCCGGGCTATTGCTTCATTTCCGATGCATTCGTGGCCAACGGCGGCAACTGTCCCGGGGCGGACGCTTCAGACCCGGGCGATTGGGTTACCCAGTCGGACGTGAGTCATCCGGAATGCACCGGGGCGACAGCACAGAACAGCTCCTGGCATGGCACGCGGACCGCCGGACTCATGGGGGCGATCACCAACAACGCCACCGGTATTGCCGGAGTAACCTGGCAGACTCAGATTCTTCCGGTTCGCGTACTGGGCAAGTGCGGCGGCAGTGATTCGGATATCGTTACCGCCATGCTCTGGGCAGCCGGCATTGCTGTCGCCGGCGCACCCGCCAATACGCAACCGGCGAAGGTCATCAACATGAGCTTCGGCGCTACTGGCTCGTGCCCGCCAACCTATACGGACGTGATCAGCCAGGTTACCGCCAAAGGGGTGTTGATCGTGGTCTCGGCGGGCAACGAGGGCGGTCCGGTGGATGCGCCGGCGAACTGTCCCGGAGTCGCGGCTGTGGCGGGCCTACGGCACGTAGGGACCAAGGTGGGTTACAGCAGTCTCGGGCCCGAGGTCGCGTTGAGTGCACCGGCCGGGAACTGCGTCAACACAACACCCGGATCACCGTGCCTGTATCCGATCACTACGACCTTCAATCAGGGCACGACCACCCCGGGACCGAATGGCTACACAGACCAGGTCACCAACCCGAATCTCGGGACGAGCTTCTCGGCGCCGCTGGTTTCGGGAATCGGCGCTTTGATGGCTGCCGTGAACAGCACCCTCAACTCGTGCCGTCTGATCTCGCGGTTGCGGGAGGGCGCACTACCGTATCCGCAAACGTCGGCGGGTGCCGCCACACAGCCGCCGATGTGTCACGTTCCGGCGAGCGCGAATGACTTACAGAACTCCGAGTGCATATGTACCTTGGACGGCCGGACCTGCGGGGCAGGGATGGCTAACGCGCCCGGAGCGCTCAAGGCTGCGGTGCGCCCCGTCGCAGCCGCCACAGTCCCTTCCACGGTCACTGCGGGACAGGCCGTCGTGCTGCAGGGCGGCGCCAGTGCTGCGGTGCCCGGTCACACGATCAGTACGTATCAGTGGACCAACGCTGGCGGTCAGACTCTTTCCATCCAAGGCGCAACGACGGCAACCGCGACGGTAACCGCCCCCGCCTGCGGCCTGGGCACCGTACGACTCACGGTGACGGACGACATGAATCGTCAGGATACGGCCGACGTCGTGATCAGCCCAAACTCTGCCAGCACGACAGCACCGGCGAGTGTCTCTGGGACAGGCGCTTGCTCGGTTACGCTTCCGACGATCCAGATAGCGGTTTGCCCACAGACAGACAGCGTCCAGGCCGGGGGCAGCGCGCAAACGTTCACGGTGACGCTCGCTAACACTTCAAACACGGCCGTCACATGGCAGGTCAACGGAGTGACCGGCGGCAACGCCACGGTCGGCACCATCTCGACGTCGGGTGTCTACATGCCTCCGGCAAACGTACCCTCGCCGGCGACGGTCACGGTCTCTGCGGTGTCGGTCGCTGACCCGGCGCAGGCAACAACGGCCCAGGTCACGCTCACCGCGCCCGCGTCCGGTGGTAGCAGCGGTGGTGGCGGTGGCGCCCTCGATGTGTTGAGCATGCTGGCGCTGGCCCTGGCGGGCCTGGCGAGCGCGGTCCTCAGCCCTTACAACAGCCGCTGTGCGGCGTCCAGCCAGGGGCGCTGCGCCCGGCGGTAGTGACCCGGCGCGATGCGCGCCTGCTCGAGCAGCTCGCGCGCCACTTTCTGCGCCTCGGCGCGGCGGCCCTGGGCCTGCAGCAGCTGCGCGTAACGCACCGAGGCTTCGGCGCCGGGGTAGGCGGGCGCCAGCACCGCGTACTCCTCGAGCGCCTTGGGCACGTTGCCTTCTGCCTCGAGCGCGCGGGCGTACAGGAGATGCCCGGCCGGCGAGCGAAAATCCGGGTTGCGCTGGATGAGTTCATCGAGCGTGGTGCGCGCAGCGGATGCGTCGCCCTTGCCAAACTGCGCCTGCGCGAGTCCCTGCATGAGATTGGGGTCATGTTCATACAGTCCCGTAAGCGCCTCGCGGTACTGACCGATGGCCTCGTCGTAGCGTTCGTGGCGTACGAGTTCCTCCGCGTAGCGCTGGCGGCTTGCGACGTTGCTGGCGACACGCGCCTCGTTCTCGTAACGGCGCAGGTCGGCGCCGGGATCCATGGCTTTGCGCAAGCCGCGCGCGGTGCGCTGCGCCGTACGGCTGCGGAACAGCTCGGGAAGAATCTCCACCGCGATGTAGGCAATTGCTCCCGGCAGCGACAGCAGCGCGAGCACCCAGATCCAGATCTGGTTCCGTCCGGTCTTGACGACGTGGATGATGAGTGCCACCTGGACGATGATCGACAGAATCAGCAGCGACATTCCCTTTAGCTCCGCAAATCTATGGGTGCGCCGCCGGTCCGGGTGGCAGCGCGAAGGCGATGACGTAGTCGCCGCGCGGCGTGCCGAGCGGGCCGTGGCCGCCGGCGCTGATGACGAGATATTGACGCTGATTGCGTCCCGCCCGGTAGGTCATGGGCGTGGCCTGACCGCCCGCGGGCAGCTGGTACTTCCACAGCTCGCGTCCGGTCTCGATGTCGAAGGCACGCAGGTAGCTGTCCATGGTCGCGGCGACAAACACCAGGTCGCCGTCGGTCGCAATCGGCCCGCCCATGTTCGGCATGCCCAGATCGCGCGACGGCACGAACCAGGGCGTAAGCCCTGCGGTGGAGCCGAGCGGCACCTGCCAGACGATGCGAGCATGGCGCAGGTCGACGCTCACCAGGGTACCCCAGGGCGGCGCAGTGCACGGCAGGTCCCAGGGCGAGAGCAGCGGCTCGCGGCGCATGGCGTAGGGCGTGCCCGCCTGTCGGGCAAACTCGGAATGCGGAAAGCGGTTCGAGCGCGCCTCACGCGCGAAGTCCTGTGGCGAGATGAGGGTAACCACCATCGGCAAATGATTGACGGCCGCGATGACGCGCTCACGCTGCTCGTCGAACACCATGCCGCCCCAGTTCACGCCGCCGATGTAACCGGGCGACAGCAGCGTGCCGCGCGTGTCGGGTGGGGTGAAAATGCCCTCGTTGCGCAGCGAAGCGATGAGGTCGCGGCACTTGCCGCGATCCCAGAACGTGAGGCCCCAGGCATCGTCGGGTTGCACCGGGCGCTGGGAGGTCAGCGCGGGGAGCGACGAAAACGGCTGCGTGGACCACGCCTGTTCTCCCGGGACCTGGCTCGCGGGCACGGGTTTCTCGGTGATCGGGAACAGCGGCTGGCCGCGGGTGCGCTCGAACACGTACAACATGCCGGTCTTGGTCGCCTGGATGACTGCCGGTATCGGTACTCCGCGCACCTCGATGTCCCCCAGCACCGGCTGCGCCGCGACATCGTAGTCCCACAGGTCGTGGTGGATGAGTTGCTGCTGCCAGACGAGCCGGCCGCTCCGGGCATCGAGCGCGAGCAGCGAGTCCGCGAAGCGATTGGCACCCAAGCGCATGCCGCCGTAGAAGTCGGGGCTCGCCGAACCGGTTGGGACCAGCACCAGGCCGTGCTCCTCATCGACCGACATCACGCCCCAGGCGTTGCCGGCGCCGGTGCCCGCGGCCTGCGCGAGGTTCCACTCGGACGCCGCCGGGTGCGAGGGGGAATCCGGCAGCGGATCGAAGGACCACAATTGCGCGCCGCTGTGAGCGTCGTAGGCACGGATGACACCGCGCTCCACGTCGGTGGCGCGGTTGTCGCCGATCGCGGAACCCACGATCACGGCATTGCGGTAGACGGCAGGCGGGGAGGTCACCAGGTACGCGCCCGGATCGCGAATGCGCACACCGCGGGTCAGATCGACCTGGCCGCGATCGCCGAAGTCCGCGCACGGGCGACCGGTTTCAGCATCGAGTGCCAGCAGGCGTGCGTCCAGCGTGCCGGTGAACACCCGCCGCCGGCACGGACCGGGTTGTCGGGCATCGGCGCTTTCCCAGACACTCACGCCGCGGGAGCTCACCTCGGCGTAACGCCGCGCGCGATCGATGCGCGGATCGAAGCGCCAGCGCGCGCGTCCGGACTCCGGATCGAGTGCGATCACGATGTTGGTACCGGTCTCGAGGTACAGAAGACCGAACGCGAGCACCGGGGTGGCTTCGAAGGTCAGCTTGCCGGCGCGCGCCAGCCCCGCGCCCAGCTCGGCGGTGCGATAGGTCCAGGCGACCGACAGCTTTGAGACGTTGGTGCGGTTGATCTCATCGAGGCTCGAGAAGCGCTGGCCGAACGCATCACCGCCGTAGTAGCCCCAGTCGCTGGCATCCGGCGACTGCGCGAGCGCGGCCGCACAAGCGCCGATACACACCGCCGTCACGAAGCACAGCCTGCCGGCCGGGCGTGCGGGAAACGTGGCGCCGCCGCGCGCGCCGGCTACAACGCAGGACCGCATCATGGTGGGCATTATCCGCGAGCACACCCGCGCCCGCATGCTGCTATTCTTCGCCACGTGAGTTCAACACGGGCGGTCACGCCCCGTCTCGGGGTACTGAGTCTCATCCTCGCAGTTCAGTCGCTCGCGGCTCCCGCCGTCACCAACGCTCAGAGTGTCGCCGATCAGCCCGGCGCGGCGCAGGCCAGCGCCCACCGGCCTCGTGTCGGCCTGGTACTTTCCGGTGGTGGCGCGCGCGGAGCGGCGCATATCGGCGTCCTGAAGACCCTGGAGCAGATGCGCGTACCGATCGACGCGATCGCCGGCACCAGCATGGGTGCGGTCGTCGGCGGCCTGTACGCGAGCGGCCTGTCCGCGCGCGACATCGAGAAGATCATGACTTCGATCAACTGGCAGGACGCGTTCCGCGACCGGCCACCGCGCGAGGATCTGACGCTGCGGCGCAAGCAGGAGGACGAGAGTTTCCTGGTGACGTTTCCGCTCGGTGTGCGCGCCGGCCGCATCCTGCTGCCGAGAGGACTGATCCAGGGTCAGGGGCTCACGCAGATGCTGCGGCGGCTGACTCTGCCGGTGGCGCGCATCAGCGACT
>WNFP01002873.1_pt1 | contig 13772 bp, 5 predicted proteins | sample 5400201 | NCBI WGS metagenome assembly WNFP01 (sample SAMN13153355, study PRJNA577476) | soil metagenome | isolation source: 115 cm saprolite under Madrone tree | place: USA:California | collected 2016-06-14
GAGGGCGGCATTACCTTCACCCAGGATGAAAAATCGGCCAAATTCGATGACATGCCACGGAACGCTATTGCCGCCGGCTGCGTGGATTTCGTCCTCCCTCCTGACGCGATTGGCAGAGAGCTAGCCAGGGTTCGCGCCCATCCGTATTTGGCCTCTCCTTCGTCCTCAAGAACGGCTGAACTGGTGCCCGTCGGCGACCCCCAACTAAAGAACATTCTTCATTTGCTGCAGACGGCAAACGGAGTTGATTTTTCCGATTACAAGCCTGCCACGGTCAAGCGGCGCATTCTCCGCCGCATGGCTTTGCACAAGGTAGGGGAGTTGAAACAGTACGTCCAGTTTCTTCGGCACCATCCCGCTGAAGCGGAGGCCCTATACGAAGACATGCTCATCAAGGTCACCAGCTTCTTCCGCGACCCCGATGCCTTTGAAGCGCTAAAGGCGGAGGTGTTTCCTGGCATTCTGAAGCACCGATCACCCGAGGAACCCATCAGAGTTTGGGTGCCTGGGTGTTCAACCGGCGAAGAGACCTACTCGCAGGCAATTGCGCTGCTCGAGTTCTTGGGAAATAGAAGCGCCGATATTCCCATCCAGCTCTTTGGCACCGACCTCGGCCAGGGAGGCATTGAGAAAGCCCGCGCCGGGATCTACCCGGACAGTATTGCGGCCGATGTCTCGCCGGAACGGCTGCGACGCTTTTTCCTCAAGGTGGAAGGTGGCTATCGAATTAACAAAACCATCCGTGATATGTGTGTTTTCGCTAGACAAAACCTGCTTCAAGATCCGCCCTTTTCTCGGATCGATGTCATCAGTTGCCGTAACGTGCTGATCTACCTCGGGCCGGTATTGCAGAAAAGGATCATGCCCATCTTTCACTATGCTCTGAAGCCAAGAGGATTTGTGATGCTGGGTGGGGCGGAGGGCATCATTGGCACGGCCTCAGACCTATTTGAGTTGATGGATAGGAAGCACAAGATCTATTGCCGAAAATCTATCGCCTCTGGCCTGCACCTCGATTTTGCCGCTAGTCGATACTCGAGCGAAGCAGGAAACACTTCAGGCGGCAAGGAAGTACAGAAGCGTGAGGGTAGCGTCCGCCTCTTGGATTTACACAAAGAGGCCGATCGCATCCTCTTAACGAAATACGCTCCCGTCGCCGTGGTGATTAATGACGACATGGAAGTCCTTGAATCCCGTGGACACGTGGGCCTCTATCTTGAGCTCGCGCCCGGCAGAGCCAGCTTCAACGTATTGAAGATGGCTCGAGAAGGGTTGCTGTTCGATCTGCAAGCTGCGATCAACGAAGCAAAAAAGGAGAAGAAGGGAGCTCCGGTCCGAAAGGAAAACGTACAGATCGAACGCAACGGTGAACTCAAAGAAGTAAATCTCGAAATAAGCTCTGTCAAGGTTGCCTCCGACAGAAGACGGCATTTCTTGATCATGTTCGAAGATTCGAGACCCGCGGATAAGGCTGATGCAGCGGAAAACACACCCCGAGAGGCGAAACTTAGCAAAGGCGGGAAGGAAAAACACAGTAATCATCAAAGCAGCCGGTTAAGGCAGGAACTTGCTGCCACTAAGCGATATCTGCACTCCATTGTCGAGGACAAAGAAGCCAGCAACGAAGAACTCCAAGCCGCGAATGAGGAAATTCTGTCGAGCAACGAAGAGTTGCAGAGCGCAAACGAGGAGCTGCAAACTGCCAAAGAAGAGCTCGAGTCAACCAATGAAGAACTACACACGGTCAACGAGGAACTGCACAATCGAAATTTTGAATTGACGGAAGCCAACGCTGACTTGGTTAATCTCCTCAGCAGCGTCAATATTGCGATGGTTATGTTGGGACGAGATCTGCGAATTCGGCGCGTTACCCCCAAGGGGGGACAGCCGTTCGGTTTGATCCCGACGGACCTGGGACGACCGATCACCAACATCAGGTCAAATATTGACGTACCCGACCTGGAACAAATGATTTTAGAGGTGATCAACACGGTCAGCGTAAAAGAGCGCGAGGTTCAGGATCGGCAGGGCCATTGGTATTCGCTTCGCATCCTGCCTTATAAGACTCTGGAGGACACGATCGACGGCGCCGTCCTAACGTTGGTCGACATAAATGATCTCAAAAACAACCTGGAGGAGATCAGGCAATCCCACGATCAACTGGCGGCGGAGCGGGCGAAATTAGAGGAAGTGCTTCGGCAGATGCCCTGTGGGGTCATGATCGCCGAAGCCCCGTCGGGAACGCTAATCCTCGCCAACAAACAGGTAGAAGAGATCCTGGGTCAGCCATTCCCGCATGCCGCTAACATTGAGGAATACACCCAATATAAAGCTTTCCATCTCAATAAGCAGCCTTTCAAACCCGAAGAGTGGCCACTCGCACGTTCTCTTGCCAGAGGCGAGGTGGTCACAGATGAAGAAATTGAGTACGTGCGCGGGGACGGCACCTCGGTTTTCTTGAGTATCAGCTCTGCCCCAATTCTCGACCAGGGGGGTTGCATCATCGCGGCGGTGGTTACGCTTTTCGACCTCACGCATCGCAAAGGAACCGAAGAGGTACTGCGCTCCACAGAAAAGTTGGCCTCTTCTGGACGTCTGGCGGCTTCTTTTGGCCACGAGATCAATAATCCGCTGCAGGTGCTGGGTGGTGCGTTATACCTGCTCGGTCAAAGCACCAGCCTGGGAGAAGCGGAGCGCCGACACTTGGCGACGGCACATGCCGAGCTGGAACACGTGGCACACCTAACCACAAGTCTGTTGGGCTTCTACCGCGATTCACCTTCGCCGGCGGACCTCAAGATCGGCGAGGTACTCGATAACGTCCTGAAGTTTTACACCCCAGCCATTCGGTCTAGCAGGGTAATCATCGAGAAGCGATACGACTCGGAAGACGTGATTCATGGCTTTCCGAGCGAGATAACTCAGGTATTCTCCAATCTTGTGGTGAATGCGTTGGAAGCCTTAAGCCCGGAAGGAACGCTCAAGTTGCACGTTTTAGCCTCTCGGGACTGGAGAAACCCGACACGGCGCGGAGTCCGTGTCTTCATTGCAGACAACGGACCGGGTGTTCCTCATAAGAATCGGCGAAGAATGTTTGAACCATTCTTCACCACGAAAGGTGAGAGGGGTACTGGTCTTGGTCTGTGGGTCACAAGTGGCATTGTGGATAAGCATGGAGGCTGGATTCGAGTACGCAGCAGCACGCAGCCCGGGCGAAGCGGCACGTGTTTTGCCGTGTTTTTCCCGGATCGGAGAGTATCGACAATGGGGGATACTACTGTCGCGTTAGATAAAAGTGCGTGAGATTTCGAGATGAGCGTTGTGGGGGTTAATGTCCGGTAACAAACAGCGCACGAGGTCTGCGGGTCAGAAATCAAGCCTCAGGGAAAACATAATCTGCCGCTGCAATGCGGCGCCGTTAAATGCGGTGTTGATAATGATCCCGCCGGCTTGACAATCGACGCAGGGTATCGGATTGTCGAGATTGACCTTATTGAAAACGTTGAAGATGTCGGTGCGGAATTGCAAAGAAACACTCTCCGCCAGGGGGATCCTCTTTGCGACGGAGAGGTCGCTCTGGAAAAAGCCAGGCCCGCGTAGCAAATTCCTCACCGCGCTTCCAAACGTGCCGAAGGCGGGTCGCTGCCACGGTCCAATAGTGTCCCCGGGCGTGCGGTTTGGTTGGAGTGGCACGCCACCTGTGGTCGTGAAGTAGCCGTTTCGACTCCCCGTGACGTGAACGGATCCGACAAGATTCGGTCGGCAGGGACCTGTGTCTCGGTCGCTAGCGCAGCTTGAATACGACGGAGAAAAAGGCACGCCGCTCTCCCAGGTCATGGTCCCACTGAGAGACCAGCCCCCGACGATGCGGTTTATGATCGGGCTGACGCCTCCGAGAAGCGCCCGGCCCTTCCCGAAAGGCAGTTCAACCAGATTGGTCAAAACAAGAACATGTTTGCGGTCCGTGTAGTCGACACCGTAGTTGAGCTTTCGATCGATCGCGTAGTAGTCGCTGTCGTAGCCCATGGCTTTCGACCAGGTGTAGTGAGCGAGAAACTGGTATCCCCTGGTGAAGCGCTTTTCCGCCACCACCTGCAGGGAGTTGTAATTATCGGAAGCATCGCTGCCGAAATAGCTAATTGGCTGCGTCCATCCGAATTTCTTGAAGAAGGGTTTTCGCTCATTCGTGTCGAGGCTGCCGAATCCCACGATGGTCGCCTGATTGGGGTCGTAGTGGGGTGAACTGCTCGGGAAAACGTGGGTGCCTTTGTTGCCTACGTAGCCGATTGCTAGTGACAATGTCGGGGTGAGCTGGTGTTGTACGGTCAAGTTCCACGCATCCAGCGTAGGCAGTCTTAGCTTGCGCGGAAGAATGAAGGCGGCAACCTGGTCGGGAAGCCGGAACTGGCCGGAGGATGGGACCGTGATGAGATCGGGTGCGGGCGGCCCTTTCGAGAGATCAAATACGCTCGCAGTGTTCGAAGACGGATTAATTTGCTGCGCTATCAACACTGGCAGGTTCTGTGTGGCCGTGTGCCCGAAGTTCGAACCAAACACCCCAATGTCAAAACTGCGGCCATAACCCAATCGGACCACCGTCTTCGGCGTCACCTCGTAAGCAATGCCCAGGCGCGGAGCAAAGTTGGTGAAATTATTCTTCACATTTCCCTGAAGGTTGACGTTCCCGAAGCCCGCCACATTGACCAAGCCAGTGCCAAGGTCCACCCATCCGCCGGCGCCCTTCCCGGTAACCGATTGCGGAAAATAAATTTCCCAGCGCAGTCCATAGTTGAGGACCAGTTTGCGAGTGACGCGAAAGGTGTCCTGGCCGTAGAAGAACCATCGCTTCTGACGTTCTCCTGCATCGTCAATGCTGCTCACAAAGCGGCTGAACGCGCCCACGTCGCCGAGCAGGAACGTGGCCAAACCCGAGCCGCCGCCGGTCGGTCCCTGGGTACCCGAATTGAAGAAGCCAAAACTGCCCGTGCGTGAGTCGGTGCTGGCCACGCGAAGGTTCTGCGCGTAGCGAAAATCCGCGCCCCACTTGAAGATATGGTTGCCGGCAGTTTTCGTCCAGTTGGTTACCCATTGAAACTGCTGCTCGGTTTCCAGCAGCGGGCAACCGCAGAGATGGCCAAAAAAGAATTGGTCGCCTTGTTGTCCGTCAACAAAAACGAACGGCATGCCGGAGGTAAGTGGATTGCCCAGGTTCACGCCTGGGATTCCCGCATCCTTTGCAGGTGTTGTTCCTGCGTCGTTCGGTAAGACGTTCACATGGTAGCGGAAGAAACCAAATCGGAAGTCGGTCAGCAGGTTGGGTTTAAGCACATAGTCAGCGCCCACCGCAAGGCTCTGGTTCCGAGCCAGCGACTGACCTGCGAAGGTATCGGGAGATAATCCCGGGCCTCCCGCGACAGCCCCAAATGCGCCCAAAGCATGGTGCCGGAAGTCGGCGAAGCTATAGCGGCCAAAAAGGTTCAACCTTTCCGAGACGTTGTGGTCGATGCGAATATTGAAATCATCGTCGTTGAATAGCTCGGTTCCAGAGGCAATGAAGTTCTGCCTAAGTCCTGCTCCGGAGACGTTCGGTCCCGGCAACAAGGTCAAGAGGTTGACAGCCTGGGACGAGATGCGGTTCCGCGGAATCTGGTTATTGGTGAACTGATTGCCGGTTGCCGGATCAAAGAGCGACTGCGGATACTCGCTCAGATCGCAAAACGGAATGGCCGGATCAAGGCAGGTGGAGCGAACCAGGGCGGTTGGCACGTTCAGACGCGCCGACGCTCCATTGGAGCGCCTTGTTCCCTGATAGTCGCCGAAGAAGAACAGGCGGTTCTTGGCTAACGGCCCGCCCAGCGAGCCGCCAAACTGGTTCCACTTGGTGGTGGGCAACGGCCGGTCTGGTGGCTGGGTAAAAGGGTTGCGAGCCTGGCCCCAGCCGGTGCGTCGGAACTCGAAGGCACTGCCATGCCAATCGTTCGTGCCGGATTTGGTCTGGACTGTGACCACCCCCGCCAGCGCCTGCCCAAATTCCGCATCGAAGTTCTGCGTCGTGACTTTCGCTTGGGTAACCGACTCCAGGGTGGGGTTAATCACGATAATTCCCAGGACGGGATCGCGATTGTCCGTACCATCCAGCTGGTAAGACGTGCCACTGAAATGTTGGCCGTTGACCATGATCTGAATCCCGCCCTGCGGGTTTTCGGCCGAGGTGTGCTGCCAGCGGAACTGCGACGTGCCTGGAGTGAGCAGTTCCAGGCTGGTGAAGTTTCGATTAAATAGCGGGAGACTTTCGACCTCTTGTTCGTCGAATGTGGTGGCGACGTCGGAGCGGTCGGTTTTCATCAGCGGTATATCTTCTGCCGATACCGTAAGCTTTTCTTCCGTGCCCCCGACCTGCAGTTGCACATCGACCCGGGCTGCCTGGTCGGCGTACACGGGAATGCCCCTAGATTCGATAACTTTGAACCCCGGGGCTTCCGAGCGAACGTCATACTGGTCGGGAATCAGGTGAGTCATGCTGTAGTTGCCGGCCCCGTTGCTAGTCGTCTCAAATTTGGTGTTTTTCTGAACAGAACTCACGGTCAGTTTCGCACCCACCACCGCAGCTCCGGATTGATCTATGATCGTCCCGAAAATGCTTCCGTAGACGGCTTGAGCGCGTGCGGGAGTAGGTAAGAGAAGTTGCACACTTAGGATGACCAGGATCGTGAATTCCAGAACTAGCGGACTTCCGGCTCTCGATGATAATAATTGACAGGGCTCTTTGTAATCAGCGCTTAGGCCCCGCAGATTGGCAGATTTTTCGTCAGAATTTCGGAAGATGGAGGGGCCGTCAGGAGCCGACGGTAACGACATCGGAGCCACCCCCCAAGCGCAACCTGACTCTACCACTCCAGCTCACCATTTTGCGACAACTTCGCTCGACGCTGTCGTTGTCCGGTAGCCGTCACTAGGTCGTACAAGTAACCATCAGAAATTCTCTATCTGCCACACGTTGTTGTAGACCATGGATTCGGCTATGGCCAGCGATCGCCCATCCGGTGATGGGATCGCGGCCAATATTTCGCTATTGCTGGAGTGAAGCAGCACTGAAGCTCTGCCCTCGAGGGTGACCCTCAGCAGTGCACCCTCTCCTTCGGGAGTCCTTCCCGCAATCAAGAGGCTCCGTCCATCCGGGGCCCAGTGGACGCTGCCTAATTCGTTCCGTCCGGGTACGGGCACATCACGCGTTTTGCCCGTGAGAGTGGAGCGGAAGCGGATATTTCCCTTAAGACTGGGACAAACCATGACACGTTGCGAACCATCGGGAGACAAGCTCCAATTGCACACGGGATCGACTTGCGGTGGGACTGAACTTTTGCCGTTCCTCACATCAAACCGGAACGTTTCCATGGCATCACCTTTGCCAACGCTGTACAAGCAAAAGGTCAAGGGCAAGCGTGCACACTGCACGTTCCAGATGCCGACGTCCTTGAGGACCAGGCGAGGAGTTCCGCCGCCTATAGGGATGGCGAAAAGAGAGGATTGAGTTTCGAGGCTGGCGGTTTTAGGCGTCGAAATATATAAGATCTCCGAACCGTCGGAGGTTACCCTAGGTTGTAAGAGCTGCTCAGCGCTAGTCGTCAGACTTTCAGCCAAGGGCTGATCGGTAACCTGTTTGAATATCTCTGAAGTACCGTTTCGATCGGAATTAAACAGGACTGCCTTGCTGTCTGGTGTCCAGGCAAACGGGTTGTTTTCATTCTCATCGAGCGTTAGCCTCCTGTTCGCGAGCAAATGAATGCCGTCCGGCGCCAGCGTTCCGATGTAAACACTCGACACCGAATTCTCTCTCAGGAAAGTCACAACCTTTCCGTCATCGCTTCCAGTAACCTGCGAAATCCAACCAATTCCTCGCGTGATGCGTTTCGGGGACTCGCCAGGCTTTCCAGATGGTTGGATCGACACCGTCCAGAGGCTTGCGCCATGCCGGTTGTTTTTATCTCCGAAGGTGTAGATAAGGCGGCCATCCGATAGCCAAAACAGCGCAGGACCTAAGCGATTGTCAGAGAAGAAGGTTTGGGCCCCTGCGTTCCGCCATTCGTTAACCTCCACGGCACTCACGCGCGCGTTGTACGTCTCAGCGGCTCTGATGTAGGCGATTCGATTGCCATCGGGAGACCACGTCGGACCTCCCACCCAGGAAGACTTGTCGCTCGCAACCTTAACTGGATCGGTTCCGTCGGAACGCATGACCCACTCTTCTCGACCATAGTCAGAGCGTTGGAACGCGATGTGCGCCCCATCCGGAGACACTGACCCTCCCGCAGCATCACTTGCAAGGTGACGGGGCGAGCCTCCGAAGATCGAAACACTCCACAAGCTTAGGTTGCCGGTCCACAAGCTTTTGCCGGGCTGTTCCCGGCGGCAGACCAGTAAATGAGATCCGTCCGGAAACCAGTCCGCCACATCAGCAGAGAAATTTGGCGGCAGGGGCACGGGATGGGTTTCACCCGTGCGAATCTGCTTCAGGTAGAGACCAGTATTGTCCGCGTAGGCGAGGAACTTGCCATCCGGGGAGATTACCGCGCTGTTCACGCTATTCTCCAATGAATTTGTGGTCAGCTTACGTTCAATGACCTCCGTGCGCCGCGATGGATGCCGCCACGGTGCCCACACTAGAGCCGCAATCACGAGGGCTGAGGAGAAGGCGATGGCGAGCCCTGGACGCCAAAAAGATGATTGACCTTGTTCCGGGGCGGCCACGATTGCGGCTCCGTCTGGTCCCGCGGTATGCGTTTCAACAATCGGCTTGTCCACCGGGGCGATGAAGCGATAGCCCCGGCGAGGCAGGGTCTCCACAAACCTGGGATTGTCGGCCTCGTCTCCCAATGCGATCCGGATCTTGGTAATGGCCGTATTGAGGGCGTGGTCAAAGTCAACAAAGGTGTCTTCCGGCCAGACCTGCCGGCGCAGCTCTTCCCGAGAGACTAACTTGCCTGAGTGTTCCAGCAGGATGGCACAGACTTGAAAGGGCTGGCCTTGCAGGGGCACCTTTACCCCATTCTTGCGCAGTTCCCCGGTCTGCAAGTTCGCTTCGAAAACGCCGAAACGCACAATTTTTGCGGAACTGTTGACCTCGGCCATATGCAACACCCGCCTGTGAACTGGAACTCTAGCACCGTTGGCCCCCTTGATAGAACTCGGAGCTGTGGAGGGGATTTACCCAAGCCGCCTGCAGACAATGACTTAGCTGTGGCGGAGAAATAGCTAAACAATCCATTCAGGGTTCATTGAGGTACTTGTCGTTGTAATTGACCGTTGGCGTCACCGCGAAAGCCAAAGAGGTGAACGCCATGGACCGCCTGCTTCTCTCCAGTTGCTTGCTGGTAATCCTTGCACTGTCAAATGTCGAGCTCGGTTGGTCTCAAACGGCCATTGTTGCTGATCTTCCAGCGCCGGAAACGAAACTACCTACTCACATCCCGGTCAAAATCCCAATTCGCCTGTACTGGGGCTACCTGATCATCGTTGAAGGATCAATTGGCAATGTCCATAAGCTAAATTTCCTGGTGGACACGGGAGCCTATCCAAGCGTCGTGGACCAGACCATCGCACACGATCTTGGGCTCGCCGAACAACCCAGTAGAGTGAACCTGTCGAACAAGAGTGTCCAGACGGGACTCGTCATTCTTCCTTCCTTACTCCTGGGCTCGGTTGGCGCCGAATCCCTTCCCGTTCTGACGGAAGACCTCTCGTTTCTGCGCAAGGCTCTGGGCTGCAAGGTGGATGCAATTATCGGTCTGGATGTCCTCGGGAAAAGCAGTTTTACCATCAACTATAGAACGAAGGAAATGCTCCTTGGCCCTGTCGAACGCCTGACGTTCTCAGCTCCGTTCGATACCGATGTACCGATTGTGACGATTCGAACGAAATTCCAAAACCAGCAACTACGCCTGGTGGTCGACACGGGCGGTCCAGACCTGATGCTGTTTCAAAGTCGGATGCCAAGCTCCGCCAGCTTTCAGGAGCTTGGAACCGAAAAGACAGCCGACGTGAGTGGATCGTTCCGGCGCAGGAAGGTGCGGATTCCTGAAGTATTTCTGGGCAAAGAAACAATCGGCACACAGATCGCATCTGTGGTGGATGACCAGAAAGATGCCGGCGACAATTTCGACGGCGTCTTGGGCATGAGGGGGCCGCAGTTCTCGAAGATTGCGTTTGACTTCGAACACCGCCGGTTCTTTTGGGACCTGCCAGTGGTTGCCCCTGCGATCTCGGTTTCCATTTACGACGATGTGCAGCTTTCTCCGCGAGTGTTGGCCGAAGCCGAGGATGAGACGGCAAGGGTCTATCAAAAAGCGGGAATCACGATCTCTTGGATTGAGTGCAAGTCGTCGAAAACAGATTCCGCACCCGATTTGAGATGCCAGGATCCACCTTCGGCAATGCATCTCAACTTGCGAATCATCCCGCACGCATCGAAATCGGGCGATGGCATTTTTGGTGTTGCCTTCCTCTCTGCAGAAGGTACAGGGGCTTACAGCGACGTATCCTACAACTCGGCGGAGGAACTGGACCGGGACTGGCATGTCGGCTTGGCGCGAGTATTAGGCCATGTAATGGCGCATGAACTCGGACACCTACTGTTGGGTTCGAATGCGCACTCACGCCAAGGCATAATGTGCCCCAGCTGGCATGGGGGCGAGCTGCGTCTCGCGAGCATGGGAGCTCTATTATTCTCCCAGGAGCAGGCGCAATTCATGCGGGAAAGGTTAGCCCGCTAGTCGAGGCGCTAGACCATCTGGTGAAATATTCCCAATTGCAACGGGATGCCAGCTGTCATCGTGGTGGCACTGCCGCACCTGGCGAACTGGCGTGGTCTTCGATCTTCAGATTGCCGAAGCCAGTTCCAGCCTTCTGCTCCTGCACAAGAAGGACCGATGACCTCTGTCCGGCGGAGTCTCGTGGGCGGGTTGCGGTTTGCAACGTTTCTTCTCGTCCTGTCGCTGTCCAACATGTTCGCCCGCCCGCAAAAGGCAGGGCAAAGAAAAAGGGCGCCCGGCCAGAGCGCCCCATAACAACGCCTGCAGTCACGGCAATTTCTTATTGGTTCCCTTTGCCAGGTGCAGTGATTTTGCCGAAGAGACCGTGACTCTCATCCTGAATGCCTGCGGTGAAGAAGAGCTGGTTGGTGTCTCCCGCCACAAAACCATTGCCGAAGCTCAATCCCCAAAGGCCGTCAATGGCGATGGGATCGCCCTTACGACCGCGAAGCTGACCGTGGAAAGAGTGGCCCTCGAACTTGAAGCCAGTGATGCGACCGTCGCCGAAATTGCCCACCAGCAAGTCGCCCGAAAACTTCCCGAAGTGATGCGGGGCAAGCGCCAGGCCCCAGGGCGAGTTGAGCGCGCCGCCCGTAGCAAACCGCTCGAGGAAGCTACCATTGAGGTCGAAGACATCAATAAAGCCGCTCCCTGGCCCCTTGACGTCGTCGTGTCGCTCAGCGTTTTGCATGGCGAAGGTGACATACAGCTTGCCATTGATGTTTTGAATGCCGAAGGGAGCGAAACCAGGGTTCGCCGCGTCCGGGGTAATGGTGGGGTCGGTGAACGAATTCACGAAGCTGAATTTCCCGTCATACATTTCCACCACACCGTCGCGAAAGTTGGTGGCATAAATGAAGTTCCCCGAGCCGTCATTGCCGGTGGCAAGACCCTTGTAGACGGCGCCCAGGGCAAAACCGTCGACTCCCGCCGGCAGGGAGTTATCCACGGCCAAGAGGGCATGAGTCAGATCAACCTGAGGAGCCCAGCCGCTGATCGTGCCGTCCTCGGTCGCGAACAAGAACAACCCCTGGCTGGAAGCCGTCCCGTTCGAAACCACGAAGTCGGTCGTGCCGTTGAAAACGACACCCGTGGGCGTGCCTGAACCGCTACCTCCTTTCGGCGGTGGAATCATGACTACGAGAGGCGAAGCGACCGGAAACGGATTGCCATTTCCGTCATAAAGGGTGGAGACACCCGCATTATTATCCGAAATCCAGAAAGGTCCTGTGGGAGCAAAAACAATGCCCCAAGGATTAACCAGATTGCGGTCGGTGACCGGGGCGACGCCGGGTAGGTCCGAAACCAGATTGTGCTGAGTATAGGACTGCGCCACGGCCGGAGTCGAAACCGCTAGCACAGCCACGAAGGCAAGCAGTAGCGCAAGAGCAAGCCTTTCCGGCAAGATTCTAGGCAGAATAGTCATATCGTCATCCTTTTCATCCCCGGGCGTGGGAACCTGAGTGAAAATATTGACACCAACGTTAAAAGACGTCGGTGCGTTGGCGCTGCCTGTCAACAACGGCCCGGGGTAACCTTCTCGAACCCTTAACGGTAAGGCGAGCGAAGCGCACAGAATGTCAAGAACTTGCAAACATTTTGTCTTTTTTTGCCTAAGAACCTCTAACCCCTCTCGCCGACTGAAGGGCCGCTAAACACTAGCGCGTCTATGGGAAGGAATCCGTTCGCGGCCTGACGAAGGCATGCACAGAGGAGCGTCAGCGCAAGCTCTAATTCGTAGCTCAATCAAGGCGGGATGCAAGAACGTCGGCACCGTGCCAACAATCCACAGTCAATAGTAAAACTTTAGCGCGAACTGGATGTTGCGCTCGCCTGCGAAGTGTTGACCAGAGCAAGATTGAAGTTAAGGAATATGTAGGGAGAATTCAACATGGGCGTGTTGGTAACGTTGAAAAACTCAGACCGGAATTCCAGCCTCTTGGATTCGCTGAGCAGGAAGTCCTTGTGGATGCTCAGATCACCCGTGGCCAGGCCAGGGCCCCGGACTGTGCCCACGCCGCAAGTTCCAAACGTGCCCGGAACGGCCGGCCCATAGGAAGAAGGGTCGAACCACTGGAAGCCGATGAATTGTCCGCTGGTGGGATCGAGAGCCGGTTTTCGCCCAAACACGTGAGGAGGAGCAACGCAATTGGCGCGCGACCCGCGGGAATTGGTGCCGGAAGCGTCGTCGGCAACGATGGTGAGTGGAAATCCGCCACGAAGCTGGACGATAGCGCCGACTTGCCAGTCCGCAATCACTGCATTGACGAGCGGATGTAGATTCTTTCCCCAACTCCGGTTGCGGCCGATGGGAACTTCATAAACCGCATAACCGGAGAGGACGTGCGTAACATCGTAGTAGCAGGGCACCCACTCGGCCCGCTGATCGTAGAGATTCTGCCAGTACGCCGAGGCCGGCGCCGCCTGGCCCCAGGAACCGAAATAGCCGCTGGAATCAGTCATGCACTTCGAGTAGGTGTAGGCGATTTGCCCCTGTAAGCCATTGCTGAAGCGCTTTTGCAGCGTTGCCTGGAGCGAGTCGTAGCGCATGTTGCCGATGCTTGCGGTTCCAGAGATGTGCGACAACTTCGACTGCAGCGTTGGGTTTCCGGAGAGAAAAGGACTCGGAGTGATGGTACCGTCGGCGTGCAGCTGTTGCTGCAGGTAGGGCATAGCGACCATCAGGTGGGTGCCATGCTGGCCGACATAGGCGACCTGAAAAGTAGTCGAATCGGTAAACTGATGCTCAACCGCTAGATTCCACTGCTGCGAAATGGCAGGCTGGATATTCGGATCCCACAAGCGAATCACCGCGTTTTGAAATGGGTCGGTGGTCGGAGGCAACAGACCTTGCCCGGTCGTGGTGGCCGGGAGATTGCCGGTGCGATAGTCGGTCCCAAGCTCGCCATAGGACGAGCTACATCTCGCGAGCACGGGAGCTCTATTGTTCTCGGAGGAGTAAGG
>WNFP01003108.1_pt1 | contig 13768 bp, 14 predicted proteins | sample 5400201 | NCBI WGS metagenome assembly WNFP01 (sample SAMN13153355, study PRJNA577476) | soil metagenome | isolation source: 115 cm saprolite under Madrone tree | place: USA:California | collected 2016-06-14
TCAGCATACCCACCGCCACGCTCGCGACCCTGGGGGTGATCCTGTCGGCATGCTACGCGCTCTGGCTCTATCGCAAGGTGGTGTTCGGCGCGCTGGTCAAGCCGTCGCTGGCGAGCATCAAGGATCTCACCTTCCGCGAGAGCCTGACGCTGATGCCGCTGGTGTTTCTCACCATCCTGTTCGGGGTTTACCCGAAGCCGGTACTCGACATGTCGGCGTCGTCGGTGCAGCAACTCGTCAACAATTACAACACCGCAGTGACTGCCGTTAAGGCAGCCGCGCTGCTGCCGTAACGCAGTGGGTGAGGACAACGCGCCATGAGCTTTGAGAGTGCAGGTTATCAGTTGCTGCCCGTGCTGCCGGAGTTGGTGCTGGCCGCCGGCGCCATGGTGCTGCTGATGTTAGGGGCCTATCGCGGCCCGCAGACGACCAGCCTCGTCACCGGACTTGCGGTTTGCCTGCTGGTGCTTGTGGGCGTGCTGGAACTGTTGTTGCCGGCGGGAAAGCTGACGACGTTTAGCGGCAGCTTCATCGTCGATGATTTTGCCCGGTTCCTGAAGATATTGACGCTGATCGGCTCGGCGGCGACGTTGATTCTGTCGGTGGAATTTCTCGCCCGGCGCATCTTCGAATACGCCATCCTGGTGCTGCTATCGACGCTGGGCATGATGGTGCTGATCTCGGCCGGCGACCTGATCATGCTCTATCTCGGCCTCGAACTGATGTCCCTGGCGCTTTATGTGGTCGCGGCGAGCAATCGCGACAACGCGAAATCCACGGAGGCCGGCCTGAAATATTTCGTGCTGGGCGCGCTGTCGTCGGGCATGCTGCTGTACGGCGCGTCCCTGGTCTATGGCTTCACCGGCACCGTGAGCTTCGCCGGCATCGCCGCGGCGGCCAAGACGGGCAGCGTCGGCATTGTGTTCGGTCTGGTGTTTCTATTGGCCGGGCTTTGCTTCAAGGTTTCGGCGGTGCCATTCCACATGTGGACGCCCGACGTCTATGAGGGCGCGCCGACGCCGGTCACCGCATTCTTCGCCTCCGCACCGAAGGTCGCGGCGTTAGCGGTGTTCACCCGCGTGGCGCTCACCGCATTTCCGGACATCGTGTCGCAATGGCAGCAGATCGTGGTGTTCGTCGCGATCGCCTCGATGGCGCTGGGATCGTTCGCTGCCATCGGCCAGAAGAACATCAAGCGACTGATGGCCTATTCGTCGATCGGCCATATGGGCTTCGCACTGGTGGGGCTGGCCGCCGGAACCGTCGAGGGCGCGCAGGGCGTACTGGTTTATATCTCGATCTATGTGGCGATGACGCTCGGCACCTTCGCGGTGATCCTGACCATGAAACGCAACGGTCAGCACGTCGAGACCATCAGCGACTTCGCCGGATTGTCGCGCACCAATCCGCTGCTGGCATTCTTCTTTGCGATGCTGCTGTTCTCGCTGGCGGGCATTCCGCCGCTGGCGGGCTTCTTTGCGAAATGGTACGTGTTTGTGGCTGCCATCAAGGCCGGATTGTTTACGCTGGCCGTGGTCGGTGTGCTCACCAGCGTGGTCGGCGCGTTTTACTATCTCACCATCATCAAGGTGATGTATTTCGACGAGCCGCTCGGCCAGCTTGACCCGATGCGCATGGAATTGCGCACGGTGCTGGCGGTCGCGGGGCTGTTCAACATCTTCTTCTTTGTCTATCCGGGGCCGCTCGTCAGCATGGCAACGGTCGCGGCGAAGTCGCTGTTCTAAATGACATTTTCGCTCGGTCCTCGAGCCGCATCGGCGGGATACCGGCTCGCTGCATTCGACAGCATCGGCTCGACCAACGCGGAAGCCATCGCGCGTGCGCGCGGCGGCGAGCCTGGACCGATGTGGTTTGTGACGTCGGAACAGACGGCGGGACGTGGACGACGGCATCGACCCTGGATTGCGCCGCGTGGTAACCTCGCCAGCAGCATCCTCGAAGTGATCGACGTTTCGCCCGCGGTTGCGGCGACGCTGGGCTTTGCTGCGGGGCTTGCGCTCGAGGCGGCGCTGCAAAGAGTAAGCGTCGAAGCGTCGCTGCGGGCGGCGGGATCGGACCATATGAAGTTCTCGCTGAAATGGCCCAATGACGTGCTGGCGGGGCGACAAAAGCTCGCCGGCATCCTGCTGGAGGCCGAGGCCGTAGCGGGCGATCGCCTGGCCGTCGTGGTCGGCATCGGCACCAACGTCATAGCCGCGCCCGAGGCCACGCCAACGCCTGCGACTTCGCTGGCTGCGCTGGGGGTCAATATCGGGGCGGAGGAATTGTTTGCCGTCCTGTCGGACTCGTGGACGGAATTTCGTGGCATCTGGGACCGGGGCCGTGGCTTCGGTGAAATCCGGCGGCTCTGGCTGGAGCGCGCGGCCGGGCTCGGGCATGGGGTCGCGATTCAGTCCGGCAGCGCCATCGTCGAAGGGACATTCGATACCATCGACGAGCAAGGCTGCATGATCGTCCGGACAGTAGACGGCAAGCGGATCCCGATTGCCGCGGGCGACGTCTATTTCGGCTCGGTGGCGTCGGTAGGGGCAACCTGATGGCGCGACCGGACGAACTGACCTTTGCGCCGCTCGGTGGCGTCGGTGAGATCGGCATGAACCTGTCGATCTACGGCCTTGGCAACCGCCACCAGCGCTCCTGGCTCGCGGTCGATCTCGGCGTATCCTTTGGCGACGAGGAGCATCTGCCGGGCATCGATCTGATCATGCCCGATATCCGCTTTCTCGAAAAGGAGCGCAAGAATCTCATTGGCCTGGTGTTGACCCATGCCCACGAAGACCATTTCGGCGCCATTATGGATCTGTGGCCGAAGCTGAAATGCCCGATCTATGCGACCAAATTCAGCGCCGCGTTGTTCGAGGCCAAATGCGCATCGGAGCGCAATCCGCCGAAAATTCCGGTCACGGTGGTGCCGTCGGGCGGGCGCATCGATCTCGGGCCGTTCAGTGTCGAGTTCATTCCGGTGGCGCATTCGATTCCGGAATCCCATGCGCTCGCGATCCATACCTCTGCCGGCACCGTGTTGCACACCGGCGACTGGAAGATCGATCCGACGCCGATCATCGGCGTGCCCACTGACGAACGGCGGTTGCGCGAGATCGGCGACGCCGGCGTGCTGGCGCTGGTCGGCGATTCCACCAACGCCGTGCGGGAAGGGCGCTCGCCGTCGGAGGCTGAAGTCGCAAAGACCATCACCGAACTGGTGAGGGCGGCGAAGGGCCGGGTCGCGGTGACCACGTTTGCTTCCAACGTCGCGCGGCTGCGCGCGGTCGCGGATGCCGCGAAGGCGGCCGGGCGCGAAGTCGTGGTGGTCGGTCGCGCCATGGAGCGCGTGGTGCAGGTGGCGCGCGAAACCGGCTATCTCGATGGCGTGCAGAGTTTCCGCGGCGCCGACCTCTATGGTCATTTTCCCCCTGACAAGGTGCTGGCGCTGTGCACCGGCAGCCAGGGCGAACCGCGCGCGGCGCTGTCCCGCATCGCCAATGACGATCATCCGCAGGTGACGCTCAACAAGGGCGATTGCGTGATCTTTTCCTCGCGCACCATCCCCGGCAATGAGAAGGCGGTGGGCGGCATCATCAATGGCCTGATCAACCAGGGCATCGAGGTGATTACCGACCGCACCCACCTCGTCCACGTCTCCGGCCATCCGCGGCGCGATGAGCTGCGCGACATGATTTCATGGGTGCGTCCACAATTGCTGATCCCCGTGCACGGCGAGGCGCTGCATCTGTTTGAACATGCAAAACTGGCGCGGGCCGTCGGCGTGCCGAAGGTTCTGATCTGCCGCAACGGCGATCTGGTCAGGCTGGGGCCGGGCGATCCCGGCATCATCGAGCAGCTGCCGTCGGGACGGCTCTACAAGGATGGCTCGATCCTGGAGGATTCCAAATCGCGCGCCGTCATCGAGCGGCGCAGACTGGCCTTCGCCGGCTGCGCGTTCGTGGCGATTGCGGTGACCGACAAGGGCGAACTGGCCGACGACCCCGAGGTTGATCTGGTCGGCGTCCCCGAAAAGAATACGGCCGGAGAGGTCATCGACGAGATCGTGTTCGACGTTGTGGTGTCGACGGTGGAGGGCCTGCCGCGGGCGCGCCGCCGCGATCCCGACGCGATGGCGGAGTCGGTGCGGCGGGCGGTGCGTGCCACGATCAACGAGCAGTGGGGCAAGAAGCCGCTGTGCTACGTTCACGTTATGATGGTCTAGGTTTCAGGGCGGAGGAGTGTCATGCTGGGCCGGCTCAATCATGTAGCGATCGCGGTCAGGGACGCCGAAAAGGCCGCCAAGATCTATGGCGCGGCGTTCGGCGCCGATATCTCCGCGGCGGTGCCGTTGCCGGAGCATGGCGTCATTACCGTGTTCGTGACCCTGCCCAACACCAAGATCGAATTCATCCAGCCGCTCGGCGAGGTATCCCCGATCGCCAAATTTCTCGAGCGCAACGCCGACGGCGGCATTCACCACATTTGCTATGACGTGCCCGACATCATCGCGGCGCGCGACACCCTGGTCAGGGAGGGTGCGCGGGTGCTCGGCGACGGCGAGCCCCGGATCGGCGCCCACGGAAAGCCGGTGCTGTTTCTGCACCCGAAGGATTTTTCCGGCGCGCTCGTCGAAATCGAACAGGCCTGAGCCGCGATGGCCTACAGCATCTCAACCGCGTTCGCGATCTACTTCGTGCTGTGGTGGATTGTACTGTTCCTGACGCTGCCGTTCGGCGTGCGCAGCCAGCACGAGGACGGCGAGGGTGCACCGGGTACCGATCCCGGCGCGCCGATCGTGACCCATATGGGCCGCAAGCTGATCTGGACCACGGTGATATCGGCCATCATTTTCGCCAGCGCGATGCTGGCCTTCAACGCGGGCTATTTCAATATCGAGCGGCTGTCGAAGCTGATGGGGATTCCGCTCTGACCGCTGGATGGTGGGGGAAGAAAGTGACGTTTCAAAGAATCATTTTAGGGCTCTTGATTTTGACCATCGCTGGCCTCGCGGGGTCCTTCTACATCAACTGGAAAATGGCAACCCAACTCCGGAGCGTGAAAGCCTTCGTCGAAGGCTCTGTGTTCGCAGAAGCCGTTGCAGCCTGCGAGAAAGCCCCAAGCACGACGCCGTTCAAATGGAATACCGGAACCAAGACTTCGGTGATCGGATTGAGCTCGGTGAAGCTCGACAAGTACACGATCATTCCGAGCTACACGCTCGTTGCCGACAGCGTCTATTGCGACTACGATCCGATCAAGAAGAAAGCCGACATCGGCTCGAATTTCCTGGAGCGGGATTGAGGAAAACGCGGTTGGTGCGCGCTGACATTTCCTGTTTCATGGCGCTGCGTTCGTCAGGTGTGTCCGAAAGAATACGAGCACATCCGCGTCGAATTGCCGGTGGAAGGCAACGCGGTCGAAGCCGTTGGCATCGACGCATATCTGCGGGACTTCCTTCGCCAGCGCGGGCGGACAGGGCGCCAGGAACGCGAAGTGCCCGGCGTTTGGAACGACGCGATATTCGTGCTTTGCGGGCAGGCTTTTATCCACGATATCGGCGGTATGAGGCAGCACGCCGTCGCCGCCGAGCTCCGACGCCCATAGTTGAACCGGAATCCCGACAGCACCAAAACTATTGGGGGTAAAGAAGACGGTGATCGGATCAGCGATGACGGCGGCCTTGATCCGCGGATCGTGAGTCACAGGCTGCCCCGGGAATTCCTTTCCGCGAATTTGCTCGCAGACCCGGGTCGTAGATTGCTGGCAAAGGTCGGTGGCGCTGGCCCAATCAGGATTGGCGCCGATCACCGCAAGCCCGGTGTAGCCGCCCCGCGAGAACCCGAAGATGCCGATGCGTTCGCGGTCGATGTTGGAAGCAAGCGGCGACGCGCCGACCATGAAATCGATCAGGCGTTTGATGTCGTTTGGCCGCTCGACGTAGATCGAAAGATCGTCGGTTCGGCTCAAATCCAGGACGGTATCGCCGGGATGATTGATGGCTGCAACGATAAAGCCGGCGTCAGCGAGCACCTCATAGGTGTCGTAATGACCGATGAAGTTGCCTCTCCTGCCGTGCGAGACGACGATGAGCGGCAAGTTCTTGTCGGGCAGTGGACAGTCCTTCACCCCCGGCAGGGTGATCTTGCCGAGATCGACCTTTTCAGGCGATTGCGAGCAGAGATACCACACGGCTCCCTTGAGCGCCGGGCCGTCGGCGCTGGCGGGTATATCGATGGCGCGGATACCGGCGCCCTGCGCCAGCGTCGCGGTGAGACAAAGGGTGATCGCGCCTAGCCATTTGCAAGCGTACATCGGTGGGTCTCCTGCCAAAAGATGGATATCAGATCTTCGACCTATGTTTGGTTCTGCCTGACGCTGCCCTCGAGTTCGCCCAGCAGCTTCCGCCACGCCTCGTCGATCTCGGGCGACCATTCGGCCCCGAGAAGCTCGCGTATCGTATCGGCGATCACGCCAAAGAATTTTCCGAACAGCTCGCGCGGCGTGCCGTAGCCGTCGTGCGACTGCACCTCGCAACCGATCATGCGAAAGCTGCCGGTGCGCTCGCCAGCATCATCCAGCATCGCATCGATGGTCAGTGCCAGCATTGAACCCTTGACGAGGTCTTTCTCCTCGCGCCGGAACATCGGTTCGGCTTCAGGGTGTTCGCGGAACAAGCGGCGATAGACCAGCGGCGTCAGATCTTCGCAACGCGCTGCCGCCAGTTCAAAACTGTGCTGGATCAGATTGGTTGGCATGTCCGCTTCGTTGAGCACAAATCGCGGCGACTGGTTTTTTTGTCAGAATACTTCGAAACAGAGCATCTCGAAAATAAATCTCGAAAAAAAAGAGCAGGGCGCAAGCCCTGCTCTAAAAATTGTGTCGACCCTATTTCCCCGAAATATTGGATTTGATCTTGGTTGACGGGGCGACGCTGCTTGTGCGCGCCAGGGCTCCTCCCGAGACTTGGACCACCAGACTTCAACCTTACGGTCAGCCTGAGCACGTATTGTTAGACGATCTTTTTTGTCTTGTCACCATTTTCAGCAACGATTGTTCAAAATTCGAGCAATCTTCGAAATGATCGAAAGTTGGCTACCCCGGGTTGCGTCGAGACCTCTAACTCGGAATTCGGGCAGCGAGCGGGGAGGCCACGCAACTTTGAAAATGGCGCGTCGCGCGGCAACACCGGCGATATAAGGTTATTTCATCGTTACCCGACAAGAATTTTGCTCCTCAACTCCTGTTGTCGCACCCAACAGCCGTGTCGCCGGGAACCTGATCTCGACTCGGGACTCTGTGCATGATTAATTAGCAACGTTGAAGGGTGGGTTCATTGATGCGGCGGCGGCTGCGGAATTTTTTTCCGATCGTCCTGATTGCCCTGACGGTGCAGATTTTCGCACCGGTCGGCGCATGCTGGGCGGCCAGCATCGCGGCCTCCGATCCGCTGCATGCAGCCATCATTTGTCACGGCGATACGGCTTCGGCGCAGGGGCAAACTAGCCCCACCGACCCAACCGGCCAGCAACGCGCGCATGATGGGTGCTGCTCGGCTTGCAGTGTGCTTCACACCGGGGCACCGGTCGACACGCCGCAGACCGCCGTCGCGGCGCCCTGTCACCAGCCCGAGCGCGTTGTTTGGCTCGACAGCACTCCTGACCTGTTCGGTTCTCGGGCCGGCTCTCATGCCCAGGCCCGCGCGCCACCGCCCATTTCCTGACCTTGCGAACACCCGAACGATTGGTGCGGCCACTGCCGTGCCGATTGGCGCAGTTCAATAAGCTGGCCACGAAGCCAGCGTCAGGATTATCAGATGTTTCGTTTTCATGCCCTGAGCGGCGCGAGCATGCTTGCGCTTTGCAGCGGGCTTTCCACAGTACCCTCAATGATAAACGCGCAGACGGCAGATCAACCGCTGCCGCCGGTTACCATTGATGCGCCTCGTGTGGCCGTTGGCAGGCCCGCCGTGCAAAAGCCACGGGTTCGCTCCTCCTCCGCGCGGCGGCAGACCAGGCCGGCGGCGGCCAACCTCGCGACCGTATCGGCGCAGAACGCAAACGTTACCCCGAGCGCCGCGCGCGCGAGTCTCTACCAGGCGCCGGCCGGACAAACAGAGACGACAATCGATCGAAGCCAGTTCGACAACAGGCCGGCGTTCTCGGTCGGTGACGTATTGCGCGACAGTCCCGGCGTCTCCGTCAAGCAGGGCAACGGACCGCGCGATCTCGGCATTTCCATTCGCGGCTCCAACGCTCGCAACAGCTTCGGCATCCGCAACCTGGTAATCTTCGAGGACGGCTTCCCGGTCACGCAGCCCGACGGCCTTTCACGCAGCGACCTCATCGACCCCCGGGCCTATGGCGCGATCGATGTCATCAGGGGGCCGTCGTCGGCGCTCTATGGCAACTACGCCACCGGCGGCGCGCTCAATTTCCGCACCCGGCCGGGCGGCGCGATCGACGGAGTCGAATATGGGGTCGACGGCGGCAGCTTCGGTTATCTCAACAACTATCTTGCCGCCGGCAAGAAGGTCGGCAATTTCGAGGGTTCGCTGTTCGCAAGCGACGCACGCGGCGATGGCTTTATCGGCAATAGCTGGTTCAATACCCAGACGGTCAATTTTCTAGGGACGCTTCAGGCGACGCCCGACGATCGCTTTACGGTCAAGTTTATCAACAATGATCTGAGCACTCGCCTTCCGATCCGGCTATCGCTCAATCAGTTCTATCAAAATCCGTTCCAGCAGGGGTGCGCCACCGGTGCGACGGCCGCGGCTGGCTGCGGTACCGTTTCATTGTTCAAGAATGGATTCAACGCGCGGTTGGGCGCGGCCGGAGCCGCCGATAAGGACACGGAAACGGCAGTACAAGCGGGACTGGGCCGCAATGATCGCCGTACCATTGTCGGCGGACGCTGGGAGCATGATTTTGACAACACCATGACATGGCGAAATCAATTCGTCTTCGATGACAGGAACATCAGCCAGCCGACCGGTGCAACCAGCGCGATCGGCGACTTTCCGTCTTATAATTACATGAGCGATATCACCAAGCGTGGCGAAATCCTTGGCATGGATTCCACCACATTTGTTGGCGGCTTCTACAATACGCTGGTCGCGTCGAGCGACACGCGTAACGTCATGCCGGGCGGCAATGCCACGTTAGGCCTGCTCCAGAGCAATACCTTCAGTGATACCTCGAATTATGGGGTTCGTGCGCGGGAAGAGCTCAAGCTGAATCCGAACCTGACGGCTGTTGCCGGCATTGGATGGGAAGCGACCCATCTGAAGGGGATCAACACTGTCTACAAATACGATACGTTCAATGTTCCGACGGCGACGATCCCGCCCCCGACGACTGCTGACCGGCAATTTCAAAACACCGCGCCAGAACTGGCATTGCTCTACAAGGCCAACAGCGAGTGGCTGTTCCGCGGACGCGTCGCCACGGGTTACGGAACGCCGCAGGTGGGAAATCTCTTCGTCCTCTCTAACGGTCAGAACGGCAACAATGCGCAGCTAAACACTCAGAAGAACCTCGGTTACGATCTCGGCTTCGACTGGACGCCGAATAATGCCCTAAAATTCAGCCTGACCGGCTTCTACGAATTCTTCAAAGACGAACTGGTCACTCAGGCTACCCAAGTCGGAGCACCAAACGCGAGCTACACGTTCAACGCTCCGAGATCGGAGCATCGCGGCGTGGAGCTTGCCGCTGACTGGAAGTTCTACCGCGGTTGGCGGTTCAGCGCGGCCTATACATATCTTGATGAGATTTATACCGAATACACGGAGAACATCGTCAACGGCGCCGTCTTCAGCTTCAACCGGGCGGGAAACAAGATCCCCGGCATCTCGCCGAATGAGCTGACGACACGGCTCGGTTATGACGAATTTTCCGGGCCGCTTGCGGGGCTCGGCGCGTTTGTCGAAGTCCAGTGGAAGGACTCGTTCTACATGGACAATGCCAATTTGTTGAAGGCGCCCGGCTATGAACTGGTCAATCTCAATGTGCACTACAAGACGGACCTTGTGTCCGACTACTTCAGGGCATTGAGCCTGTATCTCGAGGTCAGAAACGTGTTCGACCGGACGTATGTTGCCTCCGCGAATAACATCGGGAATTCGGTCACGGCGCTTGGCGTGCAAAATCCCGCAACCATATTGGCGAGCACGACCGGCTCGATCTATGCCGGATCGCCACGAGCCTTTGTCGCTGGAATGAAAGTGGCGTTCAAATGATCGATCTGCTCAACAGAGGTGGCAAGGCCATGCTTCGAGGAAAGATACTCACGGCGATCGCCTTTGCGCTTTGGCAAACCGCTGCATACGGACAGATGAATCATCAGCACGGCTCCGAAGCGGCGTGCGAAGAGACGATTCTGCGTTGCGCATCGAAGGTCACGCCGACCTTCGGTCCCGACGGAACGCTCTGGCTGGCCTGGATGGCCGGGGGCCAGATCTCGGTTGCGAGTTCGAAGGACGCCGGCCACAGCTTTTCAGCGTCGGCTCAGGTGACAAAGGAGCGCCTCAACCTGGATTGGGGACCCGATGCGCGCCCCAAGATCGTCGTCGACCGCAAGGGCGGCATCGCATTGGCTTTTTCGATCTTCAGAGACAAGGCATTCAACGGCCAGGTGCTCTACACGCGGTCGGCGGACGGGGGAAAGAGCTTCTCCGAGCTGCGGCCGATCACGCCCAGCAACGAGAGCCAACGCTTTGAGGCACTTGCCCTCGACGCCGAGGGATTAGTGTTTGCAGCCTGGCTCGACAAGCGGAACCGCGTTCCTGCGCAGCAGAGCGGCCAGAAATACGAAGGCGCCGGCGTGTTCTTCGCGTCGTCGAATGACGGCGGCGCGACCTATTCCGAAGCCCGGTTGGCGCAGGACAATACCTGCGAATGCTGCCGCCTCGGGCTGGCGTTCGCCGGGCCCGGCCGTCCGGTCGTTGTATTCAGGAACATTTTTGAAGGCGGCGTTCGGGATCACGCGGTCATCACGTTTGCCGACCCGGCGACGCCGGGCGAAGTTCACCGCGTCAGCCGGGACGACTGGCAAATCAATGCGTGCCCCCATCATGGGCCCAGTCTGTCGATCTCGCCGACGGGGACCTACCACGTCGCGTGGTATACGAACGGCAAAGTTCGCAAAGGGCTATTTTATGCGCGCTCGCGCGATGGCGGGACGACCTTCTCAACGCCTGTCCCAATTGGCCAGCCAGAGCGAAATCCGACCCGGCCCTACGTGATGGTGGGTCCGCGCGAGACTGCCATGGTCTGGAAGGAATTCGATGGCGAAAAGACCACGGTCAATCTGATGACGTCGCATGACGACGGAGAAACCTGGTCCACTCCCAAAACCATTTCCAGCACGATGGATACTTCCGATCATCCCTTGCTGGTCTCGGACGGCCGCAGAACCTATCTTTCCTGGATGACCAAGGCTGACGGCTATCGCTTTGAATCGATTGAGGATGAGCCATGAAACGCCAGTTCCTTGCGGGAGTATTTCTTGTCGCATTTCTGCTTTCGGCGCCGGCTTCGGAAGCGCCGCCGCAGCTTAAGCCGTTCGGACGAGGAAGTTGGCAAGATGTCCTGCGTTCACACGCCGGTCACCCCACGATTGTTCATTTTTGGGGGGTGACCTGCGGTCCTTGCAAGGTCGAATTGCCTCTGCTCGGAGAATTCATGAAAGACCACCCGGCAATCGATGTGGTGACCGTCAGCGCAGACTTCGTTCCGGATCTGCCGGGCGCCACCCGATCTATGCTCGAAAAGTCTGGCCTTTCGGCGGCTGAGAACTGGATTTTCAGCGATGGTTTTGTCGAGCGATTGAGATTCGAAATCGACCCGGGTTGGCAAGGTGACATCCCTCGTACGATGCTGATCTCGCGCGAAGGAACGATCACGACCATTGAAGGTTCAGCCGAAATGGCGGACGTGGAAAGATGGTCCGACCAGCAACGCGCCGCGACCAAATAAGGGGCGAGCCCACGCGGGTTGGAGTAGGATGGTCCTGAGACGGCGATTTCCAATCGAATGAGGATCAGGAGATCATTGATCGCTGGACCGGCACAAACACTGACAGAATGAAAGACATGATCATGACATCTACCCTACGAACGCTCGCCTATGCCGTTTTCTTCGCAGCACTGTTCGCCGTGCCGGCGCGCGCCGAGGAGGTCAATGCGGGCGATCTCGTAATCACGCAGGCCTGGAGCCGCGCCACACCCGGCGGTGCGAAAATCGCGGGCGCCTATCTGACCATCGAGAACAGGGGCTCCACGCCGGATCGGCTGGTCGGCGGCTCAGGCAATGTCGCCGCCAAGGTCGAGGTCCATGAGATGGCCATGAAGAACGGCGTGATGACGATGCGTTCGCTTGATAAAGGTTTGGCCATCGAGCCCGGCAAGACGGTAAAGCTTGCGCCGGGCGGGTATCATCTGATGCTGTTCGATCTCAAAAACCCGCTCAAGCAGGGCGACAAGGTGCCGCTGACGCTGGAGTTCGAAAAAGCAGGCAACGTGAACCTGTCGTTCGAGGTGCAGGGCGTGGGCGCGCAGGGCCCCGCGGGCGCAGATAATTCGGACGGTCAGATGCGCATGAAAAAGATGCCGTCCGGCATGAAGATGTGAGACGGATGGTGTTGAGGGCTGGCCGCTGACGCTGAGCCTGCCCGAACGCGGCATCGAACCGCTGGAACGCAAGGCCGTGCGGGGAGCGGACGGCTATTGGTCGGTTCGCAACGTGCCGATCCCCTTTGCCGGCCGCTGGCATCTGCGCGTGGACGCTTTGGCGACCGATTTTGAAAGGATCACGCTGGAAGACGAATTCGACGTGCCGGCGCGCTGAAGGGTTGGATCAAGCTGTTCCCGCTGGCGCCTTAATCGTCCGGTTAAGATCACCGGCAAAACAGCAGGATCCGCTGCCTTAGCGGCCTTGATTGAAGCCCGCCCTTGTGTTTTCACACCCGATCCGGTTTCACTGGCGACTTCCCGTGTTTTACCGATTCTTTGAGTGTGCCCATGCGATTATCGCGGTTCTTTCTTCCCATCCTGAAAGAGAATCCGAAAGAGGCCGAGATTGTCTCGCATCGGCTGATGCTGCGTGCGGGCATGATCCGACAGGAAGCCGCCGGCATCTATGCCTGGCTGCCGCTGGGCCTGCGGGTGCTGAAGAAGATCGAGCAGATCGTCCGCGAGGAACAGAATCGTGCCGGTGCCATCGAGCTGTTGATGCCGACGCTGCAATTGGCGGACCTCTGGCGTGAAAGCGGCCGCTACGATGCCTACGGTCCGGAAATGCTGCGCATCACCGACCGCCACAAGCGCGAATTGCTGTTCGGGCCGACCAACGAGGAGATGATCACCGGGATTTTCCGCAGCTACATCAAATCGTACAAAAGCCTGCCGCTCAATCTCTACCATATCCAGTGGAAATTCCGCGACGAGCAGCGTCCGCGGTTCGGGGTCATGCGCGGCCGCGAATTCCTGATGAAGGACGCCTATTCATTCGACATCGACGAGGCGGCGGCACGGCGCTCCTATAACCGGATGTTCGTCGCCTACTTGCGTACCTTCGCCCGGATGGGATTGAAGGCGATCCCGATGCGCGCGGAAACCGGCCCGATCGGCGGCGATCTCAGTCCGATCATCAAGCAATGGACCTCGGTCTATGCCGCGACCGAAGACGTCCACGACGCCGATCGTTTCGACCGCGAAGTTCCCGCTGAGAAGAAAGTGCGCACAAGGGGCATCGAGGTCGGG
>WNFP01002882.1_pt1 | contig 13751 bp, 12 predicted proteins | sample 5400201 | NCBI WGS metagenome assembly WNFP01 (sample SAMN13153355, study PRJNA577476) | soil metagenome | isolation source: 115 cm saprolite under Madrone tree | place: USA:California | collected 2016-06-14
TTGGCGCTCGTCGCGCTCGCCGGCTGCGGCGCCGTCTACCTGCTGTGGGCGAACCTCGGCGAGGGCCGCGCCGCGCTCGGACACGCCTCGTTCGCTCGGCTGCCGATCTACTTCGCGCTGTCGCTCACGGTGATGGTGCTGCGCGCGCTGCGCTGGCGCCTCGTGCTGCGGCGCATGGGCGTCGAGCTCGGCCTCATGCATCTCGGCCGACTGTGGCTGGCGGGCCGCGCCGCCGGCTCGCTGATCCCGTCGGGTACGTTCGCAGGCGAGCCGGTGCGCGCCGAGCTCTTGCGTGCGAGCGGCGTCCCGCTCACGACCGCCGCCGGTGCCGTCGCCCTCGACCGCGCGCTCGAGCTCTGCGGCAACATGGTCGCGGGCCCGGCGTCGGTCGGAGCGGCCCTCGCGCTCGGCGTCGGCTCGCGCGCCGCCGCCGGCGCGATGTGCGCGTTCGGCGTTTTCGGCCTCGGCACGTTCCTGTTCGTGTACGTCCGCGCCACCCGTGGGCTGCCCGCGATCGTCGCGCTCTTTCCGATGCGCCGTCTCGCGCGCTACCGCGTGCTGGAGCGGCCGCTCGCGCAGCTGCGTCGCGCCGACGCCGCGCTGCGCGACCTCATCGAGGCGCATCCGCGGCTCGTGCCCGCCGGGATCGGCTTCTCGCTCGCGATCGAGTGCGTGCAGCTGCTCGAGCTCGCGGCGCTGTTCATGGTCTTCGGGCTGGCGATCCCGCTCTCCCTGCTGCTCCTCAGCTCCTTCGGCATCGGCGTCGCGCGCGTCGTCCCGGTCTCGGCCTCGCTCGGGACGCTCGAGGCGGCGCAGGTCGGCATCTTCACGCTCGGCGGCCGCACGCTCGGCCTCGGTCTCGCCGTGGGCCTCGTCTTGCGGGTGGCGGAGACGTTCTGGATCCTCGCCGGCCTCGCCTGTCTCGCGACCGCGTCGCGCGGCCGCGCGTCGGCGGTCGTGACCGCCGCGCCAACGTCGTCGGGTGGAACTGCGGCGAGCGGCGCAGCGTGATCACCCGCGCCGCGACGCTCTTCGTCTTCGTCGCCGGTTGGATCGTCATCTTTCGGTACCGCAGCGAGCACATGACGACGAAGCTCGCCGCGGCGACGCCCGCGGAGTGGCGGTGGATCCCGCTCACGACTGCCGTCGTTTCGTTGCACGTGTCGCTCGCGGAGCTGCTGATCACGTTGCCGCTCTTCGGACCCGCTCCGGCGCCGACGACGATCGAGACGCGGCGCTGGCTCGCGGGCATCGTCGTCTTTCTCGTCGGTCTTGCGCTGTGGTTCTGGACGCGACGCGCGCTCGCGCCGCTCGGCCGTTTCGTCGACACGGTGACGCCGCCGCCGCGCCTGCTCATCGATGGCCCGTACGCCCTCGTCCGCCACCCGCTCATGCTCGCGACGCTGCTCTGCGCGTTCGGACCGGCGCTCGCAACGAACGCGGTCCTCACCTGGTCGACGTTCGTCGCGAGCGCGTTCTGCATCGCGAAACGTTGCGCCCAGGACGAAGAGACGCTGTGGTCGGTGTTCGGCGACGCGTACGCCGGTTACGCCGCCCGCACGCGGCGTCTCGTCCCGTTCGTGTGGTGACGTCGAGCGGATCAGTCGTACCCGACTCGGATGAACCGATCGTCGTGAAGCGCGTCGGGATCGTAGGCGCCGAGCTTGTCCTCGACCGCTCGCGCGGGTGCGGGCCCGATGATGAGCTCACGCCGTGGTCATGGAAGGCCATGGCGCGGTGAATTCAAATCTCGTCACCCGCGCGATACGACCGAAGTCACGGGTGTCATCGGTTACCAGCACGAGTCCGGCCTCGCGGCACGAGAGCGCCAAGAGGATGTCGTTGCCGAAGGCCTTCGAGACTCGATGCAGCTCCAAACCGTCCCGCCGCACAAGTTCCGCGAGGACCGCTCCCGATGCCTCCCACGCTTTCGCGGACGGCGTGATGATGCGACGTCGCCGCGCAAAGATGCCGAGCACGTGACGCTGTAATTTCCGTCGGTCGGCAGGCGTCCGAGCGCCGGCAAGAAGCTCCTGCGCGACGATCGCGCTCAGGTACTCGAATGGAGCGAAGAACAGGTGGAACCGCTGCAGCGCCGCATTCGCAGAGGCCTCCCGGAACCCTGCGATGAATAGGCTCGTATCGAGAACGTATCGGCGAGCGGCCACCTCATCGTTCCGTCGCGTCGGGCGAAGCGAGTCGTACACCGAGCATGCAGCGCGTACCCGCAACGAGCTCGTGCCGAAACAGGACGAGATCGAGGGCGGTCTCGATCGTTTCGGTGGCGGTGGCCGCGCCGAGCACGCGCTGGGCAGCGGCGATTTTTTCGGGAGCCAAGCGATAGCTCCGCGGCACCTTACGGCCGCGAGCACTTCCAGCGATTTTGCGCGACATCGTAGCTAGAGTCCTCCACGTCAGCCGTACATACAGTACAGACAATATGTGAATACATTCCGGGGGCAAGGGACGGGTGCTTAGAACGCTTGGCGCGTTCCGAAGAGGAACTGCACGCGGTTGTCGACGCCCGAGAAGCGGTCGACGCGCTCGGCGAGCGCGATGTACGCGACCGCCGGGTAGAAACCCATGAAGTCGTAGAACCCGGCGACGCCGATGCCGACGCCGACCGCGAAGTCGTGTAGCCGGTAGAGCGACTCGCGCCGGTCTTCGACGTGGCCGGTGTCGACGAAGAGCCGCAGCTGCGCGCGGCGCAGCACGAGCACGTCGGCGACGCTGAGATCGAGCTCGGGGGCGAGCATTTGGCGCAGCTCGAAGCGCGCGAGCGCGAGGTTCTCGCCGAGGCGCGCCTTGACCGGGATGCCACGGATCGCGAGGTCGCCGCCGAGGCTGTAGCGACCCTGGTTCGGCACGCGGCCGCTGCCGGTCGGGCTGCTGAAGGCGTTCAAGAGCTCGACGGCGCCGAGCGTACGATGTGTGAGCAGCGGCCGGACGATGCTCGCGCGCACGCCCCAATCCGCGTAGTCGAAAGAGCTGCCGAGCCGCCGGTCGTAGACGTCGCCGAAGACGCGAACCTTCGTCGTGTCGGTCGGGTTGTCGTACCAATACTCGTCCGTGTAGTCGTAGTGCATGCCGACGCCGCCGAGCTGGCCGTCGGTGCGGATCTCCGGCCGCGAGTCGTCGCGGAACGAGCGCCGCAGACCGGCAAACGTGTAGAACGCGTACAGGTTGTGGCGGTAGCTCGTGAGATCGTTTGCCGTTCCGAAGTGGACGCGCGGCCCGACGGTGAAGCCGACGCTGCGATCCGAGTAGAACGGGATCATGCCGATGTCTTTCCGGTAGTCGTAGCGGCGGCGCGCGACGAAGAGGCCGGAGATGCCGAACTCACTCGACGTGATCGTGACGTCGGCGCTGTCGAGCACGAGCTGCGGCGGGTGCGGCCGCACGTCGTCGACGCGTGTATCCTCGAGGATGCGGCGCTCCGGGTCGAGCGTCACCCGGTGCGCGCGCCACGGCGTCGTCACGACGAACTCGGCGCGTTGCTTGTCGTCGTTCCACACGAGACGCGCGCGCTCGGAGCCGCCACCCGCGATCTCGATGTCGACCGGCTCGCGGATGGGGCGCGAAGAAACGCGCTCGGCCGTTATGTGGTGCTCGTACGCGTCGGACGCCCTCGAATCGCTGCTCGCAGGCGCCGCCCCGCTGCCGCCGCGCGGCGTGTCGTTCAAGCGCGTGTCGTTCAAGTGCGTGTCGTTCAAGCGCCTGTCGTTCAAGCGCGTGTCGACGAGCGCGTAGTTGAGCTGCTCCGGATAGGGCGCTGTCCACTCGTCGAAGAGCCAGTCGAGGGAGCGCCCGGCGCGCTCGGCGGCGACGGCGCGGAGCGGCGCCCGGCCGTCGAGATAGGCGTCGATCGTCGCCGAGAAGACGGGATCGCCGACCTCGTTTCGCAGCTTGGTCATGATCGTGCCGCCCGGCGGCCGGTCGCGCGCGAAGGTCTCGAGTCCGTCGCGCAGCTCGTCCGCGTGACGCGACTCCGGAAAGAACGCGTGCGCGAACGGAATCTTCGGCGCCGACTCGAAACGATCGACGATCGCGAAGAGATCGAAGAGGCCGATCCAGTCGTAGACCGTCCGGTGACGCGGCCGCGCCGTCGCGAGATAGCGATCGGCGAGCGTCGACGCGACGCCCTCGGTCACCCACGGCGCGTCTGGCGCCTGCTCGCGCCCGGCGACGGCGGTCTGGACGAGAGACGCATATACCGCGGCGGCGAGCGCGCCCTCGTGGAAATCGCGCAGCAGCGGATCGACGCGCAGCAGACGGTCGGAGACGACGACGAGGCCGGGAGCGCTCGGCGCCGTCAGCTCGAGGCGCAGCGGCGCCTCGGCGACGACGAGCGGCCCGCGCGGCAGCGCCACGAAGGCGGGGCGCGCGCGCACGATGCGCTCAACCGCGTCGAGGATGATCGTCGCGTGCGGCGGCCGTCCAGGGGCGAATACGTGGGCATGGCGCCCAGGGAGCTCGAGGAAGACGATCGTCGTACCGTCGACCGCGCGCTCGTAACGGCGGTAGCGCGGGCTCGCGAGGATCGCCGGACCGCCCGACGCACCGCCCGCGAGCGGGAGCTCGAGCAGCGTACCTTCGGGCGGACTCTCGACTTGCGTTCCGACGACGACGGTCCGTCCGCCAGGTGCGCGCAGCACGCCCTCGATCTCCGCCGCGCCGAGATCGGGAGCCGCTTGCCACGCCCCGGTGACGTCGCGGGCGGCGAGCAGCGGATACCAGCCGCGGACAGCCGCGAGGGTATCGTCCGTCGCGCCGAACGCTCCGTAGCGTTCCGGCAAGACCGTTCGGAAGCTCGCGGCGATCGTCGCCGTGGCGCCCGGTGCGAGCGCGACCGGCAAACGGCCGCGCAGCAGCGTACCGGCCCAACCCGCAATCGCCTCCTCGCGCAACTCCGCGATCGCCGCCGGCGGCGCGTCGCCAGGTCGCAGCTCGACGTGATCGACGGTGATGCCCCCGGGGACGAGCTCCTCGCGCGGGTAGACGTACGGCCGGGCGAGGTCGTCGATGCCGGGCTCGGGACCGCGGAATCGGTTCGGGTAGAGCACGAGGACGACCTCCGCGAGCGGCGCGCTCGCGACGTTCGTAAGGCGCACCGCGATCGTGCCGGCGATGGTGCGCGTCGCGGGATCGAGCGTGGCGTCGATCGTGTAGTGCGTCGGGGCCGGGCGGGTCGCCGCAGCGGTCGATTGCGGTACCGCGACCTCCGCGGCTGCGTACGCCGGCTGCGCGATCGACATTACCGCCCAGAGAACGACGAAACCCCTCGTCACGACGCACCTCTCCAGAGCGAGATGCCCGAGGGTCTCGCTTCCGTCCAGTGCGGCGCTACGGCTTCACGATGACGTCGATGACGATCGGGCCGCCGAACGGGTCCTTCCGCGAGCCCTTCTGCGCCTCGTTTGCGCAATCGAGCGTCTCGTCGACGACGCATCGATCTTGCGGTGCCTCGCCGCCGCCGCTAAGCAGCGGGAGAGGAGCGATCATGACCGACAACAGCCGAGCCACGCGCCAGAACGTCTCCACCGGCACACGCTGGGAGCCGATCGTCGGCTACTCGCGCGCCGTCCGCATAGGGAATGCCGTATGGGTCTCCGGCACGACCGCGACCGACGCGAGCGGCGCCCTCGTCGGCCCGGGCGACGCCTATCGGCAGACGCGCCAAGCGCTCGCCAACATCGCCGCCGCGCTGGCGTCGGCGGGCGCCTGTCTCGAGGACGTCGTGCGGACGCGCATCTTCGTCACCGACATCGCGCGCTGGGAAGAGATCGGGAAGGCGCACGGCGAGGTGTTCGGCGCGATCCGGCCGGCGACGGCGATGGTCGAGGTGCGCCGCCTCATCGATCCGGCGATGCTCGTCGAGATCGAGGCCGACGCTTGGATCGCGTCGTGAACGCGCGGAGCGCGCCGTGATCGTCGAGCAGTACCGCGCGTTCGCGGGCTACAACACCTGGATGAACACGCGCCTCTACGCGCTCGCCGCGACGCTCTCCGACGCCGAACGTCGCGCCGACCGCGGCGCGTTCTTCCGCTCGGTCCACGGCACCTTGAATCACATCCTCCTCGCCGATCGCGCCTGGCTCTTCCGGTTCACGCAGGATGCCGCGGTCGGCGAGTCGCGCGACGCCGACGGCGCCCTCATCGTTCCGCGCGGCCTCGATCACGAGCTCTACGCCGACTTCGAGCTGCTACGCCGCGAGCGCGCGAAGACCGACCGCGACATCGAGACGTGGGTCGGCGGTCTCGACGAGGCGCAGCTCGCGGCGCCGCTCCGCTACCGCACGACGAAAGGCGTCGCCCGCGACCACCCGCTCTGGGAGGCGGTGACGCACTTCTTCAATCACCAGACGCACCACCGCGGCCAGCTGACGACGCTCTTCATGCAGGTCGGTGACGACCCCGGCGTCACCGACCTGATCGCCTTCATCCGGGACGAGCGGCACGCGCGCTGATCAGCGCTTGCGGGCGATCGTCAAGCCGTCGGAGATCGGTAGCATCACCGCCTCGACGCGCGGGTCGTCGGCAAGAAAGTCGTTCAGCTCGCGCAGCGCGCGCGTGCTCTCGTCGGTCGTCTCCGCGGACACGACGCTGCCGTTCCAGAGCACGTTGTCGAAGAGCACCAGACCGCTCGGCCGCAGGCGCGGGAGAATCTCCTCGTAGTAGTCGCGATAGCCCGTCTTGTCGGCGTCGATGAACGCGAAATCGAACTGCACGGTGCGTGGGAGCGCGCGCAACGTGTCGAGCGCAGGACCGAGACGCACCTCGATCTTGTGACCGACGCCGGCACGGTTCCAATGGTCGCGGCCGATCGCCGTCCACTCCTCGTTCAGGTCGCAGCAGAGGAGCTTCCCCTCGTCGGCGAGCCCGCGCGCGATGCAGAGGGCGCTGTAGCCGGTGAACGTCCCGATCTCGACGGCCGACCGGGCGCCGATGGCGCGCGCCAAAAGCGTCATGAACGATCCTTGCTCGGGCGACGCCTGCATCATGCTGATCGGCCCGAGCGTCGCGGTCTCCTCGGCGAGCGCGCGCAGCACCGGATCGGCGTGATCGCTCCGATGCGCGAGCAGGTATTCGTAGAGCTCAGGTGTGATCGCGGTGTATTTGTCCATTGCCCCTCCCGCGCCGCCTCGCGACTGCCGGCGGCGGGCGCAACGATGGAACGCGCGCTCGGTCAGTTCAAGACCGCGGCGGTGCCGTCCTCGTCAGGCGAGAACGTGAGCGGCGCGCGTTGACGTTGACGCATCCGGCGACCTACTGTACGAGCGTCTCGCTCTGGTCGATTTTCGTCGCGGCCGTCGACCGCGTAGACGAGGCATCAACGCGAATGCAGCCGACGCCCGCATCATCGAAGGACATCCGCGATGAGTTGCTGGGTAGGCTCGTCGAGCGCGCGTACGTGTACGACCCCGCGGGCCGGATTCAATTGGCGTCCGGGCAGCTCAGCGACGAGTACGTGAACTGTAAGGCGGCGCTCAGTCTGCCCGACGTGCTCTGGATGGCGGCGCAGTCGATGTACGCCTACGTCGCCTCCGAGGTCGATGCCGTCGGTGGTCTCACGATGGGCGCCGATCCGCTGGCGATCGCGATTGCGCTCTTCAGCCGGACGCAACCTCACCCCGTCCGCTGGTTCAGCGTCCGCAAGGGACGGAAAGAGCACGGCCTGAAGAAGCTGGTCGAGGGCGACCTTCCGGAAGGGTCGCAGGTCGCCGTCATCGAGGACGTCGTGACGCAAGGCACGTCGACCTTGGACGCGATCGACCGGTTGCGCCAGGAAGGGCACACGATCCGCCAGGTGATCGTGCTCGTCGATCGCGAGCAAGGTGGAGTCGCGCGGATCCGGGAAGCCGTCGGACCCGCCGTCCCCATCGATGCCGTCTTCACGAAGAGCGACCTCCGGCAGCGTTGGCAGCATTCGCGAACAGCCTGACCCCCGACGACCGAAGGTCGGTGGACTATCCGCGAACCCCTCTGCTACACCGAATGAATGCCGAAGCTCGTGCTCCTCGAGCCGCCGTACGTGTTCTGGGATCGTACGATGGATCGGATTCGCGACGGCGAGGAGAGCGTCACGGGCTGGGGCGTCTTGGTACTGGCGGCGGTCGCGCGCGGGCGCGGCTACGACGTCGCGATCGTCGACGCCAAAGGCGGCGGCATCACGCTCGAGGCTGCTGCCGAGCAGGTCGCGGCGCACCGTCCCGACGTCCTCGGCGTCTCCGCGACGACGATCTCGATCACCAACGGCGCCCACATCGCCGCCGCGGTACGCGCGCGCCTGCCGAAGCTCCTCACGGTCGTCGGCGGGCCGCACGTCAGCGCCGCGCCGGAGGCGACGCTGCGCGCGTTCCCGGAGTTCGACTACGGGATCTCCGGCGAAGGCGAGATCGCGTTCTTCGCGCTCCTCGACGCGCTCGCCGCGGGCGAGCGTCCCGATGAGCTGATCGGCGTCGTCGGACGCGCGGACGACGGATCCATCCGCGCGAACTGCCGCGCGCCGTACATCGACGATGTCGACAGCCTGCCCTTCCCGGCGTGGGACCTGCTCGGCGACGCCTTCCCGCACCGCTTCGGGCCGTCGATCTTCAACTACCGCTGTACGCCGGTTGCGACGCTCGTCACCTCGCGCGGCTGTCCCTTCTCGTGCACGTTCTGCGACCGCTCGACGTCGGGGACGCGCGGCCGCTACCACAGCGTCGAGTACGTGATGGAGATGTGCCGGCAGCTCGCCGCGATGGGCACCCGCCACGTGCTCTTCTACGACGACCTCTTCACGGTGAAGAAGAAGCGCGTCATCGAGCTCTGCGAGGCGATGATCCGCGCGCGCCTGCCCTTCACGTGGAGCTGCAACAGTCATCCCAACTTGCTCGATCTGCCCACCTTGCAGCTCATGAAGCGCGCTGGCTGCTGGCAAGTCGCGTACGGGATCGAGTCGGGATCGCAGCGCGTCCTGAACGTCGTGAAGCACGAGGTGCGGCTGCCGCGCCTCAAGGAAACGCTGCGGCTCACGCGCGCCGCCGGCATTCGCGCCAAAGGCTATCTGATGATCGGCCACCCGACCGAGGACGTCGCGAGCCTCGAGGAGACGCGCCGATTTCTCGCCGAGGCCGATCTCGACATCGCGCAGGTGACGAAGTTCACGCCCTATCCGGGGACACCCGCCTATCCGACGATCGGTCAGTACGGGACGTTCACCGAGAACTGGGAGCGCATGAACGCGATGAACTTCACGTTCATTCCGAACGGCCTGAACGAAGACATACTCGAGCACTACTTCCATCGCTGTTACCGCGCATTCTACTCGCGGCCGCGGGTGCTCTGGGGCGTCGTGCGCGCGTTCGCGGCGCAGCCGAGCTACGTCCCGCGGTTTCTCCGCTATGCGCGTGCATACATCGCCGGCATATGGCGGCACCGCCGCGCCGAGCGCGACGCCATGGCCGCCGCGCTCTCGCCCGCCACCTCCGGCCACGTTGCCGCGGCGCCGTGAACCTTCGCTCGGTGCTGCGCGGGCTTCGGTTCGACGGCCTGTGGTGGCGGAAGTTCGCCTACCTCGGCAGCGTCTACGGGCCGGAATGGTGGAAGCGGTACTCGCCGCCATGGATCGCGGCGATCATCTACCTCTGCGTCAAGCGCAACCGCCGCGGCGCGATCGCGAACATGCGGCGTGTCATCGGCACGCAGGGCTGGCGGCGCGATCACTGGAACGGCCTCAAGGTCTTCGTCAGCTTCGCGCACTGCGTGAACGAGGCGCTCGAGTGTCTGAGCCCGCGCCCGCAGCCGATCACGATCGACCGTCCCGCCGACGACCCGATCGAGGCGGCCATCAAAGAAGGCCGCGGCGTCGTCCTCGTCACCTGCCATTTCGGCAATTGGGACGTCGCCGCCCGCACGCTCGCGCGCTACGGCCGTCCGTTCAACCTCGTCATGGCACGCGAGATCAACGAGACGACGGCCGATTACGTCCGTGCGGCGCGTGAGGCCGCGGGCATGCGCATCCTGCTCTCCGACAGCTCGGTGTACGGCCCCTTCAACATGCTGCGGGCGCTCAGGCGGAACGAGATCGTCGCGCTCCAGCTCGACCGACCGATCGGCGGCGACGGCGCGCGGCGGGTCGAGTTCTTCGGGGCGCCGGCGTCCTTCCAGAGCGGCGCGATCCGTCTCGCACGGCTTGCCGGGACGCCGATCTTCCCGGTCTTCGTCGCCCGTCGCGGGCCGCGACACTATCGCGTCGTCATCGGCGCCGAGCACCACGTGCCGCGCCACGCCAGCGTCGACGAGATGGATGGTATCCTCGCCAGCATCGTCGGCGAGTTCGAGGACGTCGTGCGCGACTACCCCGATCAGTGGTTCCAGTTCGCGCCGTTCTGGCCCGACGACGGCGCCACCGGCCCGGCAATCGCGGCGCCGCCGCGCGCGGGCACCGCCGATCGCGCCGCGGCGCGCGCGCACTGAACATCATGCGCATGCTGCACACGATGTTGCGCGTCGGGAACCTGGAGCGCTCGCTCGCCTTCTACTGTGACGTCCTCGGCATGCGGTTGCTGCGGAAGAAGGACTACGAATCCGGCCGCTTCACGCTCGCCTTCGTCGGCTATGGCGACGAGCGCGACCACACCGTGATCGAGCTGACGCACAACTGGGATACCGGGCGCTACGACCTCGGCAGCGGCTTCGGCCACGTCGCCCTCGGCGTCGACGACATCTACGCCACGTGCGAGCAGCTGCGCGTAAAAGGCGCGAAGATCGTCCGCGAGCCGGGCCCGATGAAGCACGGCGGATCGGTGATCGCCTTCATCGAGGACCCCGACGGCTACAAGATCGAGCTGATCCAGCTGCGCGACCGCAGCGACTGACGAATCCGGCTGCGTCTCTGCCCCGGCTGCGCCGTCACTTCCGGGAACCGCGGTTGTCGGGGATGGACCGATTCCGGCCAACCTGTCCGCTTCTCTCGCCGAGCGCAGTACGGTTCCTACGCATGCCGTAGCGATTGCGCCGCGCTACAAAGACGCCGCCAGCAGTCGCCAGATGCCCGGCATGCCCTTCAGTTCCACTTCGCCACGATCGGCAAACTCAATGCCCGACCCGGCGACGAGATCCGCCACGACGCGCGACACCAGCACCTCGCCGGGACCAGCCTTCGACATGACGCGCGAGGCGGCGTGCACGGCGATGCCGCCGATGTCGTCGCCGCGATCTTCGACTTCTCCGGTGTGCAGCCCGGCGCGAATCGACATGTGTAATCGCGCCAGCGCCGGCTCCATCGCCAACGCACAACGAATAGCCCGCCCCGGCCCGTCGAACGTCGCCAGAACACCGTCGCCTGTCGTTTTGATCAACCGTCCGCGATGCTGCTCGATCAAACGCCGTGCAATGCGATCGTGCTCGTCGAGCCGCTCACGCCACGCCGCATCGCCCATCTGCGCTGCGTGCGCGGTGGAATCTGCGATGTCCGTGAACAACACGGTCGCCAATATGCGATCGATCGACGCCGCTGCGTGGGGTCGTTCACCCGTCACGAACTCTTCGATGTCGGCGCACATCGCGGGGTAGTCGCCCGCCGTGATCCAATGATCACCGGTCGGGTACTCGATGTACGTCGCACCCGGAATGTGCTCGGCGAAGTATCGGCCCCCGGCCACCGGGGCCAACAGATCAGGTTGCCTGTGAAGGACCAAGGTCGGCACCCGGATCTCGGGCAGGATCGGACGAACGTCCAGTTGCAAGTTCATCTCGATCAGCGCGCGGAAGTTGCCAGGACTGCAGGACAGCCGTTCGAACCTGGCCCCAGTCGCAATCGTAGCCGGATCGCTGGCCTGTGAGAGCGGCGCTGCACCTGCCGCGAACAGTCGCCCATTTCCATACGCTGCGGCGGCCTTGCGGTGCTGTGCGGCGGTATACCCGTGCGGATAGTCATCGGACTTGCTGAACTTCGGTATTCCGCCGACAAGAATGAGATGGCTGACGCGCTCTGGATAGGTGGCGGCGAAATACGCCGCCAGCGTCGCCCCTTCGGAATTTCCGCAGAGGGCCACGCGTGTCATGCCGAGCGCGTCCATGACGGCGCGAACGTCGTCGGCACGTTCTTCGAGTGTCGGCGCACCCAGAACGCGGTCGGACAATCCCTGGCCCCGTTTGTCGAAGATGGCCACTCGTGAAAACCGGGACAAGCGGCGCAGGAAATCCGAATACCCTGCGAGGTCGTGCATGGCTTCGAGATGGGAAACGATCCCGGGAACGATCACCAGATCGACCGGTCCATCTCCTATGACCTGATAGGCGATGCTGACGTCGCCCGACTGGGCGAAATGGGTTTCTGGCAAGTCGGTTGAGGCCATGGTCGGCTTGGTCCCCGTTCAGCGAGGGAGACCCTAGCGCGGCGCATCACATCCTCCAACCCGAACGGCGTACGCCTACGTTTGGTACCGCGCTCGGCTAGCGTCGCACGCCGATCTGCTGATCGCCTGGCGAATCGCGCTAGGGGAAGGCGGAAGCCCCAAACCGCTGCTCAAGTCAGTGGGTCCGCGGGTCCGCACCGCATTTGCCTGGCCGGGTTCATAGAGCTCTCGGACGAGCAAGGATGAACGCGCGCACATGAGGACGCTTTGCGGGAACGGTGTGGGTGAACCCTCGGCTCTGGGGTAACGAGGCGACCTCAACGCCTGCGCCGCACATCCAGCGCTTGACGGCTCCGCCGGGCGCACCGTATTCGAGCCTGCCGCTCGACGACAGGAGCCGGAGGGAACCGTGAACAGAATCGAAGTCCACAAGCGGGGCCCCATTGGTGAGATCCGCCTCAACCGCCCCGCGGTGTTGAACGCTCAGGGCCGCGACTGGCCCGACGACATGCTCGGGGCCGCCCGCGAGATGCAGGAGGACGGCTCCGTCCGCGTCGTCCTGCTGACGGGCGAGGGCCGAGCCTTCTGCTCGGGGCTGGACCTCACGGACCTCGCCGCGGGCGAAATCACGGGCGCGTGGTTTCACCGCGCGGAACTCGCCTTCCGCGCGGTTGAGACGCTGGACAAGCCGGTCATCGCCGGCGTCCAAGGACACTGCTTGGGCGGTGGGCTCCAGCTCATCATCACCGCCGATGTCCGCATTGCGGCCGATGACGCCATCCTCGGACTCCCGGCGGCGCGCGAGGCGTTTCTGCCCGGGATGGGAACGTACCGGCTGCCGCGGCTGATCGGCACGGGCTGGGCGCGCCACCTGATCCTGAGCGGCGAAAACATCGCGGCCGAGGAAGCGCACCGCATCGGGCTCGTGAATCGGGTGGTGCCGCGCGCCGATCTCGACCACGAGCTCGCCGCCTGGGCGGCGCGCTACCTCGAGGTGCCGCGACCGAGCCTCACCTGGGCGAAGCGCCTCACCCTTCAGGCATTCGATCTCTCCTTCGAGGAGTTTCTCGCCGAGATGGATCGCGCCATGGAGGTCGTGCTCGCCTCCGAGGAGCATCAGGCCGCTCGGCGGGCCTGGACCGCGCGCAAGCGTGGCAGCTGACACATTCTGGGACCGCGCGGCGGAGACCATGCCGCGCGCGCAGCTCGAGGAGCTGCAGATTGCGGGCGTCCGTGCCTGCGTTGCGCGACTCAAGGCCTCGGGAGTGGAGTTCTACCGCCAACGGCTCGGCGGCCTCTCGCCGGATCACCTCCGGTCGATCGAAGATCTGGCACGCGTGCCGTTCACCACCAAGAACGATCTCCGCGATCACTATCCCTTCGGTCTGTTCGCGGTGCCGGCTCGGG
>WNFP01003166.1_pt1 | contig 13750 bp, 14 predicted proteins | sample 5400201 | NCBI WGS metagenome assembly WNFP01 (sample SAMN13153355, study PRJNA577476) | soil metagenome | isolation source: 115 cm saprolite under Madrone tree | place: USA:California | collected 2016-06-14
CGGGTGTCTGAAGACGCTTGTGCCGACCGAGCGCTTCGGCGTCGAGCTGCCGATCGAAGGCGACAAACTTCAGGGCCACATCTTGTCCAAAATCCCTATGGGCGGGGAGCCGACCCAGCCGACCGTGTTGCCCGCGTTGGGCACTGCGTGCAACTGGGTGATGGAGAACCGTATGTGGTTTGTTGCCGTTTCCCGAGACGAGTTTCGCGAGCGATTTCCGGTCACGTTTGACGTGATGTCGAGCGAAGGTATGGAGTCGCTGTGCGCAATGCCGCTGATCACCGGTGATCGCCCCCGCGGCGCGCTATACTTCATGGCGGCTGCGAAAGGGGCCTACAGACACCTGCGCCGGGAGTTCCTTGAGCAAGTGGCCGGCGCGGTGGCGGTGGCCTTAGAAGATTGCCTCGTGCATGAGGAAGTACGGAGCTTGCGTGACCGCTTGGCGGCAGAAAACGTGTATTTGCAAGAAGAGATCAAGACGGAATCCAACTTCGATGAGATCATCGGTCAAAGCGCTCCTCTTCGGCAACTGCTGCGCAATGTCGAGCAGGTGGCGCCCACCGAGGCAACCGTATTAGTCCAAGGCGAGACGGGCACCGGAAAAGAGCTCGTGGCCCGTGCGGTGCATAATCGGAGCCGGCGCAAAGACCGGCCGCTAGTCAAAGTCAACTGTGGATCGATTCCCGCCGGCCTGGTGGAGAGCGAGCTTTTTGGGCATGAGAAGGGCGCGTTTACCGGCGCGACCCAGCGGCGCACGGGACGATTCGAGCTAGCAAACAGCGGCACCATCTTTCTCGATGAGGTTACGGAGTTACCCCTTGATACTCAGGTGAAGCTTCTGCGCGTGCGACTCCATGTTTTTCCGCTTGAAGTGCCGGCGCTGAGGGAACGCAAAGATGATATCCCGCTTCTGGTTAACTTCTTTCTGAGCAAATTTGGGAAAAAGTTAGGCAAAGAGGTTCGCGGCGTGGCGCAAAATTCGATGGATAGTTTGATAAGCTATGACTGGCCTGGAAATGTACGTGAATTGCAAAACATCGTCGAGCGCGCGGTGGTGCTCGCCAGGCGTCCGATCGTCCAGATCGACGAGTCGATGATGCGTTCAGGCGAAGCGGTGCAAGAATCCACCGTGGATACGCTTGAGAATACGGAGCGCAATCACATTATACGGGCCTTGAAAGAAACCCAATGGGTTGTCCACGGCAAGAAGGGCGCAGCGGAGCTCCTCGGCATCAATCCCAGCACGCTACGATCGCGGATGGAAAAACTGGGAATAAAAAAGCCGCAATCCAAGTGACAAACGGTCTAACTCGACCGAATGGGAGAAAGCTTGCTTGAAAACCACCCGGCGATGAGCGGTGCCCACTTCGTCACCAGCCGAAAGCCGAGCAGCAACAGTAAGACCACGCCGTACTGGAGAGGCCGGCGAATATCGGCTTTGACCTGCCAGTAGAAATGGACGACTCCGGCGATAGCCGCGAGGTAAGCCAAGCGGTGTAACTGCTGCCACCGTTTCCCCAGCCTGCGAATCATCGCTGCCGTCGAAGTCATAGCCAGCGGAATCATGAGCACGAAGCCGGTAAATCCCGCGGTCACATACGGGCGTTTGATGATGTCCTTCGCGATCGCTTGAAAATCAAAGAAGTGATCGAGCACCATGTAGGTTGAGAAGTGCAGCAGCGCGTAGAAGAAGGCGAACAGTCCTAGCATCCGCCGAAACTTGATTATCGCGTTCCACCCTAAGATTTTGCGCAGCGGTGTCACGCTCAGGGTGGCCAGCAGGAATATCAATGACCAGTCACCGGTAAAGTGGGTAATAAACTCGATTGGGTTTGCAGTCAGATCATCCGTCCACGCATTGTACAACAGTTGCCCCAAAGGGATGAGACAGGCGAGGAAGACGGCGACCTTAAACCGAGTAAGCATGGTGAATGACGCTTGCGTATGGCTTATAGCTGATGACAGATGGTCGTTTGTGTTGCATGGTGAGCGCCTATGCCATGGGCCATATGCCATCGGCTTGGTTCTAATAATACTTCTTCAAATCCATTCCGCGATAGAGATCGGCGACCTGATCTCCGTAGCCGTTGAACATCAACGTCTTGCGCCTAAAGAATTCACCGATGCGCCGCTCTGTGGCCTGGCTCCAGCGCGGGTGGTCCACTTCCGGGTTCACGTTTGAGTAGAATCCGTATTCTTGCGGTGCCGAGATGTTCCACGCCGTCGGCGGTTGTTTTTCGACGAAACGGATCTTGACGATGGATTTGATGCTCTTGAAGCCGTATTTCCAGGGCACGACGATCCGGATCGGCGCTCCGTTTTGCGCCGGTAGCGTTTCCCCATAGAGACCCACGGACAGTATGGCCAACGGGTGCATGGCTTCGTCCATGCGCAATCCTTCGACATAGGGCCATTCCAGCACCGGGAATTTTTGCCCAGGCATGCGCTTCGGATCTAGCAGCGTGACAAACTGGATGTACTTTGCATTGCCGGTGGGTTCCGCGAGCTTGATGAGGGCATTCAAAGGAAATCCGACCCAGGGAATGACCATCGACCAAGCTTCGACGCAGCGGAGCCGATAGATTCTTTCCTCCAACGGGGCGATCTTCGTCAGCGCATCAATGTCGTAGGTCTTCGCTTTCTTGACTTCGCCCTCGACGGCAACCGTCCAGGGACGAGTTGTGAGGTATTTGGCGTTCGCCGCCGGGTCGCTTTTGTCGGTGCCGAGCTCATAGAAGTTGTTGTAGTTGGTGATGTCTTTAAATGAGTTCAATTTTTCACTGGTGCTGAACGAACTCTTGTGAAGGTCGCTCAATTTTTCTCCTGCGATGACTTGCTGGGGCGAAAGAGATAGATCGAGTCCGCTAAGAGCTGCGCCGGCGGAAAGCGCCGTGGCAGACGCAGCCAGAATAAATTGGCGGCGGTTTAAGTACAGATCTTTCGGAGTAATCTCGGAAGACTTGATGTCATTCGGTTTCTTAATGAGCATTCGTGTTCCTCCTCACTACTAATTACGAACGGTCTCCGCCGAAGGATTGACTATGAGCCTTTTTCTGTCAGGAGCTGCTGATAAGCACTTCAGTCTTTTCGTAGGCCGTCCCCAACTTGCCCGTACCCGAATAACCGCGTTTTTGTCGATCAAGATCGTTCGGCGGCGGGTGGCGCTTTATGCTTAGATGATCTCTCAACGGCGATGGGTGCAAACGGATCACCGCATCATCTAGAACGTCCGAGCGCATTGAAAGTTCCCGAGATTAAGTATGCCAGGGACGGAATTGGAGGGAAATAGGGGAGCGACGGCTCCCCTATTTTTGGGGTCTTAATGAAGGTAGGGTCTTTTGGTTATGCCGCTGACGGATTCCTCGTCAAGATCGAGAGGATGTGAAGCTTTCTTGAGCATTTCAACTAGCGCGAGCCGCGCCAGCCTGTATGCTTCCTTATCATTATCGGAATATTCGAATGCCACTTCGCTGGCGGCAGCGATGAGTTCACCCAAGGTGGTGTTAATTTTCCTCGTGCTGTATTTCTCCATTGTTTTGACTGCTCCTTTCTGCCGGTCCGCAGATAAAACGGTTTTATTAATCAGCAACTTTTCGTCGGATTTTCTTGCTCCTATCGTTTAGACGATCAGCGGGAGAAAACGTTGCCAAGAATTCCACAGAAGTTTGAAAAAACACAGAAAAATTGCGGAAGGATTAATCTTCTCGTGGTGAGAGCGGAGGGGCTTGGCCGATTTTTTTGAAAAGGGGAGCTTCCTTGGCCCGGTTGAATTCCTCACTGGCCACATATCCGACCTCCGCCATGCGGCTGAGGATGAGGTTTCTTCTGTAAATGAGGTTTTTCTCGCGAGTGTTGCGTGGGTTCGGGAGTAGGGCGGCAAGCGTTGCCGCCTCGAGAATGTCGAGGTTCTCCGCCGGTTTAGCAAAATAATGTCGTGACGCCGCCTCGGCGCCGTAAACGTCTCGTCCCCATTCCACGACGTTTAGGTAAATTTCGAAAATGCGCCTTTTTGATAAAGCTTGTTCGAGTTGCCAAGCGATGACAATCTCCTTAGCTTTGCGCAGAGGGTTTTTCGATGGATTAAGATAGAGGTTCTTTGCCAGTTGCATCGTGATCGTGCTGCCGCCCCGCGCGAAGCGGCCGGTTTCCCAGTCCTTCTTCAGAGCTTCCTGGAATTCCTTCGCGTCGACTCCCGTGTGGCTAAAAAATGATGCGTCTTCGCTGACCAGAATCGCCTTCTTTAAATGCTCGGAGATAGCGCCATAGGAAACCCAGATTTGTTGGCGTGAGATTCTGATGCCCTGTTGTTTGTATTCCTGATCCCTCAATTCCATTAACGCAGTGCTCTTGGGATTCTTCGTCTTTAGACCGGCCACGTCGGGAAGCGTCGCATAGAAATAGGCGAGGGAAGCTACGACGGTAGTCAGGAAGAAACTTTTAAGAAGAATTCTTTTCATGATTCGCGAGAATCTTGGCGGCTTTGAAAGTCATGGACGACACGGGAAGATCCGCCAGCGAAGCAGGCGATAACCAGCGCCACCGGCGGCTGGGTAATCGGAGCTTCATCTGTTTAGGCAAATCGCAGAGGAAAACCTGCGCGCGGATTTTTCGCGTGGTGATGCTGTGGCGGAATTCACCGATGCGACGCTCCTGGCGAAAGGTTGTGCGTAATCCCGGCAGTTGGCTTGTTATGGAATCCCGCAGACTTTCATGCGGGTTCTTTTCCCTGCCGGGAAATTCCCACAAGCCAGCCAGCAGTCCCTCGTGCGCCCGTTGCCGCAAAAGAACTTTTTCACCGTGCCGGACGATGGCCAAAGGCCATTCGACCGCACGAGCTGGCGGGGGGCGTGTAACCCGAAAGCGCTTGGGTCGACCCATCGCGCGCGCTGCACAGTGCGCCGCAACGGGACAGCGCGGGCAACATGGATCTTTTGGAATGCAAATGGTCGCGCCGAGCTCCATCAGACCCTGATTAAAGTAACCGGGGCGGGAACTCGGCATGAGCAGCGTTGCTGCTTGTCGCAGCTCTTTATCGTTTTTTGGGTCAAACAGGCGGCTCAAAACGCGGTACGCGTTGCCGTCTAGCGCCGGATAGGATTTGGCGAAGGCGATGCTCATTAAAGCTCCGGCCGTGTAGTCGCCTACGCCGGGAAGCGTCAGTAGGGCGTCGTAATCTTCAGGAAGATGGCCGCCGTACTTGTGCACGATCACACTGGCGCTTTTCTTCAGATTCTCGGCGCGGCGATAGTAGCCGAGACCGGACCACAGGGATAAGACTTTTCTCAGAGGTGCTCGATCAAGGGAATGCACGGTTGGCAGTTCACGGAGAAACCGCTCGTAGTAGGGCGCGACGGTCGCGACTTGGGTTTGTTGGAGCATGGTCTCGGCGATCCAGATAGCATACGGGTCGCGGGTTCTACGCCACGGCAGGTCCCGGCGGTGCTTGTCATACCAACGCAGCAGCTTGCGGCGAATCGCCGAAGGATTCTTAAGCGCCATCCATGAAATCGGAAGGGAATTTTAGTATTGAAATAGATTAAACGAAAAAGCCCAGGAAGGAAACCAACAGACACCTATGCTCAGGCAACCATGCTCGCCATTGCATTCGGTATCCTAGCTTCAGTTTGTTTCGCGGCCGCGAGTCTTCTGGCGCAGCGCGGTCTCTACGTGGTGCCAACTCCGTGGGGCGCCTGGGTTACGCTCGTCGTCAACGCGATCTTCTTGTTGGCGTTTCACTTTGTCCTTTACCCGGACGCGCCGATCTTCGTCGTCGACAATCTCACGTTTGTGGCGGTTGGGCTTTTCGTTCCGGGAATGACTCGTGTTTTGACGTTCCGCGGGATTCGGACCATGGGCAGCGCGATTACGTCGACCATCGTCAACACAACACCGATGTTTTCCACTGCGCTCGCCATGGTCGTATTAGAGGAGCGCCCCGGTCCTTTGGTGCTCGCCGGAGTGGCTCTAATCGTCAGCGGTCTGGTGATCATCTCCTGGGAGGGATCGGAGCGCTCGTGGAAGACGACGGAGCTAATCTTTCCATTTCTTGCCGCCGGGCTCTTCGCGATGAAAGATGTCACGGTGCGATGGGGGTTGGGGGGAAGTGGTTCACCGATCTTGGCCGCCGGCATTGCCGCCGTTACATCCACTGTCGAGATCTGGTTAATTAACCGTTACGTTCACAAAGAAAAATTCGCGCTCCCGCCTAAACACGTCATCTATTGGTTTGTGAGTTCCGGACTATTTACCGGCGGGTCGTTTCTCTTCATGTTTCTCGCATTGAGCATGGAGCGAGTCTCGATCATCGCTCCGCTGGTCAATAGTTACGCGGTGTTTGTTCTTCTTCTGACACCTCTCATAGCCAGACAGATTGAAAGAGTGACTTTGCGCAAAGCCGCAGGCGCGGTTCTTGTCGTTGCCGGAATCTTCCTGATTTCAGCGGGGAAAAATTAGCACGGGCCGGTATCAACGGTGGATGACTCGCGTTGCCAAAGGACAAACGGGCGGCAGCCGGTCACATGGTCGCCGGCCCCGGAGTAAAGCCTATCTGCCCGCCCCGGAAGTCGTTAGTCTTTCTTGTGGATTTGTTGCGCCAAATAATTTTGATATCCCACCTCATTCATTTGATGAAGTTGGGATTCGATCCAATCAACATGCTTTTCCTCGTCCACGACGATGTGCTCCAAGAGTTCCCTTGATGAATCGTCGCCGGCTTCAACGCAAGTCTTGATCCCGGGGTGGAGAACCGTTAAGGCCGCTGATTCAAGACCGAGATCGTTTTCCAACTGTTGCTTGACACTCGTGCCCACCAGGATCTTGTCATATGCTGAGATGTTGGGCACCCCTTCGAGGAAGATGATGCGCTCAACAACTTCGTCCGCATGCTTCATTTCACCAATGGACTCCTCCCAAAGGACTTTGTAGAGCCTTTCATAGCCCCAATTTTGGCACATCTTGGCATGGATAAAGTATTGGTTGATGCCGGTTAACTCTTTGCGCAGTACTTGATTCAACACGCCGATAACTTGTTCGTTCCCCTTCATGACCCCTCTCCTTTCATTCCACCAAAGCGTATAGACTCTTAGTTGCGCGGGGCGCGAGCGAACCAACGCTCAGCGCTCCGTTCCGCCGGCGATTATTGTCATGCTGGTACCACTATCGGTTTTTCGCACCATGACAATGACTGTCGTACTCTCCTTTACGTAACTGAGCATGCCTCCCTTAGACACCAATCCTATAGTGGGCTTCCATCCGCGCGCCGGCATTTCTCTTTTGTAAAACTCAATAACCTTCTCGGTATCTACTTTCCCTTGATAGGCGGCTTGAGCACCGCCGAAGCCCGGTAACGACAGCTCGATTCCGTTTTCTTGAGACTTTGTCATGCCGCCGGGTATTGGAATCTTGACGCCTCCTAGTGTTTCCTCATAAGAGCCGCCGCAACTCGACGTACTCAAGGTGAGCCAAAGTAGCCAGACCATCAGTTGCAACGATCCTGGTCCCGTCCGCTGCATATTTTATTCTACTGTTTCCTACATCAGCCGTCTAACCCTTCAATGCAAAATTTGTTTGATGATTCATATCAAGCCGAATGCGCGAGACCGGCGCGGGCTGAAAAGACCTTTCTTGGAGCCTGGTCCAAAAGGTCTGAGCCACGAGGCGCGCGAAGAGAGGGCGAGTGGAGGCGTACTTCGGCAGTACGTTGACCCAAGCGCTTCGAGGGGAACGAAGTAGATGGACCTTTGCAGCAGGCTCCTTAGGAAATGGAATCCGGTCGACTCGGCAGGCCGAGGAAATACCAGATGACCAAGAACAAAACGCCGACAAATTCCGGAAGCGACGGAGAGATATGAAGGAGTCCGCCACCTAACATGCCGCCGAGCGACGATCCGACAAACCCGAAAAACGTGTAAACGCCGGTGGCTGTGCCGCGGCCGCCCGGCGGTATTCTCTGCGTGAGAAACGCGGGCAAGATGGGTTGGTAGAGACTATAGCCGAAGAAGAAGGCAGCACCACTGATATAGAGTAAAAAGTCATGCTGCGCGCCGAACAGGTAGAGCACATACCCGAGAGTCGCCGCCAGCCAGCCGATAAAAATCGGCAGACGGAAACGGCCCTGTTTCTCCGCGCGCCGCATATAAGGAAAAACCAGCAGGACGCTGGGCAAAAAAATGATCAGATAAACTTTCCAGAGATCCGATTTGTCGAGACCGAGTTCGGTCCAGCTGAGCGGATACGTGAAGAAAAAGAGATTCAACGCGAACGACAGAACAAACGTGGCAATGAATATGGGACGCAACTCGCCGTGTAATAGAATCGGTTTAAAAGCCATGGGTGGCTCTTGCTGTTCGGCTCGACGTTCGCGCGGAAATGAAGTGGCGGCGAGAGCAATGGCTGAGAAGCTAAGCCCAGCCAAGACATAAAACAGCCCACTTAAGCCGATGCGTGCCGCCAATAACGGTCCCCCCAGGATGCCGATCATGAACGACGACCCAATGGCAATCCCGGTGATCGTAAATGCCTGCGTGCGGACCGACGGCCGAGTGAGGTCGGCCAAAGCGGCCAAGGCGACAGAGCCCACAGCGCCTGTTCCTTGGATCATACGGGCGATGATCAGCTGAAAAATGTTCTGGGCGAGTCCGCAGCCGATGCTACCCAGGCCGAATAGCGCCAGCCCAATAATTAACACCGGCCTGCGTCCCCAGCGATCGCTGGCCCATCCTAGAGGAATCTGGAAGATGCACTGGGTTAGCGCATAAATGCCGAAGGCCACTCCCGCAAGACCGGTGCTCGCTCCCGGATAGCGAACGGCGTAGACGCTAAAGATGGGGAGCATAAAGAAGATTCCCAGCAGTCGCAGAGCAGAGATGAGACTGACGACAATGACAGGTCCAATTTCAGCCCGGGTAAAAGAATGATCGCTATCAACCAAAGGGGAGTGTACTTTCCGTTGCTGTTTGGGTTTGAAAATTCAGTCTAATTTACACGGTTCGCCCAAAATGGGAAGGGCTCCTCTGTGGATATCACATAACCATTGGTATCGCTGCTCGTTGACGGCTTCTTTCGGGTCTCCTTTTACCTTGACAACGCTGTCGAACGCGTTAAGTTCCGGTCAGTCATGTAACGGAGGTCAACGATGAATCGTCGCGGCTGGGTTATTTATATCTTGTTTTTGGCGCCGGCGTTGCTTTGGGGTAGTCAAGGTGAAGCGGCAACGCTGGAAAAGATCAGGTTTCCCTATTCGCCGATCGCCTGGAATAGCTTGCCTTGGTGGATGGCCAAGGATGGCGGGTTCTTTGAAAAGAATGGACTGGACGTCGATTTGTTTTACGAGGGTGCTTCATCTGCCATCGTCCAGGCAATGCTGGCAGGCGAAGCTAACTTTGCCGGGTTGGCCGGGCCGTCGGTGGTCTCCAACGTCGCGAGTGGCGGCGATGTTATCCAAGTCGCCGCCGTAGTGAAGACGTTTACCATCCCGATGTATTCTCAGCCTTCGATCAAGGACGTCGGCCAACTAAAGGGACAAAAAGTTGGCGTGAGCCGCTTTAACTCAATCTCCCATATCGCCGCGCTTAATATCCTTCAGCGATCGGGGGTAACGGGTGTGACGATCATTCAGACAGGCGGTATTCCCGAGTCTGCCGCGGCTCTGATGTCGGGTAACGTTGCCGCTGCAATGGTGCCTCCACCTCAAAGTATGATGCTGAGAGAAAAAGGATTCCGAGAACTGGTGAGCGTCAAACAGTTTCGGGAATGGAATATTCCCGTCGTCGAGAATGGGGTCGCGGCGCGCCGCTCCTACGCTGAGAAAAACCCGAATGTCGTTAAGCGGTTTATCCGGTCGGCCTTTGAAGGTATCAAGCAGATTTACGACAACAAAGAGCAGACCATAAAAGTTTTAGCGAAGTACACGAAGATCACCGACGATAAGCAGTTGGACGAGAGCTATCGATTCTCAGTCGAGGCGCTTTCTAAGGACGCCACTATGCCTGCCGAGGCCTTTAGTTCTCTGGTGGACCAAATGGTAAGCCAGAAAGCCATGGATGCCGCCGCGGCGAAGAAGATTCCAGTCTCAGCGTACTTCGATAACCGTTATGTCGATGAGCTTGAAAAGGAGGGATTTTTCAAGAGGCTTTGGCAGTGATCGACGAATTGCCCAGTGTCGAGTTCCGATTTCGGTGAACTCGAAAAACGAAGCAAGAACCGAGGTTAGGCGTCGGATGGCGATAGAATGGCGCGCAAAGACTTAAGCCAGGGGTCGCCGTCGATTATGCGCAAAAAATTCGCCTGCACGGTCCGGGCGACCAACTCCGGCGACGAATTTCTCACCCGGGCAATCACGTCAATAACATTCTGCAGAACCTTGGGCATGCCGGCGACGCCTTTTAGCCATTTAAGCCCGCCGGGATTGTCGGTCTCCGTGAGCAGCAGATGATCCGGAATCTCGCGGGCAATCGTTTTTATTGTGTCGGAATAGGATACTTCTATGCCGACGGTGAAGTAGGCGCCGAATTGAGCCAAAGCGCGGAGGATATCCAATGGTCCTGAATACCAATGAACGATCGCGCGTCGAATGTCATAGTGCTCAAGCAGGTCGAGGATTTTTCTCTCCGCGCCCTTCGTATGCAGATTGACCATCTTCTTTTGCTCGCGGGCCGCGGCGAGAAAATATTCCAGCACCGTCACTTGTGTCGGATACTGAGAACTATCTTCCACCCAGTGAAAGTCAAGTCCGATCTCGCCGATGGCGGGACTCTGCTCAATAAGCGGGTTCAGCTTGGTAAGACGGTTCGCATACTCTGGCGCGCGTCGGGGATGAATACCGAACGTGGGCAGCACAAGGTCACACTCGTCTCCGATTTCGAGAGTGCGCCTATAGGACGGCACGTCCATCGCCACCGCGATGGTAAAAATCTGGCCAGTTCGGATCTCTTGTAACGCCGCGCTCAGATCTGCGCCGAACTTGTCGAGATGCACATGAGCGTCAATGAGCATCACTAGCCCATACCAAGCCGGCGTAACTTTTGTCAATGTTGCTGCGGACAGCGGGGAAGAGTAAAGTCGAGTAATCCTTTAGCACGGCATGATTCGCCGAGAATGGTTTAGGAGGTCATGATGCGTTTCGGATTTGCACTTCCACAGGTGGGCTCGGCGGTTGGCCCGGAGACGCTGGTCACGGTTGCCAAACGGGCTGAAGATTTGGGTTTCGATAGCCTTTGGGTTCTCGACCGCATCCTCTGGCCGGTTAGTCCGCGTGCACCTTATCCAATCGGTGATGGCTCTCTGCCGGTCAAGTATAAGAGCGTGCTGGACCCTCTGGAGACGTTGACGTTTGCCGCTGCGCACACACGCCGTATTGCGCTAGGCACGAGCGTCCTCAACCTTCCTTGGTACAATCCTGTGCTGCTTGCGCGACGGTTGACTACACTCGACGTGTTGTCCGCCGGACGACTGCGGATTGGTTTCGGAATCGGATGGTCGCCGGACGAATATGAGGCCGCCGACGTCCCGTGGCAGGAGCGCGGCAAACGCGCCGACGAACTCATCCAGGCGCTCAAGAAAATCTGGACGACCGATCCGGTAGAGTTCCAGGGTAAGTATTATCGGATCCCCAAATCCGTCATCGGTCCGAAGCCTGTGCAGAAACCGCATCCGCCGATTTACATGGCGGCCTATACGCCTGCCGCCATGAAGCGAGTTGCAGCGGAGGCTAACGGCTGGTTTCCGGTCGGTATTCCGCTCAGCGGCATCGGGCCAATGTTCGAGGGAATTAAAGGCATGGCGAAGGACGCCGGCCGCGATCCCTCCGCGCTGGCACTCATCGTCCGCGCCAATATCGAGATTCACAACACTCCCATTCAGAAAGACCGCGTCGACTTTACCGGCACCCTCGAGCAGATCGCCGAAGACATCAAGACAACGCAAAAACTTGGTGCGGCGGAGATTGTTTTTGACGTACAGTTTTCGCCAGGCGTGGAGACGGCGGGTGATATAGCTGCACGGATGGAGCAGCTCTGGCGGGTAGCCAAGTAAGCGTGAGGTGTGAAATAATCGCTCTGCGCTGGAGCACACAACAACTCAAGATCTCTCGTTCCTTTTGTTTATCTTCTTGCATCCGAAACAGCTGAATTTTCTCGGGCCTCTTTCTATTCAGCAACAATGCTATTCATTCCGCCTGATCGAGGAATTGGGCTGTGTTTGAAAACACTTGACGTTCCCCACATAAGCCGCTAGCGTTGGGCAAAATTTGCGGCGTCTAAATTTTTGATCACAGGAGAGTGCGGCCATGGGAATTACCCGGCGTAACTTTGTTACAAAATTGACCATCGGTGTCGGCGCCTTGCCGCTCATGCGTGGGCTTAGTTGGGCTCAGGCGAAAGGCAAGCTGGGCTACATGAAAATCGTCGATAACGCCGCCATGTTCGTGGCCATGGACAAGGGATTTTTCAAAGCGGAAGGCTTGGAATTGGAAACCGTGCCGATGGCCGGCGGCGCGGTGATCGTGCAAGGAGTGACTTCCGGCGATCTGCAATTTGGTTGGACCAACGTGATTTCCCTTTATCAGGCGCATGCCGAGGGCTTCGATTTCAAGCTGATTGCCGGTGGCGCGTCGAATGTGAAGGGTACAAACGAAACCAATGCCATCGAAGTGCTCAAAACTTCACCGATCGTCCGCGCCAACGATCTCGAAGGCAGGACCGTCGCGGTAAACACCTTGAATAATATCGTCCACCTCATGGCCCTGGCGTGGCTCGACAAAAACGGCGCGAATTCCAGCAAAGTCAAATTTGTCGAAATGCCCTTTCCAAACATGGAGGCCGCGTTGGCGACCGGAAAGATCGACGCCATCAGCGTCCAGGAACCTTTCGCCACCGCCGCGGTGGAAAAAGGCGGTGCTCGGGTGCTGGTGAATCCTTGGGGGGAAGTAATCCCGAAGTTCTTGATTGCCAGCTGGTTCGCTTCGGATAAATGGATACAAAAGAACAAACAAATCGCGGAGGCCTTCGTGCGGGCCATCAATCGGGGTATCGATGTCATTCATGGCGATCCGGAAGCTAGCCGAAGTTTAATGGTGAAGTGGGCCGGCTTGAATCCGGACTTGGCCGGCAAGATCGGGTTGCCGGTTTTTGACAAAGGATTGTCCGAAAAAGATCTTCAAGGGACCATCGATCTTGCTGCGAAATACAAAATGATATCACGGCCATTTAACGCCAAGGATATCATCAGTCCCCTGGCGCCGAAGGCTTGAGTGTACCAGCAATTTTCGCAATTTCGCACCTAGGAGCTCGACCACAAATCGTCAATCGGATTGTGGATAATTCGGGTGGCGGAGTTATCCCTCATCCAATGTTCCACCACTTCAATATTAATTATTCCCTTTCGTTAGCTGATTAGTTTTGATGCCTATTCTCGAAGTTCAAAGTCTGTCCAAGAGCTATCGCCAGATGGGTGGCGAGACGACCTTGGCCGTTGGCAATATCTCTTGTCAGGTCGAGGCGGGAGAGTTTGTGTCCTTCGTTGGCCCCTCCGGCTGCGGCAAGACCACCTTGCTCATGTCCATTGCCGGACTGATCGCTCCGACAGCAGGAAAAATCCTCGTAAAGGGGCGCGAGGTCAGCGGCCCGCCCCCTAATCTGGTTCTGGTTTTCCAGGAGTTCAACAAATCGCTTTTCGCCTGGCGTTCCGTGCTAGGGAATGTCCTGTTCGGTCTGAATGCGCGAGGAGATAAACTTCGCAAATCCGAAGGAAAAGC